>Ga0180216_1003026_pt1 | contig 13556 bp, 10 predicted proteins | sample eDN3rd37CBELigMG_FD_128879 | JGI IMG/M metagenome (GOLD analysis project Ga0180216, IMG submission 128879) | Enriched Miracle-Growth compost microbial communities from Emeryville, California, USA - eDNA 3rd pass 37_C BE-Lig MG (version 2)... ... | reverse complement strand
TAGCGACCGCGGCCGCGCGGCCGAAACGCACCTCGGCGAGCAGGTCGCCCGGCCGTGCGGCGGACGCCATGACGGGAGGCGGACTGGCGTGGCGGCTGTCCGCTGCTGGGCGAGAGGGCCAGCGGCGGTGCACCGGCTGGCGGGCTTCGTCCTTGCAGGTGCGGCGCCCCAAACCGCGGGCGGCGCCCCAAAAAACACCGCGACGGCCCACTTCGCACCACTGCTTGCTCGCCGGAGGCGCGGTGTGGGCGGGCCACCGTGTCCACGCTGTCCACCCAGCTGCTGTTGGCCGCTGCTACGAGAGGCAGCGCGAGGAGGACGTCGTATGGAGGCGGGCGCGGCGCCGCTTCGCCGCTCGCTGCGAGTAGAAAAGAGAAAAATGAATCGTTTTGGCGCGAATTTGGACTTCAATTTTGTCGCGTTCGCGCGTCCACACGCGCGGATGCACCGCGTGCGCATGCACCGCGACATGCGGCCGCCCGGCATGGAAAGTGCCTGCGAAGAAGGCGCAAGGACTCGTGAGGCAGCTGGGGGGGGGCGGACGGGCGGGTGGATTTGGGGCAGCGCGCAGCGCATGGTTGACTTTTCACGCGGCTCGTCCGGCCACGCACGTCAGCACACGGCGTTGACGTATAGCATGCAACGCACCACCGTGTGCATGCGGAACAACAACGAAACCCCTGTACAAGCTGTGTACAGTATAGAACAAGCCGCATCCACGGCAGGCGCCCTGGCAAGTGCGTGTTGGGACCTACTGCGACCGGCTGACGGCGCGGCGCCACGCCTCCAGCAGGTCCGGCGTGACGGCCTGGCCGCCGCAAACCTCCAGCACGACGACCGACTCGGGCGGGAGCGGGCCCACATGCCGCTTCAGCAGCTCGGGCTCGTAGGCCAGCGCCAGCGTGGCGCCGCACGCCGGCTCCACGAGGAACCGGTGGTCCTCTGCGTTCGCCGCAGCACCCCCCCACGCCGACGTCTCTCGTGTCAATCCTGCCGGCCGGCCGGCCTTGCACGGGCGCTGCCCGCCCCCTAGCCGTACCGAGGAAGCGCGCGCACGCGTCGACGGCCTGCCGGTCGGAGACGACGACGCTGCGCACGTCGCGCGTGGTGGCCAGCTCGTACGTCCGCGCCGACACGGCCAGCGCGCCGAGGCTCTTGGCCACGCTGCCGATGGTCGGCAGCGCGACGATGCGGCCGGCCTGCAGCGCGGCCTGCAGGCAGTTGGCGCCCTCGGTCTCGACGGCGAGGAGGCGCACGCCGCCGGCGGCCCAGCCGCAGCGCTCGACGCCCTCAGCGATGCCGTTCAGCAGGCCGCCGCCGCCCACCGAGCAGACGATGGCCGCGGGCGGCGGGCAGCCCGGCGGCAGCTGCGCCGCGATCTCGTCCACGAGCGACGCGTGGCCCGTCCACAGGTCGGGGTGGTCGAAGGGGTGCACGTACGTCGCGCTGGGCTCGGCGCGCAGCAGCTCCAGCGCGTGCCGGTGCGCCTCGTCCCAGACCTGGCCGCGAGAGAAACCAAAGGCCGGCCGGCCACCGGTGAGCTGGTGGGGCCGCACGGGTAGGTGCCCGGCCGTGCCGACGCACCGCGCCGTGGACGATGACGTTGGCGCCCTCGGCGCGCAGCCGCTCGATCATGAACGCGGGCGTGGACTTGGGGATGACAATGGTCGTCGGGACGCCCAGCATGCGGCCGCAGTAGGCCACGGCCATGCCGGCGTTGCCGCCTGCGAGCGGAACCGACAAGGAACCGGCCGGCCATGAGTCAGGCCCGGCGCGCGACGGCCGCGCACGCCCGCGCGCTGCGCGCCTACCGGACGAGGCGTAAAAGGCGGTGGCGCCCTGGGCCTTGGCCCGCTGGCACAGGTAGCCGATGCCGCGGACCTTGAAGCTGCCGCTGGGCTGGGTGTTGTCCAGCTTGAGGAAGACGCGGCAGCCGGCGCGGGCGCTCAGCGCCGCCGACTCGAGCAGCGGCGTCACAGCGTGCAGCGGGCGCTGCGGTGCCGCGTCGGGCGCCATGGTGGCGAAGCCGCGGAAGTACGCGAAGTACGCAGAAGCAAGAGATTCCGTGGCTCCGCCGTACGCCGCACCGTCACGTCTTGCGTGATCCCGTCAGCCCAATTGAATCCCGGCGCCGGCGCCACTGCGCTGGTGCCAGATCTGTTCAGGGCTCCAGCGAGAGGGATCTCCAGAGCCAGCTGTGCCGCCAGTGCGCCCCGCACCTGCCCGTCCCGCCCACGCCCTTTTCCAACCTTTTCCGAGCCTCTCCAGGGCCTCTGCGACCGCCGCCTCCGCCGCCTCCGCCGCCTCCGCCGCGTTCGCCGCCGGCGCCCTCAGCAGCGCAGGCCGATGACGTCATCACTCAAGCAACGGGCGGCCGCAGCGGACGCGGCGGACGCGAAGGCCGACGACGAGGCGGCGCACCCAGCGGACACGGACGCGGACGCGGGCGCGGGGGACGAAGAGGGGACGCAGCGGCGGCTAGGAACCGAGAAGGTCGCAGAGCCAAGGTGGGGGGAGGTGCGTGAGGCAGCGGTGCACGCTTGGGTGTGCCACACCACGACCGAACGGACACTGCCCGTCGGTGCCAACCGCTGGGCGCGCAGGCTTGTTTTAGGCGGCCGGGGGGTCGCTGCACGGCGCCGGCGGCCATGGCGGACGCGCCCTTGAACGCGCAGGTACGCACGAGGCGCGCGAGGCGCCAGGCATGCTACCCGCCGGCGCTCAACCCGCCCGGCGTCATCTCTCGATTGCGCCCGCGCCGCAGATTGTGCGCGGCCTGAACGACAAGACGTACGAGAAGCGGAAGGCTGCCGCCGTCGAAGTGGAGCGGTACGACCCCGCACGCGGGCGGCACGTGCGCCCTGCGCCGCTGACGGCTGCCGTGACGAGCTCTGCAAAGGCGCCGCACGACAGGATCGTTCGCGAGGCCAACGCCAACAAGAACACCAAGCAGATCCTGGCCATTATCAAGTTCCTGGTGGACGACTTTGCCTACTCGATCAACACCAACAGCCGCAAGGGCGGTCTCATTGGCCTGGCCGCCACCGCCGTCGCCCTGAGCAACGTACGGACCGGGAGCGCCGCGCGCCGCGTGCACTGCGCCTCGCCCGTTCACCCCTCACCCCACCCCATCCCCGTGGTGGCCTCGTGCCCGCGTGACACGCCCGGCAGAACTGCGACGAGTACCTGCCAGCGCTGGTGCCGCCCATCCTGGCGTGCTTCGCCGACCAGGATGGCAAGATCCGCTACCTGGCCTGCGAGGCCATGTACAACCTCGCCAAGGCGAGCCGCCAGCACGTGCTCCGCTTCTTCAACGAAATCTTTGACGGCCTCAGCAAGGTGCCGCGGGACCTCGCCGACGTGGGCACCCACGGCCCCCCTCCTCGCGTACTGACTGGCCAGCTACCAATGGCGCTCGTCGTCCGCCGCGCCCCAGCTCGCCGCCGATGCGGACACGAGCGTCAAGAGCGCCAGCGAGCTGCTGGACCGGCTGATCAAGGACATCGTCACGGAGGCGGGCAAGGTTGACCTCGCGCGTCTGATGCCGCTGCTCAAGGAGCGCATCTACACCAAGAGCCGTACGTAGGCGTTGGCGCTGGTTGCGATCACAGCGCCCCGAGGCTGACACGCTGCGAGGGCGCACGCCGTGAGCGGGCGTTATGGATGCTGCAGCGTTTGTGCGGCAGTTCTTGGTCTCGTGGATCTCGGTGCTGGACAGCGCGCCCGACCTGGACCTCATCTCGCAGCTGCCCGCCATCCTGGAAGGGCTCCTCTACTTCCTCTCGGACCCGAACAAGGTGCGCCAGCAAGCGCCAGCGCCGGCGGCGAGCGCCCTCCCCCAGCGCTAACGCGCCGCCCTGGCTCGCCCGTGCGGCGCGTCGCGCAGGACATCCATGTGCAAACAGCGGGCGTGCTGGGCAACTTTCTGAAGGAGATCCGCCAGGCCGACGTCGTGGATTTTGCCAAGCTCACTGAGATCTTGGTCAAGTTCACCAACAGCAAAGGTGCGCCGTCACCAGTCTCGGACCAGCCGGCCGCGGCGGCGAGCGGCTCACGCAGCGGCGGCCGCGGCTGTTGCGCGGCGGGCTGCTTCCCGCAGATGCCGCGACGCAGGCCACCGCGCTCAACTGGGTCAACGAGTTCATCGTGCTCTCGAACGAGACCATGGTGCCGTTCGCGGCGGACTTGCTCGTGTCCGTCCTCCCGTCGCTGTCGCACAAGATGACCGGTGCGCTGCGCTTCGTGGAGGCGCGGGGTGCCCCACCAGCGGACCGTTGGCTGACCCCGCTGCACGCCGTCCCTGTGCGGGCGGCGCGGGCCGCAGCCATTCGCTCGATCGCGCAGGAGGCCGACATCAACCTCATGAACGTGATGGTGGAGACGTCGACGCCGCTGGACTACCAGCGGCTGCGGACCGTGCTCCTCTTCCAGGTGCGCGGGGCGGCGCGCTCCATGGGCAACGAGGCGGCCGTGCGCTCACCCAGCATGTCCGCACCGACCGCGCGCCGCCGTCGCAGCTGCTGGACGAAGCCGAGGACACGCGCCTGGCCTCGCTGGAGTGGATGTGCATGCTGCACCGCAAAAACCCCGCCGAGGTACGGGCCGACCCCGTAGGCACGGCGTCCGCCCAAGGCCCGCTAACTAACATTCCTGACCCTTTTGGGGGGCCCGCGGCAACAGTTCATGTACAACGAGAACGAGCTGTTCCCCGCGCTGCTCAAGACGCTCTCGGACGTCAGCGACGACGTCGTCCACCTCGCCCTGCGCCTCCTCGCCCAGATCTCGGCGCAGGAGCGGCCCGCCGCCACCGCCCCGCAGGACGACTACTTCACGATGACCATCCGGCACCTCACCGCCGCCTTCCGCACCGACCGCAAGGTGCGGATCCCGGCGCGCACGCGCTGTAATCGGTGGCGGCGCGTCTCACCGTGGCCACCGTGGGCGCTGCGGCGTCGTCGCGGCGTGTGCCGCAGCTGCTGGCGGCGCGCGGCGCGGTGGTGGTGTGCCAGCTGTGCGCAGCGCTGGACGCGGAGCGCATCTACCGCACGTTTGCTCAGGTGCTCGAGAACGAAGAGGTGCGCGCTCCGGCCGGCAGCGGCAAGCCAGGCAGCGGGGGCGCGGCGGCGCGCGGGGTACTGACCACGGCCGCAGCGCACGGTCCACTGCGCGCGCGCGCGCGCGCGCTGGTGCTCCGCAGAACATCGAGTTCGCGTCGGTGCTGGTGCAGACGCTCACGCTCATTCTCATCACCACGCCCGAGCTCGCGCCGCTGCGCTCGCTGCTCAAGGGCCTCCGCACCAACCAAGCGGGCCAGGCGTTCTTCGAGTCGCTCTACCGCTCCTGGAGCCACAACGCCGTCGCCACGCTGGCGCTGTGCCTGCTGGCCCAGGCGTACCACCACGCGCGCGACCTCGTCCAGATCTTGTACGCGCCTCGCTCGCGGAGCGGGCGTGGGACGGGGGCGGAGCTGGCGGCAAGGCTCACAGATCGCACGCGCCCGCCTCGCGGTGGCCCATGCCCAGCGCCGACCTGGAGGCCACCGTGACGTTCTACGTCGACCTGGACAAGCTCGTGCAGCTGCTCGAGTCGCCCGTCTTTTCGTGTGCGGCACGGTCCCGACCCACGCTGGCGCAGCGAGCCGCGCAGGCTGACCCGCGCTCGCGCCCTCCGGTCCTGCGCATGCGTGGGGGACGCCGCAGTTTTGCGCCTGCAACTCATCCGGCCGGACGAGAACGCGGCGCTGTACGAGGCGCTCTACGGCATGCTGATGCTGCTGCCGCAGACGTCGGCGTTTGTGACGCTGCGCAACCGCCTCAACAGCGTGTCCTCGCTGGGCGTCCTCGCGCTGCAGCCCAACCGACCGTACGCGGCCTTTGCGTTGTGGCCGAGGCGCGCCGCACAGGCGCTGAGGACGCGCGGCGCTCCCGCTGGGTAGGGGATTTTGGGTGCTCGGCAGGAAGCAGCGCAGCGACGACGGCATCGAGTCGCTGGACTTTGCCAAGCTGCTGGAGCACTTCCGCACCGTGCAGGCCGCGCACGATGCCGCGCGCCGCATGGGTACGGCGCGGCGTGGTGGCGGCCACCTAGCGGAGCGAGGTCTTGCTCACCGTGGCTGGGTTCGCGTGCATTTGCGGCTTGCGCGCGTCGGCAGCGGTGCTGACGCTGGGTAAGGAGGTGGGCCGGCGCGGGCGGCAGCCGGCATCCGCCGTGGAGGCGCCCGCGGCGCCGCCGCCGGGAGCCGCGCCCGCGCCTCCCGCGACAGTAGACTGAGTGATGTGCACGGTCTCTGTCTGTACCATACGCTTGCACTTTTGAACGCTTCCAACACATTGCAGACGCACGCACCCCCGGCACCCGCGCGCCCGCCCAAGCCAGCGATGGGGCCGCGGCCTGCCTGCCTGCATGCACATGCACCCGGCCGCCCGCCCGCATCCATGCCGTCCCAGTCACGTGCTAAACAATCACGTGACGCTGACATAATCACTCTTGTCGACGTGGCACCGGTCGGTTCGTCTCAGTCGCATCACTCTCCGTGTCATACTGACCCAGGCGGCGTCATAGTCACCGCGCATATCAGGGAATAGATGCATTAGAGACGCCTGAACCAGGCAAGCCCCGGAAGTGGGTTTCCCTACGAAAACGGGCGTCATTGCACAGCCGCTTCAGAGACGCCAAACGCCCCAATTTCAGTTCACAAGTCGACGTTTCGCGCCAAAAAAGAAAAAAGAAGCCGCGTTTTTTTTTCTGAGCGCGCGCGTAACTGGACGATTCGCCGGCTGATGAAGCGGGCGGATGACGCACCTGCATCGGCCTCTTCCTTTGCGCCTCTAATAGGAGAGGTCCTGCTGCGCGTGGTGCCGTCGTTTGATTGAGAAGAAACGGACGGGGCGTTGCGCCGGAGCGGCCTCCGCGCCAAGGCCTGACGCCCGCCCGCACGCCCGCACGTGCAGCACCACAGCGCACAGTCCCAAGTACGCCGGGGCCCCCCCACCGGCGGCGGCACCCCTCCCTGCACCGTCGGCGGCACCGTCGGCAGCACGGCTTGGTTGTTCGCGTGCTTCACTTTTCGCGTTGGGTTCTGTTCGAGCCGCCGCCACCTTCGACGACGGGACCGTCCCCGCGATGCCCCCGCCAGGCCCTTGCATGGCTGTCGACACGTTCGGCGAGCTGGTCGACAGCACCACCGTCTTCCTGCTCGGCTTGAGATAGCCCCGAGCCTCTCCCTACTTCGCGTCCCTTGCGTGCCTCGACGTTAACCTCAAGCCGGCACCATGGTCCCCGCGGCGCACGAGTACGCCGCGGCCGGCTTCGACGCCGCCGTGGCCGTCCCGAACATGGCCCTGCCGCACGGTGCGCCGGCGGCCGACGGCGCGACGCCCGCACACTACTACGACGCGGAGGAGGCATACGACGTGTCGCCGTTCCAGTCGGCCGACGAGGCCGGCACAAGCCTGAGCGGCACCGACGACGGCGACGACTTTGTGAACCTCCCGGCGCACGCGTACCTCGACCACCACTTTGTCCACCACGGCGCGTTCGGCCTCGCCGCGAACACCGCCGCCGGCGGTGGCCATGCGCCCGCCGCGCTCGACGACCACGGCGGCTACCCGTACGCGGCCGGCGGCTTTGACGCGTCGGCGTGGGCCGCGCACGCCGTCGCGGCGCCGTACGGCGGTGTGCTGCCCACCGTGCCGGTGGCGGCGGCGGAGGGCGGCGGCGACGACGACGACGCGGCGTCCGACAGCGGCGCGAGCAGCTCGAGCAGCGCGCCGGCGTCGCCCGCGCTGTCCGGCTCGACCTCGCGCTCGTCGTCGGGCGTGCCGGGCCTCCACATCGGCCCGTCGCAGCGCGCCGCGGCCACGGCCAAGGCTGCCGCGGCGGCGGCGGCGGCGGCGGCGGCAGTGGCAGCGGGCGGGCGCGGCGCGGCGACGGCCAAGGGCCGCGGCGGCGCAGCGGCGGGCAAGCGCGGTGGCGCGGCCGGCAAGGCGGGCGCGGCGGGACTGCCGGCTGTGACGGAGGTCATTGCGCAAAAGCTCACCGACACCGAGCTCGTGGCGATGGACGTCGCCGAGATCCAGCGGCTGTCGGGCCTGCAGCTGTCCAAGGCCGAGGAGCGCGCGCTCAAGCGGCTGCGCCGCCGCGTCAAGAACAAGCTGTCGGCGGCACACAGCCGCGCCAAGAAGCGCGACTACGTCGTCAGCCTCGAGGAGCGGATCCAGGAGGTCACCGACGAGAACGCCCAGCTGCGCGCGCGCATCGCCGAGCTCGAGGCCGAGAACCGCACGCTCCGCGAGCGCGCGCAGCCGGCCGCTGCGCCGGCCGCCGTGTCCGCGGCGGTGGCGATGCCGTGGACCGAGAACGTCGGGCAGGCGCCGCGCCTCGTGCGCCCCGGCGGGCCCGCCGGCCTGCCGCTGGGCAAGCGGCCCGCGGGCGTCGCGCTCATGGCGCTCCTGCTCTCGTTCGGCCTCTTTTTCAACTGGACGCTGCCGAGCCTGTTTGGGTGGAAAGCGTCGCGCCCGCTCGAGGCCGGCGCGGTTGTGGCGGGCGGTGCCGGCGCCGACGAGCCCCCGGCCGCGCGCGGCGCGCACGCCTTCGCCACGGGCCGCCGCCTGCTCTTCTTCGCCGATGACGCCGACGCCGACGCGGTGACCGACACGGTCGATGCCGAGCGGGGGATCGCCTGGGCGGACGACTGCATTGCCGACGCCAGCGCCGCCAACGCGACGACCGCGGCGGCGTACGACCACGGCGTGGCGGCCGTGACACTCCAGCTGGAACACCTGTCCGTGGGCACCATGTAGTGAGCCAAGCGTTGATTTTGCATATAAAAACTGTAGCCTAATGTTGCTTTCACTGTACTTCCCCCTTGCATGGTGCGGCTGGCCCGTCTGGTGTATATCCTTAGTGTACTCCTAGCGGCGTTTTTCTTAAAAAAAAAAAAATAAAAAAATAGAGTGCCCCCTAAAAATCTTCCGTTCCATGGTGCGGGTCGACTGTACACGTGCGGCGCGCGGGGCGGGTACTTTTATTGGACAGGGCCGGCGGCCAGCGGCGGCGTGTCGGTCGGCAGGCGCCGGTCGATCGGGAACGGCTTGGCCCGCTCCACGGCGTCCTTGGCGTCGCCCGCCGCCACCGCCTCGGGGTACGCCTCCTGGAGCGCCTTGCGGGCCTCGCGGCGCGCCGCGATGAAGTTGTGGATCTCCTTGTTCTGCACGTGCTCCTGCCGCACGGCGTAGCGGCTCCACAGCTTGGCCACGACCGCGCGGCGCTCCAGCTCCGCCGCGTCCGGCTTGGGCGGCTTGGGCGGCCGCGGGTCCTTCGGGTAGAGCACGTTGAGCATCTGGCGGTACTTGGTGTCGTCCGGCCGCGCCCCGGCCTTCTTGGCGGAGCCGCCCTCCTTCTTGGCGGGCGCCGCGCCGCGCAGCACCAGGCTGGCACGCGCGTCGGCCGCCAGGGGCGCGCGAAGCGGCGCCGCCGCCGTGGCCAGCCGTCGGAGCGGTGCCGCCATTGTTGGGGTGGACCTGTGCAGGACAGCGACGCAGCTAGGGCCAAATGCCGACCAGGGTTAGCGCGCAGTACAGCAACACGGACGGTCGCCGGGGCATTTGCACATCATGCGACGGCGTCTTCGCGGGTACTCCGCAGCCACAGTCGACTACGGTTACATTCTCTACGGTCACATTCTACTACGGTCGCATTCTACTACGGTTTTCTAGTCCTCTTGGTCTTTGCGTGCCGCCTTCTTCATCGCGCGTTCCCGACGACCAGTCATCACGAGAGGCGGCATTCATTTCTTCCTCTTCGTCCTCCGCCGTCCTCCGCCGTCCGCCGTCCGCCGCCGTCCTACGCCGTTTTCGCCGTCGCGTACCGACGGCACACGTGGACGCTGCTTATGACGCTTGGCCTCGTCCTCGTTCTCCTCTTCCTCCTTCTCTTTCTCCTCCTCCTCTTTGTCCTCCTCGTCCTCTTCCTCTTCGCCCCCCCGCGTCCTCGTCCTCCTCCGTCGCCGTCCTCCGTCGTCCGCCGCCGTCCTCCGCCGCCGTCGCGTACCGACAGCACACGTGGACATATGCCTCCACAATTACGGCACATGTCTCGCCTCCACACCAGTCAATCAAACACCCTTTCTCAAAACCATGCGATGACGTCATTTATGTTAATGAACCCGTCCGACGGGACGGCGCATGCGCCCGTCCGACGGGACAGTCCGCCCTATGACGTCATCAGAGAGCGGCGGGCGGGCGGGCGGAGGACGAGGAGGACGCCGAGCACCGCGGACCCAGAGGCCGCGACGGAGGCTCCAGAGGCCGCGAAGGAGGTTCCAGAGGTCAAGACGGAGGTTTGAGAGGTCGAGGCGGAGGCGAGGACGACGAAGAGGAGCGGAATTAACGCCGAGATCGAGGTTCCAGCGAGCTGCACGGGACGGCCGACGTCGGACCCTTGGGCGCGCACGAGCGGCAGGGAAGGGGCGGCCGTGGGCGGGCCCACGGGGCAACGGCACACCCTTGCGCCGCCAAATGCTACACGCCTGGCCTGAGGCAGTCTGTCACCACGGACCATGGCGTCTGCCGGGGCGTCCGGGGGGGCGTCGGCTCGCCTCCAACAGACGATGATGGACGGCTTGGTGTTTGGCGCGCTGGGAGCTGACACGGTGCACAGCAGCGAGTACGAGTGTGAGGCGCTTGGCGCCAAGGGCGACGTGGACAGCGTCCTCCTCGCCGCCACCATGGCCATGCACAACGCCCTGACGGAGATGGTCGCGCGGCGCATCCCCATCAAGCACGCCAGGTCGGTGCCCGCCGCGGTGAAGTGGTCCCGCAAGGCCGCCGAGCTGGGCGACGCGCACGGCATGTACCTGCTGGGCTGCTGCTACGACAACGGCTGGGTCAAGTGGGTGGAGACGCCCGTCGCCGAGCGCTCGCGGCTCCGCATGCCGGACGTGCCGACGTGCGAGGCGGACGAGCCCTCCGCCGAGGAATGGGGCTCCTACCCGGAGGCGCTGGAGTGGTGGCGCCGCGGCGCCGACGCGGGCGACGTGGCCTGCGAGTACATGGTCGGGGTGTGCTACCGGTACGGGCTGAACGGCGCCCCGCGGTCCGCGGCGGAGTGCACGCAGCGGTTTTCGTCGGCGATCCAGCAAGGCTTCACCCCCGCCGTCTACGCTTTGGCGCAGATGGCGGCGGCGGGTGAATCCGGAACCGACCAGGGCGATCGCGACGAGGCGTTTCTCGGCTACTACGACGGCTCCCTCGTTAACCACGGCCTGTGCCTTCTCGCCACTGCGGACGCGTACCTCGCCGGATGGGACGGGCAGCGTCCCGACCCCGTTGCCGCGCTGCCCTGCTACCGGCGAGCTGCGCTGGCTCGCCTGCCGCCCGCCATGCACAAGCTGGGCATGGGCCATGTCGACCCGCGGCTCCTCGGCAACCTAGTGCGCAAGAACTTGCCGAGGGCGCTGGAGTACTTTTGCATGGCCGCCAAGTGCACCCACGTGCCGAGCATGTTTATGGTGGCGCGCACGCTGGAGCTGATGGGACAGGGCGAGAGCCCACATCGCCTCAACGACATCCTGATGTGGTACATGCGCGCGGCAACGCACCACAGCACCGACGCCGTGACGCGGTTGGAAGCCCTCGCCGTTGGCGAGGTCGTGTGGACGGCCAAGGTCGTCGACGCCGCGCGCGCGGCGGCGGCGGCCCGGCTGGAGGACCCCGCCGCGGGGCGCCGCATGCTGGCGGACGCCTTCAGTCCGCCGGCGACGGACGCGGAGAGCGCGCAACTGAAGGCGTACCTGGCTGAGCGCGCGCGGTACGGGAGCGAGGCGTTCCCGGGCCTGCGCAGCGTCAAGCAGACGAGCGACCTACCGCTCAAGTACCGGGGTCACCTTCTCCCGACCGACTTGCGCCTGGCAGTGGTTCTGGAGCTTCTAAAGCGGGGCGACGCCCGCGCGCGCGAACTCGGCGAGAGATTGGCCGCGGACCCGTTGGTGGGCGCCAAGGACGACCACGAAGTGCCCATCGAGGACACGGAGCTGCCGTACATCATGGTGCCGTTCCCGGTGCGCCACTATGCGAACCGCTTTATGCAGTGCGCTGAAGGGATGGGGGTGTCGCGTCTGTATGTCAAGCGCGAGAGCCCTCTGCGGTGTACGGATTTTGGCGTGGTGTACTCGGGCCGCTTTCGGATGCAGGAGGTCGACCTGCTTGAGATCACGACCGCGACCATTCTTGGGATGGACGACAGGCTGGCAATGCTCGTTACTATACGCACCATCCGCGCCCTTGGGGACGGTCTGGGTAGCCGGCGCGCTGTGCTGGGCTTCAGCCCCGGCCCGGGCGGCTTTTGGGTGATGCTGGAGCCCGCAAGAGATGGGACGGTGTGGGACTACATCACGCGGCGGCCCGCGCTGACGCTTGTGGAGCGCCTGCCGCTCATCGTCGACGCCGCCCGAGCTCTGCTGCAGCTGCAGGTGACCGTCCACTCCCAGCAGTACGAGGGCGATGAGCCCTTTTGCGTCGGCCGGATTTGGGCGCGTGGCCTGCAGTACGCTGCGCCCAAGGCGGTCAACGCGTCGGTTGCGGCGGGGTACGTCGTCAAGCTGGACGATTATGCCGACTTTGGCCGGTTTCTGCATTCCGACGCCTGCGCACGGCGCTTTCTGGCGTTTCGGCGCTGGCGGGCGCCAGAGCACGTCCGTGACACCGCCGAGACGGCGCAGCCCGCGACGGCCGCATCGGACGTGTGGTCGTTTGGCGTGTACTGCTGGGAGGTGCTCGCCGGCGGGGCGCTGCCGTACGGCGACGACATCCCCGACGACGAGGACGTCCCGCGGCTCGTGAGCAGCGGCCGCGTCGCGCTGGCGCGGCCCGTCCGCTGCCCTGAGCCGCTCTGGGCGGTCATCCGAAAGTGTCTGCGGCTGGAGCCAAGCCGGCGGCCCACGGTGGCGCGCCTCCACGAGCGGCTGGCGGCGTATGAGCGGTGTGCCCGCGCCGCAATGGGGCTGCCGGAGAGGGTACCGCATATGATGGGCGTCTAAGGCAGTGTACAGTACCTCTGATCGGGCTGCAGCGGGCCGGCACCCGTGCCAGCGTGTGTGCGTGTTTGGCGCGCTCATACCATTTACAGTACCGCGTGTACTCTTTGTTTACAATAGACATGTCGCACAATCAATTCATACAATCAAAGATGGAGGAGAGAGTAGGTTTGGTAGAGTTGCTGCACTTGAGCATCGTGTTACGTACAAGCGACTTGAGGGGGTCTACGAGCTGTAGTTGATCCCCGTAATCGGCAACCTACTCTCTGGAGGGCGCGCCGTGGTCAACGCGGCCACGCGCATCCCGTGCGTAACCGGGCTAGGCTCACCGGCTCGGCCGCCGTTGCATAAGCGGGCGGCAATTTCCCTGTGCGTTCGCGCCGGAGGCGAGCGCATTTATGGCGGCGCGCCTGCCCGACGGGTGCAGCGCCATGGTCATGTACCGTCGCCACACCGCAAGAGCGTAACCTCAGAGATTACGAGGGGGGGGGGGGGGGGGGGCCCCCCCCCGGGGGGGGGGGGG
>Ga0180216_1003025_pt1 | contig 13558 bp, 17 predicted proteins | sample eDN3rd37CBELigMG_FD_128879 | JGI IMG/M metagenome (GOLD analysis project Ga0180216, IMG submission 128879) | Enriched Miracle-Growth compost microbial communities from Emeryville, California, USA - eDNA 3rd pass 37_C BE-Lig MG (version 2)... ... | reverse complement strand
GGATCACGTACTCGTAGGACTTGGCCTCACCCGCCGCGACGCCGTTGACGGTCCACGCGACGTCGGGCGCAGCGTTGAAGCCGGCCGCGCCGGACCAGGTCAGCCGCTCGGTCCAGGCCTTGTTGCCGTACCAGTTGCAGATGAAGTCGGCGTCACCTGGTGCGCCGCGTCCGTCGAGAAAAGGCGTGCCGCGCTGTGAGCTAGCTGCACTCGCGCGCGTAGGCGGGCGCGCCGTGGTGCCCTGGACGCACCGGCATAGACGAGGACGCGGATGCCCGCCTCGTCCAGCAGCGCCGGCACGTCCCACACGTAGGGCTTCATCCAGTCGCCGCCGACCAGCTGGAAGCGGAGGTTGCTAGCGGGCGCGACGGGCGCTTGGAGGGGCCGCAAATCAACGGTAAGCACAATGCACGCGTGCCCTCACCAGCACGGGCCACTCCCCGCACGTACATGCGGTAGTTGCACTCCTTCCAGCGGTGACCGACGGTGCCAAGCTCCTGCATGACGGCGTCGGACCGGAGGTACTCCTCCACGGCCGAAAAGTCGTAGCAGATGCCGCGTTCCTCGCAGGGCGTGCGCACGTCGTAGGGGTTCTTGCCGTTGAGCTGGCCGGCCGCACACGGCCAAAAACGGAAGGAAACTATCTGCGATGAGCACGTTGCACGGAAACCCATGTCCACCAGCGCAGCCCGCGTGCCTTGATCGGGACGATCATGAGGGTGTTGCACTTGAGCGTCGCCGCGACGCACAGGCCGCGCTCGCCGTCGTAGCAGCGCTGGATCAGGTTCAGGCACTCGGGCATGTGCTCCTGCTGGTAGTTGCAGACCTCGTCGCGGAAGACCGGGATGCCGTACGAGTTGTTGCAGGCCATCTGCGGGAAGAACTCGTACTGATGGAGCCGCCGGTCGAGGGACAAGCCCGAGACGCCGATGCGCATCAGCCTCCCCATGCTTTGGCGCATGGTCGCGCGCGGCGAGGCCCTACCTGAGTCAGCGGGTCCGTCATGCCGTTGCCGATGCCGACGCTACGCAGGTTGATGTGGATGTTGGACGGGTCGGCGTTGCCGGCGACGATGGCCGTGGCGAGCGCGGGGATGTAGTGACCGGCGTAGCTCTCGCCTGCAACGGGCAGCGGGGAAAAAAAATAAACGAACGCTCGCGGAGGCGATGCCGTCAGAACGTTCAGGGCCGGAGCCCGTACCGATCCTCCTCGTGCGCTCGGCGCGTACCGAAAATGTGCAGGTCCAGCTCGGCGTACTGCGGGTAGGCGTCGAAGAAGAGCTGGAAGAACTGGTAGACGTCCTCGGCGTACTCGCGCGTGTTGCTCGCCAGGTCGCTGCCGTACGAGTAGCCAGCGCCGTTCGGGGCGTCGACGAAGATGACGGTGGCGTTGTTGGTCCAGGAGTACGGGTTGTTGCGCTCGGTCAGGTCCTCGTTGATCTCGCACGGGCCGATCTTCTCGGCGAGCATGCCGATCATGCTGGAGCAGCCCGGGCCGCCGTTCAGCCACAGAATAAGCGGGTCGCTGGTCGCGTTGCGGCGCGACTCGAGCAGCCAGTAAAAGTAGTGCTTCTCCTCCGACACGTCAATGTAGCCCGAGTCTGCGGCGGCGCCACCCGACGGCGACGGCCGGGCGCGGTGAGCGAATTGATCCGCTCTGCCCGCGCTCGCCTGGCCATTGGGCTTGCCAGCGTACACTGCTGCACCGTCGGGTCGCAGATCTTGGGCTCGTTCACGGTGATCTGGAAGTCCTTCTTGGGGTCCGCGTGCTTGATGAACCGGGTGTTGCGGCCCCGCGGGACGGACATCGAGGCGTGGGCGACGGTGGCCGCCAGGGCGGCGGCCAGGAGGGCAACGGCGATGGCGCGCGCCATCGTGCTCGCTTCGCCGCGGCGAATCGCAGGAACCGATGGCTCCCGTGTCCAGCGTGCGCGCTCCTGCAGCTGAACCGCGCGGCCGTACGAAGGGCCCCGGCGTCCGTGAGTCCTTCCGTCGCCGCAGGTCGGTTCGACGCTGCGCCGGGCACCCGCACCAACGTCGCCATTGCAATTGTGACGTCATAGCACCCTTTCTACAGGCCTCTCAGTGACGTGCCTGCGTAGCCACCACGATATGGGCGCCGACGCGGATCCGTCTCCACACCACGTGGCTGGTGGCTGCCGGGTCAGCTGACCCAAATGCAGGCCGGGGTGCCATGCATGCAGTCGAGACGGCGTCGGATGCAGAGAATGTGGCAGACAAGCGAACGGACACCGGCGTTCCAAAGTGCCATCGACGAAGCAGACGAGCAGGGCTTCTTCCATGCTATAGTCTCTTGCTGTTTAGTTGCCGCATGTTCTGTATGTTCTGCGGGCCCCGGCTGTTTTTTCATCCATCAGCGCCAGTTATGCAGTGCAGCTTGTACACTGCCTAGTCTACCAACTACGGCACGACGTGGGCATGGCCATGGGCAAAAGAAAGCACTGGGGCTCGTGAGCTCGTAGGCGCATGCAGGTATGCGAGGTTCTGGCGATCGCCGCCCGGCCGGCCATATGGTCGCGCTGTCAGAAGCCCGTCAGAATGTTTTCCTGCCGCTGGCCGAGTTTTGGCGCGCAACGGACGCGCCGCCGCCGCCGCCGCCGCCGCCGCCGCCGCCACCGCCACCGGGCCGGAGCCGCGGACGAAGCCTACGCGCGGCGGGCACGCGCTGCTGTGAACACGCACAGCCTCGGCAACAAGCAGGTAGGCCGCACCAGAATGGCCAGCCGAGCAAAGCGAGCGACCAGGGGCGCCGGGCCGGGGCGAGTCGCGCCGCGCAGCAGCGCCAAGGACTGCCGGGAGCGCTGCCGCTGCGCCACCGCGGCCGGCGCGGAAGTTTACGGGCGGAGGGGCACGCGGTCCCAGCTGCACGTGGTGGCCGCTGGCGGGCTCGGTGAACGGCGGCGACGCTCGGCGTGGTCGCGGAGAGTGGCGTGCTCGACATTGAACTGGTGCCGAGCTGCGGAGCGCTCGTGTCCGGCTCGGAAAACCACCGCCGCAACGGGCGTCTCTGAGCCACGGCTAACGCATACGTCGCTTGCCTCGCACTGATTGCGTATGCGGCCAGTCGCCAAGACGCGCTACTGCGACAGCGGTGGACGCGGAGCAACCGGCAGCGGAACGGCGCGCCAGTGCCCATGCACACGCTCAGCGCCTGCGCCAGGTACGGCCGCGGACCGTGCGCCCGCGAGGCCCCATGCCAGACCACGGCTTAACCCGCCGCGGGTACGACCCAGCGCATGCGCGGCCCGCCACGGCCAGCCGAACGCACGAGAGGTTGGCCCTTCGGGGCCGCCCCGCCGGTCTGGCGCGATGGATGTAGCGCCGGCGCTGAGCAGCGCCGACGGCGCCGCCGCCCAGCCGTCGGCTGAGGCGACGGCCGTGGACGCCGCCGCGATGGCCCAGGATGCCGCGGACGACGCCCCGGCCGGCGCCGCGGACGCGCAGCCGACGGCGGTCGACGCCGCTTCGGAGACGCCGCTCGCCGCGGTGCCGCCGACGCCCGTGAAGCTGTGGATGGTCGAGAACAACCAGTGGACGGACCAGGGCACGGGGATCTGCGAATGCCTGCCCGGCGAGGTGCGCGGCAGTCCGGCGCGATCGCACGGGCCGCGACGGTGCCGGGGGGCTGAACGACGCCGCGGCATGCGGGCGCGTCGACCTGCGTTGCCGCAGGCCAAGGAGCTGTCCCGCCTGCGCATCACGGACGACGGCGGCGACGTTCTGCTGGATCTGGCCGTCTCCCCTGGGATCGAGTACCGGCACGAACAAGGTTCGGCGCCGGGTGCACGACACGCAGAGGGGAGGCTCGCGCTCAACGCGGGCCAGCACGGCGCGGCAACCTCCGTGGCATGGCGTCCACAGAGAAAATGATTGTGTGGTCCGACCCGAACGGGCATGACTACGCGATCAGCTTCCTGCGCGAAGAAGAGTGCATAGACCTGCTGTGCGTTCTAGCCGTCCTGCGCCATCGTGCGCCCGGCGCGTGCTAACGTTGCCGTACCGCCCACGCTAGCGCGTGTCCGCGTTTGCGCGCGTAGGAACTACCTGGTCCGCCTCCAGCATGCCCACGCCAACGGTGCGCCTCAGCTGTGGGCTCGCTGTGCTCATGTAGCCTGCTGCTAACCGCACAAGGGTGAGCTCACGTGGGGGCGGGCGATCGTTAGACACGATGCACGTCGACGAGCTCGACGACCGCGTGGGCTTGCACCACGACGGTACGGGGCTCGGCCCGCGACTGTACGTCGGCCGCGGCTCTGCTGACTGGCGACGGCCTGCTCGCTTCATCGGCGGCTGCCGCTGGCAGGCCGGTCGCTGGGCGACGACAACCCGGTGACGCAGGAGCTCAACGAGGACGCCGCGCCGTCGTGGTCTTCGCTGCCAGAGCCGAGCCTGGGCACGCTGCCCAACATTTTGAGCCTGACCAACAGCGCGCTGGCGGGCACGGACGGCGACCGGGCGCGCCTCACCAACGCGGTCCTGCGGCAGGCACGTCGGGAGGCCCGGGCCGCCCAGCGGAGCGTGGGCATCCGAGGGCTCATTTGGCCCCGCCCGCTCGGTTCGGCGTGGTGCCCACAGCGCCACGTGTTTGCCCTGCTGGACCTGTTCGACCAGGCCGAGGACTTGGAGGACACCGAGGCGCTGCACACGATCTACCGCATCTTCCGCAACCTCATCATGCTCAACGAGCCCAACCTTTTAGAGGTCATCTTCCAAAAGGCGCTGTTCATGCGCGTCATGGGCGTGCTCGAATGTACGTGCGCGGCCGCGGCCGCGGCGCCGGCGTCTCGCCCGCCCTCGCAAAGAGCTAGCTCTGACCCGCTCACCGTGCGCGGTCGCGCGGCGCCACGGACCAGACGACCCCAACTCTCCGCTGGGGCGTGTCAAGCACCGCGAGTTTCTCGAGCGCGGCAACCAGTTTCACGAGGTGGTCCCGCTGCCCAGCCCGGACCTGGCGGAGCGCATCCAGAAAACCTTCCGGCTGCAGTACCTGCGGGACGTGGCCCTGCCACGCACAATCGACGACGGCGCCTTCGCCACCATCAACCGAACGATTGTGACCAACCAGATAGAGATCGTGGCCGCCATCAGCCACAGCGAGCCCTTCCTCAACCAACTGTACGGCGGCGCCGCGCGCTGGAGCGCTGGCGTACCCGCGCGCTTGCGGGCCCGCGCTGACCGCAGTGGTGCCCCCGTGGGCTGCCGCCTCGCCTGTGCAGGTTTGCCCTCCTGGCGGACGACACGTTTACAGCGGAGAAGCCGGTGCAGGCGATGCTCTTTGTACAAGAACTCTGTACGATGGCCAAGGCGTTCCCTCCGCCGCCGCGGCAGGACCTCTTCCGGGCCCTGCTGCAGCACGACATCCTGGACGTGGTCACGCGGACGCTCGACCACGCCGACGACCGCGTGCGCACGGCGGCCAAGGAGATCCTCATGAGCGTGATGGCGTTCCGGCCCACGTTGCTGCGCACCGTGCTGCTGGGTACGAGGCCGGGCGGGGCGGCGCCAGCACGTTTCGCGGTGTTCGCTAATGATAGGAGGATGGCGCACCTCGCCCCTGTCCGGCCGCGGCCGCCAGATCAACACGACCTCGGCGACGCGACCGCCCGCAGCGTGGCCGACGGCAAGGCGCTCGGCGCCACGGGCGCGCCGATCCCGCCACCGGCCAACTCGCTGCTGACGGCCATCGTCCGCCGGCTTCACGGGGACCCCGACGACGGCAACAAGGCGCAGTTTGCCGAGGCGATCCGGACCATTCTCGAGCCCGACGGACCGCCCGCCGTTGTCAACGGCAAGGTGCGCAGTGGCGTCCCCCTTGAGTGGGAGTGCGCATGCTTTGGCCGCTGGCCTGACATCGTCTCGACGGTCGAGCCGGCCCGCCCCCGCGCGACCGTCGCACTCCGTAGCCGGTGCCGCCGCAGGACGAAAGCGTCAGCGTGATGCGGCTGGTCTTTTACGGGCGATACCGGTACGCGCACACGCTGTTCGAGCCGCTGGGGTGGCCGGACGCCGAAGGTGCGTGCCCCAGCGTAGCGTCAATCGAGGATCTCCAGGCGGCGGGCTGACCGCCGGCGGTCGTGACCGCACGCGGGGGTGGCGCGGTGTTGGGGTAGCGCCCGGACCCGGCCGGCCGAAGCAGCTGTCGCTGGAGCAGGCGGCGCTGGCCGAGTGCTTGATCGAGCTGGTGATCACGTTTGTGCAGCGCCACGGGTTTCAGGCCAAGTTCTTCGTCATCAAGAACAACATCCTGCCGCGGGCGCTTCAGTACCTGCACGTCCAGCCGCGCCACGTGGCGCTGGGTACGCCGCGCAGCGGCGGCGGCGCGTCTCCCGGTCTGCCCACTGTTTAGAGCGGCTGACACAGCGATCTACGGCGCGGCGTGTCCGTGCGTGGGCGGCTGTCTGCGCGACAGCGGCGCTGCGGCTGCTCAAGCAGGTGATCCTGATGGAGGACAACATGCTCCACAACCACATCGTCAAGCACAAGCTACTCGCGCCTGTCATGGCCCTGTTCGAAGAGGTCCGGACCGCGAACAACCTCACCAACTCGGCGCTGCTGGACCTGTTCCGCATCATCCGCGCCGTACGGCAGCAACCAATTGGCCTACGCCGCGTTGCCACCCTCGAAGGAGCGCGCGCGCTGACGGGCGCGGTCTTTGGCTCTCGCGCGCTGGGCCGACCGACGCAGATCCCCACGGGGCGGGAACTCGTGGCCTACCTCGTAAGCGAGCACCGGCCGGTGCTGGAGCAGTCTGCGGACGATCTGGCCCCGTGCCGCCAGCTCATCGTGCGGTACGAACAGTTCGCCGACGGCGGCCCGTCGAGCAGCGACGTGCAGTCCGACCAGGCAGAACGGTACGGCGCCGCCTCGCGCACCTTTAGCGCATGGCCTGCACACCAACGAACGTGCCTGGACGAAAGCTCCCGGTCCCGCAAATGGGCGTGGCCAGGCTGAAGCGGTCGCGCGAGGAACGCATGCTTGACAAGGACGAGGAGGAGTATTTCACCGAGGACGACGACGAGGACGCCGACGGCAGCGACCGGGGCAGCACGGAAGAGGCAGGGTCCGCCGAGCCCCAGTCGCGGCTGCTGGCCACCCCGGAGGACGACGACTTGATGCCGCCGCTTAGCAAGGCGCGGCGGCGAAACGGCAGCTCCGACGAGGACGACGACGAGGACGGCGGCCTGCAGCTCAAGCCGCTGCTCGCGTCAGCAGCGGGGGCGCGCCGTGGGATGCCGCGCGGCTACTCGCGCGTGAGCCTGCCGTCCGGGCGGCTCACGCTGTCTCGCGCGCCCGAGATTGCGCCGGCGGCCGGCATCTCGCGGCCGGCGACGCCGATCCGCTTCGTGAGCGGCGGCTCGGAGGCGTCGGCGAGCGCGACCAGCCCCGGCGGCCTCTCGGCGCTGGTACAGTACGGGGACGACGACGACGCCGAGAACCCCGCAGACTCGGCCCCGCCCACCCAGCCTACTCCTGCGGAGAGCTCTGTATAAAAGAACAGCATTGTGTGAGCGGAGGGCGTGGCCTCCGGTTGTACAACACCTTTTCACGCGAACTTGGAACTGCTGCCGCTGCTTAAACTTTACAGGTAGTAGTACAGGGGGGTGGATACAAAGGAGAAGACTTGAAATTCAGCGCAGTTGCTCTTTCCGAACAAACGTGAGGCGCACCACGGTGGCGTCGCGCAGCACGGCCGCAATCTCGGGCAGGGCCAGCCCGTCGACCGGCTGGCGGTTCACGCGCGTGATCACGTCGCCCACGCGTGGCGCGCCAGCGCGAGCCGCGCCGCCGCCCCGGTGGACGTTGGTGACGGTGACGCCCAGGCCCGGCCGCAGCGCCAGGTCGAGGCCGAGCCCGGCGGACGTCTGGTGAACCGCGCGTGGCACCGAAGACGAGGCAGCACGCCGTCCGCCGTTACCAACCAGACCGCCTAGAGCGCGGGGCGCGCCGTTGCCAAGCGTACCTTGGTCAGCTCCACCTCGTCTTGAATCACCGTGGGGGGTGCAGCGGGCGGAGGCGCCGCCGTAAGCTGAGCAGAGCGCAGTGGCTCGGCCCGTGCGCGCGACGTCAGCCAGCGCCCGATTGCGTCGGCCGCCGACGCCGGCGCGGCACGTACCTGCTGCAGGTGCGATGCCGCCGGCCGGGGGCTGGCCACCCGCGCCAGCGCCGCCACCGCCTGCGGAGTGGCGTCGTTGAGGCTCGGCGCGGGGCTGCTAGCGCGCTGTTCCATGACCGGCGCGCGTGGCGCAACCGCGCTGCGCAGCACACGGGTATCATCCAAAAAAAAAAAAAGAAGCCCGGCTCGTCAGGCGCTGCGCTACACCGTGGCAAGGGCGACCGCGCTCACGCACCTGGCGTCGGCCGTGTGGGCATCGTCGCTGGGCAGCAACGCCAGGGTCCAGAGCCGGAGCACGACGGGGTTGGGCTCGGCGCGGAGCCGCTTCGCCACCGTATCCAGCGCCCACCCCTGAACGCTCTGGGCGCCAATGCGGTCCACCACGTCGCCCACCTGTTGCCGGCGGGCCCACCCGCACAGCACGATGCTCCGGCGTCGCGTTAGCGACGGCGTCGGCGCCATATCCTGCACGTTTGCCAGCGAGAGCGTACGGCAATGGCGCCCGACTGCGCCGCTGGGCTCCGCGGCGCGACGGATCTCACAACGAGCACCGGCAGGTGGGCGTCCGCGCTGCCTGCGAGCGGCGGCGGCGGCCACGCTACCACGCGCTGCGGCTCCTCCAGCACGAGGTCGAGACCGAGCGGCTGGACCGCGTGGACCCGCACCAGCTGCACCACAACGGGCCGCCGCGGCCCGACGGGCACACCCGGCGGTGCTGCCGCCGTAGGTTCGGGCGCGGCCTCGGCCGGCACCAGCCGCTTGAGCGGATTGACCATAGCCTGCAGAAGCCGCTGGCTCTCAGCGCGGGCCTGCTGGACCTGCTTGCCGAGCGCCGCCGGCGCGAGGTGTGCGCTGAGTGTCTGGCGAACGCTGGCGAGCGGCGCGGCGGCTGCCGCGTCGTCACCGGCCCCAGCGCCCGAGGTCGTGGAGGACGCAGCGCTGTTGGACCGCGTCCGCTCGGCCGGCGCGCCGGCGTCAGCACCGCTGCCATCGACGTCTTCAAAGTAGAGCGCCAGCGTGAAGGGCACGGTGGCGAGCGGCTCCACGAGCGCCGCCAGGGTGCTGGCGGCCTCCGGCTGCTGGACAAAGGCCAGCGGAGAGTACGCCGCCGCGTGCAGCTCGGCGCAGTTGGCGTACGTGCGAAGCCACGTGCCCAGCGTGCCGTTCCTGTGGCCCCTCCGCCCATCCAGGAGACAAAAGCAGGCCAGGGTGAGCGGGCGCGCTTCGGGCGGTGCGGCCGCTGACGCCGGCGCCAGTGCCGGCACGTACGTGAGCTGCCCGCACACGAATGCGCGGAACATGCGGCTGGGATCCGCTCGGAACCACGCATCGGCTTCCAGGTAGCGTGCAAAGTTGATCCAGCCTTCCACGAGCTCGGCTGTGCGACGCAAAGCCATCCTTCCTCGGAACCGGCGCAGGCGTCAGTCCTCCATGGCCACGGCGGACGCGGCCACGGCGCACGATATGCTACCGTCGGCTAACTGCCGTTCGGCCGCTTCGCGAGCGGATCGAACGACCAGGTCCCACAGGCTCGGCCCGCCGGCGAGCGCGGAGCCGCGGAGGCCGTGCATCATCACGCCCGCGATAGCAGTGCAGAGGCGCGCCCGCACCGCGATGCCCAGCGTGCTGTTGTGGCCGTCGTCCGCTGCGTGCGCCTGCAGCGCGGGTCGGGCGCGGCGACACGGGGAACAAGATCGTTAGGGCCCCGCGCGCGGACGGCACGGCGAGCGGCGGCGATCCCTTGGTTCGCACCAATGCAGCCGCGTCGGTCGTGTCCGGCAAGAGCTGGCGGACCGCCCAGACCGCCCGGTTCAGTTGGTTGAGAATCGCTGTGGGCACCCACGGCCGCAAGCATGGCTTTGGTTTGCCCGTCAGCGACGGCGCTCCCGCCCGTCCCTTGCAACGTTGCGCTCACGCACGGAAGCCTTGGGCCATGCCAACGTCCACGGTTGGCGGCGGCCTCGCTTCGGGGGCTGGCGCGTCCCCGGACGCCGGCGGCAGGTCGGCCGGCGGTCCGGCCGGCGGACGAGGCCTTGGACGATACAGACGGAACACCTGCAGGATCGCCTCCCGCAGCAGAGCGCGCACAGATCCATTGTTAGCGCGGGTCTGTGACATGCCGCCGTACCAGCGCCCGCTGCAGGTGCGCTTACCTTGGTTGCGCCGCCTTCGTACACGGCGACGACCTCGCCGGGAATCAGCTCGAACCGCTCCGTCTCGGCGACGGCGGCGGCTTCGCTCGGCTCCTCCGGCAGCTCCGCAGGTCCTGCTGCCTCGCCGGCCTCGCTCCCGCTCCCCGTGCCTGTCGTCGGCGTGTGCTCGCCTTCCATGTGCCACCGGCCGTCGCGGTGGGCCAGCACCCGGCCATCGATCGCCATCCGGGTCGCCGTCGCACCGTCGGCCGGCGGCGCACCCCCCACTGGACAGCGTCGGCGTCGATGGCGGAAACGCGAACGCCGCACGCTCGTCAGCGATCGTTCGCCACGGCGGCGTGTCGCGCAACGCACCACGGCGCACCTTTCATTAGAATGACGCGCAGGACGGCGGGCGACTTGACGACGGCCACCTTGGCGCTGGGCGGCACGGCCAGGCTGCTGGGCCGCGCCCGTGCACTGGCGCCGCCTGGACGCTGGGCCCGCAGAGGGCCGGCGGCGACGGGCGAGCCGATGGAGGCGGCTGGCCTTTGGACGGCGTCCGCCGCAGCTGGCGCCTTGGTCATCGCGTTCGCCGCGGCGCCGGACGCTGGCCGGTCGTCGGCCTCGTCCTCGTCATCGCCCTTGCCGAGCACGGCGCTGAGGCCGAACGACAGCGAGCGCGACGCGAGCGGCGGCAGCGTCGCCCGCACGGGCGACGTCGGTACCGAGGTCGCCGCGGCCGACGCGGTGCCTGCTACCGCCACGGGCGGCGACGGCGGCTGCGAAGCGGCGCGGGATCCCGGCACCGACGAGGCGGTAGCGGCCGCCGGAGCGTCCGCCTCGTCTGTGGCGGCGGACGCGACGCCGTCGCGCGTGCCGCCGCCGGCGGGGGCGTCGCCGAGGGTGAGCTTTTCCACAAAGACCGCGTCCATGTCCGCGGGGTCCTCCGTGGTGAAGGCGATCACGCTGGCGTCGTCGCCATCGGCGTCGTGGCCCTCGTCGCCAATTTCGTCGTCGCTCAGGTCCGGCAGCGCCGCGCCCGACGCCATGCGCGCGGGGCGCGGCGGCTTGAGCACGGCCTCCGGCACGGCGTGGGCGTCCAGGGCCCGCGGCGCGTCCTCTCGCTCGCAGCGGAGGAGCAGGCGCTGCGTGCTCCCTTCTGGCGTGGTCATGACGGCGCCGAGCACATCGAGCGCCTTGGCGAGCGGCCCCACCGGCGGCAGCGGCAGCGATGACAGGGCGCCGACGGAGGGCGGCGCCGCCGTCGCGTCCGCGCCGGCCGCGGGCACGACCTGCAGGTCCAAGTGAAACACCAGCGACGGGTCCGCCGGGTCGACCGCGGCGCCGGCGCCGGCGACTTGGGCCGCGCTGCGCACCCGCAGGTAGGCGTCGGCCACGACGTCCTCCGCCGACGTGTGCGGCAGCGTGGTGACGGGCACCCACGCGTCCGCGCCGACGTGGACCACGTGCAGCTGCCGCGGCTGGCGCAGGCAAAACAGCCGCCGCGGGTTCGCGGATGCCAGCGAGTCGGCGGCGGCGAGCCGGCGTGCTGTGTGCCCCAGCAGCGGTCGACGCGCCTTGGCGATGTGAGCAAGAGTGGCCTCGGATCCAAGGTACGCATTATGGGAACACCCACCTGCACCGCTGGGGTCGATGTGGAACACCTGGTACTCGGCGGCCAGGGCACCGTCGACGCCCTCGCGCACGGCGCCGTGCGCCTCTGCCAGGCGCTCCAAGGCGCTGGCGACGGTGCTTACCGACGGCACCGGCAGGACGACGGAGGCCTCGTCGCGGGCCAGCCAGAGACGGTAGCCCGGCTGCGGGGTGTCCGGACCGCGCGCGGCCGGCCAGTCTAGCGGCGCGGGTTAGCGGGCAGTGCAGCGTGGCGCCCACCCGCTCGCGGTCAGCGGCCGAACCTTGTGCGCAATCTCCGCGTCGCCGTCCCAGACCAGGTCGACCACGTCGCCGCCGCTGGCCTCCGCCTCGTCTGACAACGGCCGGGCGCTCCAGTCGTCCAGCCGCGACGGCCCCTGCGACACCGGCCGCGGACAAGGCCCCGAAAGCCGGCTACGATAAGAGAGGGGGCGCGCTAACGAGGCCGCACCGATGCCGACCCAGGCACCTGGGCATCGGGCGGAGGAGGCGCAGACACGGCCGCGGCTGCCCGCAGCCGGTTGAGGGCGGCGACCCACCGCTCGGCGGTCGCTCGGCTCTGCGACGCACGGCCCCACGCGCAAACGCCGCTCTTGTGCAAGCGTGAGCCAGCGACCCACCTGGGCCGTCGCCCGACGCGCCCGCTCGACGCACGTCCGCCATAAAGTGGTGCGCCTGCGAGGCGGTCACGACGTCAAAGCACGTGCCGGGCTTAGGCTTGGGGTTCGTCTTGAACGCTGGCTGCTCGTGCAGCGTCACGGCCTGCACGGCGTCGAGCGGAATCGTCCCCGACGGCGTCGCGCTGTTGCAGCACAACCCAGGCGTTTGACTCCGGCCACAGTCAGCCTGCGTCGTGCGCGTGCAGCAGGGGGACCGCGCCGGCCGGTACCCAGGCTTTTTGGCGTAGACGAGGCGGCCATCTTTGACGTAGACGTGCAGCTGCTTCCACAGCCGCGCGCCGAGGCCCTTGTCGCCGAGCTTGGACAGCCGGCCCTCCAGCGGCTCGTCCACCGCGGCCGCGGCGGCGGCGTTAGCCGGTGGATCTGGCTCGCGCGCGGCGTCGGCCGTGCCGACGTCGACGAGGTCGTCCGCCTCCTCCAAGGCGTCGGCCGCGCTGTCGTTGGTGGGCGCGCCCAGCAGCTGTGCGGCGTCCTCGGCGCCGTCCAGGTCCAGGCTGGTGTCGAGCGCGGCGGGCGCGGCCGGCGTTGTGTCTTCGGCGGCGGGCGCGGTGGCGGCTGCCGTGGCGGCAGCGTCGGCTGCTGCCTTGGCCGCCGAGGCCGCGGCCCCGCGCCGCTTGAAGCGGCCCATGGCGCGCGGTCGCCGGGGCGCCTCCCCAGCGACACTGCAGCGGCGGCGGCGGTTTGGCGGCCAGTGCGGCTACGATGACGTCATTGTATGGCGGGGCACTTTCAGCGACACCAACGGGCAAAGATAACGAGCTACACAGGCGACTACCGGAATCCATCGAGGCCGCGCGCTGGTGCGATATACATACGCCAACAGGTATTGGTATTGGTATTGGTATTGGTATATTGACGCTAAAGGAAACTCGAGCGCCATGCGCCACAGAATACAGGGTATTCCATCGACCAGCTGACATACAGTCCCTTACGGGGCTGCAGAGGCCAGCGCGCCGC
>Ga0180216_1003024_pt1 | contig 13558 bp, 10 predicted proteins | sample eDN3rd37CBELigMG_FD_128879 | JGI IMG/M metagenome (GOLD analysis project Ga0180216, IMG submission 128879) | Enriched Miracle-Growth compost microbial communities from Emeryville, California, USA - eDNA 3rd pass 37_C BE-Lig MG (version 2)... ... | reverse complement strand
GCCCATTTCGCCCGCTCGTTGCGCCACGACGCGCTCGACCGTCTGACCGACCGCCGGCTTTATCGTGAACTCGCCTATGTCGACGGACACTGGACCGCGGGCGCCGCCGGCGGCAGCTTCGAAGTCACCGATCCGGCCTCCGGCGCGACGGTGGCTTTTGTCGCTTCGCTCGATGCCGGCCAGACCGGTAAGGCGATCGACGCGGCGTCACGAGCCTTTCCGGCCTGGAAGGCGCTGCTGCCGCGGGAACGTTCGAAAATCCTGCGGAGCTGGCTCGACCTCATCGTCGCGGCGAAGGAAGACCTCGCGTTGCTGATGACGCTGGAGCAGGGAAAACCGCTCGCCGAATCGCGCGGTGAGATCGACTACGCGGCGTCGTTCGTCGAGTGGTACGCGGAAGAGGCCAGGCGGGTGAACGCAGAGAGCGTCACCAGCCACCTTCCCGGCGCGGAAATGATCGTGCGGCGCGAGCCGCTCGGCGTCGTCGGGGTCGTCACGCCGTGGAATTTTCCCTCCGCCATGCTGACGCGCAAGGCGGCCGCCGCGCTCGCAGCCGGCTGCACGATCGTCGCGCATCCCTCCTCCGAGACGCCGTTGTCGGCGCTGGCGCTGGCCGAACTCGGCGAGCGCGCCGGCCTGCCGGCGGGCGTCTTCAACGTCGTCACCGGCGACGCCGCTACCGTCGTCGGGCGGCTATGCGAGGATGCCCGCGTGCGCGCCATGAGCTTTACCGGGTCGACCGAAATCGGCCGGTTGATCGCCGCTCAATGCGCGCCGACGATGAAACGGCTCGTGATGGAACTGGGCGGCCATGCGCCGTTGATCGTTTTCGACGACGCCGATCTCGACAGGGCGGTCAGGATCGCCACCGACGCCAAGTTCGCGACCTCGGGGCAGGATTGCCTCGCCGCCAACCGCATCTATGTCCAGCGCGGGCTCTACGACGCTTTCTGCACGGCTTATGCCGCCCGCGTCGAGGCGCTGAAGGTCGGCAACGGGTTGACCGAAGGTACGGAGATCGGCCCGCTGATGCACGAGCGCGCCGTGAAAAAGGTCGAGGAGCAGGTCGCCGATGCACAGGCGCGCGGCGCGCGGCTTCTCGCCGGCGGCAAGCGGCAGGCACCCGGCTCGCTGTTCTACCTGCCGACGCTGCTCGCCGATGTGCCGGACGATGCGCTCGTCATGCGTGAGGAAACCTTCGGGCCGGTCGCTGCGGTCACGCTTTTCGACAGCGAGGAGGAGGTGGTCGCCCGCGCCAATGCCACGGAATACGGGCTGGTCGCCTATGTCGTCACCGAGAACGGCGCGCGCCAGCGGCGTTTGGCGAACGCGCTGGAATACGGCATGGTGGCCGTCAACCGGGTGAAGATCACCGGCGCGCCGATCCCCTTCGGCGGCGTCAAGCAGTCGGGTCTCGGCCGCGAGGGCTCGCGCCACGGCTTGGAGGCCTTCACCGACCTCAAATATGTGTGCCTCGACCTGGCGTGAGCCGGGCGGCGAAAAAGGAGAAAACGATGCTCGAACAATCGAACGAACTCGCCGCCTGGGATCGCGACCACTTCTTCCATCCCTCGACCCATATGGGCATGCATGCGCGCGGCGAGATGCCGAACCGCGTCATGGCCGGAGGCGAGGGCGCGACCATCTGGGACACGAACGGCAAGAAGAGCCTCGACGCCTTCGCCGGCCTCTATTGCGTCAATGTCGGCTACGGTCGCCAGAAGATCGCCGACGCCATTGCCGAACAGGCGAAGAACCTCGCCTACTATCACGCCTATGTCGGCCACGGCACGGAAGCATCGATCCGGCTGTCCAAGATGATCATCGACCGGGCGCCGAAAGGCATGTCGAGGGTCTATTATGGCCTCTCCGGCTCCGACGCCAACGAGACCAACATCAAGCTGATCTGGTACTACAACAACGTGCTCGGCCGGCCTGAGAAGAAGAAGATCATCTCGCGCTGGCGCGGCTATCACGGCTCCGGCGTCATGACCGGCTCGCTGACCGGGCTGGCCGGCTTCCACAACGCCTTCGACCTGCCGCGCGCGCCGATCCTGCACACGGAAGCGCCCTATTACTACCGCCGCGAGGACCGCTCGCTGTCGGAGGAGCAGTTTGCGCAATATTGCGCCGACCAGCTCGAAAAGCTGATCGTTGCGCAGGGGCCGGAAACCATCGCCGCCTTCATCGGCGAGCCTGTGCTCGGCACCGGCGGCATCGTGCCGCCGCCGAAGGGCTATTGGCAGAAGATCCAGGCGGTACTGAAGAAATACGATATCCTGCTCGTCGCCGACGAGGTGGTGACCGGCTTCGGTCGGCTGGGCTCCATGTTCGGCTCCGACCACTATGGCATCGAGCCGGACCTCATCACCATCGCCAAGGGGCTGACCTCGGCCTATGCGCCGCTGTCGGGCGTCATCGTTGGCGACAAGGTGTGGAAGGTGCTGGTGGAGGGTTCCGACAAGCTGGGTCCCATCGGCCATGGCTGGACCTATTCGGCGCATCCGATCTGTGCGGCGGCCGGTGTCGCCAATCTCGAACTGATCGACGAGCTGGATCTGGTGAAGAACGCTGGCGAAACCGGCGCCTATTTCCGCAAAGCGCTGTCTGACGCGGTCGCAGGGCATAAAAATGTCGGCGACGTGCGCGGCGAGGGCATGCTGGCGGCGGTGGAGTTCGTCGAGGACAAGGACGACCGCAAGTTCTTCGATGCCGCAAAGAAGATCGGCCCGCAGGTGGCGGCCGCTCTTGCGACAAGCGGCGTCATCGGCCGCGCCATGCCGCAGGGCGACATCCTCGGCTTCGCCCCGCCTCTCTGCCTGACCCACGAGGAGGCGGACACGGTCGTTGCCAAGACCGCCGAGGCGGTGAAGGCCGTGCTCGGCTGAGTCGAGGCTCACGCGTCTTTCGAAGCGGGACCGGGCAATTTCCGCCGCCTTGTGGCGGCGGATGGACGTTCGCTCTTCGAGGAGCGATGGAACTGGAATAGCGTTTGTCCGTTCCGCTCCATTCCGCTGCAAGGAGACGGATATGGCCCCGCGTCCGGCCTGGAAGGGTTATCTCAAACTGTCGCTGGTTACCTGCGCCGTGGAACTGACCAATGTGGTCACCCATGCCGAAAAGGTTTCCTTCCACGTCATCAACCGCAGAACCGGGAACCGCGTGAAGCGCATCTATGTCGATGCCGAAACCGGCAAGCCGGTGGAGGACGAAGACGAGATCAAGGGCTACGAGGTCGAGAACGGCGACTACGTCCACATCGAGGACGACGAGATCGAGGCGGTGCAGGTCGAGTCCTCCAACATGCTTGCCCTGGACGGCTTCGTCGACAAGGCTTCGATCCAGCAGATCTATCTCGACACGCCCTATTATTTGGCGCCGGCCGACAAGGTGTCGGAGGATGCCTTCGCCGTCATCCGCGAGGCGATGGCGTCGAAAAAGAAGGCGGGGCTCGCCCGCATCGTGCTCTATCGCCGTGAACGGCCCGTGGTCATCGAGCCGCTCGGCAAGGGCATGGTGCTGACCACGCTGCGCTACGACAGCACGGTGCGCCAGCCCGATACGGTGTTCGACGAGATCAAGGCGGTCAAGCTCGACAAGGAGATGATCGAGCTTGCCCAGCATATCATCGACAAGAAGGCGACGAAATTCGATCCGTCCGGGTTCGACGACAAATACGAGGAAGCGCTGATCGAACTGATCCGCGCCAAGAAGGCCGGCCGCAAGGCGCCCAAGGCCAAGGCGGCGAGCAAGCCGTCCAACGTGGTCAACCTGTTCGACGCTCTGAAGAAGAGCCTAGCCGCCGACAACGACGAGACGTCCAGGCCGGTGAAGGCGACGAAGGGTGCGAAAAAGAAGGCACCGGAAGAGAAGGCAAAGCCGAAGCGGAAATCGGCTTAAGAGCGGGCGATGGCCGAGCAAATCCTGGAAAAATATCGCGCCAAGCGCGACTTCTCGAAGACCGCCGAACCGGCCGGCAAGGTGCCGCGCCGCCAGGCAAAGGCGGGCGAGGGCGGCATCTTCGTCATCCACAAGCATGCCGCGACGCGCCTGCATTACGACCTGCGCCTCGAGCACGACGGCGTGCTGTGGAGCTGGGCGGTCACGCGCGGCCCCAGTCTCGACCCGCACGAGAAGCGGCTGGCGGTCCATGTCGAGGATCATCCGATCGACTATGCGCCCTTCGAGGGCACGATCCCGAAAGGCGAATATGGCGGCGGCTCGGTGATCGTCTGGGACGAGGGCACCTGGGTCCCCGAGCACGATCCGGCCGCCGGCATGAAGAAAGGCCATATCGACTTCGAACTGCGCGGCGAGAAACTGACCGGCAAGTGGCATCTGGTGCGCCTGAAGCCGCGTGCGGGCGAAAAGAAGGACAACTGGCTGCTGATCAAGTCCGACGATGCGGCGGCACGGCCCGGCGAGGATATCCTGAAGGAGCGGCCGGAATCGGTGAAGTCCGGCCTTACCGTCGAGGAGGTGGGCGAGGGCAGGGCGGCCAAGGGAAAGAAGCCGCAGGTCTGGCATTCCAACAAGCCGGCGAGGGGCAAGCCGGCGACGGGCAAGGCAGCGCGCGAATCGGCATCGCGGCTGCAGTTTGTCGAGCCCGCGCTGGCGACGCTGGAGCGCGACGCCCCATCCGGAAAGGAATGGCTGCACGAGGTGAAGTTCGACGGCTACCGGATGCAGGCTGCAATCGCCGGCACCGAAATCCGCCTGTTCACCCGCAAAGGACTGGACTGGACCGAACGCTTCGGCGGCGAAATCCCGGCGGCTCTTGCCCGTCTCAAATGCGCCGACGCCATAATCGACGGCGAGATCGTCGTTCCTGGCGGCGATGGCGTGTCGTCGTTTTCCCTTTTGCAGGCCGACCTGTCGGCCGGCCGCACCGACCGCATGATCTATTACGTCTTCGACCTCTTGCGGCTGGACGGCGAAGACCTGCGCGACGAGGCGCTGGTCGAGCGCAAGGAGCGGCTCTCCGAATTGCTGGAGCCGCTGGGCGACGACGGCCCGGTGCGTTTTTCCGACCATTTCGTCGAGCCGGGCAAGGTCATGCTGAAGCATGCCTGCCGCATGGGGCTGGAAGGCGTCGTCTCCAAACGCGCCGACGCGCCCTACCGCTCCGGCCGCACCGGCGTGTGGATCAAGTCGAAATGCACCCAACGCCAGGAATTCGTCATCGGCGGCTATCTGCCTTCCGAAAAGACCGGGCGCGGCCTGCGCTCGCTGCTCGTCGGTTATCACGAGGGCGAGCGGCTGCGCTATGCCGGCCGCGTCGGCACCGGATTTTCGGCCAAGGCCGGCGACGATCTCAAGAAGAAGCTCGACGCGCGGAAGGCGAAAAAATCGCCCTTCGACGCCAAGGTGCCGGGCGGCAAGGGGCTGGTCTGGGTCGAACCCGATCTTGTCGCGGAAGTGGAGTTCCGTTCCTGGACGGCCGATCGTATCATCCGCCACGCCTCGTTCCAGGGACTGCGCGAGGACAAGCCGGCCGAGGAGGTCGTGCAGGAAGAGCCGAAGGCGGTCTCCGGCAAGGACAAGGCCGGGCAGGGTGCTTCAACCGCCAGGGACGCGGCTCCGAGAGGGAAGGGGAAATCCGTCGTGAAGACAGGGATAAAGCTTACCCACCCCGACAAACTCCTGTGGCCCGAGGAGAAGGTGTCGAAGCAGGCCCTGCTCGAACATTACGACCTGGTCTGGCCGCGCATGGAGCCTTTCGTCGTCAACCGGCCGCTGGCGCTGGTGCGCGCGCCGGACGGCGTCGGCGGCCCGCGCTTCTTCCAGAAGCACGCCTCGGCCGGCATGAGCGAAAAAATCTTCAAGTCGAAGGACCCTGAAGACAATGAGGAAATCCTCTATGTGAAGGACTTCGACGGCATCGCGGCGCTGGTGCAGATGGGCGTGGTGGAAATCCATGTCTGGGGCTGCACCGTGGACAAGATCGACATGCCCGACCAGATCGTCTTCGACCTCGATCCCGACGAGGGCGTTGCGGTCGACATGGTGCGGCAGGCGGCGCTCGACATCCGGGACAAGCTGAAGGAACTGTCGCTGCCGGTCTTCGTCAAGACATCGGGCGGCAAGGGCTACCACGTGATGGTGCCGCTGAAGCCGAAGGCCAAATGGGATGCGGTGAAGGGTTTCGCCCATGATTTCGCCCGTGCCATGGAGCAGGCCGAGCCGGACCGCTACACGGCGACGCTGTCGAAGAAGGCGCGCACGGGGCGCATCTTCATCGACTACCTGCGCAACGGCCGCGGCTCGACAACGGTCGCGCCCTATTCCTCGCGCGCCAAGAAGGGCGCGACCGTTTCCATGCCGGTGACATGGAAGGAAATCGAGGACGGCCTGCCGCCCAACGCCTTTCCGATCGGTGACAAGACGACGCTGAAGCGCCTGGCGGGCGACGATCCGTGGAAGGGGTTCTTTGCTGCCGGCAAACCGTTGAAGTTGGGGTGAATGTCGACGGTCCGAAGTCTCAGGCCATCGACCGGATCACGCCGGCGATGGACTCCGCCGACGGCACCGCGGCCTTCTCCAGCGAGATGGAGGCCGGCAGCGGGATGTCCGGCATGGCATGCCGCTTCACCTGCCGCAGGGCGCCGGCACCCAGTTCCTCGATGGTCCGGGTGATGACCTCGCCGCTCATGCCATAGCTCAGGAAGTCCTCGTCCACGACCAGCAGGCGGCCGGTCTTGGCCACCGAGGTCGCCACGGTCCCGATATCGAGGGGAACCAGCGTCCTGAGATCGATGACCTCCACGGAGATGCCTTCGCTTTCGAGCGTGGCGGCGGCGACAAGCGCATCGCCGACCGAGGCGGAAATGGTGACGAGGGTGAGGTCGCTTCCTTCGCGCACCACCTTCGCCTTGCCCAGCGGCACGACATACCGCTCCTCGGGCACGTAGGCGTCCAGCGGATGCGACGATATCAGCTTGTTGAGCTGGCGCTTGTTCTCGATGAAGATGACGGGGTCGTCCGACTGGATCGACGCGGCCATCAACCCCTTGTAGTCATGCGGCGAGGAAGGACACACCACGGTCAATCCAGGCAGATGGGCGAACAGTCCCCACAGGCACTGGGAGTGCTGGGCGGCCGAGCCGATGCAGCCGCCGGCGGTGCGCAGCACCATCGGCACCCTCGTATTGCCGCCGGACATGTAGGGGATCTTGGACATCGCGTTCATCACCTGCTCCAGGCAGACACCGATGAAATCGACGAACATGATCTCCACGACCGGCCGGTAGCCGGCCATCGCCAGGCCTACGCCCATGCCGGTGAAGGCCATTTCGGAGATGGGCGTGTCGCGCACGCGGTTCTCGCCGAAGCGCGCCTGCAATTGCCGGGTAACGCCGAAGACGCCGCCGCTCCGGCCGATGTCCTCGCCGAGCAGGAGCACCTTTTCATCGGCTTCCATTTCCAGCGAGATCGCTTCGCCGATCACCTGGGAGAAGCGAAGGTTGCGAACGGATGGTGTGTTCATGTCATTGGCCTGCGAAGCTGAAGCGATGGAGTTCGGCAGCCGGGGGCAGCGGGTCGGCGCGGACGCGGGAGAGCAGGTCGCCTGCGCGGGCGCGCGAGGCTTCGCGCCATTTCGCCAGTTCGTCCTCGGTGGCAAGCCCCAACGCCGTGAGCCGCTTCTCGGCCAGGGTGAGAGGATCGTTTTCGATCACCATGCGCTTGCGTTCGTCACGGGGGCGATAGGTGTCGTGGTCGCCTTCGTAGTGGCCACGGAAACGGAAGCATTTCGCTTCCAGCATCGCCGGCCCATTGCCGCCGCGGACGTGGGTGAAGGCTTCGGCCGCCGCTTCCGATACGGCCTCGACGTCCGTTCCGTCGACATGACGAGCCCACATGCGATAGGCCGGCGCACGCTCGGCGACCGTCGGGGTGGCCGAAACCTCGGAGAACTGCACCGAGATCGCATAGCCGTTGTGCTCCACGACCACCAGCAGCGGCAGATTCCAGGCGGCCGCCATGTTCAGCGTTTCGTGAAACGCGCCGGTGTTGGAGGCGCCGTCGCCGATCACGGCCACTGCGACCGCATCGGTTCCTTCCAGCTTGGCCGCATAGGCAAAGCCCAGCGCCACCGGAAGGGACGAGCCGACGATGCCGGTCGCCGAAAAGCGTTTCTCCGGGTCGAAGGGGTGCATGTGGCCGCCGCGCCCCCCGCACAGGCCGGTCTCCTTCTCGAAGATCTCGGCCATCAGGCGATAGGGATCGACCTTCTTGGCCAGCGCATGCAGGTGGTTGCGATGCGTGCTGACCAGCGCGTCTTCGTCGCGCAGCCAGGGCGCGATGCCCGCCGCGACCGCTTCCTGGCCGATGCCGGTGTGTAATTCGCCGTGAATCTCGCGGGTCGGCACGCCTTCCAGGCACGACTCCTCGAAATGGCGCATGTCCAGCATCGTGTGATACAACTGGATTAAGGATGCTTCGTTAGCTGGCACGGACCCACCTTGAGGCGATAATTACATACATGGATTTTTGTATCCAATTTTTTATCGAGCTGTCAATATCGAGCCGGGATTCGGCCCGGTAGGGTTTTGGCCGGATTGCGGTGAACAGGAGAAAGGCATGCCGTTGAAAGGCACTTCCGCGCCCTCTTCCGCGTGGGCGGAAGCTTACAACTTCCTGCGCGACAGGATCCGCAGCGGCCACTTCAAGAGTGGGGAGCGGATCAAGGCGGAGGACATCGCCGCGCAGCTCGGCATCAGCCGCATGCCGGTCCGCGAGGCGATAAGGCAACTCGACAGTGAGGGCCTTCTGACCATCCGCGCCAATCGCGGCGCCGTCGTCACCGTGTTGAAGCCCGACGAGATCCTGGAGCTGTTCGAGATGCGCTCCGTGCTGGAAGGGGTGGCGATCAAGCGCGCCATGGAGCATTTCGACGAGGATGCCTTCACCACGCTGGAAATGCATCTGACGAGGCTCGGCCGCGCCCAGGACGATCCGGACCTGTGGATCGAGCGGCACAACGAGTTCCACGATTTCATCTGCGCGCAAAGCGGCGCCATGCGGCTTTTCACGGAGGTGCGCCAGTTGCGGACCGCCGTCGAGCCCTATCTGCGCATGGTGCTGGGCATCATGCAGTCCGGCGACGCGGTGGCCGATCATCAGAAGCTGATCGATGTCATCCGGCAGGGCGACCGGGACGTGGCTGAGGCGGTCATCCGCGAACACGTGCTCAGCACCGCCTACGACCTGATGGGTGCCATGCCGATGGTCGAGGAAGGCTGATCGATTGCTTTTCCGGACAGCCTCTCAGGCGGCCTCGAATCCGCGGCGACGGTCCCAGTCGGTTACGTGCGCGCGGGTAATGCCGAGTTCTTCGGCCACCAGTCCGGCGAGATGGCGGTGGACGTCCGGCCCGAGAGCTTCCTGCGCCACGGCTGACGCCCGGAAGGCAGCCAGCGCTTCCGTGAGGTCGGAAGGCAAGGGCGGCAGGTCCGCCCCGCCGGCGTCACCCGCTGCCGGCGGCGGTAATTCAAGCGAGGCCTCGATGCCGGCAAGGCCCGCCGCGATCAGCCCGGCATAGGCGAAATAGGGGTTCACGTCGGCGCCCGGAAGGCGGAATTCGAAGCGCGCGCTGTTGCTGGAGCCCGTCATGCGCACGAGGCAGGTCCGGTTGTCCCAGGCCCAGGTGCCGTTCACCGGGGTGAAGTTGCCCCTGCGCAGCCGCCTGTAGGAGTTGGCGTAGGGCGCGTGCATCATCATGAAGTCGCCCGTATAGGCCAGGATGCCGGCGATGAAGGATGCGGCCTTGCCGCGGGGCGTCTCGTTCTCGGTGAGCAGCGTGCGGCCTTCGGCGTCTGCGAGGCACAGATGGATGTGCGCGCCGGAGCCTGCGGAATGGTCGAACGGCTTGGCCATGAAGGTGACGGATCGCCCGGCGAGGAAGGCTCTCGTCCTGGCGACATGCTTGAAGATCGCGTGCTGGTCGCAGGCTTTCAGGGGATGAGAGGGCCTGACGTTTATCTCAAGCTGGCCGACGCCGCCTTCGCCTTGGATCTGGTCGACGCTGATGCCGGCCGCGCCGAGATCCTCCACCATCTGTTCGAGGAACGGTCCGGCGATGCTGGTGACGAAGAGATCGTTGTCCGCGTTCCGGTGATGGAAGGGGCGCAGGACCTTGTAATCCGTCTCGGCGAGCTCGGCGAAGGATTGGTCGAACAGATAGAATTCGAGCTCCGATGCCATGGAGGCGGTCAGGCCGGCTTCTGCGAGGCGGTCGAGCTGGCGCTTCAGGATAGACCGGGGCGCCTGCGGCACCTGGGCATGGCCGGCGTCATAGGCGTCGGCGATATAGTAGTCGACATCGGCATCGCCCGGCACGCGGAAGCGACTTTCGAGATCGGGCCGTAGCGTCCCGTTGCGGAAGCCGGTATGGGCGCCGGTAACCTCAAGCGATAGATGAGGCTGGTTCTCCAACCCCGTGACCAGATGGAAATTCGGCATCGCCATGCCGCTTTCCGTCACCTCCGCGAGGCGGCTGGCCGGCTGGCGCTTGCCGATGAGCCGGCCGCAATTGTCCGGGACGCAGATGGCGATCTCGCGAACGGTGCCGGTTGAGTTCATCGCGAAAGCTCCCCGCCGTCTATGACAATGTTGGCCCCGTTCACGTAGGAAAAGAGACCGCAGCACAGGCCGACGATCACGCCGGCTACCTCCTCGGGGCGGGCGAAGCGCCCCAGCGGTATGCCCGCCTGATATCGCGCCTTTATGGTTTCAGCGTCCGACCCGGTCTTGCCGGCGAGGTCGGCGATCGCTTTGGAGACCATTTCGGTGTCGACCGTGCCGGGCGATACGGAATTCACGCGTATGCCCTTGGGAGCGAGTTCTTCCGTCAGGCAGTCGGCAAGCCGTAGCAGCCCTCCCTTGGAGGCGCTGTAGGCGCCCCAGAGAGCCCCGCCCTTGAGGCCCGCCTGCGAGGCAACGAAGACGAGGTTGCCGCCACGGGGGAGGTGCCGGGCCGCCTCGCGCGCCACCAGGAAGGCGCCCATCAAATTGATGTCGAGCACGCGGTAGAAATCAGACGCGCTCATATCGGCCACCGCTCCGATGGCCGCGACGCCGGCGGCATGGACGACGTCATGGATCGGTCCCGCCTTTGCTGCTTCGGCAAAGGCACGGACCACCGCCGTCTCATTCGTCACGTCACAGGCGCGCACCGGTCCCGATGCGGCTATGTCCAGGCGTATCACCTGCGCCCCGGCTGCCTCGAAAGCGTCGGCGGCCGCCTTGCCGATGCCGCCGGCTGCTCCGGTCACCAAAGCGCGGCGGCCGGCAAGAAGTGGCGGCAAATCCCGGTCGACCGAAGATGTCCTCATGCCCGCTCCATCCTTCCTTCGAGGGCGAAGAACCGGCGTCCAAGCAGATTCTGCATCAAGGCCTCTTCCTGCGTTCGGCAACAAATGCTATTTCGGATACATGGATACATTTATCTGGTAGCCTTGCCAAGCGCTCAACGGCGCTCCCGAAGGAAAAGTGCATATGACAGCATGCCTCGACCATTTCTCGCTCGCGGTTTCCGACCTCGATGCCGCGATTGCCTTCTTCCATGAGGGGTTCGGCTTCACCACGCATTTCATCGAGCGCGGCATGACGGGCCAGATCGCCTCAATGTTGGGCTTGTCGGATGCCGGCTGCGATATCGCGCAACTTGCGGGAGGAAACACGGACGCCAAGCTTGAGCTGATCGCCTTCCGTCACGGACAGGTCGGCAGCCCTCCGTCTCATCCGATGACACCCGGCATGGGGCACGTTGCGTTCAGGGTCGAGGCGTTCGAGGAGACGCTGGCGCGGCTTCAGGCGCTGGGCGCCGTCCAGCTTGGTGCCGTCACCCAGTTCGAGGCCGGCAAGGCCGTTTATCTGCGCACGCCGTTCGGCGCGTTCCTGGAGATCCAGGAGGCTTCGCCAGCCGGGCGCTCCGCACCTGTAGAAGGAGACGCCTGATGCGCAACCCGTGCCTACCGGGCCGCTCGGCCGTCCATGCGGGGGAGGCCATGGTGGCGACCTCCCAACCCCTCGCGACCAGCACCGCGCTGGATATCCTGCGCCGCGGCGGCACGGCAATGGATGCGGCGATTGCCGCGAGCGCCGTGCTCGCCGTGGTGGAATCGCCCGAGACCGGGATCGGGGGCGACTGCTTTGCCCTTTACGCGCCCAAAGGACGCATGCCGCCGATCGCATTCAACGGCTCGGGCAGGGCGCCGATGGCTGCCGGTATCGACTGGTACGAGCAGCGCGGCATCAGCAAGATCGAAGGCGACAGCGCCCATGCCGTCACCATACCCGGCGCTATCGATGCGTGGTGGCGCCTGCATGAGCGGTTCGGCAGGCTGGATTTCGCCGAATTGCTCCGGCCGGCCATCGGCTATGCCGAGAACGGATATGTGGTGCATGAGCGCGTGGCGGCGGAATGGAAGGGCGCGGCCGCGCGGTTGGCGAACGACCCGAATGCGCGCTCCCTGTTCCTGAACGATGGCCAGCCGCCCAAAGCGGGAACGGTGATGCGCAACGGCGCGCTCGCCCGCTCGCTCGACCTGATCGCCCGCAAGGGCAGGCGAGGTTTTTACGAAGGCGAACTGGCGCAGGCGATGGTGACCCATCTGCAAGGCCTGGGCGGCCTCCACACGATGGAGGATTTCGCGCAAACGGCTGGCGAATTCGTCGAACCGATTTCCATCGACAGGAATGCCGATCGGATCTTCCAGATGCCGCCGAACACGCAAGGGGTGGTCGCGCTGATGATCCTGCGGCTGCTCGATGCCTGCGGCGCCGGCGATCTCGACTTTCTGTCTGCCGACCATGTTCATGTGGCCATCGAGGCGGCAAAGATCAGCTATGGCTACCGGGATCGGTTGCTCGGCGACAGCGAGCGCAGCGGTGCCATCCTCGACCTGCTTGACGACAAGGACGCGATCGCGCGGCTCGCCGCCGGCATCACGAAGCGCCGCGTCAATCCCGATCTGCCGAAGGTCGCCGGCGGCAGCGCCAACACGGTCTATCTGGCAGTGGTCGACCGCGACCGCAACGTCGCCTCGTTCATAAATTCGATCTACCATTCTTTCGGCTCCGGCATCTGCGCGCCCGGAACGGGCATCCTGCTTCAAAACCGCGGCGTCAGTTTCCGCATCGATCGCAGCCATCCCAACGCGATCGGCTCGGGGCGCCGCCCGATGCATACGATCATTCCCGGCATGGTGGGCCGGGACGGACGCGCGGCGATGTCCTTCGGGGTGATGGGCGGGGACTATCAGCCGATGGGACATGCGCATGTGCTCACGGCCGTCCATGACCATGGCTACGATCTGCAAGCTGCCTGCGACGCGCCGCGCTACCTGCCGATCAACGGGCGGGTCGAGGTCGAATCCGGCATGGACCCGGATACATGCGACACTCTCCGTTCCTGGGGGCATGAGCTTGTGCCGGCTGCCGATCCCCTGGGGGGCGCCCAGATGATCGGCATCGACTGGGAAAGCGGAACGCTCACGGCCGGTTCCGATCCGAGAAAGGATGGATGCGCCCTTGGTTATTGAGCGGGGAGGCGCCG
>Ga0180216_1003023_pt1 | contig 13563 bp, 9 predicted proteins | sample eDN3rd37CBELigMG_FD_128879 | JGI IMG/M metagenome (GOLD analysis project Ga0180216, IMG submission 128879) | Enriched Miracle-Growth compost microbial communities from Emeryville, California, USA - eDNA 3rd pass 37_C BE-Lig MG (version 2)... ... | reverse complement strand
TGGTACTGGGTCAGGGCCGCGAGCACTTCGGCCTCCGTGGCCAATACATAGGCGTCCAGTAGTTCGGCTAACGGGCCCGAGGCAATAGGCTGCAGCTCATCGAGATAGCGACCAACGGACCGCTGGTTCGGTGTCTGACCAACATCCGCAAATGTTCGCTGATTGCCGACCAGCGTGAAGCCTACGGAAGACGGATCGTAGACCAGCATAGCATCGAAAAACGCCAGGTTGTCGATGATGCCGTCGAACGTACCGCTTACGCCACCGGTCGCGGTCAGGAACGTATAGGTGCTGCCATTTTGATAGTTGCCGGGCGCCGCCACTACGGACACCGTACCGCCATTGAGCACCGCCTGGCCGGTCACGTTGATCACGTCGTTGTGAACGCCGGGCGTGGTGCCACCAGGTGCAATTTCGATCTCCAGCACCGTCGAGTTGTGGGTATTGAAGTTGGTGCCGACGTACAGCGTGCCGATCGAGTTGCCCGGGGCGACGGTGCCGAAGGCCTCGACATTTCCCTGGATCAAACCGCTGCCGCTGAGCGTGCTGCCGGCGTTGACCGTAGCGTTGCCGGCGATGACACCGTTGTTCTTAAGGTGGCCGCCGTTGACGTTGGCATTCCCGGCCAGCGAACCTTGCAGGTGGAGCATGCCGCCTTGCACAACGGTATCGCCGGCATAGGCATTGTTCCCTTGCAGAATGAGCGTACCGGTGCCGGTCTTGTTCAGTGAGCTGGCAGAACCGCCCATCACGCCGCTGTTGTCGGCGATGTCGTCAGCGATGATTGCCGTGTTCGAGCCGGTGACGTCGACATTCAAGTCGACGTTGTGCAGGAAGATCGAACTGCCCACGGCTTGGCCATTGCCGGCACTGCCGGAACCCGTGCCGCCGGTCACACGGCCGCCGGTGAAGCTGGAGTCCTGAATGATCAGGCTGCCACCTTCGCGGACGAAGATGGCACCGCCTAGCGCGCCGCCACCACCGCCGCCGCTGGAGGCGCCGTCGCCGCCATAGTCACCGCCGCTGCCTGGTGTGCCGTTGGAATGCGACGCACCGCCGCCACCGCCAAAGCCGCCGCTACCGCCGTTATAGGCGCCGGGGAAGAACGATATTTTCGATCCGCCGCCACCGCCGCCGAAGCCGCCATGACCGCCGTTGCCGGAGCCGTTGGTGGTTGCACCGCCGCCGCCACCGAAATCACCGCCGTTTCCTGGCGTGGCGCCCGGATTGTCTCCGGCGCCACCACCACCGTCGCCGTATCCGCCGCTACCGCCTCCCCCGGGATTCGTGGGCGCGTTGTAATTGTTGCCGTCTTGGCCACCGACCCCACCGCCACCGCCCGAGGCATTGTCGCCGTTTCCGCCGTTACCCGCGGTGCTGGTTCCCGATCCTCCGGCGTTGTTCCCGCCGCCGCCACCGCTGCCACCGCTTGCAAGTCCTGTTGCGTTTCCACCGTTGGCGGAGCCGCCGGCCCCAGAAAGACCGCCACCGCCGCCGCCACCGCTCGCAACCGCACCGGTTGTGCCGTTGCCACCGGCGCCGCCTAAGCCGCCGCCGCCACCACCGCTGCCGGCAACGTACGAATTAATATTCACTTCACCACCGCCGCCGTGGCCGCCGTGGCCCCCTAAACCACCGCCGCCACCACCGCCGCCCAAGCTGGCCCCGGTATCGCGGTTACCGCCGTTACCGCCAATGGCGGCGCTGTTTTCGACTTTGATGGCTGAAACGGTAACGGTCGCGCCGCTATCCACGAATACCGCGGCGCCTGCCCCCAGACCGCCACCGCCACCGCCCGTGCCGGTATGAAAGCCCGTAACTCCGGCCCCGTGTCCCCCCTGGGCGGTCACGTTGGCAATCGTCAGCGATGAAATGTTGACCTCAACAGGCGTCGTATTCGAGCCCACGAAAAAGGCCCGATGCTGGCTGTTGCCGTTGATCACCAGGTTCGGGTTGGCCGAACCGTCGATCGTCAGGTTCTCGTCGATGATCAAAAGCTGACTTTGCAGCGTGATCGTATTGCCGCCGGTCAGGCTCGAAGCAAAGACGATCCGGTCACCCGAGGTCGCCGCTTCGATGGCGGCCCGCAGTGAACCGGCGCCGCTATCGGCGCTGGTTGTTACCAGGATATCGGCGGCCTGAAGCCTGGCCGCCGGTGTCATGGTGGCCAGCGCACAGACGACCCACCATACGCGTTTGGAGAACTTGTGGACGAGTCGTTTGCAAAGGTGTGTAGCGGTCCATGCCATCAAAGCGCTCCACGAACTGGCCATCTCCACCAAGTCATAGGCAGGGACCTGTTTCGGGAGCATCCCCACGAATGGCATACGATGGTATCGTCGTCCTTCCTGTGCTCGCTGCGCACAAATTGCCGTCTTTACGGGCGATCCCCCCCTGTGAAGGATGAGCCATTGCACGCAGGGGCCGCACCGTTTTGCTGCCTGGACCAACCGGCATAATCGGTCCAATCGAACACCGCTCGAATGCGGGGGAGCCATGCGGCTCAGGCGAGGCAGATATTGCCCGCCCAGTCCCGGGGGGCGTACCTTGTCACCGCGCGTCGCACGCGGTCTATTGATGGAAAGCTGCCCTGGGGACGTCCCCCTCCCACGTTGATAGGCTGCATCACTGCATCAAGAAAGGGCAAGGACGTGATCGTAGGAGTTCCTCGCGAAATCAAACGCGACGAGTACCGCGTCGCCATGCTGCCGGTAGGCGTTGAAGAATTGCGCCGTCACGGGCATCACGTGCTGGTGGAGCGGGGAGCTGGGCAAGGTTCGGGGCTGTCCGACGAAGAGTATGCCGCCCAAGGCGCTGAGCTGGTCGACACGGCCGAAGAAGTCTTCCAGCGGGCCGATTTGATCGTGAAGGTCAAAGAGCCCCAAGAGTCGGAATGGCCGTTGCTGCGTCCCGGTCAGACCGTCTTTACATACTTCCATTTTGCTGCGGACCGGCGGCTGACCGAGGCCATTCTCAACTCGGGCTGCACCGCCGTGGCGTATGAAACCCTCCGCGACGAGCGGGGCCGGCTGCCGCTGCTCACGCCCATGAGCGAAGTCGCCGGGCGCATGAGCATTCAAGAGGGCGCCAAGTTCCTGGAACGCCCCCAAATGGGCCGAGGCATCTTGTTGGCAGGCGTGCCCGGCGTTGCTCCGGCACACGTGACGATCCTGGGCGGCGGCGTGGTGGGCTCCAACGCCGCCAAGATTGCGGCCGGCTTCGGCGCGAATGTGTTCCTGCTGGACGTCAATCTCGACCGGCTGCGCTACCTCGATGATGTGATGCCGCCCAACGTCACCACATTGTTCAGCGACCGACACACCATCCGCGAGCAACTGCGGCGTGCAGACCTGGTGATCGGTTCGGTGCTCATCCCGGGCGCCAAGGCGCCTCGCCTGGTCGAAGCCGACGACCTCAAACTGATGAACAACGGCAGCGTGATCATCGACGTGGCCATCGACCAGGGCGGCTGCGTGGCTACCAGCCGGCCCACCACGCACAGCGAACCGACCTACGTCGTCGATGGCGTGGTCCATTACTGCGTGACCAACATGCCGGGTGCCGTCGGCCGTACCAGCACGTTTGCCTTGTGCAATGTCACGCTGCCCTGGGTGATCCAGATTGCCGACCAGGGCATCGTCCAGGCTGCCCAAGAGTCGCCAGCCCTGGCCGCCGCGGTGAACATCATCGATGGCGAAGTGACCAACCAGGCCGTGGCCGCTACGTTCGACATGCCGTATCGGAAGCGGTTCCAATAACGCTGCGCGCCTACCATTGAAATGGCCGCCCACGGTGCGCGGCCTCGAGCGAATCCTCACCGACTTCCCGCCGTATGACCGAACGCCTGATCGACCCCACGTTCTTATTCCGTTTCACCCTGCCATGCCGCTACGTGAAAGAATCGTGGACGGCCGAAGGCATTACCCTGAACGAGTCGTACACGCTGCCGGCGCTCCAGACGCTCGACGGGGCGCCGCCGCTGGCCGATGTTCGCGCCGGCTGGAACGAGAACGGCCTGTACTTCACGGCCCTGGTGGAAGGCAAACGCCAACATCCCTGGTGCCGCGACGGCGCCATCGACGAAAGCGACGGCCTGCACATCTGGATCGATACCCGCGATACCCAGAACATTCACCGCGCGAGCCGGTTCTGCCATCGCCTGGCATTCATCCCCAGCGGCGGCGGCAGCCGGCGGCAGGATCCGGTGGCCGGGCAACTGGTGATCCAGCGTGCCCGCGAGCAGTGCAAGCCGATCCCGCCGCGCAAACTAGGTGTCCGCAGCGAGAACCGTGTGGGCGGGTATTATCTGCAAGTGTTCGTTCCCGGCGAGGTCCTGACGGGCTTTGATCCCGTGGAGCATCCTCGGCTCGGGTTCATGTACGCGATCGTTGATCGTGAACGCGGCACACAAACGCTGTCGGTCAGTACGGAACTGCCGTACGACGACGACCCCAGCTTGTGGGTTTCGCTCGAGCTGGTGAAGCGCTAAGCGACCCGTCGGCATACTTGCGACCGCCGGCCGCCCCTGGCAGCAGTGCCGTGCTAGCCGCGTATGGTCTTGACGCCACTGCGGCGGCTCTGCTAATGAACCGCTCCCTGTACCAAGTGGGTCGACACCTCTTGGCCCATTCCCGCGACTTTTGCCTGGCGTCCCGCAATCGCCCGGCAGTCGGCGGCCTGGGTGTCGATTGAGCTGGTGGGCGAGTTCCCGCATGCCAACGGACGTAGACCCATGATCGCGCGCTGCCTGCTGTCATCAGCCAAGGGGCCGATCGGCAACGCCGCCACGGACCGGGGCCAATGCTCCGCCATCCCCGTGATGCTGGCAACGCTGTCGGCGCTTGCGTTGATTTGCGCAGGCGCTATTCCGGTTCACGCTCAGAATTATCAGCCGATTCCCGATTCGCCGTTTGTCACCACGCAGCCGCCGGCAACGGTGGTGCAACCGCCTACGGCAACGCTCCAAGGCATTCAGCCCTGGGACCCTTACGCGGAGCCGGCCGATATCTACACTCCGGCCCCGGTAGCCCCGGATAACCTGGTTTACGATCCCAACCAGGCGTTGGTAAACCAGATTCAGCTATTCAAGCAGGTGGACGTCAACTACACGTTCATTGCCAGCAACGGCGGCGCCAACCGCCTGGGTGCCAACGAGTTCGAGTTCAGCACCACCATGCAGTTCCCGCTGGGCTACCAGTTGGCTCCGCTGGAAGTCACGCCGGGCTTTGGACTGCACCTGTGGGATGGACCTTCCAGCCCCAACGATCTTCCGGCCCAGACCTACGACGCCTGGCTCGACGTGGCGTGGAACCCTGTGATTACGCCCTGGTTCCGGACCGAATTGGCGGTGCGGCCCGGTGTGTACTCCGACTTCCACACGTTCAACACGGATAAGAGCATCCGCATCAAGGGCAAGGCGCTGCTGATCTTTCGCACCTCGCCGGCCTGGGAAATCGTGGCCGGCGTGATTTATTACGACCGGTACAACGTCAAGATTCTGCCGGCGGGCGGTGTGGTGTGGACGCCCAACCCCGACACCCGCTTCGAGATCTATTTCCCCAAGCCGAAGCTGGCCAGCCGCGCGACCACCTGGGGCAACACCGAACTGTGGTGGTACCTGGGCGGTGAGTACGGCGGCGACTCGTGGACGATCGAACGCGAATGGGGCGACTCCGACGGTTTCGACTACGAAGATATCCGCGTCTACCTCGGTCTGGAGTTTCTGCCAGCCTCGGGCATCACCGGTCGCCGTGGTTTTGTTGAGTTTGGCTTCGCCTTCGACCGAAAGATCACCTATCTGAGCGGCCAGACCGTTAAGCCCGAGGAAGCCCTGATGCTTCGGGCGGGCATTACGTGGTAACTCTCGTGGGATCGCAGCGGAAGGCGGGCGATGCGTACATCTACCATTGCTTGGCCCAGCGGCAATCAACCACGTTTGCTGGCAACGCGTGCTGCCCAGGTGCTGGCATCTCTTGCCATCTGCTGGCTTGCTAGCTCCGCGCCGCTGCGCGCCCAGCAACATCCGCCTGCCGCGTTCCAGCCGTCTGAGTATCCCTCGTGGCCGGCAGCCACTACCAGCAGCGACGTGCGGCCGCTGCCGCCGCTGCATGTCGTGCCTGACCAGCCTGCTTTCACGCCCACCTTCCCCGCGCCGCAGCAGCCGCTGCCCTGGCCGAGCTCGGCACCGACTGGAATGGCGCCAGGGCATTTTGGACAGCAATCTTGGCTGAATGCGCCGCCAAGCGTTGACACGTCGCCTTTCCGGCCGACGGCGTTCTTCGATCCCAACATCGAGGTCACGGTGCCGTCAGTGGCCGATCCGCCTCTGGAAACGCCGCTCGTGTTTCCTGAACAAGAGTACGAGCCGATCTTGCCGCCGCCTGCTTCCCGTTCCGTCGGACCGTATCAGCAGTCGCTTTTTACCACGACCTACGTGGGCGGCAGCGAACTGGGGCTGACCACCTTCGATATGCGTTCGGTGTTTGCCTTTCCGCTGCCGAACGAAGATTCGCCGCTGATCCTCACGCCCGGCTACGGCTGGACCTTGGTGGATGGGCCAAACTATACAGACCTGCCCAGCCAGCTTCACGAGGCGTACCTCGACGTCCGATATGTAAAACGATTCACGCCAGCATTCCTGATCGACTTGGGGGTTACGCCCGGCTTATACAGCGATTTTGAGGGCAGCCACCGCGACGCCTTTCGGCTGGGCGCTCGCGGCGTGGTAGCGATGACGTATTCGCCCACCGTGCAGATCGTGGCCGGCGTGGCTTACCTGGACCGCGACGACGTGGAGTTCCTGCCGCTGGGCGGCATCGTGTGGACGCCCAGCGACGACGTACGGTTGGAGCTCGTTTCGCCCCGCCCGCGTTTCATGCGGCGGCTCTGGAAAGAAGGTTACCGCGAAGCCTGGTGGTACGTCGCCGGTGAGCTCGGGGGCGGAAGCTGGGCCATCGCGCGGCGGTGTGGCTGCAGCGACGTGGTCAACTATTACGACGCCCGAGCCGTGCTCGGCTTCGAGCTCAAGAATGAGCAGGGGCTAGGCGCTCTGCTTGAGGCCGGCTACGTCTTTAACCGCAATCTGGAATATCTCAGCGGCGGCCCTTCGTTTGAGCCTGACGATACGTTTGTCATTCGGGCTGGCTTAACCTTCTAACGCCCGAGCCAGTCCCGCGCCGCTCCAACTTCTCGATCGCGCGCCAATTTTGTTTCTTGAATGCGCGCACCGCGGCGTCCCATCGCGCAAACTGTCCACTCTGGACAACGACGCAGCCGCTGCGGCGAATTGACACCGCTTCGATGCGAGGCCTACCATCGTAACAGGCGGCCTGCGCAATGGTGCCAAGACCGCCTTTGCATTAACTTTTGGGCAGATCCTTCCCCCAGGTAGCGGGTCCGCAGTGAACGCGATTAGCAGTTCTCAAGTTCCCATTGCTCGCTGGCTCAACACGGTGCTGATGGTCTTGGCCGTAACTACAGCCTGGGGAGGCGATTTTCCGTTTGGTCCGACTGAGGCGAACGCAGCGCCGCCCCTGGCGATGCTGGCGCAAAACGCTCCGGCAGACGAAAACAAAGGGGACGGCGATCGCCGCCCCGACGCTCCCGCCCCGGCGAACGGTAACCAGGCGGCGCGGCCGCGAACGGCTGTCGTGGTTGGGCTAAACGGCCCCATTGACGAATTGGCGGCGTTTTCGCTGCGGCGTCGGATCGAGCTGGCCAAAGAACGGAACCCGGACTTGCTCATCGTACGGATCGACAGCCCCGGTGGATTGTTGCTGGAAAGCGAGCATCTGGCGATGCTGCTGCGCGACATCGACTGGGCGCGTACGGTGGCGTTCATTTCCAACCGGGCCTTGAGCGGCGCGGCCATGACCGCCATGGGCTGCGACGACATCGTGATGACGCCGCATGCCCGGCTGGGCGACGTGGGCGTGATGGCCTTTGATCCCATGGCCGAAGCTTTCCGCTTTGCCCCGCAAAAACTGTTCTCCGACGTGGTGATCACCATGCGGGCGCTGGCCGAGGCCAAGGGCCGTCCGCCGGCATTGGCCGAAGCCATGGTGGACCGCAACGTCGAAGTCTTTCGCGTGCGCAATCGCGATACCGGCGAAGAAGCCCTGATGACCGAGAAAGATCTGGCGGCAGCCGATCCGCAGGGCAAGCGCTGGGAAAAACTCAATCTGATTGTCGAATCGCAAGAAGACCGTTTCCTGGACGTCACCGGCACGCGAGCCGTGGAACTAGGCCTGGCGCAAGCCACGGTGAACGACTTTGATGAACTGCTTCAGCGCTACCAGGTGGCCGATCCGCCCGAGGTGATCGAGCAAACCTGGATCGATTCGCTGGTGTACTACCTGAACCTGCCGTGGGTGACGGGCCTGCTGTTTGTGATCGGCCTGGTGGCTTTGTACTTCGAATTGCAGATGCCGGGGATCGGGGCCGGAGCGGTGATCTCGGGCCTGTGCTTTGGCCTGTATTTCTGGAGCCACTGGATGGGCGGCACCTCCGGTTGGCTGGAAGTCCTGATTTTTGCGGCCGGCGTGATCTTTGTGCTGCTGGAAATCTTCGTGATACCGGGTTTCGGCATCAGCGGGTTTGCAGGGGCTCTGCTGATCGTAGCCAGTTTGATCATGGCCAGTCAGCGGTTCACGATCCCCAAAACCCAAATCGACCTGATCTCCTTGCGAAACACCGTGCTAAGTTTGGTGGTGGCCGGGGCCGCCGTTGTCGGCTTTGCCATTTTGACGCGTAAGCGTCTGCAAGGCGGCCGGAGCATGTTCCAGAAGCTGATTCTGGCTCCCACCGAGGCCGATCCCGAATTGTCGTCCACGGCCTCCGAACAACCTGCCCAACCTGCAAGTGAACCGGCCCGCGAAGCCGGCCCAGAGGCGCTGGTTGGCGCCATCGGTACAACCGCTACGGCCTTACGCCCCACGGGCAAGGTGAATGTGGCGGGGCGGAACGTCGATGCCGTGGCCGCCGACAGCCAGTTTATCGAGCGCGGATGCCGTGTCCGCATCGAAGCTTTCCAAACCAATCGCTACGTCGTACGAGAGGAAGAACCCGCATGATTGCACCGCGCGACCCACGCCGTGCACGTCTTGCGTCGATTCGCAGGCAGATTGCGGACGGCACATACGATACGCCCGACAAGCTGGCGGCCGCGGTCGATGCGTGGCTCGCGCAGCACGAGGCGACGTGCATTGAATCCATTGACTGCGACGACGAGCTGCGGCCGGAAAGTCCCAGCCAGCAATTACGGCGGCGCAAGCCCAAGTAACCGCCGCGGTGTTGTTGCCGCTCTCGCTCTCTACCGGAAGGCGGCAGCCACGGCGCTGGAAATCTTGACCAAGCGCCAGGATGAATGGCTCCACATGGCCGTGGTAAACAGGACACAGAAGCCTTCTCGGGCACGGTCCACCCAGACTAGCGTTCCGGTCGCCCCCGTGTGCCCGAACACGTTTCGGTCGAGCAGATCGCTCCAGCTCTTACGCGTGCCTGTGGGGTTCAATTGCCAGCCCAAGCCCCAGGGCTGCGTGCGGCGGATCGGCTCGGGCAAGTCCGGGTAATCATGGAGCCGGTTGGTGGTCATCATGGTGGCAGCCGCCGGCGAGAGCAGGTCGCCACCGTTCTTCAGCATGTGCTGACACAGCACGGCATAATCTTCCGGCGCGGCGAACATGCCGCCCCAAGGTGCCCCCAGCTCCTGCCAGTAGCGGCTATTCCAACCGTAGTCGCTGTCCGTCAGATTCTCAGGCACCTGCGCGCGAATCAATCGCTCACGATCCAAACCGCGTGAACCCAAGCTGATGGACTTGAGCCCCAAAGGTTCAAAGACTTCTTGCCGCATGAGATCGTGGATCGACTTGCCCGAGATGCGCTGCACCAGCTCGGCCACGATCAGCGTGCCCATGCTCTGGTAGCTGAGATTGGTCCCTGGTGGAAACAGCGGCACCGTGTCGCGAATGGCTCCCTGGATGAATCGCGACAGCGGCGCGTGTTGCTGCCGCAACTGGGTGTTGTTTTCCAGCATGTCGGGCAAGCCCGACGTGTGCGTGAACAGTTGATTGACGAGCACATCTTCCTTGTGATGCGCCGCGAAGTCCGGGATGTAATGCGTGACCGGCTCGGAAAGGTTCAGCTCGCCCCGTTCGACCAGCTTCATCCCGCACACGTAGGTGACGGGCTTGGTCACCGAGGCGATGAGAAACATGCCATCGGGCCGGATGGGCTCGGCATCGGGTTCAGGGCCCTGGCGACCGAAAAACCGCGGCGGAACCACACGCCCTTTGCGTCCAACCAGCAGCGCGGCGCCGGGAATGGGAGCGTCGGGCCCCTGGGTCCATTGTTCGAGCAGCCGATATGCCACTTCCAGTTGCTCGGGGTCCAGTCCAATTTCGGCAGGCTTGGCGTGCGGCAATAGCATCGTGTTCACCCCGGGCAGAAATACTTGTTAGCAGCCAGCCGCAACGGGCGGCAACATTCGCCGGCGCTGATCCGAGATACGTTGGCGTTTATCGTATCGCCGTGTGCGGCATCATGCACGTTTTGAACGACTCTCAGTTCGCCAGGGCAGGGGGCATCACGCGAAATTGGGCCGAACTTTTCAGTCGCTCCGGCGGAACCTCACCGGAATTGCGGCGACTTCGGGGTCGCATTGCCCGCGCCTTCTGTCATAGAATCACGCATGGAACGGAGTTGGCCGCAAGCTCGACCGGGCAGGCAAGGCACGACGGCCATGCAGCGTGATCGATGCCGGAGACTTGCAGATGGCGTCCTGTCATTTCGTACAGAGGCAGCGCCGCGGTACGCGTTGGCTGCTGTGCATCTTTCTCATCGCGGCGAGTGGCTGCGGCAAGCCGGCCCAACCGGCCCCGCCAGCAGGCCCGGCCGACGAGGTTGTTTGCAACAGCCTTCAACTAGAGTTGCCGCGCGCCGCCGGAATGAGCGTGGCCGATTTTGAGCGGCTCCGGCAGGAGCCTGAACTGCCTTCTTTGCAATCGTTCGATAACCAGCCGCTTTCGCTGCTGCTGTTTTATGCCAATCCGGAAACGGTCGATTTAGCCGGCGATGCCTATCGACAGCTCAGCATCTTTCGGCGGCTTTCTCCTGATCAGGTTGCCAACGTCTACAACGAATCGGCGCCGCAGGGCTACGTGACGGCGCTACAGCCGCACCGGCTCATCACGTTCGAGTGCCGAGTGCGCGGCGACCAGGCCACCGGACAAGCCACTTACGAATTGGAAAACAACGTTCACGTAACGGTCGACTACACGGCCGCGCGGACGTGCGAACAATGGCAGGTGCAGCGTCTGGAATTGCCGGCCTGGCGTTTGCGATCGGTGCGGCAGCCCGATGGCCGCTGGATCGCCGAGGGCGGTATTCCGCAGCGGCCGCCCGTCAACCTGGTGCAGATTAATCAGCACTGGCGGCGAGTCGACGTGGGCCTGGTGCGTTACCTGGTTTGGGCAGGGCTGGTGGATGGCCGGCCCGTGGCCTGGATCAACGGCCAGATGCTCGACGTTCCCGTAGATGCCGAAGACGCCGATATGGCGATGGCGGCAGTTGTCGAAGCCATGCGGGAGCAGCGCAAAGGCGAACACAAGCCCGTTGGCCACTCGGCGCTTGCCCGACTGGTGTTGCGGGTTGACCGCGACTTTCCCTGCGGGGCGTTGCGTTCGCTGATGATGGCCGCCGCGCAGGCGGGGCTCAAGCATATCTCGATGGCTGCCGAGGTCGTTCCCCCCACAACGCCCGAGGGCCAGCCGCATCAGATGCGTTGGCGGCGCAATTTCCCCTTGGGCAAGCTAACCGAGTTTCCCTTTGATTTCGAACGCGGCAACCGCCAGCCACCGGTTCCCCGGCTGCCGCTATATGTGGAGCTGCGTGCCGACAAGCAGGGCAACCTCGATCGGCGGCTGCTCGACCGAAACCTCATCGGAAATACGCCAGACCTGGTGGAAGCCGTTCTCAGTGAACTGTCCAACGGCGATACCAAGGCGTCGCGCGAGATCCGAATCTATTACGACAACAATCTGCGGTTTGGCGAACTGCTGCCAGTGGTGGTCACCCTCGCCCGCGAACTGGAACTGCAACGAGCCGTCAGTTCTGAAGAAAGCCAAATGGCTCACCGCATCGAGATCCTGACCGAGCAGTACGGGCCATAGCCGCGACGGCAGCGGCTTGGACCGTCGGTATCTCGATGACTTCTGAAAGCCTGCGGGTTCTATGCGGCGTTACTGGTAAATGAACAGCGGGATCGTCGCCCGCTCCAGCATGCTGCGCGTCACCGAGCCCAAGAAGAACTCCCGAATGGCCGACTGGCCGTAGCAGCCGATCACGCCCAGGCACGCGTTCAGCTCGTTGAACACCAGCGCAAGCCGGGCGGCAACGTCGCCAGTATCGGTGATGACGTGCGGCTGAGCTTTGATGTCGTGGAATGACAGGTATTCCACGGCCCGATCCGCGATACGGCTCGCGGCCACGCTTTCGGTCCCCATCGTGACCACGTGGACGTGCTTAGCCAGGGCCGCCAGACCGCTGGCGCAGAACGCCTGGATCGCCCGGGTTGATTGCAGGCTGCCGTCGTAGGCGATCACCACGGAATCGCCCTGGTTGGTCTGCCGCGGCACGGAAACGACCGGCCGGGGCGGCGACTTCAGCAAGTGATCGACGGTATGAGTATCTGCGTCGTCGAGGTGGAAATAGGTGCGTTTGCCCAGCACGATCAGGTCGTAGCGTTGGGCTTCCAGCGTCAGGCATTGCACCGGATCGCCGACCACTTCCAGCGGCTTGCTGGCCACGCCCGCCTCGGCGCACTTGATCGAAAACCGTTCCAGCGCCTGCTCCACCACGGTGGTGGCGTGTTTCAGCCGGGTTTCGTCGAGCTTTGCCTTGAAGGCGCCGCCGCCCAGCGGCACCGCTTCGTAGCCGCACAGGCCAGGCTGGTCGACGATGCCCAGGCCCACCAACAGCGCATCGAACCGCTTGGCCCAGGCGATCCCCAGGTCGACGGCGTATTGGCTGTATTCGGAGCCGTCGATTCCTACCATCAACGTTTTCAGCATGCTCAACTCCAGGAGACAAGGGGGGCGGTATGGCGTCCCCCCGGTGCGTCCTTCACGACCCGCGACCCTGGAAAACCTTAACGGCTGGTCCGATCGGGCCGGCGTCCCCGCCAGCCCACCGCCAGATCGGCGGGCCTGAATGCTCAGCTTTCGGGGCACGGGGCCGCTGGACGATTCCCAAGCCTCCACTCTATACTCTCAGTTTCCGCCCGTCCATTTGCCGACGGGTGTTTTGTTTTTGGCCCCCGCCGAATCGGCGTGGGGCGGAGTTACGGGAGCTTCCCAGCATGGCCGCGGATTCGCCGGCAGAAACCCTGGTTTCGGATAGCCTGGCCAGTCAAAAGGTGCTGGTATTGGACTTTGGCTCGCAGTACGCCCAGCTCATCGCCCGGCGCGTGCGCGAACTGCACGTGTACTGCGAAATCGTACGGCACGACCTGCCGGCAGCGCGGATCCGCGAGCTCGCCCCGCAAGGGCTGATCCTCTCCGGCGGGCC
>Ga0180216_1003020_pt1 | contig 13567 bp, 18 predicted proteins | sample eDN3rd37CBELigMG_FD_128879 | JGI IMG/M metagenome (GOLD analysis project Ga0180216, IMG submission 128879) | Enriched Miracle-Growth compost microbial communities from Emeryville, California, USA - eDNA 3rd pass 37_C BE-Lig MG (version 2)... ... | reverse complement strand
CAGCAGCGAATGCTGCGCCACCGAGAAGATGTGCGCGCCTTTGGTCTGGCCGTTCCAGCGCGCGACGCGCGCCAGGCCGTGCGCGATGTCCTCGAGTTCGACGTCGAGCGGAGAGGGATCGAGCAGATCGAGCCGGCGTCCGGACAGCATACGCTGCCAGGCGCGCGCTGCGTTTTTTCTGCCTCCCTTTTCGGGGAGGAGCGGAGAGGAGGCTGCTTTTGACGTCAAGATTTTGAAGACCCTCCTGCCGACCGCGGCGCGGTCGACCTTGCCCGCGAGGGATGAGGCGAAGCTGCGAGCTTGGCGCAGGCTGCGTGGCGATGGCAGGTGACGAGATGGTCGTTGACCATGCCGACCGCCTGCATGAAGGCATAGACGATGGTCGGGCCGACGAACTTGAAGCCCCGGCCGATCAGCTCCTTCGACATCTTGCGCGAGATGTCGGTCTCCGCCGGGATCTGTTTGTGCGAGGCAAAGCCGTTCTCCTTCGGCTTGCCGTCCACGAAGTCCCACAGCAGGGCGGAGAAGCCGGGGCCTTTCTCCATGATGTCGAGATAAGCGCGCGCCGACAGCACGGCGCCTTCGATCTTGGCGCGGTTACGCACGATCCCGGCGTCGCCCATCAGCTTCTCGATCTTGGCCGGTTTGTAGCGCGCGATCTTCTCGGGATCGAAGCCGTCGAAGGCTTTGCGGAAGTTGTCGCGCTTGCGCAGGATGGTGATCCAGGCGAGCCCCGCCTGGAAGCCGTCGAGCATCAGTTTCTCGTAGAGCGCGCGGTCGTCGTATTCCGGCACGCCCCATTCCTCGTCGTGATAGGCGACATAGAGCGGGTCCTGGCCGGGCCAGGCGCAGCGAACGAGATTGTCGCTGACGACCGGTTTGACGATCACTCCGCGGCCTTCGCTTCGCCCGGCCATGCAAACGTCCCCCATTCCGGCTTGAGCGCACGGATTGCGATGCCGCCGGCAGTCAGCGGCGTGCCAGACTTCAGCGCATCCTCGACGCGGTCAAGCCGCAGCAGGGCAAGGCCGCGCCCCTTGGCGGTCGAGCCGAGCTGGCCGATCTGCTTCTCGCCCGCCATGATCGGCAGGCCGGGCACCGGCGAGAATTCGTCATAGACGATCGGCACCACGCGGCTGCGCGCGGTCGCCCGGTGTTCGACGCGCGAGACGACTTCCTGTCCGACATAGCAGCCTTTGTGGAAGTCGACGCCGTGCAGCTGGTCCATGTCGGCTTCGTGCGGAAAGGTGTCGCCGTAGATGAAGTCGTGGCCGCCGCGCGGAACGCCGAGCGCGATGCGGTGCGCGTCATAGCTTTCGGCGTCGACCAACGTGGCGCCGAGATCGGCCGCGGCTTCGGCGGCCAGATGCGGCGGCAACATGATGCGGCTGCCGAGCCCCGGCAGGCGGGGGTCGGGATAGCAGAGGCCGTAGTCGGTCTCGCCCTGTCCGTCCCAGACCGCCATGACGCCGAGCACCGCCGAAAGGTCCTCGGCGATGACCTTGGCGCGCAGCTTGTAGAAATTCAGCTTTGCCACCAGTCCGGGCGCGAGCGCCTTGGGCACGTCGAAGAAGAAGCCGCCGCCGTCCTCGGCGGGCGCCTCGGTGACGATGAAATCGACGATGATCTTGCCTTGCGGCGTCAGCAGCGCGGCAAAGCGCGGGTTCCCCGGCGTGACCTTGTCGATGTCGTTGGTCAGGAGCCCGTTCAGGAAAGTTCGCGCCGCCTCGCCGACGACTTTGACCACGCCACGGTCGGGAAGGAGCGCTGCCTGCATCGTTTCTAAAGACCTGCCTGTAAAGGACCCAAATCTCTTGCCAGAACTTGCGCCGAAACGTAAGCGCTGTCCGCGGTCTCTCAAGCCCTCCCTCGTCGAGAGAGCGGCCGGTCTCTAGAGCGCCCAAGTCGGCTTCCGCCGGCTTTGAGGGCCGCGTCAGAAGAATGAGGGCTACCTCATTCCGGCCGCTGGCGCGGCGGCCTCACAATGAGGGCAAAGCATGGCCGATACCTACGATCTGATCCTCAAGGGCGGCACCGTGGTCAACCAGGACGGCGAGGGTGTCCGCGACGTCGGCATCCGCGACGGCCGGATCGCCGCGCTGGGCGATCTATCGCGTGCCTCGGCCGGCGAGACCGTCGACTGCCGCGGCCTGCACGTCCTGCCCGGCGTCATGGACACGCACGTGCATTTCCGTGAGCCGGGGCTGACCCACAAGGAGGATCTCGAATCGGGCTCGCGCGGCGCGGTGCTCGGCGGCGTCACCGCCGTGTTCGAGATGCCCAATACCGATCCGACGACGACCGATGCCGGCGCGATCGCCGACAAGATCAAGCGCGCGCATCACCGGATGCACTGCGACTTCGCGTTCTATGTCGGCGCCACCCGTGAGAACACGAAGGACCTCGCCGAGCTCGAGCAGCTTCCCGGCGTCTGCGGCGTCAAGGTGTTCATGGGCTCGTCCACCGGCTCGCTGCTGATCGAGGACGACGCGGGCGTGCGCGCGGTGCTCAAGGCGATCCGCCGCCGCGCGTCTTTCCATTCCGAGGATGAATACCGGCTGCGCGAGCGCATGCATCTGCGCGTCGAAAACGATCCGCGGTCGCATCCGATCTGGCGCGACGCGACGGCCGCGCTCATGTGCACGCAGCGCCTGATCGCGCTGGCGCGCGAGACCGGCAAGCGCGTCCACGTGCTGCATGTGACCAGCAAGGACGAAGCCGAGTTTCTGGCGGGACACAAGGACGTCGCCACCGCCGAGGCGACGCCGGCGCATCTGAGCCTGTTCGCGCCCGATTGCTACGAGCGGCTCGGCACGCGCGCGCAGCTCAATCCGCCGATCCGCGATGCGGTGCATCAGGGCGGGCTCTGGCACGGCATTCAACAAGGCGTGATCGACAGCCTGGGTTCGGACCATTCCCCGCATACGCTCGAGGAAAAGTCTCACCCATATCCGAAGACGCACTCCGGCATGCCCGGGGTGCAGACGCTGGTGCCGCTGATGCTCGACCACGTCAATGCTGGGCGCCTCACATTGTCGCGGTTCGTCGACCTCACCAGCGCCGGTCCTGCGCGTGTTTTCGGCATCGCCAGCAAAGGCCGTATCGCCGCCGGTTATGACGCCGACGTGACGGTGGTCGACATGAAGCGGCGCGAGACCATCACCAACAAGTGGATCGCCTCACGCGCCGGCTGGACGCCTTACGATGGCGTGAGCGTCACCGGCTGGCCGGTCGGCACATTCGTGCGTGGCCATCAAGTGATGTGGGAAGGCGAAGTGACGGCGCCGGGTCGCGGCGAGCGCGTGCGCTTCCTTGAATCGCTTTCCGGTTGAAGGAATCGTTGGACTTCCCCCTGGTTTGTGGCACCTTGATGCCGCTGTCGGGAAACGCGAGTTTCCCGCACGGCAACCCGCCGAAGTTTCCGACATCGAAAAGCGCGCTGAAAGGCGCCGCACCGGATTGCGCGAGCTGACCGCTCCGTGCCCGGCGGGTATCGGCTGGGGGCTGAGGGGGCAGGGCTATATGGGTGGCGATCTCGTTTCGCTCCGCGTGCTGGTTATTGCGGAGCCTGCTGAGTTGGAGTTGTGGCGTCAGGGCGTTGGTCTGGCCTCTGTGCCGGTCGAGTTCATCGGAGAAGACCCCGACGCGGCCGCCGCGACATTGGCAACGGAAGACATCGACATCTGCGTGGTCGACGGCGGGCTGGCGGAGCCCGTGAAAATCGCGATCGTGAAGACGGCGCAGCTATCGCAGCCCGCGCCTTTGGTATTTGTCACGGCGGCGCGGGGCGCTGCGCGCGTCCCAGGCGTCAACGGCATGCTGGCAAAACCGAAGACGGCGGCGGACGCGCAGCGACTGGCCGAGATCTGCATCCGCACGCGGGTGCCGACGCGCGTGCTGATCGTCGACGATTCGAGCACCATGCGCCGCATCGTGCGCAAGATCCTGTCGGCCAGCCTATTCGCGCTGCACGTTCAGGAAGCGTCGGAAGGGGCCACCGCGCTCGAAGCGCTCAAGAGCGGCACGTTCGACCTGGTCTTTCTCGACTTCAACATGCCGGGCCTCAACGGCCTGGAGACGTTGTTCGAGATCAGGCGCGAAAGCCCGGATGTTGCCGTGGTCATGATGACCTCGGCGCTTGATCGGGCGATCGCCGAGCAGGCGCACGAGGCCGGCGTACTCGACTTCCTGAAGAAGCCGTTCTATCCGGCCGACATCGATGGAGTGCTCGAACGCTACTACTGCGTCCATCTGGCGGGCAAAGCGTCCGCCTGACGCGAGTCGTTACTGTCGCGCCTGGTCGAGCGAGAATTCGCCGTTGCGAATACGCGCGCCCAGACCTTCGGCGAAGGTCGCGGCGGCTTCTTCGCCGTACGTTCCGACAAACTCGGCGAGCGCGGCGAACAGGCAGGCCTGCGCCAGGCAATCGCCGTCAATGCCGTCGAGCTTTGCTTCCGCCCATGCCTCGTGGAGATAGCCGAGGGCCACGCGCTTCTGCTCGTGCTCCGGCACCGGCTCGCGCGAGTGAATCGTTCGGCTTGTCGTCGTCATTGCAATCTGGCTTTCGTCCCCGGTCGTCCATTCGCGGACGCCGTCCCTACGATTCGGACGTTAGCACGCGACGAAGTCACCCACAGCGCCGGATAAAGAAAGGGTTAATGCTGACGCGATCAGTTGGCGTAGCGCGCGGTGATTTCTCGAGAGATTCGAGCGCCTTCATCGAGATAGCGGCGGATGGCGAGGTCGGCGGCCGGCGTGCAGGTGCGATAGGTCTGTTGAAAACCCCGATAGCCACGGTTGAAGCTCGCGACGATTCGGCGGCGCCGTTCGCCGCTCGGCGCTTCGGCGTCGACAAGGGCCTGCATCTCGTTGCGCCACTTCTGGCCTTCATTGGCGCCGCACACGCCGCGCAGGTAATGCAGCGCGCCGAGGATCTCCGCCAGCCGCTGCAGGTCGGCATCGAAAGGCGCGGCCGCGTCCTGCGCGCGCGCGCCTCCCGCGAGGCAGAGGAGAACCGCGCCGATGGTGAGAAGCCGCGTCACGAAGCCTGCTGAACCCCCGCTGATGGCGAATGATATGGGCCGCTGTTGTGTCGTGTGCAAGGCGGCGCCTCAGTCGGGTTTACCGGCGAGGACCATCGCGGCGGATACGATCTCCGCCAGCCCTTCGGTCGTTTCGAGCGCGGCGAGATCGGCCGGGGCGAGCCAGCGCGCGTCGTCCAGTTCATCGTTGAGCACTGGCTCGCCGGCAAGCCAGCGCGCCGCGAAGGACAGAATGACGAAATGGCGTTCGGCGCGACCTTGCGCGTCGCGCATGATGACCTCGCGGTGGCCGGCGAGGGCGACCGGCTCGATGGCCAGCGCCGTCTCCTCGCGCACCTCGCGCATGATCGCCTCCGCCAGGGTCTCGCCCGCCTCGACCACGCCGCCGGGCAACGTGTAGAGCGCTACCGCCGGCTTGCGGGCGCGCCGCACGATCAGCACCTTGCCGTCGCGGATGATGGCGGCGCTCACGGCCAGAAACGGGCGTTGTGGATAAATGCGGTCGTCGGCCATGGCTCAAGTATTCATCAGTCCGTCGATCAGCGCCTGCGGCGCCTCGGCGCCGGCGTCGCCCGCGCCTGTGATGAGGGCCGCGGCCTGCGCCGCGAGCGGGCGCAGCCGGGCGGCTGCGCGGGTCGCACGTTCATCTACGGCACCGGACGCCGGATTGGCCAGCAGCGCGGCGCGGACGTCCTCGATCAGCGCGCTCATGGCGGCCGTCAGTGCCTCCAGCCGCCCGCGCGCGGCGGCGTCGACCGTCTCGTAGGCGGCGATCGCCAGCGCCCGGTCGCTGAACGCGGAGGCGGCGAAATGCTCGCGGTAGGTGAGGGGCCGCCAGGCCAGAATATCGTCGCGGCAATCGGGGCAGCCCGGCAGCATCTCGAGCAGCATGATCGCTTCGTAGAAATGGTTGAGATAGTCTGTCGCCAGCCCCGTGGCCGGATTGATGTTGGCATCGGCGAGCCGCTGCGCCGAAGGCTCGGGCGAGGCCGTCTCTGCCGCTGGCGCCGGGCCACTGCAATCCTGATATGGCATGAATGGAGCCCGCCTCCGGCGCGGGCAGTGTCGTTACTGCCGGTTAAGGTGTAATTAATCCAGGCTCAACCTTAATGTGTGGACGATATACCCTCACGTCGGCGTCGGAAGTGCTCCGGGCGCTTTTCGGTTACGAGGAGCATCCCGATTTTCCGGCGCGATTCAACATCGCGCCGACGCAGCCGATCCCGATCGTGCGGATTGTGGACGGCAAGCGGCGTTTTGCCCTGGTGCGCTGGGGCCTGGTGCCATCCTGGGTCAAGGATCCGCACGCCTTCTCGCTGCTCGTCAACGCGCGCGGCGAATCCGTGCGCGAGAAGCCGGCCTTCCGCGCCGCCATGAAGCATCGCCGCTGCCTCATTCCGGCCGACGGCTTCTACGAGTGGCAGGCGCGCGGCTCCGGCCCGAAGCAGCCGTTCTATGTGCGCGCCAAATCGGGCGAGCCGCTCGCCTTCGCTGGCCTCTGGGAGAACTGGATGGGACCGAACGGCGAGGAGGTGGAGACGGCGCTGATCGTCACGACCACGGCGAACAAGACCCTCGAGCCCATTCATCACCGCATGCCGGTGATCGTGCCGCCCGACGCATTCGATCTGTGGCTCGACACGATGCATGTCGACGATGAGACCGCGAGCGTGCTGATCGCGCCGGCCGCCAACGATCTGCTCGAGGCCTATCCGGTTTCGCCCGCGGTGAACCGCACCGCGAACGACAATCCGTCGCTGCTCGCGCTGTTCACGCCGAGCGAAGCGCCTGCCGTCGCGGCAGCGCCGAAGGCGCGCCCGTCACGCCCCAAGCCGCCGAGGGAAGACGGCGGGCAGGGGATGTTGTTTTAAAGGATTGGATCAGCGTTCGTCCAACTCGGTCAGCATTCTCGCCACTGCATTTCGTAGTGGCGCAAGATGGACGGTGACGATCTCCCAAAGCCGGCGATCGTCGATGTGCTGATATTCGTGTCTCAAGACATTGCCGATGCCGACGATCGCGCTCCATGGAACGTCCGGATAACGATCGGTCATCGCCGTCGGCTGCGCTTTCGCGGTATCATGGCGCAAGCGCCACAAGCTACGCTCAGCCGCTAACCCCACATCGGTAGAATAGGTGAGTCATGTGGGCGCGCGCGGCACGGGCCGTATCAATCTTCATATTCGTAATCAGGATTATCAATTGGGACGAAACGGCCGTCGCCTCCGTCGTCACTGGGCCGCTGATAGATTCGACAAAATCCGACGAACCGCTCGATTCCAACCGGGTCGCTATATTTGATATAGCCCATAATATAGGCCCTCCAGCCGCCAACGCCCTCCCGTATATTGAAGGCCAAATCTCCTGCCAGATGGGCGCATTCGATTTGGAAGGTGCACGACTGCCCTCCAGCCAACGTAACCTCGGCCGGCGCATGGATCGATGGACATGTCTCATCGAAAATCGGAGGATCCATCGGGAGATCGAAATTCGAGAAATAAAAGCGATATCGACTCCAGATGAATTTTGCGTCAGTGCCGCCGGTATTGACGACCACAAGGCTTCCTTTAAGCGGCTCGTTTTTATCGAAAAACCGTTTAATGAGATCGTCTTCAGAACCGGGAATTGGATAGAGCGTGACATGCCTGATGCGGAGACGAGGCCGCTTATCGGCAAGGAATTGCAGCCTTCCTATTGCATGTTGTTTTTTCTGAATGTCGGTTTGGAGCGCCGTGATAGCCAGTTGCTTTTCAGACACATCGGCCATTTGTTGCGCGATAGCAATCTGCCTTTCACCCGCCTCCACGAGATTGTCGGTGGATCGCCACAGCGCGGCAGTGAATGCAACCAGGCCAGCGGTGAAAAGAACGACGAAAAATCCATCATGATCGTCGATAAAACCAACTATCCAATCAAAAGCGATAAGGATAGGGCCATGGAGATAGCTGCAACTCTGGGAATATTGAGTTTTTATGGCCTCTGCGCTGCCTTGGGGTGGCGGATGGCAGGTCGCAAGCGATGAAAGCGTGACGTCAAGGACTGCTGCACAATAAACGACCACAAAAAGTACAGGCCAATAACGCTTGAGCCACGTCACTAATTGCCCCCGTCGCTAAATCTCCTCCAAAGCTATTCCGTCGAGGCCCAGTGCGGCAAGGCATGCCAAGAAGAACGTCGCTGAAAATGTCCCGCGTTTGAGCTTGTTCGTAATCGATGCTTCCGTTTCGTCCTTGAAGCCGTGCCTTTTGAGTCTCTTGGCTGGCTCGGCATAGGTGACTTCGGCCACCCGCAGCTGCTTAAGGAAGACAGCGGCGCGCTCTGCCCATTCCTCTTCGGAAGCTTTGTTCATGCCTGCGGACTTCTTTCCCGCCTGTGGCGGAAGTAGGTGGTGGGTACTTCGGCGGCTACGTGAAGCCCGCCAATCTCAAAGAGAACCGCAGGAATCGCCGTTTGCGGCAGAACCAATCCGGCAAGCGCAAGGCGGTCGTTGTCGCGCGTGAGCGCGGCGGCAGTTCGGTCCCGGCGGTGTTCAAGTCGGAAGGCGCCGCCTATGGCTTCCTCCGCGCCCACATCGCGCATGGGACCACGGTCAATGCCGACGAAGCCCACTCTTGGGACGAACTGCATAAGCGCTTTGAAGTGAAGCGCATCAACCACCAAGAGCCTTACAGCCTCGATGGTGCCTGCACGAATTGGGCGGAGGAGTTCCTTAGCCGTATGCGCCGGGCTGAGATCGGCCACCGTCACCACATCGCTGGCCAGTACCTTCTCCGCTATGCGCAGGAAGCGTCATGGCGCGAGGATAACCGCCGTGAGAGCAATGGCGCTCAGGTTGAGCGACTGACGGCTCTGGCGATGAACCGCAAGCCGTCAGTCGATTTTAGCGGATATTGGCAGCGCAACATTTAAGCGGCGCGCTTCCGCCTTCGTCGCTGCCGCGCCCAAGAGAACAGATCGTGCTGTTCAAGAGGATCGGTCATCGAAGGTGTTTGGGGCAGACCTTGCGCAACCCAAACCTCTGCTCCAGCCTTTTTGCCAAAAAGCATTCTCGCTTCATGCGCCATGCGGACGCCGAGGCTTTGTTGTACTGCGGAAGGAGAGGATCGCTTGCCGAGAAAATGCTCGGCAAGAACCTTGTAACACTCCCGCTGAAAAACAATCACTCTGGCGCGGACTTCCTGGCTCTTGATCCGCAGGCTACTGATCGTCATCAACCAGCCCGGAAGCAAGTCGAGGTTTAAAGCAACAGTCTCTTGGGTGCCGCCTCTAGGAGAGGGTATAAGCATAACACTTATACCTTCCGATAGGACGGGATCGCGCTTCACGCGCTCCAATTGGCCTTGCCATGCCAAACCCATTGCTTCAACGATCGGCTTGAGCGCGACGTAGACGAGATTGCCAACCCTCTGTCCATAGAGGGCGCTGCCGTGAAAGTTCACTGTCATTACCGCGGTCATGTTTGGTCCTTTGGATAAGGACCGGAAGTCTGTGGACAGGACTCACGCGATCACTAGAATATCTCTCGCTGTTGGGGAGAGGGCCTGATTTGCAGACTTCCGGTCTGTGTTGCCTCTTTCGGAAAAGCCCCCGTTACCACCGGGGGTTTTTCTTTTTCCGAGTCGAGGAGACCCTAAAGCTGGCCGGACTCGGCTACCGAGGACAAGCGGTTCCCTCGCTAATCCACAGCGGATCACAGAAAAACTCACAAATATAACGGCATAACGATAGCTTTATATTCGGACTCGCGACGGCTATGTATCGGCTCTCAGCCGCCACCGCGCTGTCAGCCGCTCCCCAAGATTCTCGACTACCTTCCGCTTCCACAGCAGATACGACAGGTTCGCCCGCACCCGCCGGGTAAGGGCCGGTTTGGCCTCGTGCCCGCAGCCTTTTGGCGGCAATGATCGCGTCCGCGATCTGCGGCCTGCTTAGGCCCTCCCCATTGGCCCGGCGCAGGGCGTCAATAATCAGCCGGTTCAACTCCCCGCCGCCGAACAGCTTCACCCGCCGTATCCGCTTGGGTGCGATGGTATCGGCCCGATACTCCGGGTCCAAAATCCGCAACGTCGCGTCTAGCTGCTGCTCCCGGCGCTTGATGCCGTCCTTGAAGCGCTGGATTTCCCCGGCGAGCGTGGCGCGGCGGTCCTTGAGCGCTCGAATGGCGTAGCGGTTGCCCTTATCGGACTGGTCACGGATTGAGGTTCTGGCCATGCGGCCAAGATATGCGGGGACGGTTCAAACCGCTTGTGGCGTTTGCGCCATAATAACGCGCTCGCGCGGCGTAACGCATAGCTCCTGGAGTAAGTATCGAAGTCCGCGCCTTCGATGGCGCTTAGCACGCCCTCGATTTCATCCCGAATGTGAAGAAGCCGAACTTTCGGGTGTCGGCTCGCATTCATCAAAAGACCCGGATCGCTTCGCTTTCGATGCCTGCGCGCACATAAGGCGAAAGGCCGTCTCTGGTCGAGTATCCGATCTCGACGTCTTGGCCGACATATCTTCGGATCGCCTCGTAGGCATCCATGTAGTCGATAAAGCCGAATGTCGCATCCGAGGCCGGATCAACGAAGACGTCGACATCGGATTCGTCGCGTGCGTAGGAGCCGAACAGATACAGCGCCGCGACGCCGGATTGCCTCAACTCGGGCTCGGCGCGTTTCAGCCTGTCGATGACCTCAGCTTTGCGCATTGAGCATATATAGCGCGGCTGGCTACGGCTTTCCAGGCAAGCAACGCGCGGCCACCGCCGCCCGTTACGGCGTCGGCGGGCGGCCATCGAGCCATTTGGCGAAGACGGTGCGCGGCTGGTCCGCGTAGCCGAGGGCGCGATAGAAATCGTGCACCGCCGTGTTGTCTTCGCGCACCAGGAGCATCACCTTCTCGATGCCGCGGGCGGCCAGCCATTGCTCGGCCGCCTGCGTGATCGCACGGCCGAGGCCGCGCCCCCGGCGCGCCGGATCGACCGACAGGTAATAGAACCAGCCGCGGTGGCCGTCGTGGCCGACCATGACCGAGCCGACCACAACGCCATTCGCGCGCGCGACAAGGACCGCCGCGTTCGCGTTGCCGCGTGCCAGCGCGATGTCGGCGCGCGGATCGTTCCAGGGACGCGTCAGGCCGCAACGCGTCCAGAGCGCCACCAAAGCGTCGACATCGCCGTCCGTCGCGTCGTCGATTGGCAGCGCTGCGGTGCTCACAGCACCTTGCCCGGGTTGAGGATGCCGTTCGGATCGAGCATCTGCTTCAAACCGCGCATCAGTTCCATCGCCACCGGATCTTTCACCTTCGGCAGCGACGCGCGCTTGAGCATGCCGATGCCGTGCTCGGCCGATATCGAGCCCTCGTGCTTGAGCACGACCTTGTCGACCACCGCGTTCATCTCAGCCCAGCGCGCGATGTATGCGTCCCTGTCGGCACCGATCGGTTGGCTGACGTTGAAGTGCATGTTGCCGTCGCCGAGATGGCCGAACGGCACCGGGCGGCAACCGGGAATGAGCGCTTTGACCGCGGCCATGGCCTCTTCGAGGAAGGCCGGAACGGCGGCGACCGGCACCGATACGTCGTGCTTGATCGAGCCGCCCTCCGGCTTTTGCACCTCGGGCAGCATGTGGCGCAGATGCCAGAAGGCCTTGGCCTGATCGAGGCTCGCGGCGAGCGTCGCGTCTTCGATCAGGTTCTCCTCGGCCGCGGCGGCGAGCAACTGCTCGACGCTGTCGCGCAGGCCTTCCTCGTTCTGCGACGACACTTCCATCAGCACGTACCACGGATGGCGCGTGCCGAGCGGATCGCGCACGCCCGGACCATGCTTGATGGCGAAGTCGATCACGTCGCGCATGATCAATTCGAAGCTCGTGACCGTGCCGCCGGCGCGCTCCTGCGCGAGGTTCAACAGCTTCACGGCGGCGGCGGGCGAAGGCAGGCCGATGAAGGCCGTCTCGATCGCGCGCGGGCGCGGGAACATCTTCAGGGTCGCGGCGGTAATGACGCCGAGCGTGCCTTCGGCGCCGATGAACACATGGCGCAGGTCGTAGCCCGTGTTGTTCTTCTTCAGCTTGGACAGCAGGTTCATGACGCGGCCGTCGGCCAGCACGACTTCGACGCCGAGCATGAGGTCGCGCGCGACACCGTAGGCGAGCGCGCCGGTGCCGCCGGCATTGGTCGAGAGATTGCCGCCGATGGTGCAGCTTCCCTCGGCACCCAGGGAGAGAGGAAACAGGCGATCGACGCTCGCTGCCGCTTTCTGCGCCTTCTGCAGCACGACGCCCGCCTCGCAGGTCATTGCATTGGAGTCGGGATCGATGGCGCGGATCTTGTCGAGGCGCGTCAGCGACAGGATGACCTCGCCCTCGAGCGGAGTCTGGCCGCCGACGAGGCCCGTGTTGCCGCCTTGCGGCACGATGGCCGTGCGGGTCTCGTTGGCGAGCTTGAGGATCGCCTGCACCTCGGCGACCGAGCCGGGCTGCAGCATCAGCCCCGTGCGGCCCTGATAGAGATCGCGGCCCTCGACGAGATGTGGCGCGAGCATCGCCGGATCGGTGACGGCGTAGCGCTCGCCGACGATTGCCGCGAATCGTTGCATCAATTCGGCCGCGGGCGCGCGGCGCAGTTGTTCGTTCATCCCGGCGTTCCTTTTGCGTGCGCGGCCGTTGTCATGGCCGCGGCGCGGCGGCGCGTGCGAGGCGATCATTGATCGCTTCGCCGAGGCCCTCGTGCGGGATCGTCATTACCGCGATGTTCCGCGCGCCGGAAGCATCGAGCGCGCGCAGATGCGAGAACAGGTTGGCGGCCGCTTCGATCAGCGCGCCCGTGGGCGAGAGGTTGAGCGTCAGGCCGGCATGGGCAAGCGGCGCACCGAAGGCCAGCAGCGCTTCGTCCGGCTTCACGTCCTTGGCGTTGAGCCGCAGGCGCGCTTTCGGCGCGTAATGCGAACTCAACATGCCGGGGGCGAGCGGCGCGTCTTCGTCGGCGGGGACGGCGGCCGAGGCGAGCGGCCGGCCGAGCACGCGCTCGATCTCGGCGCGCGGCAGGCCGCCCGGCCGCAGCAGGCAGGGCTCGCCGAGGCACGACACGATGGTCGATTCGACGCCGACGTCCGACGCGCCGCCCTCGATGACGAGATCGATGCGCCCGCGCAGGTCGCTCAGCACATGCGCGGCGGTGGTCGGCGAGACGTGGCCGGAGCGGTTCGCCGAGGGCGCGACCACCGGGCCGCCGAAGGCCGCCAGGAGGGCATGCGCCACGGGATGATCAGGTACGCGCAGGGCGACGCTGTCGAGCCCGGCGAGGGCGAGGTCCGAGACCCCGCAGTCGGGCCGCTTCGGCAAAACGAGGGTCAGGGGCCCCGGCCAGAAGGCGGTGGCCAGCTTTTCCGCAGCCGGGTCGAAGACCGCCAGCCGCCGGGCGGCGGCGACATCCGCCACATGGGCGATCAGCGGGTTGAAGGCGGGGCGGCCCTTGGCGGCGTAGAGGCGGGCCACGGCCTCGCCATTGCCGGCGTCGGCGCCGAGCCCGTAGACGGTCTCGGT
>Ga0180216_1003019_pt1 | contig 13575 bp, 10 predicted proteins | sample eDN3rd37CBELigMG_FD_128879 | JGI IMG/M metagenome (GOLD analysis project Ga0180216, IMG submission 128879) | Enriched Miracle-Growth compost microbial communities from Emeryville, California, USA - eDNA 3rd pass 37_C BE-Lig MG (version 2)... ... | reverse complement strand
GGCGGGGGGGGGGGGCGGTGGGGAGGCGCGCTGGGGGGGGGGGGGGGGGGGCGGCGGGGTGGCGGGGGGGGGGGGGGGGGGGGGGGGGGGGGGGGGGGGGCGTACCCGGCCTCGATCTCCATCTCGGCGTAGTCGCACCAGACCTGCGCGAGGTCGTCCACCTGCCGGAAGGGCACCTTGACGGCGCGCTCAAAGACGGCGCGCGCCGACTCGATGTCGCCGGCCTTGCTGTACACCTGCGCAAACTGCGTCCACAGCTGCGGCAGCGAGCCCGCTGCTTTCCTCGGGTCGATCGTCGTCACCGCCTTGGAGTACGTTTCGACCACCTGCGCGCCGCCAAGACGAGCGGCGGGGTGGGAGGGGGGCAGCGGACCACCCTGTGAGCGCCGACCGCGCGCGCGTCCGAGACCGCGCCGCCGGGCCACCGTTGCGCGACGGACCTTCTCCTTGTTGTCGCCCCACAGCGAGACGCGCTTCTGCCACTCGTGCACGCTGTTCGGGTTCTGCCGCAGGAGGACGTCGTTGACGAGGAAGGGCCGCCGGTCCATCAAGTTCTCGAGGCGCGCGAGCAGCAGCTCGAGCTGCACGTCGTTCTCCTGGCCCGACTTGGCCACGGCCTCCTGGGTGGCGCGGGAGCGCTGGGGGGCGGGGCGAGGTGCAGCAGAGTCAGGTCGCGGGGCGGTCGCTGGTGAAGCGCGTGGCAACTGCGCGGAACGCACCATGCGGCGCGACACGAGCGACTCTTCGAACTGCGCGTAGGCGTCAAAGATCTGCGTAAAGTCGCGCACCGTCATGACGGTCGCCATGCCCTCCTCGTAGATGTTGCGGGCCTGAGCGGGCGCGCAGACGGGGCAGCCAGGCGGAGCGCGGGGTCAGCCCATCGCTCCGTTCCCGCCGCATCACAGCGGCTGGCGGTGGGGCACGGACCATCTCAAACTGGCCGAGGCGGATGTAGTAGTCCGCCAGCAGAATCCACAGGCGGCCCACCTGGTCGGTGAAGCGCGAAATGCCGCTCCGCAGGATCGGCTCCACCTGGACGGCGCGACAGGCAAGCCAGGCGTGGCGAGAATGCTGAGCTCCTTGCTCATAAGTGTGCTGTCGAGGAGTTTGAGGCCGTACCTTGAGGCGGGTGATCTTGTTGGCGTTCTTGGAGCACAGCTCCGCCAGCTCCATCCACAGCTGGAAGTTGGTCTTGCTCTTGCGCGACACGAACCTGTGCCCGTTGAAACAGGCGGCGGCGGCGCACGCTCGCTGAGCGTGGGCGAACGCGGTTAGGTTATCGCGCTCCGTTGCTGCAGGAGACGATCCGTACTCGTCGTCGTTGACGGCCTTGGCCAGCTGCTCCGCGGCCTCGTCCACGCGGCCCGCGCTGATCAGGTAGTCCACGTAGTCTTCCACCGCGCCCGCGTCCAGCTGGGGTCGCAGGCCGCCCGCGGAGCCGAGCATGCGCCGCGACGGTTAGCGAGCGCCCCAGCCCGCGCCGCCGATGTGGCAGTGCCGTGCGCGCACCTTCAGAAACCGCCGGAACACGCGCGACGCCGTCTCCGGCACGCCGGTGGAGCGGATGAAGGCGATGTACAGCGGCCAAATGCGGTCGTGCTGCGTGATCGGCAGCGACTTGAGGGCGCGGTCAAACTAGCGGCGCGCGCGCACATGCATACTGGACGGCGGGTTGAGTTGGCCGACGGCTGCCGCGCATTACCGCCACCTCGGCTTGGATGCCCGCGTACCGCGCGGCGCGCACGGGTGACAAACTTTTGCGCGACCAGAAACTCGCAATAGTCGAGCCACAGGCGCGGCATCTATCCGCGGCGGCCGCTCAGCGACGACCCGAGCTGAGCAGTTAGTCGGACTGGCCCACGCCGTCCCCCCGGCCGGGCGGCCGTTCGCACCTTGTGGAGGTGCACGAGCGCGCGCTCGTAGGTCTGGTTCAGCGCTTCGTACTGCGGGTGGTCCAGCGGCAGCTCCTCGACGAGGCGCCGGCGCTCGTCGAGGTACAGCTTCCACAGCTTGTAGCTCGCCGGCATGACTGAGCGGGCGCCCAAATGCGCACCGGCCGGCGCACGGTCAGCGAACGCTACCCGGACAGCATGACGCTCCGCGCCGCGCTCCGCTGTCGTACGCCGCACGGCGCGTTCGTAGAGGATGAACCGCTCGGCCGGCGGCGCGCTGCCCTTGTGCTCCAGGTAGCGCAGCCAAAGGCCGATGGCGTACGGCGCCTTCAGCAGGTCCTCCTCGTACGGCACGTCATCGTCGCTCTGCTCCGTCGCGCGGAGAAGGGCGTGTCCGCCGCGTGTTAGCGACCGGCGTGCGAGCGGTTCGGTCGGGTTCCTGTTCGTTGCGTACCGTCAGGAAGAACCGGCGGTCCTCGGTCCACGCCATGGTGCCAGCGGGAGCGCGGGGCGCCGAATCGCGCCACGCTGATCAGGGTCACGGGGCGGCGCGGGCGCGGCTTACGCTTGAGCACAGCCAGCACAGTGTTCACTGCCCGACCTTGCCCGTCGACGAGCAGCGCGGGGGTCCGCCAGCATCCGGGCCAACGACGACGCGACGAACGTCTGCCGCCGTTTCCCTCAAAAGCACAGAAGAGCGTCTCTGTTTCTTCCGTTTCTCTTGTTTCTGCGCCGCCGCTACCTCTTCGTTGCCCTTTGCTCTCTGTGTCGTACTCTGCGTCGTCCGCTGCGCCGTCGTCCGCTGCGCCGTCGTCCGCTGCGTCGTCCGCTGCGTCGTCGTCCGCTGCGTCGTCGTCCGCGGCGACCGCAGCAGCGAGCGATGAACTGGCCGATGACGTCATTTGTGGCCACGTGGACGGCGGCAGCAGAGGCAGCGGACGCAGCGGACGCCGTGGACGGCGGCGGAGGACGTAGAGGACGTAGAGGACGGCGGCAGAGGACGCAGAGGACGCAGAGGACGCAGAGGACGGCAACAGAGGACGCTGAGGACGGCGGCAGAGGACGCAGAGGACGCAGAGGACGCAGAGGACGGCGACAGAGGACGCTGAGGACGGCGGCAGCGGATGTAGAGGACGGCGGCAGAGGACACAGAGGACGGCGGCAGAGGACGCTGAGGACGGCAACAGAGGACGACCCGCGCAGAGCATGCCGCACGCCACGAAGAGGACGCCGCACGCCACGAAGAGGACGCAGGCGACAGACGAGGTCCCGTATGCGGACGCGGACAAGGACGGCGCCGGGAGTCGTCTATAACCGGACGAGGACGGACGGGATCGAGTAAGAGAAGTGGCCAGGCCATGGACCATGGACGCTGGCGGTAAGGAGGCCTAGCCATGATTGTGCTCTTCCTGGTGGACGTGGGCGCCACGTCCGGCCAAGGCTTTGGCCAAGGCTTCACCGTCCTCGACGCGGCCAAGTATGCCGTCGAGTACTTTGTCAAGGTATGCTGCGGGCCGGGAGAGGCGGGGGTTCCGTGTCTTCCTGCGTGGTGACCCCGCCGCCGCACCTGCACCATGGCCTTCCCCCGCCGCAGACGCGCCAACGCGACCCGGCGGGCCGGCAGGACCGGTTCTTGCTGGTGTCCAGCGATGCCCAGCGCCCCGTGGTGGTAAGCGGGACGCGGACAGACTCTCTACCGAGGTGGGGGGAGGCCGCCGTGGGCTCACGCGGCACGCGCTTGCTTCGCGTTCGCGGCGTCGCTCGTTGCACAGGCCGGCTGGCAGACCGCGCCGACCGGGCTGCTGGAACAGCTCAAGCTGCTCCAGCCCCGCACCGCGACGGACCTGGCCGCCGCGACCCGCACGGCGTTTGACCTGCTGAACCAGTACCGGCTGTCGTCCGGCATCGACAACTTTGGCAACGTACGCGCGCCGCTGCAGCAAAGGCCCTGGCGCCGGCTTCGTCGCAAACAATGCACGGACAACCCAGGCACCGTCGGTCGTCTTTCGCGTGCAGGGCCGCCTGCCGTCCTACCTGGATCCGGCCATCGTCGTCATGCTGACCGACGGCCGGCCCGTCGTCTACCAGGACGGCAAGCCCGTGCCGGTACGCCTGCGGCCAGCACATCAGATGACGATGTGAGTGCCTAGTGCTGATGCCGGCGCTGCCTGCGACGCCCGGAGCAGCACGGTCGCCAGCTGGCCTTGCCACCGTCGTTGCTGCCCGGCGCGGACCTCACCGCCGATCCGTTTCGGTGGGACCAGCGCGTGTACCAGCTCGTGCTGGCGCCGGTCCTCAAGAAGCCGGCTGACGCGTCGTCGCTGGCCTGGCTCGCCGACGCCACCGGCGGTAGGCTGCGCGCCAGGCCAGCCGCATCGGTGGGTCGTCCAAAGAGCTAACCGGCGCGTCCGAGCCTCGGGCGCGCGGTCGGACCAGGGACGACCACGGTCGTCACTTCGGTCAAGGCGCTCACGGCCACGATCGACGCGCTGCTGGGCCTGCCGCCGGCGTCGGCGGCCGGCGCGGCCCCGGCGCCGCCGAGCATCAACCACCAGGCGCCGATCTACCAGGTCGGCGTCGTGCTGGATTGGCAGGACGCGCCCGCGGGCGACCCCGCGGCGCCGCCGACGGCGACCTACGCGCGGCTCGCGTACGTGCGGCCAAACAACGCGCGCGGCACCACCACCGTGCACTGGCCGCTCCCCGAAGCGGGTTGGATCGATGGCAGCACCACCGTGCTGGTACGCCACCCTCGCGACGCGCGATGAAGTTAAACGCGGACCGAGCTCATCCACCGTTCCTTCGTTGCGTGCGCGTGCTCGCGCGTCGCAGCCTCCCCGCCGGGGGCACCCGCTGCTGAGCGTGCTGCCGCCAGTGGTGGACGCGCCGGAGGCGGTGCCGCCGTACTTTCCCATCGACCAGTACGACGTGGAGCCGTGCCCATGCACGCAGCGCCTGCTCCAGCTGCCGCCGGGCGCCACCGCGCAGGTGGCCGTGCGGCAGACGCGCAACGGCACGACCGCGCTCGTCCCGTGCGGCTTTGTCCGCGCGAACCCCGCGCGGACCGGCCTCCAGCTCGTCGTGCTGCCGTACAACTACCCGCAGCTGCTGGCCTTCCTAGGTACGGACGGTCCGAACAATCGCTGTGGACGCACGTGCGCGGCGGCGGCATCGCCGCTCACTCAGCCGCGCTGTGGCCGGCAGCCGGCGCGGGCGCGTCTCCAACAGACCGGGAAGCCACCGAGGCGCACATGGTCTCGGCGCGGCAGGTGAAGCAGTTCGAGGCGTACATGCAAACCGTGCCGGCCTACTACGTCCAGGTACGGCCACCGCCTCCACTGGCCGGAGCCGAGCGGCGGCAGGCATCATTGACCGCCGCGTGGACCGTGTGGCGGTGCCCGGTGCACGCTGCTTGCGGCAGTACTTGAAAGCCGCCCTCCGGCGGTGCAACTACTGGGCGCTGTTTGGGCCCGACGGCGGCCGGGCGTACGATGCCGCCGCGGCCATGAACCCCGTGGTCGCCAACTACCTGCGGCAGCTCAAGGCCATTGTACGGCCAATGCGCCCGGATGGATGGAAGAAGCATGCCCGCTAAGCCAAGGCAACGGGGGGGCTCGGTGCGGTGCCAATTCCAGCCGCGCCCGATGCTGGAGCGCGCTGTGGCGGAAGGCCGGCGGGCAATGCTGCTGGACAACGGCGCCGTGGAGCTGTGCGGGTCCGCGCGCCCAGGCGCGACGATTGCCAGGCGCTCGTGCTCACGAAAGAGCCCGCTCGCTCGTACACGTGTGGTGGGCCGTTCAGGGGCGACGCGGCCGTCGTGGAGCCGCTCCAGGCTGAGCGCCCCGACGTGACCGCCGCGATGGCGCTGGCCGACCCGGCGTCCGTCGACCGCCGGCAGCTGCTGGAGGCGGTGTACGCCATCCGGCGGCACCTGGGCCTCGCGCCGCCCAGCAGCAAGCCGCTCGCGGCCGCCCGCCACGCCATCCATGACGGTGCGTTCCGCGGCGCAAACCCTGGGGGATCGCGGTTCTCGGACGAGCCTCATCCGCGCGGACAAAGGCCCGTCGCTGCCTGCGCTACGCCCTCGTCCAGACAAGCACATGGCCTCGGTGGCGGACATGGGCGACTACATGCCGGTCCTGATGAAGCAGCCGAGCCTGCGCGACGTCTACGATGAGAGCGGCGACCGCATCCGCCGCCCCACCTTTGGCAACCCCTTCCGCACCGACAAGGTTCGGCTGAAGGCGACGCCGACGGCGGGCGCATGTACATCGGCTCACCTTGCCGGGCGATCGCGACGGCGACGGCGCTGGCGTTGTGCAGCGCGGCCCTGCGTTCGACGAGGCGGGCGAGGCCAACGAGATGGCGCGCTGGGAAAAGGCGCCGGCCGCCGGTAGCAATGGCAAGCCCGCGCGGCGGACGGCGCAGGAACGCCGCATCCGCCAGGCCACCCGTGCCGCCGCCGCCGCTGCCGCGGCGCCCACCCCGCCGGCCACGCCGCCGGCGTCGCCGGCGCCAGGTCCGAGCCCGGCGGCGGGCGAGCCCGACACCATGGAGGTCGACGCTGCCGCTGGGGCGGCGACGGTCCCCGAGCCCGCCAAGGCGGAGACGGTGGGGAGCGAGGCCATCCCGGCGGCCGACGCCCACGGTCGCGCGCCGGTCCCGCCGCTACCGCGGCTCACGCGCCAGGAAGCGGAGGCGCTCTTTGCCCGCGTGCGCGTGCTCGTCCGATCGCCCGGCACGGCCGCCGCGGAGCGCGCGTTGCGGGAGCTGCGGCGGTACCGCCGCCGTGCGCCCGTGCGCACGCTGCGGCTGCTCGAGGCGGAGGCGCGCCGCTTCAAGCGGACCGTCCTGGCCGAGGGCATCCGGCAGCTCTTCGCTGGCCCTGTGTAGATACAGGCTGCGTTTGTACAGCCGCGCTAGTTGCTTGTACATAGCTTAGAACGATTACGTCCTGACCGCTCCGAGCATCCGCGCAGCGCGAGCCCCTGCGTCGGGGGCCGATCCCCGTCTGGCCGGTGCCAACCCGGCACCACCGCGGGTTGGCAAGTATGACGTCACCTATGAGCGGCGAAGTGGGCGCCGGCGGCGGCGCGGGCGCCGCGGCGGCGGTCGCCTAGAGCGGAGCCCACCACGAGCCCGCGGGTGGGCGGTGGGCAGCGTCGAGGAGGCCTTGCGACAGCGGGCGACGTGGCTGGTTCGGCGGGGTTCGTGTGCAGGTGGTAGGTAGGCGCGGCAAGTCTCGCGACGCTGACCGAGGTGCGGCGCGAGGCGCGCGCGCGCGCGATGGCGCCCGGCTGGGGCGGCGTGGAGGGTGCCGCGGGAGCCCGTCACGGGCCGCAACGCCCGCACTCGCCCGCACGGCGCGCGCGCCCTTATCGGCCCCGGCACCACGTGGTTTCCCCGGCACGGCTACGTCATTGTGGCGGCGGAATCAAGCGTTATCAGTGACGTACACCGGCCCTGCGACTGCCGCTGGCTAGCTGGCATAGGCCGGCTTTCCCTCTCTGCGACGCAAGTGTTTTCGGCTATCAGCGGAGTGGCGCGCGCGGCTGCGCGGCGGGGACCGCCGTGCTGCCCCCCGTGCCGTTCTTAGCCAGCTTATCGCAAGGCGCCCATCGCTAGTGCGTCAGCCGCGCAGTGGTTGGGCGGCTGCGCGATAGGCGGCCCGGAGACGGCCATGGCTGGCCCCACCACGACGCTGCCGCAAGTGACGCCCACCACCCAGCAGCAGTACCACCACCACCAGCACGACGGCGGCGCCACTAGCGGCAGCGGCAGCATTGTCGGCGAGGACAAGGCCAAGCACCACCCTCACCCCCACCGCAGCGGGAGTCCGCACCACGGCCACCACCATGGCCTGGCGCACGGGCTCCACCTGGGCCAGCCGGCGCTGGCGCACGACTGCCGGCACGCCATGGACATCCTCCACGGCCTGCTCGACACGGGGCCCGACGCGGCCCGCGCGCACGCTGACCTGCAAACTGCGACCGTACGTGGACCGCGCGCGCCAGCTAACGGTGAAACGCTGGAGGGGCCTGCGCGGGTGCTGAGCGAGCGGGCGTTGCGCGCTGTCCTTCAATGCGGCGCCCGACCGCAGGCGGTCTTTGTGCTGACTGTGTCCAAGGTCGGCTTCCTGCTGGCCGTCAAGTCGAGCACGGGCATCGGCGTCGCGCGCCTGCCCGACGGCAGTACGTGCCGCGCACGCAGCGCAGGAAGGTGGTGCGCCGCTTGCCGCGGCTGACCGGCAGGTCGCCGCCGCGGCGCCGTCCCCTGAAGCATGGCGCAGGCTGGTCGTGCCCGGTGGCCCTGCGCGCCGCCGCGTTCGGCAAGGGCCTGCTGGTCGGCCTGGAGAAGGTGCACCTGGTGCTGCTGGTGCACTCGTCCGAGCTGCTGGAGCACTTTATGCGCACCGGCCGCGTCGAGTTCTCCGGCCAGTCCTGGGAGTGGATCCGCGACCGCCACGAGGACCGCGCGGCGGCCGCGGCCAAGGCGGCCAAGGCGGCCAAGGACGCGGTCGCGCCGACGGGCGAGCCGTACTGGAAGTACCACCAGCGCAAGATGAAGGAGGCCGAGGAGCAGGAAAAGAAGGCCAAGAAGCAGCAGGCCAAGGGCGGCGCTGACGGCGGCAAGAGCGGCGGCAGCCTGGGCTTCATCCGGCGAGGGCGGAGCCCGGGGCCCGCGGCCGGGCGCGAGGCGGTGCCGATGGCGGCGCCGCGGCCCGTGAACGCGAGCGACACGGCGCAGCACGCGACCCTGGCCGCGTCCGACCCGTCGAGCAACGGCGACGCGCCGGTGGTCGGCGCCGGCGTCGGCGAGGCCGCCGGCGGCGGCGGCGGCGGCGGCGGCGGCGAGCGCGTGCTTCGCCGCGCCGTCCGCAACCGCACGCTCAGCCCGCCGGGCTACCGCCGCGCGCAGCAAGCCGCTGCGGCGGCGGCCGCCGCTGCTGCCGGGGCGGCGGGCGGCGGCGCGGGCCCCGCCGCGCACGCCACGCCCGACATTGCCTTCCCAGAGGTGCGCAGCCACCTGTCCGTGTCGCTCACCGCCGAGGAGCTCGCGCGGCAGGCGGCCGACAGCGACACCGACGCCGACGCCGACACCGACGCGGACGCCGAGGCGCGCGACTCGTCCAGCGCCACGAGCCGCGACGACCTCGCCCGCGGCACGGACAACGGCGCTGGCGTCGACGCGCCCACGCCGCTGGGCAGCCCGCTGCTGCGCCCGCTGCACGGCCAAGCGCTGCCCGGCGCACCCGCCGCGGCGCCGCGCCCGCGCTCGCCGGGCGCCCACCAGCCCACGACGCCGCCCCTGACGCCGACGGGCAAGACGGCGGCGGCTGGGCCGAGCAGCACCGCCCTGCCGTCCATCGCGCCGCCCACGCCGCACGCGGCCGCGGCGTCGGCGTACCTTTCGGTGGAAGGCGCCTTTGTCGGCGTGGCCATGGAGGGCACGATGGTGATCAAGGTCGACACCGGCGCGACGCGCGCGTTCTACCACCGCGACGTGACCGCCGCCGACATCCTCTCGGGCCGCGCGACGTGCACGTCCGTCGACTCGGACGAGCTGCGCAAGTGGCTCGACGCGCACATGGACGCGCACCCGACGGCGCTGCCGGCCACGCCCGTGAGCCCCGCCGCCTCCTCGCAGCCGGCGCCCGCGGCGGCGCCCGCGGTGAAGGCGGCCGCGGGCGCGGGCCGGCCCGGCGGCGGCGCTGCCAGCGGGGTGCGGCCTGCGCGCGAGCCGCTCGCAACGGGCGCGGCGTCCACCGTGCCGCAGTGGCTGACCGCGATGCCGCCCGGCCTGGTGGCGCCGTCGCCGCGGTCGGCGTCGCCGAGCACGCTGGTGACCTGGCACACGCCGCCGCCGAGCCCGCTCCCGCCGTCGCCGTTCCTGGCCACCCACGGCCCGCCCGCTCGCCCGGCCGCCCCGCCGCCGACGCCGCAGTCGCTGGCGCGCCCGACGGTCGCGGCCACGGCCGCCGCGCTGGCGGTGTCGCCGCAGATGGGCGCGCTGCCCGGCGCGGCGTCGCGGCCGACGCCGCCGCCCCCGCCGCAGGAGGACCCGGCCATAGGCGGCGGCACGCCGGACCGGCCGATGGCGCTGTCGCCGGTCGTGTCGCGCAGCGTGGACCTCGAAGACACGCCGGAGCGCCTGGGTGTGGCCAGTGGGGCGCCGCCGCGCGAGGACGAGCCGCCGCTGGCGGCGTTTCCCCGCGCCAACCGCGTGGCAGAGTCGGAGGCGCGGAACGGCGGCGCGACCCGTGTGCTCTGACGCGTGTGCCCAAGCATGTGCTTGGCAGGCATTGGGGCACGGCGCTGTGCATCTGTGCACCTCGCGTATTGTACAGCACTAGTTATGAGCGATAGCAAACAACGGCGGTCGGTGTTCGCGGCAGCTTTGACCACATGAGTGCGCCGCATGCAAGCATTGTGCGCAAAGCACTAGACGCGGGGATATATACCGCGCATTGCGGAGTACCAGCAAGAATTTTGCATGTATTCTGGGCAGGGTGAGCACCGCATGCAACTTCATCGAAATTACTGTGTACGTGTATCAGACTTTGGCGGTTTGGTCTAGGCCGGGCGGTAAGGAGAACGACAAGCTAGTGCGCGAGAAGCTGCTGCTCGGTGCCATTTGTCTGCCCCACAGTCTCCTCGGTTTCATTGCACTCCCCAGGCCGTCCGGGGTGGGGGCCATAGTCCTTCATTAATTGGCGCGGTCGGGTGACGCTGCCGCCATTTCCGCATCGATCGCTAATCTGCAAGTCGCCCCCGGCGCCATCAAAGTTGACAGCAATTGGGGTACAGAGCAGCCAACGATTGCACGGTACCGCAGTTGCCGGGAAAATACCCAACACAGTTTCTCCCGGAGGTATCGCATGCATGCATGAGCTAGGTCGGCGCAGCGCCTCCGTGCCGTGCACTCCAGGAGGATTGTATTGGCAGCGCAGGAGAAGATACAGACTGACTCTAGCAAGGTGCCCGCAAGACGGCCCAGAGACGATGACGTACATGGCTGCGCTACACATGCATGCAGTTTCCCGCATGCGACCTACATGCCACTTTAGTTAAGGCCCCTATAGTTAAGTGCGATAGCTCGAGCATGCAACGGCCGTAGCCTTCCATGTCGTAGCACTCGGTCACCCTATACCGCGGGCCCTATGTATACGTGCATGCAAGGTGTTTGTGTCTGCATGTGTGTTTGTGTTAGTGTTTGTGTCTGTCTGGGTGTGTGTTTGTGTCGTCCGGGTGCCGGTCGGCTGGCGAGCCGTCGCAGCTGCATGGTCGGTACGAGTAGCCGCGGCGTCGCGCCAAAGCTCCAGGACGAACGAGAAGAGTCGACCCCCGCAGCGTGACGCGGGCACGCTTTAGATACATAATTTTATGGTGCACGCAGCAAAGTCCAGTGCACCTATTTAACTCATACAATGCGTGCGGCAAAGAGCGGGGTGCGCCAAACCGGGTTGAAGGAAACTGCGTGCTGGTTGCTGAACCGGGTTTCCTCGAGCCTATACCCTTTCACCAGCACCCGGTTTCCTTCAACCCGGTTCACGGTGGAGGGCGACCGTCTCGTCTCCGCACATCACGGCATGCGACACATGACGTAATCAAACTAAGCCGCGGGCGGCAGCGTACTACGTCATGGCCGGCCTCGCCGACCCCGCCGACGGCGGGCGCGCCAGTCGGCCGCCACCACGCCGCTTGCGTCGCCCGCCCGCGCCTGCAGGGGAGCTGGATCAACGGCGTCGGCCATGGGCGATATCGCGCCGTCACCGCCAGCGGCCGCGGCGGCACGTTGCCGGCCGGCCGCCGCCGTTGCCGTGTACACGCGCAAGGCCCGTGACCGGCTCGCGCGCCTGTGCAACCGGCTGGAGGCGCCGCTGCACCAGGCGGCCGCGTACGCGCGCCGCTACGTGACGCGGCCGACCTACTACGAGCTCTTCACCATGTACATGACCGTCACCGTGCTCGCGTTCTGGGGCTTCCTGCTCTGGGCCGCGCGCGGCCGCCTGAGCGTCGTCGACGCGCTCTTCCTGGCCATGTCCACCTTTGGCAACGCCGGCCTGACGCCTGTGCCGCTCAACACGCAGCCGACCGCCGTCAAGCTCGTGCTCGCCGTGCTCAGCATCGCCGGCAGCACCATCCTCGGCTCCTTCGCGCCCGTGCTCATCCGGCGCTACTACATCCGGCGGCAGCTTCGCCCCGTCGAGCGCGCGCGCCTCGTCGAATACAGCGCGCTGGGCAAGCTGGAGGTGCTCGTGCCGGCGTTTCTGCTGGCCGCGCACGTCGGCGTCTTTGTCGCGCTCGCGTTCTGGCTCGCGGCCACGCCCGCCGCGCGCGCCATCCTCCTGGCCAACAACACGACCGTCGCGGGCTTTGCCGCGTTCCTCGCCGTGTCGTCGGTGGAGAACCTCGGCCTGACGCCGACCGCCAACAGCCTCGAGTCCTTCCGCGCCTATTGGTTCCCGCTCTCGGTCATCTCGCTCGGCGTGCTGGCGGGCATGACCTTCTACCCGATCCTGCTGCGCGGCCTCGTGTGGCTGCTGTACCACCTGTCCTCGGGCTACGACCGCACCGTCTACCGCTTCCTCCTGCGGCACCCGCGCCGCTGCTACGTGCACCTCTTCCCGTCCGCCGAGACGCTCTGGCTGCTCGCGACCGCGGTCGCCATCCCGCTCATCCAGTTCATCTTCTCGGCCGCGCTCGACTGGGCCGACAGCCCGGCCTTCGCGGGCCTCGACGGCGGGCAAAAGCTGATTAACTCGATGTTCATCGCCACGGTGACGCGCACCGGCGGCTTCACGACGCTGCCGGTCGCCGAGTTCAACCCGGGCATGCAGGTCCTGCTCGTGGGCTTCATGTACCTCGCCGTGCTGCCGGTCATTGTCGCGGTGCGGTACTCGGACCCGTCGCTCAACCCGATCCGCGAGACCTCCGGCCGCTCGGTGCTGGTGCCGCTGCACTTCGAGGCCGACATGATCCCCGCGCCGGACCTGAAGGGCGGCAACACCGTGCGCAACCAGGCCAAGTACTTCCTCACCCAGAACGCCATCTGGGTCTTCTCGGTGTGGGCACTCGTGTGCATCATCCAGGCCGGCAACATCGAGCGCGACCCCGACTTTAGCGTCTTTGCCGTGCTCTTCGAGGTCGTCTCCGCCTACGGCTGCGTGGGCCTCTCGCTCGGCCACGCCGGCACCACCGCGTCGTTCTCCGCCGTGTGGTCGCCCGGCGCCAAGGTGCTGCTGGCCACGGTCATCTTTGTCGGGCGGCTCCGCTACATGCCCTTCTCGGTGGACCGCGCCGTCGCGTTCCGCCGCGGCAAGCGCCGCGCCACCGCGACCGCCTTCCGCATCCGCGTGCCAGCGAGCCAGCGGCGCCTCACCTCCGATTGGCTCGGCGACGCCAGCCGCGGCCGCCGCGGGCCCCCCGCGGCGCCGTCGCAGGGGCGGCGTGGGCCGTCGTACCACGTCTACACCACGCGGCCCGAGCTGCGCGACGACGAGTCGGTGCGGCCGGGTGACGTCGACGTCGTGCTCCAGCCCGGGCCGCCGGCCACCGCCACGCAGCAGCCACCCTGAGCGGGCGAGTTTGGGGGGGGGGGGGGGGGGGTGTCGGGTTAAAACACCTTTAAAGTTGCGGGGTGTAAATTAACGGGTGGGGGGGCGCCCGTTTTGGGGGGGGGG
>Ga0180216_1003017_pt1 | contig 13578 bp, 10 predicted proteins | sample eDN3rd37CBELigMG_FD_128879 | JGI IMG/M metagenome (GOLD analysis project Ga0180216, IMG submission 128879) | Enriched Miracle-Growth compost microbial communities from Emeryville, California, USA - eDNA 3rd pass 37_C BE-Lig MG (version 2)... ... | reverse complement strand
GAAGGGGCTCGACTCGGTCGAGAAGGTCCTCGAAGGCGTCGGCCACATCCTCGCCGAGGCCGTCAGCGAGATGGCCACCGTCCGCGAAGGGGCGCGCAAGGCCGTCTGGAAGACCGGCAAGATCGTCACCACCAAGGGCGACGTCGCCGAGGGCCAGGGGCTCGACTACCGCGACTACTTCGAATACTCCGAGCCCGTCTCCCAGGTTCCCCCCCACCGCGTCCTGGCCATCAACCGGGGGGACAAGGAAAACGCCCTGAAGATCAAGCTGGAGGTCTCGCGGCCCGAGCTGGAGTCGGCCCTGCTGGCCCAACTGCCGCTTGATAACCACCCCCAGGGCGACTTCTTCCGCGCCGCGGCGATGGACGCCCTCGACCGCCTGATCCTCCCCAGCATGGAGCGCGAGGTCCGCCGCGACCTGACCGAGACGGCCGAGAAGCACGCCGTCGACGTCTTCGCCCGCAATCTCCGCAGCCTCCTGCTCCAGCCGCCGATCCCCAAGCAGGTGGTCATGGCCATCGACCCCGGCCTCCGCTCCGGCTGCAAGATCGCCGTTCTCGACCCCAACGGCAACCTCCTGGAGCATGGGATCGTTCACCCGCACGCCCCCCAGAACCGCCGGTCCGAGGCCAAGGTCTTCATCAAGGACCTGATCGGCCGGCACAATGTCGACGTGGTCGCCATCGGCAACGGCACCGCCTGTCGCGAAACCGAGGAGCTGATCGCCGAGGTCATCGCCGAGGGGACCGAGTTCAGCCAGAACCCCGAGGCCCGCGCCGCGGCGATCCAGGCCGCCGAGGCCGCGGCCGCCGCCCGCGCGGCCGAAGCCGCCGCCGCCCAGGAGGCTCGGGCCCAAGCGGCCCAGGCGGCCCCGGTGGTCGCGACCCCCGAGGAGGCCGCCGACGTCGCCTCGGCGCCGCCGGTCGAAGCGCCCCAGGCCGAACCGGCGCCGCCCGTCGAGCCGTCGGCCGAGCCCGCGCCGGCCGAGCCGACCGCCGATGAGGCCGCCGCGGTCGCCTCCGCCCCGCCGGCCGAGGAGGCCCCCGCCGAAGCCCAGGAGGCGCCGAAGGCCGAAGAAACCCCGGCGGAGGAGGCGCCGAAGGCCGAGGAGGCGCCCGCCCCCGCGCCGGCGACCGAGGAGCTGCCGCCGATCTCCGGCGGTTCGCCCGAATCGACGACCAACGAGTCCGAAGCCTCGCCCCAGGCCGGACCGTCGACCGACGGCGATCAGCCGCCCGCCCCCGAAGAGCCCAGGGCCGAGGCGACCGACCAGCCCGCCGCCGCCGAGGCCCCGGCCGAATCCGCGGAGACGCCCGCCGACCAGAAGCCGGCGGAGGACACACCGGCCGCGGAGGGCGCCGAAGCGCCGACCGAGGCCAAGGCCGAAGCCGAAGCGCCGGCCGAGGCCAGGAAGGAGGCCGCGCCCGTCAAGTCGGGAGGCCGGCGGGGCAAGGGGCGCGGCGGGCGCTCGCGGGGCGCTCAGTCGCCGCCGCAAACGCCCCCCATGCCCCACGACGCCGACCCGATCCTGGCGAAGCTCGCCTATGTGATCGTCAACGAGGCCGGCGCCAGCGTCTATTCGGCCAGCCCGATCGGGCGCGAGGAGCTTCCCGAGTTCGACGCCACGCTCCGAAGCGCCATCTCGATCGGCCGGCGGCTGCAAGACCCGCTCTCCGAGTTGGTGAAGATCGAGCCGCAGAACATCGGCGTGGGTCTCTACCAGCACGACGTGAGCCCCAAGCAGCTTAAGGAGTCGCTCGACGACGTCATCTCAAGCTGCGTCAACTTCGTCGGCGTCGACCTGAACACGGCCAGCGTCCCCCTGCTCCGCCACGTCTCGGGCCTGAATCAGTTGACCGCCCGGCGGATCGCCGACCACCGCAAGGAGAAGGGACCCTTCCAGACCCGCGAGCAATTGATGGAGGTTGAGGGCGTCGGCCCGGCGACCTTCACCCAGGCGGCCGGCTTCCTCAAGATCGGCGAGGGGCCCCACCCGCTCGACCGGACCTGGGTCCACCCCGAAAGCTACGAGGCGGCCACCAAGCTGCTCGCCAAATTCGGCTTCGAGCCCGAGATCGTTCGCGACAAGGAGCGCCTTCCCGAGCTGCGGGCCAAGCTCGCCGAGGTCGACGCCGCGGCGCTGGCCGCCGAGCTGGAGATCGGCGAGCCGACCCTTCGCGACATTATCGAGGCCCTGGGCCGTCCCGAGCGCGACCCGCGCGACGACCTGCCCAAGCCGATCTTCAAGAAGGGAATCCTCAAGCTTGAAGACCTGACGCCGGGGATGGAGCTGAAGGGAACGGTCCTCAACGTGGTCGACTTCGGCGCGTTCGTCGACATCGGCCTGAAGGACTCGGGTCTGGTCCACATCAGCCAGCTCGCCAACCGCTACATCAAGAGCCCGCACGACGTGGTGAGCGTCGGCGACGTGGTGACCGCCTGGGTCATGTCGGTCGACCAGGACCGCAAGCGGGTTTCGCTGACGATGGTCAAGCCGGGCACCGAGCGCCAACGAGGCGGCGGTGGCGGCGGCGGTCGTCGCGGCGAAGGCCAGCCCGGTTCGGGCGAGGGCCGTCGCGGACGAGGCCCCCGGCCCAGCCCCTCGGCCCTGACCGCTCCCCCGGTGGGCGCGCCCCCGGTCGGCTCCCGACAAGGGGGCGAGGAGGCGCAAGGCCCCGGCCGCGCCGGCCAGCGCTTCGGCGGCGGCGCGGGCCAGGGACGCGGCGGCCCCCGCGGCGGCGGCCGGTACGGACCCGGTCGATCCGAGGGCGCCGGGGATCGCGGCGCGGCCGCTCGGTTCACCCCGCGGCAGTCGAAGCCGGCGCCTCCCCCGCCGCCTCTCTCCAAAGACGCCCTGACCGGCAGCGTCCCCCTGCGCTCCTTCGGCCAGCTCAAGCAGCTTTGGGAGGCCCGGGACGAGCCCGAGGCCGCCGAGCCGGGCGCCCCCGCCCCCGAAGGCGAGGCCCCCAAGCCCGAGACGCCCCCCGCGCCGCCGGCCGCCGAGCCCCCGGCCCAGGAGGGGGCCGGCGACGCCTGATCGGATCGACCGCGCCGGGGCGATGTTGCCCGCGCGGCCTTGCGAGCCATCGCCCTCGCCGCGATGGCTCGATTTCGCTTGACGACGGGACGGACTTCGACACATGGGTAAATTCGCCTGGCGGAACCTGCTCACTCGTCCCATGCGGACGGCCCTGGCCCTCATCGGCCTCTCGATCCCGATCCTCGGCGTGCTCGGCCTGTTCAGCCTCTCCAACGGCCTGCGCGACATGGTGGGCGACACCCTCAGCCAGATCGAGGGGGTGATGGTGATCCGCGAGAACGTCCCCAGCCCGGTCTTCAGCACCCTGCCGGCCGAACTGGCCGACAAGATCCGCGCGATCCCGGGCGTCCGCGCCGCCGCGCCGGAGGTTTGGGGGATCGCCCCCAACGTCGAGGGTCAGGGGATGCTGATGCGGAGCGTCGGCGGCCTGATGACGAAAAAAGGCCCGTCCTCGCTCCTGGACCAGACGGTCATCTCCGGGCAAGACATCGCCGCCCACGCGAACCTCAAAAGCGCCGTGTTCCCCCGGGCGCTTGAGGCGAAGGGCGAGGGGCGGTTCCTCAACGAGGGCGACAAGGGCCAGCCCAACATCGTCATCAGCCGCAAGATCGCCCGCGACTTCCCCAACGCCGACGGCTCGCCGCGGACGGTCGGCGACACCCTCCGGATCGCCGACGCCGACTACACCATCGTCGGCCTCTACGAGACCGGGTCGATGCTTTTGGACGTGGTCATCCTCATGGACATCGACGAGGCCCGCAAGGCCCTGAAGATGCCCAAGGAGCTGGTCTCGGCCATCTACGTCGAGGCCAACAGCCCCCCCGGCTACGAGGCCGTCTCGGCGGCGATCGAGGCGAACGAGCCCGGGGTTGACGCTCGGAACATGAACGAGGTGCAGGCCGACTTCGGCACGCTGATGGGGCAGGTTGACAAGCTTCTGATGATGACGGTGAGCCTCGCGTTGATCGTCGGGATCGTCGGCATCGTCAACACCATGTTGATGAGCACCACCGAGCGGTTCGTTGAGTTCGGCGTGCTGCGGACCATCGGCTGGTCTCAGGCCAACATCCTCGGCCTGGTGACGCTCGAAAGCGCTTACCTCGGCCTGCTCTCCGGGCTGGTCGGCTGCGCGTTGGCCTGGCTCGGGACCGCGGCGGCCAACCAGTTCATCGGCGGCGGGATGCGGCTGGGCCTCTCGCCCCAATCACTGATCGTCGGCGTGGGACTGTCGATCGTGATGGGGATCCTGGGCGGGCTTTACCCCGCCTGGCGCGCCGCCCGGATGGTGCCGATGGAGGCCATCCGCTTGGGCTCGCACTGAGTGAGTTGACCAATGACCACCCTCCCTCCCCGTGGTCCCGTTCGTTTAATCTCCCGAGGTCGGCCCCGATGATCGACGTTGTGAACGTCTGGAAGTCTTATAAAAGCGGAACTCGTCCGGTCGAGGCGCTTCGCGGGATCAGTTGCCACATCGAGCGCGGAAGGTTCGCCTTCATCGTCGGCCCCAGCGGCTCGGGCAAAAGCACCCTCCTGTACATGCTGGGCGCCGTCGATCGGCCGACCAAGGGCGAGATCCTCGTCGAGGGCGAGGATCTGGTCAAGATGTCGGAATCGGCCCAGAACGACTACCGCCGCGAGAAGGTCGGCTTCATCTTCCAGTCGTTCAACCTGATCAGCAACCTCTCGGCCATCGACAACGTCCTGATCCCCTTCCTCCCCCGCGGCGTGACCGCCGAACAGCGCGAGCGCGCCGTGACCCTGCTCACGCAGGTCGGCCTGGGAGACCGGCTCGATCATCGCCCCTATCAACTCTCCGGCGGCGAGCAGCAGCGGGTGGCCATCGCCCGGGCCCTGGTCAAGCAGCCGGTCCTGGTGCTGGCCGACGAGCCGACCGGCGAGCTCGACAGCAAGACCGGCGACGAAATCTACAAGATCCTTCGGACGATGCAGCAGGCCTACCAGGCCACCCTGGTCGTCGTCACCCACGACCGCCGCTTCATCACCCCGCGCGATCTGGTTCTGGAGATCCAGGACGGGCATCTGATCGCCGGCCCGACCGACGCCCTGGCGCCTCATTGTCCCTCTCATCCCCAAGCCGAGCCCAATCCCTCGGCCGTCAAGGCCGGAGAATGACCTTGCCGAACCCCTGGTTCGACCCCAGGCGCTCGTAGGCGGCCCTGACGTCGTCGATGGCGAAGCTCGAATCGACGATCGGCTTGACCGTCCCCCGCTCCAGCCACGGAACCACCCGATCGGCGAAGGCCCGCGTCGCGGCGATCTTCTCCTCCAACGGCCGCGACCGCAGCACCGTCCCCACCATCGTCAGCCGCTTCGTCAGCGCAGCGCCCAGGTCGATCTCGGCCTTGGATCCGGTCAGGAGGCCGACGAAGACCAACCGCCCCCGGTAGGCCAGAGACGCGATGTTCCCCGCGAGCGCCTTGCCGCCGAGGACGTCGAGAAGGACCTCGACCCCCCTGTCTCCGGTCAACCGCCTCACCTCGTCGGCGAACTCGCCCCGGCGGTTGAGAATCCCGACGTCGAGCCCCAGCTCCTTGGCCCGCTCCAGCTTCTCGGTCGTCCTCGAGGTTCCCAAGACGAAGCACCCCATCGCCCGGGCGATCTGAACGGCCGCGGTGCCGACGCCGCTTCCCGCCGCGTGGATCAAGACGCGCTCGCCGGGCGCGAGCCCGCCCTGGGTGGTCAGGGCGTCGTGCGCCGTGATGAACGCCTCGGGGACGGCGGCGGCGGATTCGAAGTCGAGATCGCTTGGGATCTTCACCAGCAGCCGGGGGTGGGTGATCAGGAATTCGGCCTGAGAGCCGCCCGCGACGATGCCGAAGACCCGGTCGCCGACTTCCACCTGGCCGACGGCCGCCGGCCCGAGCGCGTCGACCTCGCCCGCGAACTCGAGGCCCGGCACGTCGGCCGGCGCCCCCGCGGGCGCTGGGTAGAACCCCCGGGCCTGCAACAAATCGGCCCGGTTCAGCCCGCAGGCCCGGACCCGGACCCGGACCTGCTCCCCCCCGGGCGCGGGGATCGGCAGCTCGCGGACCTCCAGGACTTCCGGGCCCCCCTTCCCCGCGATGACGACGGCTTTCATGGGTAATCTCCGATCCCGGCTTTCGGCTCGACCGCACAACCTCTCAGTCTACGGCATCCCGGGCGCCGCCGCTGGGCCGCTCGGGTACAATTCCATTGGCGGCGAGCCCGCGCGTCGGATCTTCGCGCCGTTTTCCTCCCCTCCTCCCTCCCCGGAGCCCAACCGACCATGAGTAGTCGAGCCTTGCTCGTCATCGACGTTCAAAACGAATACTTCACCGGCGCCTTGCCGATCACCCACCCCGCGGGGAGCTTCGACCGAATCCTCCAGGTGATGGACGCCGCCAGCGAAAACGGCGTTCCGATCGTGGTGGTCCAGCACTCGATGACCGAGGGGCCGGTCTTTCGCAAGGGAAGCTCCATGTGGGAGCTTCACCCGCAGGTGGCCGAGCGCCCGCGCGACCTCCTGCTCGACAAGTCGTTGCCGGGAAGCTTCACCCACACGCAGCTCGAGGACTGGCTCCGCAAGCGCGGGATCGACACCGTGACGATCGCCGGCTACATGACCCACATGTGCTGCGACACCACCGCGCGGCAGTCGGCCCACCTCGGCTTCAAGACCGAGTTCCTCAGCGACGCCACCGGCACGCTGGACATCTCCAACCCCGGCGGCGAAGCGACCGCCGACGAAATCCAGCGCGCGATCCTCTGCGCCCAGCAACAGTTCCTCAGCGAGGTGATGCCGGCGTCGGAATGGATCGCGAAGTTGTAAGGCCGGGGCGAGCGCGGCCGGCGAAGGCTTCGCCGACCGCGCGCTTGGGAGGCTCTGGTCAGTTGGCCGACGCGGCCGCGGGGGCCGCTTCGGTGAACCGCGGCATCAGGACGTGGTTTTCGAGGTGGACGTGGCGGAGGATGTCGCTCTCCATCGACTCAAGCTCGGCGAAGAGCGTCCGATAGCTGTTGCAGGCCCAGTCGGGGAGCGTGTAGTCGTCGGTCGCCTTGTGAATCAGCTCCAGAAGCGCGGCGACTTCCAGGTGCTCCTTGACCATCGCGTCGAGCTCGTCCTTGATGATTCGCGGGTCGGGCTTGCCCGTCATCAGGGCGGGGAAAAGCGTCCGCTCCTCCTTGTCCAGGTGCGGAATCATCGCGTCGGAGAGCTCCTTGACGACGCGCGCCAGGTCCTTGAGCTTCGGATCGTGATCGCCGTGGACGTTCCCGACCTTCGCCGCCAGGGGGACGAGAAACGGCAGGATCTTCCGCAGGTACTCGTGATGATTCGCGATGATCGTGGCGATCAGCGCCGTGGTTGAGAGGTCCCGAGCGTCGCCGGCCGGCCCCCCCTCGCGCTGGGCGATGGCGCTTTGAAGCTCGGAGATCAGCAACGCGGCGTCGACGCCGCGCTTCTTGGCCGCTTCCTCCAGGCTGACGCCGCCATTGCAGCAAAAGTCGATCTTGTGCTTCTGAAAAACGGGCGCGCACTCCGAGTGGGAGATGACGATGTCCGCAACCTTGTCCTGTGCGCTAACCACGGGGCTTGCTCCTGAGGGATGAGGCGAAAACGGGGCCCGGGTGGAGCCGGAGGTGAGGAGCCAAATTCCGTCCTCTCCGACGGGAGCCGCGCGACTTCGCCGAGTTATGGAGGTTTCTCTCCATATTGTACCCGCCAGGCAAGACAAAGCCAGTCGGATTCGCCATCGAGCCCGCGCGCGGTGGTCGGTTTGGTGTAGGGGCGGCCCCCCGAGGCCGCCCTCCGACGATCGGCGTGGGCGCGCGCCATCCCGCGAGGGCGGCCTCGGGGGGCCGCCCCCACATGGCCCTCTCTCTCCCGGAACCCGGCGCTTATTGACCGGCCTGAAGCTGTTGCTCCAGCCACTCGGCCTTGTTGGTGGTGATGCCGTCGACTCCTGCTTCGACGAGTCGGCGGGCCGTCTCGGCGTCGTCGACGGTCCAGACGTAAAGCTCCAGGCCCGCGTCCTTGACCTTGCGGACGAACTCGGCGTCGATGGGGCCGTTGTAACTCAGGTCCAGGCCGTCAACGCGCAGTTCCTTGGCCTTGGCGATCAGTTCGTCGACGGTCGGGGAGAACTCCTTGGTCTCCTTGTCCTGCTTGAAGCTGGCGAGGTAGTACCCCTTCAGCTCGGGAAGCTGGCGCTTGGCTTCGGCCATGGCTTCGGCGTTGAAGCTGATGATGACCAGTTGTTCGGGCTTCTTGCCCGATTCGCGGATCGCCTTGATCAGGGCGGGCATGATCTCCGGGCCGGTCTTCACTTCGATGAAGCAGCGCGCGTCGTCGGGGATGGTCTCCAGCATCTCGCCGAGCAGGGGGAGCCGCTCGCCGGCCCATTTCTCGCCCTTCCACTTCCCCGCGTCGAGGTCGCGCAGTTCGTCCCAGGCGCTGTCCTTGATCTTCTTGGCGACGCCGGTGGTCCGCTTGGTGTCCGCGTCGTGGGAGACGACCAGCTTTCCATCCTTTGACATGTGAACATCCAGCTCGGCCGACTTGACTCCCCGGCTCCAGGCCAGGTTGAACGAGGCCAGCGTGTTCTCGGGGGCGTCGGCCGATTCGCCGCGGTGGGCGGTGAGCTCAACCGTCTTGGCGTCGGAGGCCGTGGCGACCATCATCGTCATCACCGCGCTGAGCAACAAAGACATCAGTTCAACATCTCCAAATCAGTACAAGGAAAGACCAACGGTCCAACGGAGCCCGGCCGCCCGTCAGCGGGACCGGTTCCAGTAGACGCGGACGTTGTGGGTGGCCCGGCCGCCGGCGATGATCTCGGGGCGGCCGTCGCCGTCGAGGTCCGCGGCGAGGGCGTCCTCGCAGGCCACGCCGCCTTCGTCGATGGCGTGGCGGTCGAAGGTCGGGCCGTCGGCGCCGGCTTTGGGATCGAAGACGTACACGCCGGGCCCGCGGGGGGCGTTGGTCGCCTCGCGGTTCGGGTCGCGCTGGCCGATGATCAGCTCGTCGTCGCCGTCGCCGTCGAGATCGGCGCACCAGACGGCGTGTCCCCATGGCAAGGGCTCGGCGACGACCTGGCGCCGCCAGAGGGTCGAACCGCCCTCCCCGGGGGCCTTGTCGCCCGGCTTCGGCGGGGTGTAGACGACGACCTGGTGCCCATGCCAGGGCTCGATGGTCGCCAGGTACATCGCGCCATCGCCGAGCCGGCCGACCTTGATTTCGCTCGCCCCCTTAAACGGCGCGGAGTCCTGGTTGCCGGACCCGAGCCGGGTTTTGGTCCATCGGCCGTTGGCCTCGCGATCGAGCGCGAAGACCCCCTCCCAGGCGGCCAGCAAGAGCTGGTCGCGGCCCCGGCCCTCCGGGTTGAACGGTTGCAGGTTGTGGATGGTGTGCAGGGAGTCGTCGGCCACTTCCGAGGGCCAGTTGGGCTGGGTCGGGTCTTCGGGGACGTCGAAGACTTGCACCCTCGCGCCCTGGCCCTCGCCCCAGTTCGGCCCCTTGGTTCCGCGCCCTTGAAGCGGGGCGACGAGGAGTTGCTTCTCGCCGTTCCCCTTGACGTCTCCCCAGCGGAGCCGATGCAGGGTGGGCTCTTCGTAGTGGATCGGGTGGACGACCCAGCGACCTTCGGCGTCGCGGCCGAGCCATTGAAGCGTGCTGGGGGTGGCGGTGTCGGGCGGGCCCCACCCCGCGCCCAGGACGAAATCGATCCGACCGTCGCCGTCGATGTCGTGAGGTTGAATGCAGACGTTGTCGCGCTTGGTTTGGTCACGAATGATGTCGTGTTTTTCCCACGATGGGTTCTCGTACCAGACCACCGCGTTTTCGGAGACCGCCACGACGTCGGGCTTGCCGTCGCCGTTGACGTCGGCGACGGTCAAGGCGTAGCAGACGTTGCCGAGACGCGGGTCGATCTCCTGAACCTCGAAGCGGGGGAAGTCGGCGCCGAGCGCCATAAGCGCCAACGGAACAAAGAGCGCGGCCGCGAGTCGGAAGCGTGGCATGGTGTTCTCCTCATGGCGATTCGTTGGAGGAGGTCCATGGTAAACCGCCGCCGACCCGACTTGAAGGGCCGACCGCGCCCGTCGCATGGTGGGGCGGGACGGGTCGAGATCGCGAGGCTCCCGCCGAGCCCCACGGGTGGCGCCGGCTCGGCGGGATGGTGTTCCCCTTCCAGGACGAAGGGCTTCAACGGTTGGCGGCTTCCGCCTCTCGGGCGTCGGTGGGAATGAGCTCGGGTGAGAGCCGTTCGGCCTGGGAGGGCGCGGCGACGGCGCGTCGGCGCGCGGCGTGGCGGGCGGAGGATCGGGCGAGAAGGGCGGTCAGGTGGTTCTCGCGGATCAATCGGCGCGCGTTGTCGATCGAGGAGAAGACGCCCATGCGCCGGCCCTTGACCATCTCGGCGTGGCCGATGCAAACGCCGATCATCCGCCCCTCGGCGGTGAAGAGGCCGCCGCCGGATCGGCCGTGCTCGGGGGGGCGGGCGGTGATGAGGAAAGGCCGGGTGTGGTCGCTGTCGCCGAGCTTGATGCGCGCGGTCTCCACGAGAACGGAGTCCCAGCTCGACAGCCTGGCGCCAAGGTCGATTCCCAGCGACGTGACCGTCGACCATTCCTTGGGCGCGACCTCCTTGCCCGCGTCGAGGATCCGGGCCACATAGGGCAAGGCGGTCATCTTGCTCACGCGGAGGATCGCGACGTCGGCCGATGGATCCGTGGCGGCGACCTGGGCCGGAATGACGCGGGGCCAGGGGCCCGGGGCGTCCCGCCCCTCCAGGCCGAGGTTGTAGCGGTGCAACTCAATGGTTAGGGGATCGCGCCCGCGGACGACGTGGGCCGCGGTAAGCACCAGCGTTTCGCCGTCGACCGACGCGATCACCGTGCCGGTCCCCTGAGAGGTGCCACGGCGGATCATCACGGTCGGCCGGAACGTCCAATCGTCGCTGGGAAGGACCGCGTCGCGCCCGGCCGCCGACCTCCTCTCCGCGGGAGGGGCCGCCGTCGCCCGCCGCCCCAGCCGATCGGCGCCGGCGAGCGGGAGCAGCGCCGCGAGCGCCGCGATCAGCAGGGCGCGGGCCGCTCGCCCGCCGAGGTCCATTCGCCACATGTTGCGTCGTCGCCGCTATGATCAAAAAGAGAGGGACCGCGGAGCGCTCGGCCGTGGCCGATCTCCATCGGCCGCTCTCGCCCTCGACGAGAAAGCGTGGATCCCATTGTTGGTCACGCCGAGCCGAGTTTCAAGCGATTCGGCGAATTGGGGCGGTTGATCCCGTCGATTTTTCGGAACGCGATGATTTTTCGCGACCCTGCGTTCCAGGGGCTTGTTTGAATCTCGGCAGGATGATCAAATTTGGTTGGGAATCCACCTCGCCTCCCCACTTCGACATGAGGATGCTCGATCATGCTCCGGAATCCATGGACGAAGCGTTGCGCCCTGATCGCGGTTTGCGGCGCCCTGACGGCGGCGACGGCGCTCGTTCTCCCTCACGCTCGGGCCGCGGCCGATGGCGACGACCAGCCCCTCTCCCCGGCCCTCAAGGCGCTGCAGGGTACCTGGATCGCCGAAGAAAACGGGTCAATCCAGACTATCTGGACGATCACCAAAGACTCGCTCACGGCGCGGGTCAAGGGCGTTGAGTACGTCGGCAAGCTCACGGCCGACGATCAGGCCCAGCCGCACCCCAGCCTGACGGCCGAGATCGAGAAAGGCCCGGAGGACATGAAAGGGAAGACGGTCAAGGGAATCTACAAGCTTGAGGGCGGGAAGTTAACCGCCAACTTCGCGGGCCCCGACGAGGATCCCCCCATGGACTTCACGCCCGTCGCCGACAAATACCACCTCTTTGAGCTCACGAAGGTGAAGCGATAAGGGACGCTCCCGCGCGGGGACCGGTCCTCAACGGTCTCCGCCGCGGCGACGGAAGACCCGCGTTTCGCCTCGGTCCTCGGCGATTTCAAAGAACTCTTCGGTGATTGCGTCAAGGCCCGGGTCGCTGCGCCAAACGATCAAGTCGTCGATCTGGTGGTGGTGGGTTTCAAGCAGGCGCCGCCACCGTCGGCGGCGCTCGGCGGCGTCCTCCGGAGCGCTCATCAGGTCGATTCGCTCCAGTTCGGTCGAGTCGGGACCGGCAACGTCCCGGCGGAGCTGGACGGGGAAGTAGTAGTAGCGGGTCTCGTAGTTGGTCCAGAGGATGGCGTCGCGGGCGACTCCCGCCCAGCAATCGGCGTGGAGCATCGAATTCACCCGAAACCGCGTCTCCACGTTCGTCAAAAGGGTGGCGACGCGCCGGCCGCGGCCGACCGTCGCGGCGGTTTCGGCGATTCGCCCGGCCTTGCTCCGGCAATCGAGCGCGTAGTCCCAGACGACCACCGTCTGCAGCGCCAGCGCGGCGGTCAGGGCGACCGTCGCGAGCCTTCCCGCCGTCGACGCCGAGCCCCGCCCCAGGTCGGTCGCCGGAACCAGGGCGGCTAGACCAAGCAGGGCGACGCGCTGGGGAAGGTAGTCGCCGTGGCCTTCGCCCATCGCGTCGGGGCCGAACACGCCGCCAAGCCCAAGCGCCACCGCCAGCGCCAGCCAGACCCGGCGCTCGCGGTCGAGCGGCCCGCGCGCCAGCGCCGCCAGGCTCAAAAGCCCCGCCGCGGCGAGCCAGACCACCGGCGCGAAGATCGCGAAGATCGGTCCGGTTCGGTCGGTGAACGGCAAAACATCCTTCTTCGCCAGCGAGACCGGGTCCACCCAGCCGAGTCGACCAACCCAGCCCGAGATCGAGAGGAACTCGCCCGCGGCGGGGAGCTTGGGACGCATCGGCCCGCCCTGGCGCGAGAGGTGGAGATAAATCGCCCCGAGGAAAACGAGCGGGACCAGGCAGAGCCCCGTCCGAAGCAGCCGTCGGGTCCAGTCGCGCGGGGTCTCGGCCGGCGCGAGGATCGCCAGCAAACCGAGGGCGCAGACCGTGAGGCCCAGGCTCACGAGGTGGCAAAAATAGCCCAGAACCAAAAGCGCCGCCAGCGCGGCCAGGCGGCCGGGTCGCAAGTCGTCGCGGCCCTCCCACCAGACGGCGAGGGTGACCGGAAACAGGCAGGCGCCAAGCTGGAAGCCGGCGAACCCCATCAGCCAGGAGAAGCTGACCGCCGAGACCGCCGCCAGCGCGAGCGCCCCGAACGAGGCCCGACCGCCGACGATCCGCCCGCGCGCCCAGACCACCGCGAGGGCGAAGCCAAGCAGCGTCGCGCTCATCATGATTCGGTCGGCCGTCCAGGGGGAGACAACCTTCAACAGCCCGATCAAGGCCAGGTGCCCTCCCCAGTTCGGCAGGGGCGACCAGTGGACCTCGTAATGGGGCCGGAACACCGAATCGGCCGCGAACGAATCAACAATGATCGCCGCGTTGTACAGGTGCGCTGGGCCGTCCTGCGTGACGAACCAGGGGACCAACCAGATGGCGGCCAGCGCGGGCGCGAGCAGCCCCGCGATGATCCAGAGGTCGCGCCAGCCGGAGGATTCGCCGGGGCGCGTCATGGGCGGCGCTCCTCGGCGAACGCGG
>Ga0180216_1003016_pt1 | contig 13582 bp, 20 predicted proteins | sample eDN3rd37CBELigMG_FD_128879 | JGI IMG/M metagenome (GOLD analysis project Ga0180216, IMG submission 128879) | Enriched Miracle-Growth compost microbial communities from Emeryville, California, USA - eDNA 3rd pass 37_C BE-Lig MG (version 2)... ... | reverse complement strand
CTTCTTCTAGTACTTCTTCGCCCGCTCCTTCTTCTTCGTCGCCCGCTTCCTCTTCGTCGCCCGCTCCTTCTTCCTCTTCGCCCGCTCCTTCTTCCTCTTCGCCAGCTTCTTCGTCGCCCGCTTTGTCGCCGGCTTCAATCTCGTCGTCGCCCGCTTCTTCGTCCGCTTCTTCGCCCGCTTCTTCGCCCTCTTCACCCGCTTCTTCGTCCTCTTCACCCGCTTCTTCGTCCTCTTCTTCGTCCTCTTCCTCTTCTTCCTCCTCTTCGCCTGCTTCTTCGTCCTCTTCGTCCTCTTCTTCGTCGCCGTCGTCGATCTCGTCGTCGTACCTCGTCGTCGCCGTTACAAACGTGAGTGGAGTTTGAAAATGCCTCACCCGATTCTGCCGCATCGCCCGCACTGCGCCCTGCCACCGTTCCACCCCCATTCCACCCCACTCTGCCACTTTGTAACGGTCATGGGGAGGCACCCACTATGGTAGTGGGGAGCACCAGATGTGAATGACGTCATCGCGGCGCCACGTGGGCGGCGCCACATGGCCTTGTGCGGAGGCCGCCGCGGACGACGACGAGGACGAGGCCGCCGCCGCCGCCGCCGCCGAGGACGAGGACGGCGTCGAGTCGCGTGGACGCTGGGAAACGCTCAGCCGGACACATCCTGGCTAGACCCCTGACAAGGACATCGACCTGATATCGACGGTGCGGCAAGGCGGTCCAAGGAAGCCGCCTAGATCAGCCACCCACGCGGGACGCCAGAGCCACCGACTGGGCACAGGGGGCGCAAGATCTGCGAAGAGGAGCGTGTGGCCGCTCGCGACGCAAGGGGCGAGCAGGTACGCTCGAGCCGGCTCCAGGCGGCGGCCGCGTGATGCGGGACTCACTACGCCCGCCCGGGCAGGTCGCGTGCTAGAGCGGGCATCACAGCCATGGCGCCCCCCAAGAAGGCCGGCCCCAAGGCGGGCGGCGGGGCCGGCGCCGGCAAGAAGGCGGCAGCGGCCAAGCCGGCCAAGCCGGCCAAGGCTCCCGCCAAGCCCGCCGAGCCGGAGCCGGAGCCCAAGAAGCTGGCGCTGCCCGTGCCGCGGCCCAAGGCGCCCTCGGCCGCCGCCGAGGAGGGCGACTTCCCCCGTGGCGGTGCCGTGGGCCTGACGCCGCTCGAGTACCGCGCCACCAAGCGGCAGGCCGAGGCCGACTTTTTGTTCGAGGTGCGCCAGCCGCACGCCGCCGCACGCTGGTGCGGGCGCCCAGCCGTCTCACGGCGGTGGGAGGCACGCTGGCGGTGGAGCGGGGCAGACCGAGTCGGCGGCGAAGGACGGCGGGGCTGGCAAGCGCCGGCGGCCCGCCGCGTGCGCGGGCAGCGATGACGAGGACGAGGACGACGCGGTCGAGGCGCTCGGCACGGCCGGCCTGTCGCTGCAGGAGCGCGTGGCGCTGCGGCGCACCAAGAAGAAGCAGCACGCCGACATTCTGCGCTTCAAGGTGGGCGGCCGCGTCCCCTGGCACGTTGCGTCGATCCCGTGGTGCCCGGCTAACGCGTGACCGAGGAACACCCGCGGTCATGGACGCCCTCGCAGCGCTTGGAGCCCGGGTTTGTGCTGCTGGGCGTGGTGGCGGAGATCAACGACCTGGACGTGGTGGTGTCGCTGCCCAGCAACATGGTCGGCCGCGTGCCGATCACCGAAGTCAGCGAGCCCGTGTCGGCCGCGGTGGAACGCGCCGCCGAGGCCGACGACGCCGAGGACGAGCTGGACGAGGACGCGGCCGACGCGGCCGAGGGCGCGGCCGGCGACCGCAGCCGCGGCGCCGAGGTGCCCGACCTGGCGCGCCTGTTCTCGGTCGGCCAGGTGGTGCGCTGCGCCGTCGTCAGCAAGTCGGCCGCCTCGGAGGGCCGCACGCAGCTGCAGCTCTCCGTGCGCCCGGACCGCACCAACGCCAACGACCTCGGGCAGCTGCTCTGCCCCGGCTACGTACGGCCCGCGGCGCAGCAGCGATCGCCTTGCCCGCGAGCGAGCACCGCTCACGGACCGTGGTGCCTGCCCGTCAGCGCGAGCGGCGGGTCGTTTCCTGCAGGTTGTGTCGGCGTCCGTCACCTCGGTCGAGGACCGCGGCTATGCGATGTCGCTGGGCATGAAGGACGTCACCGGCTTCCTGCCGCGGTCGGCCATGAACGCCGGTGCGTGGGCGGCCACCGCCCAAAGTGCGCGGGTGCCCTGCAGCTCTGATGGCTTACCGCGCGCCCGGCGCGGCGTTGCCGTTGCGTTGGCGCGCAGACGCCCCGGAGCTGGTGGTCGGCCAGGTCGTCATTGCGACGGTGGCGTCGGTCGGTGCCGGCGGGCGCGCCGTTTCGCTGACCACCAAGACCGGCAGCGTGGCCAAGGCGGCGGTAGGGGGCGCGGCCGGCGGCGCGGGCCGGCGGGCGAGGTTCCAGGCTGACCTAGACTCTGTCCGGAGTGCCGATTGAGCTTGCGTCGCACTAGCTGGCGCACGACGCCGTGCTGCCCTTCCATGCGCTGCAGGCCGGCCTGCTGGTGCACGCGCGCGTCAAGGCGCGCTTTGAGAACGGCCTGCAGCTGGCGTTCCTGGGCCTGTTTGAGGGCACGGTGAACATGTTCCACTTGGACCTGCCGCAGGACGGGCAGGCGGCGGACCTGGCCGCCAAGTACCCGGACAACCACCGCGTACGTGGTGGTGGTGGTGGTCGCCGCGTCCCGGCGGGGCCCAGCATCGCACCTGACGTGGCGTGCACGCACAGCCCCTTCGCTGAGTGGACTCGTAGGTGCGGGCGCGGATTCTGTACGTTGATCCGGCCACCAAGCAAGTGAGCCTGACGCTGCGGCCGCAGCTGGTCGCGCTGGAGACCGTCACCTTCTCGGCCTCGGTGCGCCAGCGCAGCAAGCGGGGCCGCCGGTGGCGGATGCTTATGAATGGATGCTGATCAGTGACCGACCTCAGTTGCTGGGGCGCCAGGCACACCAGGCGTCGATGGCCATCGGCGCCATCATCGACAACGCCACGGTGCTGCATGTGGACGGCGCGCACGGCCTCGTCATGGCGCTGCCGGACCACGAGCGCGGCTACGTGAACGTACGGAGCGACGACGGCCGGCGTAGCCGTCGAAACCCCGCCGTCCTAACCGCGTGCGTCGTCCATCCAGCTCGCGTGCCCTCCACGTAGATTCACCGCGCCTCGGACGCGCCGCTGGAGCACTTTGACAAGAAGCACCGCGTTGGCAGGTGCGGCGTGCGCGCGTGGCGCGGTCCCCAGCTGGCCATTTGGCTGCGGCGCTAAGCCATCCTGCGCGGTGCCCGTTGGCGCCCGCCGTGGCCTCAGCACCCACCGCGTGCGCGTGGTGGGCTACGACTACCTCGACGGCCTCGTGCAGCTGTCGATGCAGCAGTCCGTGCTGGAGCGGCCGTTCATGACGCTCGCGGACCTGCAGGCCGGCACCGTCCTGCCGGTGCGTCAGGGTCGCCACCCGCCCACATGTGAAGGTGAGCGATGGCTAACGCGGTGGGCTGTGCCAGCTAGCGGTTGCGCCGTGGCGTCCCCAGGTCAAGGTCCTCTCGGTCAGCAGCCTCGGTGTCGTGGTGCGCCTGGCCGAGCACACACAGGGCTTCATCCCGAACATTTTCTGGGCCGACGTCCAGCTGCGCAACCCGGCCAAGCGGTTCAAGGAGGACGAGACGCTCACGGCGATGGTGCGGCATCGGGTCCCCGGCCCGTGGCCCGGACCATTAGTCTCTGACCGCGGCGCCGATCGTCCTCTTTGCGGTGGGGCGTGGTTCAGGTGGTGAACGTGGACCGCGAGCGGCGCCGTGTCCAGCTGACGGTCAAAAAGTCGCTGCTGCGGTCGACGCACCCAAAGCTGCTGCGCTACGGTACGCACCGGCCGGCTCGGTACGCCTTACCAACGCGATCGGTAGATGCTCAACAGCCCAACGACTCGTGCGTCGGACCACGGCCGCGTGCAGAGGACGCCACGCCGGGCATGATCACGCTGGGCACCGTCGTTTCGGCGGCCAGCTACGGCTGCATCGTCCGCTTCTTCAACCAGGTGTCGGCGCTGGTGCCCGCCAGCCAGACGGGGTGCGTGCGCACTCTAGGCTGTGGCCCCGCCGCGCGAGCGCTTGCTGACCGCGGCAGGAGGAGGAGGCGCGCGGTTCCCGCGGCGCACCCGCCGCAGCAAACGGCCAGACGAGCGGGTGGAGGACCTCTTCTTCCGCGGCCAGACCGTCACCGTGCGCATCACCGAGGTCGACCCGGCGAACCAGCGGATGCGCGCCACGTTCCTGGTGCGTTCCGCGTACAGCCGCAGGCTGGTTCGCACGTCGACGCTCACGCCGGGTGGCGCCTGCGTGCTTCTCATGCTTCCACCAGCTGGACGGCCCGCTGCCCAAGGGCGGCCGGCTGGGCACGCCCGCGGTGCCCGTCGAGCCGGCGGGCGGCGACGCGCCGTGGCTGAGCAAGTACCTGCTGCAGGAGGAGCTGCGCGTGCTGGGCCTCGCCAGCCTGGCGGCGTCGGCGGACGGCGACGCGGCGCGCCTGGCCACGGCCGTCGGCAAGAGCCTCGAGCCGAGCGCGCGCGAGCGCCTGGAGCACGCCCGCCCCTACGAGTTTGGCGCGGTGGTGCAGGCCACCGTGCGCCAGGTGGCCGAGTACGGTATCGTGCTGGACCTGCCGCACGGCTTCTCCGGCTTTGTGATCAAGGACCAGGCGCACGGTATACAGCGCGGGCGGCAGGGATGGTCAATGGCGCCCATGCTCATTGCGGTCTTTTCCGCATGCTGTGCGCTGCGTCGGCCCGCTGGCAGGCGTGACGGTGAAGGCCGGCGAGGTGGTCCCGGCCGTGGTGCTGGACGTCGACCTCGGCAAGCTCATCGTGGACCTGAGCCTGGACCCCGACCTCGTGGCAGCCCGCCAGGCGGCCAAGCCCACGGTAAGCGGCCGGCGGCGAACCGAATACGGTGCCGTTGCCGCCAGCCTGACGGCGTCTGCGGGCCCCTGCGCGCTGTTATCCTCCGCAGACCGCCGCGCCTACGCCGGCGGGCGAGGCAACGGCGGCGACAGTGCAGCTGGTCAAGCGCCAGTACCTCGTGGTCACCCTCCCGAGCGCGGCCGACGCGGTGGCGGTCGTGGCCACGGGCGAGCTGGGCGCCAGCGAGGCGCTGCGCCGCGTCTTCCAGTACGGCCAGGGCCTGCAGGTCGCCCTGCACCGGGCGCCGCTGCACCTCACCAAGAAGCAGGCGTCGGCCGGGTGCGTCTCGCCACCGCGCGAGGGTCGGCGAGTCCGCGCGGCGCTGGCTGATCCGTCCATGGTGCCCGCGTGACACGTGCTGCGCGTCGCCCATAGGGCCGTGGCGCTGCCGGCGATGGCGCGCGCCATCTACGCCCTGACCGAGGACCAGGCCCGCGAGCTGACCGTGCAGGCCGCCGCGGTCACGGCGGAGGCGACGAGCTCCGCCGCTGGCCCCGCTAGCGCGCGGCCGCTGGCCGCCGAGGACGCGCGCCTGCAGGAGCTCGACAACCTGGCCATCGGCATGACGACGACCGCCATCGTCCGCTTCATCAAGCGTACGTGGTCGATCCCCCCCGCGGCGACCGTGTTTTCGTCGAAACGTCCTAAGCAGCGCGCGGCTCTGCGGGGACGTTCGCGAGTCCTCCCAGTGGACCACATCGTGGTGCAGCTGACGGCGGCCATTCAAGGCCAGATCTTTGCGGCGGACACCATCGACGACCCCAAGCAGCTGGCGGACCCGACGCGGCCCTTCGCGGCCTATACCGTCGGCCAAAAGATTACTGCCAAGGTGGCGCAAAGGCCGCGTCGCCCTCTGCCACAGGACCGCGCTGATGGGGCTTTTGGCTGTGTCGCGTTGTGGCGCGCACTCCAGGTGATTGGGTTCCACCGGCGCTCCATGGAGCACAAGCAGCTGGCCATTACGCACCGCTCGCCCCTCGCCGGCGTAGTGGTGGACCTCTCCGTGCGGCCCTCGGAGCTTGCGCAGCCGAACGGCGTTGCGGGCGCGCCACGGCCGACGCTGGAGACGGTAGCGTGCCGCTGCGCTCAGCGTCGTGGTGGGGGCGGCGCGTGGGTTTACTCAGGAGGGAACCCGGCTGCCATTTTGCTGAGCGAGCTCGCTACAATAGCTGCGCAAGGACCAGGCGTACCTCGCCATCGTGAAATCGGTACGAAACTTGCCGTAACGGCGGGTCGGCTGCGCGCGCCGCATGCTAACGCCTCGGCGAGGCCGTCCGTGCTCGCTCATGTGTCGCAGACCGGCAACGCGCACGCGACCGTTGCGCTGTCGCCCATTCTGCACGGGCTCATCCGGCCGGCAGACGCGTCGCTGCTCCAGGGCGGCTTCGCCAGCCTCAAGGAAGGCCAGATGATCTGGTGCCAAGTCGCGCCGGGCGCGGTCGTGGGCGTCGGCGAGGGCCGCAAGAAGCGCGTCACCCTCTTTTTCGTGGCGCTGCCGTCGCCGTCGGCGCTCCTGCCCGTGTCGGAGGCCGGTCCGTGGCACTGGCCCTCAGGAACTATGGAGGAAAGGGCGGCAGGGCTCACAGATGCCACCGGTTTGCATGTCCCCCGTGCGTGCTGCAGACTCCAACGGCGCGGTCGCCGTGCTGGACGTCGGCACCGTCGTCGAAGGCCGGGTCAAGTCGGTCGACCCTGCGGACGGCCTCATGGTGCACCTCCCCGGCCGTGCCATCGGGCGGTAGGCGGAATGCGAGGGCCAGCTGGGGGCGTTTCGCCAGCAGCGCCGGCTCACTGGCTTCGCTTGGCACAAGCCTCGTTGACTGGCCGCGTCAGCGTGGCCATTACGGAGATTGCCGACGCCTTCACCGACAACCCGACCGCGGCGTATGCCGTCGGCTCGGCCGTGCGCGTCGTCATCGTGCGCCGCGACACCGAGTCGTACGTACCCGATGCTCTGGCGTGCGAAACACGCCAATGTGCCTGGGCGCGATGGCTGACCTTGCCATGGCAATGCGTCCCCCGTCCACCGCGGCTGCGGCAGCCGGCGCATCGACCTGTCGATGCGCCAGACGGTGCTGGACGCGGTGTCGACCAAGCCCGCCAAGGGCAAGAAGAAGGCCGGCACGCCCAGCGGAACGGTCGAGGAACGCCTCGCTGCCGCCGTGCGGCCGCCGCCCGTCGAGGGCGCGGCGCCGATCAAGGCGTTCGAGGACGTCGAGGCCGGCATGGTCGTCGCTGGCTTTGTGCGCAACCCGACCGACAAGGGCGTCTTTGTGACGCTCGCGCCGGGCGTCACCGGCCGCGTCAAGGTGCGGCGGCGAGGACGCACTAGGGAATTGTCGTCAGCCAATGCTGACCGGTGGCTCGAACGCGTGCCCCGTCGCCGGGCCTGCTACACAGATTGCCGACCTGTCCGACAAGTACATCGCCGAGTGGAAGCCCGAGTTCCCGCCCGGCAAGCTCGTCAAGGGCGTCGTGCTGAGGTACCTCCCCCCGCGCGCGCGCTGCACCAGTGCTCCGATGCACGGAGCCAGGCTCACCACGTCCCCGCGCCCACCTCTTCGTTGCCTGCTGCTTCCGCAGCGTGGACGCGGCGGCGAAGCAGATCGAGCTGTCGCTGCGCCAGAGCGCGGTGGACCCGACGTCGGCGCCGTCAGTGACGTGGGCGACGGTGGCCAAGGGCCAGCACCTCGAAGGCCACGTGCGCAAGATCGCACCGTACGGCGTATTTGTCGCGATCGACAACTCGCGGCTCTCCGGCCTCTGCCACATTTCGCAGGCACGGTCCCAGCGCGCAACGGGCAGGCGCACCTAGCCCGGCCACGCAGCCTAACACCCCCTTTACGATGCTCGGCGGCGTGGGCGACGGCTCCAGGTGTCGGACGTGCGTGTCACGGAGGAGGAGCTGAACCAGCTGTACAGCGAGGGCGACCGCGTGCGTGTGGTCGTGCTGGACGTGGACGTGGACAACAAGCGGCTCTCGCTCGGCATGAAGCAGTCCTACTTTGAGGAGGAGGAGGAGGAGGAGGAGGAGGACGAGGCCGTGCAGGCCGCTGAAGGCATGGACGTCGACAGCGCCGAGGAGGACGACGCCGAGGGCGCGGCGTCGGACGAGGACGAGGCGGCGGAGGCGGCGGACAACGACGCGGCGATGAGCGAGGACGCCGAGGACGCCGAGGTCGGCCAGCCGGCGGCCCCCAAAACCGGGGCGCCCGTGGCGGCGGCCGCCAACGGCCGGCCGCTGCAGCCGCTCAGCGTCGCCGTCGACTTTGACTGGGCCGCGCCCGGCGGGGCCGGTGGCGCATCCCGCCACGACGACGCCGGCATCGAGAGCCCCGACGAAGACTCGGACGACGACGACGAGGGCGACAGCGCCAGCGCGCGCGGTGCGGGGGCCGTGGCGCGCGCGCGCGCGTGGCGTGCCGGTGGCCGAGCGGTCACTCACAGCGAGAGCCAAACGAACCGGGGCGGGGGGCGTGTCACGGCAGACGCGGCCGCCGTGAAGAAGCTCAGCAAGCGTGCCAAGCGCCGCAGCAAGGAGGAGGCGGAGGCGCGCATCGCCGAGCAGGAAAACGCGCTTCTCGCCGCCGCCGACGCGCCGCAGAGCGCCGACGACTACGAGCGCCTGCTTGTTGGTACGTGCAGCACGGAGGAGGACGCTGGCGGGGGGGAACCCCGAGTTAAGCTTTGCTCGGTTTTTCGGCGCCCGAAATGCATCGTCTGCAGCGTCGCCCAACTCGTCGTACCTGTGGGTCAAGTACATGGCGTTCCAGCTGGGCCTCACCGAGATCGACAAGGCCCGCGCCGTCGCTGAGCGCGCGCTGAAGAGTACGCCGTCGCCGACGGGCGCACCCGCTGCTCGCGCATGCGACTAACCCGGGGGGGACCTTGCCGAAGCTGTGCCGCGAGCGGCGCGCCCGCCCAGCGATCAACTTCCGCGAGCAACAGGAAAAGCTCAACGTCTGGGTCGCGCTCATGAACCTGGAGAACTCGTACGGCACGCACGAGTCGCTCATGCGCGTCTTCGAGCGTGCCGTCACGTACAACGAGCCGAAGAAGATCTACATGCACCTCGTCAACATCTACGAGCGCACGAGCAAGCTTGACGTACGGCTAGCCACGGGAAAGGGCGGTCGGCTGAACCGGCGTCTGACAGTGGATGCTGCAATGCGTGCGCCGCGGTCGTTCCCGGCGCACACAGTCGGCGCAGCAGCTGTACGAAGTGATGGTGAAAAAGTTCCGCGAGAGCTGCAAGGTGAGCGCTTGCCTCCCCACGGGGAGGACGCAGGCGACGCCAGGCAGCCAACTCGCTCCGCTTTCGCAGGGTCGTTTCCGTCGCAACGTGCAGGTCTGGATGCAGTACGTGCTGTTCCTGCTGCGGCAAAAGGCCGACCCCGATGGCGCCCGCAAAGTCCTCCAGCGGTCGCTCAAGAGCCTGCCCAAGCGCAAGCGTACGTTGGCGAACGCCGCTCCCCTCGATCATCCGGGCCCCCACCGCCGGGCTGACTCTCGGGCGGCCCGGCGTTCCTACGCTTGGCCGCGGGGTCACAGACATCAAGGCGATCAGCAAGTTTGCGCAGATGGAGTTCAAGTTTGGCGAGGTCGAGCGCGGCCGCACCATCTTTGAGGGCATCATGAGCAACTACCCGAAACGCGCCGACCTGTGGAACATTTACTGCGACATGGAGGAGCGCGTGGGCGACGTGCCCGTGATTCGGTACGGGCGCGAGGCCTGCTCGGCGAACGGAGCAAGCGATCGAGGCTGATGGCGGGGCCATTCACCCTGCGGTTGGATATGCCCCGCCCCCAGGCGGCTGTACGAGCGGATCGTGCACCTCAAGTGGTCGAGCAAAAAGATGAAGCACTTCTTGAAGCGCTACCTGACCTTTGAGCGGCAGCACGGCGACGAGGCGACCGCCGAGCATGTCAAGGACCTGGCCCGGGCGTACGTCGAGGCGCACGGCACCGGCGCGTAATCCACCGTGTACATTTTGTAAACACGCACAACAATAGCATGCGCATGACAGCGACAGCAACGCACTGGCCAGACGCCGCTGCTGGCGGACCCAGCCAGAGAACTGTCGATGCGTTGCACAAGCATGCCCCAATGCGATCCATTCACTCGCCACGTGGACTCGCCTAGCTCATCGACGCGCTTTAGATGCATTTTTAGAGCGCACCTTCCAGCAGCGCAACACCGCCTCGCCGGGCGTCCTCTGTCCACAGCGCACCATGCGCGCTGGCCGCGGCCGGCCATGGATGACGTCATCAGTGGAAAAACGGCGCGAAAAAAGCAAAGTGGGCGCGACGGCGGCGGACGCGGCCGCGCTGAAGGCCCGCGGCTGCACGCCAGCGCGCCGCTGCCCGTCGGCCCGACACGCCGGACACGTAGCAGGGCCGTGCCGGAAGCCGTCGGCGTGATCCGTTTGGTTGTAGAGCGTGGCAGCCAGTGACGAACGACGGGCGCGACGACCCGTAACGGCGGCGGTACCAGCGGGCAACACGGCAACAACGCGGGCCAGGAACCGCGCTGGAGCCTGGCGGCACCACGGCGAACGGCTGGGCGGTTGGCAGGGCGATCGGCACGCGAGCCAGCGGACCGCGCGTGGTCCCGCCCAGTGGGCGTCCCGGTGCGTCCCCTGGCGGGCCAGGGAGCTGGGACTCGGCCGCGGGGCTGAGGCTGATGGTGCCCCTGCCGGCTCGGGGGAATCCTTGTGGGCGCAGGCCGGCGCCATGGACGTGATCACGGTGGAGTGCCCGCACGTCAAGGCAATCACGCGGACCCCGGCCGCCATTACCAAGTGGGAGGACGTCGCGTCGCCCGCCGGCCAGTGCGCCGGTACGTCCGTCGGGCGTGGCGAGGAAGTACTTTGTCGCGCGCCTAACCCACCGCGCGCCAGTCGTCGTGGGGCGGGCCGGCCCGCCAGACTGCCAGGCGACGCTCTCGCCATGGGTCTGCCTGACCTGCGGCCAGGTGCACTGCGGCCGGTGCGTTGCGCACACGTCAGGCATATCTCGCGAAGCCGGTGCAGGCTGACAAGTAGTCGTTCCCGAGGGCCGCGCGGTTATTGGGGCGGGCTCAGGTACGTCAAGGGACACGCGGAGGCCCACTACCAGGCGTCGGGCCATCCGCTCGTGATGGACGCCGCTGCGGCGCTCATCCATTGGTGCGCCGCGCGGCACGGCCGTACAATGGATGATGGGCGACAGCACCACTAACCCGCGCCCTGTGAAAACGCGCAGGGCGGCCCGCGCTGCAGCTATGACTGCGACGACTTTGTCCCGGACGACAACGTCACCGACGCGATACGGGACATGCGCAACGCGCTCTCGTCTATCCTGGCGTACAAAGCGACGGGCCTCGTCGCATACGTCGGCGACTGCCGCGGCTGACGCAGGCCCCCACTCGACGGTGCAGGCATGCCCCATGCACCAGGCGCAACAGCAAGCGGGAGGCGGAGGACCAGGAGGCCGAGAACGCCAAGCGCGCGCGGCAGCATCCCGCGGCGTCCGCCAACGGCAAGAAGCGCGTCAAGGACGAGCCCGGCGTGGTGGGCCTGCGCAACCTCGGCAACACGTGCTACATGAACTCGGTCCTGCAAGCGCTCAGGTGCTGCCCCGCGCCCATCGCAAGAGCGCGGTGCGGCGCTCGCCTAACGAGGACGTTCGCCGCGAGCCACCCGGGATCACGTTTGGTTTCGCCAGCAACACGAAGGAGCTGCGCGAGTACTTTTTGACCTCGTACACGCCGCGGACCGCGAGCGCCTTTGAAGGCGACGAGGGCACCCGGACGCGCTCGTCCAACAGCGCCTCGCCCTCTGGGCCGTACGTCCTGCGGCGCCACGCGGCGCCGTGTGTCGGCTATGCATGGCCCTCGGTTAATCGGAAAACTTGTCTAGGTAGCCGCGGGTCGTCCTCGCGGCCAGACGGCTGGCGGACGAGTACTACCGGCTGATGAAGGAGCTGTGGCAGCCGCAGTCGACCGCGGTCGGCCCGTCCGAGTTCCTTTCGGCGCTCTGGCGGCTGGTGCCGACCTTCCGCGGCTACCAGCAGCAGGTGCGGTTCCGGCCGGCGCCCGCTGCGAGCGCCGGCGGGTCGCGGTGCTCACGGGGCGGCGGTGCTTCACGCAGGGCATTTGCGCACTTTAGGACGCACAAGAGCTGATGCGGTACGCGCTCGAGGCCATCCACGCCGACCTGACGACCGCCAAGGAGACCGCGCCCGCGGGCAAGAAGGGCGACGACAAGTCCAGCATCGTCACCGACGTCTTTGGCGGCGCGCTCTGGAACGAGGTATGGCCGGAGCGCCGCATGTGGAACTGCGCGCGGCTGTAGACTGACGCGGCGGCGCCGTCGGAGCGGCGCATGCGTCGTGGCGCGCAGGTGACGTGCCTGGTCTGCAAGAACGTGTCGTACAAAGAAGACCCCTTCCTGGGTAAGGCGGCCACGGCAGTTGTGGGCTGATACTCGTCCTAGCTGCTTACTGCGACGCGGTTCGACCGGGTGCGACAACTTCGCCGCAGACCTGTCGCTGGACATCGAGGACTCGGCGGCGGCCTCCGGCAAGCCCATCACGCTGGACGGTGCGCGCCGCCGTGATGGCGCGCGAATTGCGCCTCCGCCCGGGCGTCTGACAGCCGGCGCTGCCACTCGTGCCCTGTGGCAAGCTCAGACTGCCTGCGGTTCTTCACCCGCGTCGAGGAGCTGGAGGACAGCGAGCGGTACCTGTGCGCCACCTGCGGCGTGCGGCAGCGGTCGACCAAAAAGTTTTCCATCCGCCAGAACCCCCGCGTACGGCGGCCGCCCCGGCATGGATGGCGCTGCCCAGGTCGCGTCGGCTAACCGCCGCGAGCGATCCACGCATCCGAAGGCGCCCCCGCGCGCGGGCCGGCCAGGTGCTGTGCCTCCACTTTAAGCGGTTCCGGTGGGGCCTGTACTCGCGGTCCAAGGTGAAGGACGCCGTGAGCTTCCCCATGCGCAACCTCGACTTGACGCCCTACATGGACGCGCGCGCGAGCAAAACGCGCTGGCCGCCCGTCTACGACCTGTCCGCGGTCGTCATCCACCACGGCAGCGGGTACGCGGACGCGCGCCAGCTGGTTCGGCGCCCGGCGGGCCGCGCGCTCACGCTTTGTGGCCCGGCGCTGGCCTGGCCGTATGCGCGCAGGTTGGGCTCGGGCCACTACACGGCCATGGCCCACAACGAACAGCTGGACCAGTGGCTCGAGTACAACGACAGCACCGTGACGCCCGTGACCGAGGAGGCCGTGCGTTCCGCGCAGGCGTACCTGCTGTTCTACACGTGGCGGGGAAAGCAATGAAATGTGAACTTGTGTCATTGTCTGTACAGAAGCAAAACATATTGTCATGCATCCACCCACACTACGGGGAGCAGGCCCTAAGGGGGGCACTGGGCAGCTGAGGCATTCTCTGGCTAGAGGTCTGGTAGCGAGTCGCACAGAAATCGAGTGTACATAAAGATTTTCATTGCGATCGTATCACAACTCAGTTGGGGTCTTGGCGCAATTGGCAGCGCGTCCGACTCCAGATCGGAAGGTTAGCGGTTCAAGTCCGTTAGGTCCCAAATTTTTTTGTCCTGGCCGCAACGGTCGATG
>Ga0180216_1003015_pt1 | contig 13583 bp, 17 predicted proteins | sample eDN3rd37CBELigMG_FD_128879 | JGI IMG/M metagenome (GOLD analysis project Ga0180216, IMG submission 128879) | Enriched Miracle-Growth compost microbial communities from Emeryville, California, USA - eDNA 3rd pass 37_C BE-Lig MG (version 2)... ... | reverse complement strand
TCAGGCCGGCCGAGTGATCCGGGTGCATGTGCGTCAGCAGAACACTTTCGATCGATGCCGGATCAACCCCAGCCGCCGCCAGATTGGCGAGCAGCTGCCCGCCCGTATTCGCCATCAGCCGGCCGCAACCGGTCTCGATCAGTGCCAGCTTGCCAGCGGTGTAAATCAGGAAGCAATTCACTGCGGTCCGCCGCGCCGGGCGGAAATTGTCGGTCAGGATCCGTCGAGCGTCGTCCTGATCGATATTCCGCAAGACTTCGAGATTACCGTCGAGAAAGCCATCCGACACCGCGGTGACGACAATGTCTCCAACGCGCCGATGGTAGACACCGGGGATCTGCTTTTCTGGGATTTTATTCATTCGTTCCTTCCCTAGTCGCGCACCGGTATCGCGCGCTGATTGTACATGATCTTCCGAATACGTGCCTGCTCCTCCGGCGGAAGCTTCGTGACATCGACCGAGAGGTCTGCGCCGACAGCCATGCCCCGCTGCACGGCCGGGCGCGCGGCCATCGTCTCTTGCCAGCGCTTCACGTATTTGAACTCGTCGATGTCCTGTCCCTGGAGCTTCCAATTGAGCGTCCACGGATAGCAGATCATGTCGGCAATCGTGTACTCGTCTCCGGCCATCCACGGCCGCTTGTGCAGCACGTTGTTCATCACCCCATAGAGCCGGTTCGCCTCGTCGCGGAAGCGTCGCAAGGCGTAGGACTGATCTCCTTCCCGATCGCCCAGGCGCGTGAAGTGTCCGCACTCACCGAGCTTGGGGCCCTGGTTGGCCATCTGCCACATCACCCACTGGTTGACCTCGTACTTGCCGCGTCCCTCCTGCGGCCAGAACTTGCCGGCCTTCTCGGCGATGTACATCATGATCGAGCCCGACTCGAAGACGCTGAGCGGGCCGTTGCCGTCAGCCGGAGCCGTATCGACCAGCACGGGCATGCGGTGATTGGGGTTCATGCGCAGGAACTCTTCCGAGAACTGCGCCCCCTGCTGAATGTTCACCGGGACGATCTTGTAGGGAAGCTCGCATTCCTCCAGAAGGATGGTCACTTTCTTACCGTTGGGCGTAGGCCAATAATGAAGCTCGAGCACTGGCATCTCCTGGATCGAACTGTTTGCGTCGAGGCTAGAGCGTCGCAGCGCCGGATGGAAGCACGATCCGGAGCTTCATCTTGCATGCACCCGCTTCCCTTCCCGTCCCGCCCCGGTGCATAACGGCGCCATACACACGCTGAGGAGACGACCATGCTGCTAGCCGAGAGCCTGAGCCGGCTCGGAACCGAGACAGCTTTCGAGGTGCTCGCACGCGCTGCCGAGTTGCAGCGCCAGGGCAAGGACGTCATCAACCTGGGCATCGGTCAGCCCGACTTCCAGACGCCGGAGCACATCGTAGAGGCGGCCATCAAGGCTCTGCGCGACGGCCATCACGGTTACACGCCCGCGAACGGAATCCTTCCATTGCGCGAGGCGGTAACGCGCGATCTGCACCGCCGCCACGGGGTCGAAGTCGATCCCGGCAATGTCGTCATCATGCCGGGCGGCAAGCCGACCATGTTCTTTGCGATGCTGATGTTTGGCACGCCCGAAACCGAAATCATGTATCCGGATCCGGGCTTCCCCATCTACCGCTCGATGATTCAGTACACCGGTGCCAAGGCCGTACCCATCGCCTTGAGAGAAGCGAACGGCTTCGCCTTCAGCGCCGACGAGGTGCTGGCGCAGATAACGCCTAGAACCAGCCTCATCATCATCAATAGCCCCGGCAATCCCACCGGAGGGGCCGTTCCCGTGGAGGAGATCCGCAAGCTCATCAACGGCCTCGAAAAACACCCGCAGGTCGCCATTCTCTCCGATGAGATCTACAGCCAGATGCTCTACGGAGGCCGCAAGCACGAAAGCTTCCTCAAGTATCCCGAGATCCGCGACCGTCTGATCGTGCTCGACGGATGGTCGAAGACCTACGCCATGACCGGCTGGCGTCTCGGTTTCTCGGTCTGGCCGAAGTCGATCGTCGACGACGTCGTGCGTCTTTGCGTCAACAACCACAGCTGCGTGAATGCGCCAACCCAGTTCGCAGGCATCGCGGCACTCGACGGACCGCAGGAAGCGGTGCACAAGATGGTCGCCGCGTTCGACGAGCGGCGAAAAGTCATCGTGCCGCTGCTCAACCAGCTCCCGGGCTTCACCTGTGTCGATCCGGGGGGTGCATTCTATGCGTTCCCGAATATCACCGGGACCGGGATGACCGCGCGCGACCTCCAGAACAAAATGCTTGAAACGGCAGGCGTTGCCACCGTCGCGGGAACCAGCTTTGGAATCCACGGAGAAGGTTACATCCGCTTCTCGTACGCCAACTCCACGGAAAATATCAAAAAGGCCATCGAACGCATCGGGAGCCTTCTGGTCGAGGGTTAAGGCGTATTGCCTTCCGACGACCGCCCGATCCGAGTGCAAGACCGCATGCCGGATCGGAGCGGTTGGTAACCGGCCATTCACCTTGATCGGGCAAGCTGCCGGCAGCGCGTACTGCGGAGCTTGTCATGCGGGTTTTCGTATTCGTCCTCTTGCTGCTCGTTGCAGCCAAGGTCCGGACCCAGCAATACCTGGCCTCGACGGCAAAAGACGAACTCATCGTCGCAGCCTATCGAGACCGAGCCGTCGCCGCCTGTCGCAACGCCGCGCGCAATACGCTTCTCGAACTCTCCAACGCGTGGACGCCACCGCGGGAAATGCGTGTCGTCATCGGAAAAGGCACTCTCGACGTCGGACTCTGGCAGATCGATAGTGCGCTTTGGGAAGCGCGTTACAGGACCCCGTATCTCGTATTCCCCATTCTGGAGTCCCCGAAGCCCATTTATTGCCAATTCAATATTGCCCAAGGCGCGGCATCTCTGATCCGCTTGTAAAGAAAAGCGTCAACCGGCCTCTGCAATCCTTCCTGCTTGTTACTGGAAAGAGAAATCAGCACCCTGATCGATTCGGTTTGCGCCGACATCGGAATAGCCCCGCCATACGGCCGCCGGATTCCAATTGCTAGAGCAGATGGCTCTTTCGCCGCTCATGGGAAGAGCGCGCGCAATCGCGAATTGCGTCGCAAAGGAACCGGAGGACCAGATGACGTTCCTGCGTACGATGATGCTCAGCATTTTGGCGATCGCCGCGCTCTTGCTTCCGTCTGCAGCGGAGACCCAAAAGGACATTTATAAAGTCGCCCTTCACGTTGACGATAATGACGTTGCAAAAATGAATCTCACGCTCAACAACGTGCAGAACATCATCCAGGACTTCAAGAAATCCGGCAAGAAGATCGAGGTCGAGGTGGTCACCTACGGCCCCGGCCTGCACATGTTCCGCGCCGACACGAGCCCCGTGAAAGCCCGCATCGAGGAAATCGCGCTCGCCAATCCGAACGTCACCTTCTCGGCCTGCGGTAACACGCAAAGCAAGATGGCGAAGGCGGAAAAGAAGACGATCAACCTGATTCATGAAGCCAAACTCGTGCCGTCCGGCATCGTCCATCTGATCGAGCTGCAGCGCCAAGGCTACGCCTACGTCAAGCCTTGAACCAAATTATCCTGCTTTGCCCGGCGCTTTCGGCGACGCCGCGCCGGTCTTTGCAAGCGTCGTGCACGGGAGCATGATGGGCGTTGCTCAGTTGTGATGCCCCATGAGGTTCCATGACCACTTATCCGATGCCCGCCACATACCTAAACCAACGCGCATACGGTTGCGCTATGCGCTCGAAGCGGCAGATTCTGTTGTGCAGTGGGCTGACCTCACTCGTGGTGCTTTCATCGCTCGCCACACCGGCAGCCGCCCATCACGCAATGGGAGGCAAACTGCCAACAACGTTTGCAGAAGGACTTCTCTCCGGTTTGGCACACCCCGTCCTTGGCCTCGATCATCTCGCGTTCGTCATCGCCATCGGCATGGCCGCAGCCCTCGTTCCTGCCGGCGTTGGCCTTATCGGAGCGTTCTTCGCGGCGTCCGCCGCTGGCATCCTTGTCCACGTCGGCGCCTGGAACCTGCCTCTCACCGAAGTCCTCGCGGCAGCCACCGTTATCGTCGCGGGTGGCATGGTTGCGTTCGGAAATCGAGCAGGAAACACGGCTTGGCTGGCAGTTGTAGCGGTCGCCGGCCTCGTCCATGGCTACGCGCTCGGCGAATCGATTGTCGGCGCAGACCACAGTGTCCTGGGTGCCTATTTGATCGGACTGGCCATCACGGCCGCATGCGTATCGATTGTGGTTATGAGCCTGACGCGCACGTATCTGTCGGCTGGAGAGGCGGCGACTCGGCGCCTGCGGACGATCGGCACTGCCCTCGGCTCTGTGGGAGTGATCATGCTCGCAATCAATCTGGCGGCTTGACCCAGAGGCAAGCCATCGGAAGGAACGCGCCTCCTTCCGAATGCTCAGCGATCGCCACATACGGCAAACCGCCGGCCGCGCTGCCACAAACGCGAAATTACACGTGGATGCGCGCGGAGACGGCGGCAGTGTTCCCGAACGACGGTATGAACATCGAGTGCTTGCCCGGACCGCCGGCCACCACGACGTTGACCTGTTCGGGCGAAGCCGACGGGTAATAGTGGTCGTTGACCGGGCTGCGACCCTGTTCGGTCCAGCTCTTGAGGTTCTCTTTCGAAATCCGCGAGACGTGGATTTTCGAGCGCTCGTAAAGCGCTTCCTGGATGGTCTCGACCGTCCAGCCGTCGCGCGCCAGCGTTTGCGCATGCTCCGGTCCCAGCACGACGAAACAAGGCCCTTGCAGATAGGCGTTGTTCTGACCGACCTGGCTCATCGTTCCGGAGATGGTGACGATCAGACCCTCGCCGGTGTTCGAGGCGTGGTCGTTGATGTTGTGCGGCGACTCGGCCGCCATTGTCGTCACGATGCTTTCGTTTGCCTGGAACCCGCGGCGAACGTGGAACGGCGGGAAGGGGCTTGCCTCTTCGTTCTCGCCGAAGCAGTAGGCGAATTTCGCCGGCGTTCCGTGCGTCGCCCGGTCCATATCCCCTGGCTTGGCGCCGCCGATATTCAGCAGGATGAGCTGAAGCGCACGCCCAATGGAGGCATTCGAACGACGCCCCTGGCCGAGGCAATTCGAACCGCAATTGATGTCGATGGCATTTCGGATCGGCCCGTTGATCAGCATGAGCTGACCGCACGGATGGGTCGTGGCAAGCGTTCCGTGCAGGTTGTACGAGGGATCCAGAACAGCGCGAAGCCCGGCCAGGACGGCCGGAAAATACTCCGGCTTGCAGCCGGCCATCACGGCGTTCGCCGCCAGGCTCTGCAGCGTTGGCACGACTTGGCGGGGAGAGATCGGAGCGAAGACCTCGTTGTCTGCCCTGACCGTGCTCGTGAAACGAGCCACCTTCTCTTCAGTCGGTGGGATCATGGGCAGGCCGTCACTCCAGCCCTGCGCCGACGCGAATTCGTTCCAGGCCTCGAAATCGAGGTCGTCGACCTCCACGATCTCGCCGTCGATGTTGTCCGTCATGAGCGTCCCCGATGTCGGGCCTTCCGCAGGCGAGGTCGGCGCCGCCCGGCGACTGCCAAACCGTCTCAGCCTCAGCGTTTGGGAAACTGCGAATGGCCGCCTCACAAGCGAGGCGGCCGGGCAATAGTCTTAGCCGATGAGTCCCTTGAGGGTGTCCCATGCGGTATCGATGCGATCCTCCAGCTCGGCCGCATTCAAGCCACCGACCGGATGCTTCACAACGAGTAGACGCGGCTCCACCTTACGGGCCTTGGCCTGCGCCAGGACCAATGGACGGAACGTTTCGGTCGCGATGACGTATGCCACCACGCCGCGCTTAGCGAGTTCGATGCTGTCGTGGAAACTCCACGATGAACAGGAACCTCAATCTCCCAGGGCAAGAAGCGCCGCTCGATAGCGACGCGCGGCATCGTCGATCTGCTCGGTAGTGGCCGGCTGGCTCGCCGACGGTTTCCAGATGAAGTCGATCTCGTCCGTCGACCGCACAGTGCCGAACCTGGCCCTGAGGCCTTCCAGCAGCTCCTTGGCATTCGGTTTCGAGTTCGAGAACAGCAGGATCGGATCCCGCTTCCAGTCGACACTACCGGACTTCAACGTCTCGGCACCGGCCGGGACGTGTCCGAAACTCGGATTGATGATGCGCATTGGGACCCTTTCCCGTTGCCCGCGATAACGCACACGCAGGGCTCACGCGCCTTTCCGCGCGCGAACCCAGTCGACGGCATTTTGACCCGCCTTGGCGCCGTCTGCAATGGCTTCGGTGAGGGTTCGGACTGCGTCCTCTCGTACGTCGCCGGCAAAGAATATGCCCTCGGACCCCGCCATGTCTTCAGCGAGGAAACCTCGGGCAGGCACGCGACCGACTTGCAGAAAGAGTCCATCAGCCGAGACCGGAACCTCTCCGCCGGGGCCATCGACAACAACGCCTTCGAGAGGCCCCTCGCCCTTGAGCGCAACGATCTTGCCCGGAACGACTTTGACATTTCCGTGCTCGTTGAGCGCCGCCAAGCGGTGCTGCATCGCCGTTGGCGCCTCCGGAGCGATCAGCGTTACCGCCGAGGCATGTTCCGCAAGCTCGATCGCTTCCTCTACGGCCCACGCATCCGAGCCCGCCACCGCAACCGGCCTGCCGGCATAGAGGGGTGCGTCACAGTGTGCACAATGCGAAATCCCGGCGCCATCAAATCGAGCCTCGTCAACAAGACCGGTCGTCCCCGGCGTGAGCCCCGACGCCACGATCACCGCGGCAGCCATATACGGCCCCTCGAACGCCTCGACGACATATCCGTCCTCGAAGCGCACGGCAGATACGTCGTCGATCGCAATCTCGGCGCCCGCCGACATGGCACGATCCGCGATCTGCGCGAGGAGATCGGGCCCCGTGGCATCGGGCTCGAGGTCGGGCACCCCCTGCAGCGCTCCGAGATTCATGAGCTGACCGCCCGGTCCCATCTTGTCGATGGCCACCACGCGCAACCCGGCCGAGGCGACCGTTGCCGCGGCTTCCAATCCAGCCGGGCCGGCACCGATCACGATCACATCGAAGTTTTGTGCGCTCATGCGAAGGTCGCCGTCACTTGCATGGCAATCGTCCGGGATGGTGTCAAAGCCCAGACTTCGGCACCATTGCCGCCCTCGGAGGGCCGTCCGACGAGATCGAACGGCGTATCTGCAAAGAGAGGCGCCCGCGCCCGCATGTTGAATGTCGCCACGCGCTTCCCCGGATTCATGTCTCGAATGAAATCGCCGAGACAGTGTTGCGAGTAGGGCCCGTGTACCACGAGTCCCGGATAGCCTTCGACGCCGGTCACGTACGGCTGGTCATAATGGATGCGGTGCGGGTTGAACGTGATCGCAGAGAACCGGAACAGCGACACCGAGTTCGTGTTGATGGTGCGTCGCCAGGGCAGGCCTTCGGGCACCTCCTCGCGCTTCGGAATGCCGCTTGTCTGGCCTTCCTTCACCTCCTCGCGAAACGCGCTCTGATAGTCTTCGGTCAGGGCTAGGCCGCGCGGCGTCGAGATCCTCCGCGTCTGTGTCGCAAAGATCAGCGTCCCGGTGCTGCCCTTTCTGACCTGAATATCCGACAGCGTCGTCTCCTTCACCAGCTTGTCGCCGATCCGAATGTCGTCGTGGAACGTAATCCGGCAACCGGCGTACATGCGCCTTGGCAGCGGCATCGGCGGCAATACGCCCGCGCCCTTCGGCAAACCGTCCTCAGCCAGCGTCGATTGCTGCGCCTTGTTGAGGAAATACCCGATATGCCACCCCTGTGGGATCGGCATCCCTTCCCGCGGCGGCGCCTCGTCCCGATCGAATGTCGCAATCAGCATCGCAATCGGAGCAGCCGTCGCAACATCTTCCTCGGTCTCACGCTTCCCGATGTGACTGCGCAGTGCCGCTTCATCGATGACGGTCATGTTACCTTGTCCTTTCGCCCTATCGGCCTCGGACGATCTGGCGAGCGGGGCTCCGCGTCAAGCAGGCGATCCCCGCTATCGGGTGACGATCCGTCTTCGCTATGGCAAAAACGGCCTCGATAGTTGCAGCACCTCGGCATCGAGAACACCTCGAAAGCGTGGTCCAGGAGAGCGTCGACGGCACATGAGACTCTTTTCCAGAGCCCCGGTTGTTCCGGTCCTGCGTTTCTCCGGCCCTATCGGCCTGGCGAGTCCATTGCGGCCCGGGCTTTCGCTTGCGACCGTAGCTGGCCCGTTGCGGCGCGCCTTCACGATGTCCCGCCATTCGGCCGTCGCCATCTCGATCAACTCGCCGGGCGGCTCGCCGGTGCAATCGCATCTGATCTTCCGGCGCATACGCCAACTCGCCCAGGAGCACGACAAGCGCGTGCACGTGTTCTGCGAGGATGTGGCGGCCTCGGGCGGCTATTTCCTGGCTCTCGCGGGCGATGAGATCTACACCGATCCATCCTCGATCGTTGGCTCCATTGGCGTCATTTCGGCATCCTTCGGCCTCGCGAAAGCGATCGACCGCCTGGGCATAGAGCGTCGCGTCCATACCTCTGGGGAGATGAAAAGCTTTCTCGATCCTTTCCTCCCTGAGCAGGCATCCGACGTCGAGCGCCTGCGCGCCGTGCAGCGCGAGATCCATGACGCCTTCATCGCGGTCGTCAAAGAGCGGCGCGGACCGAAGCTCCGCGCTCCGGACGCCGAGCTTTTCACAGGCGCTTTCTGGTCCGGCCCTCGCGCCCAGGAGCTGGGGCTCGTCGACGGCATCGGCGACATGCGGGGAACGCTCCGCAGCCTGTATGGCGACCGCATCAAGCTCCGCGTTGTGCCGATCGGCGGCGGTGGATTGCTGGCCCGGCTGCGCCGAATGCCCGTCGGCGGTCACGCGCCCGATCTTGCCGCATTGCCGGCGGGTTTTGCGGATGATGTCATGTCTGCCCTGGAGGTCCGCGCCCTCTGGGCCCGCTTCGGCCTATGAATGATCGAGAGGAGAGGCCATGCCGCCACTCATTGCTGCCATGCTCGTCGGAGCCGGTGCCTACGCTGGCGTCAGAGCCCTGCAACGCATCCTTTCCGGTTTGTCCGGGATCGAAAGCAATGCATCCCGTCAAGGTGGGGAACCCGCCGCAGCGGCGGTCGTCGTAAAGGACCTGGGTCCTCTTGAGTTCGATGCCGCGAGCGGCGTTTATCGTCCGGCCAAACCTCGGTAGATTTTACCGCCGTTTCCTGACGGTCGGCATGTATCGCAGTGTAATATTTTAATAACCGAAAACCGAGGTTACTGCGAATTCCGATTAGCATATTTGTTGCCGCAAATTGTTTGCAACCGATTATTCATAGAACTTCGGTTCTACTCAGCCCTCGAGCGCGATGTTTGGCGTAGCGGGGCGCGTCATTATGACTAAAACCACGGTTACGGATTGCGAACGTCCTTTCGGGGGCGGGCTTTTGACCCGCTTGCGTCGCGACATCCGCGGCGTCACCGCCATCGAGTTCGCCATGGTGGCGGGACCCTTTCTTAGCCTTCTGTTCGGGATCATCGGCGTCGGCCTTTTCTTCTTCACGACCTTTTCGCTCGAGAACGCCGTCGAGCAGGCGGGACGCCTGCTGCGCACTGGCCAGGCGCAGGAAGAGGGCCTCACCGCCGCGCAGTTCAAGACCAAGGTCTGCGCGCTCGTGCCAAGCCACATCAATTGCGCCGAGAAGGTGCGTGTGAACGTGATGAGCTTCCAGAACGCAGGCGACATCGGCACAGATTCGCTGCCGAACTGCCTGCAGGGCGACAAAACCTTATCCGGTGCGACCGAATACGTGCCGGGAGGGCCAAGCCAGATCGTCGTTGTCTGGGCCTGTTACGAGTGGGAGCTGTCCTCGAAGATTCCGTTTCTCGATCTCGGCAACATGGCCGGTGGATCACGGCTGATTCAGGCGACCTCAGTATTCAGAAGCGAGCCGTACGGAAGCTGAGATCGCGCGCCCAGCGGCCCGGGATCAGATCAGGGGTGAGACATGGAGTCCACGACGCATTCCGCCATCGACGGCACCGGGAAGACCGCCGCCGGTCGCCTGTCGGCACATCTGCGCCGGTTGCGCACCGACACGCGCGGTGTTGCTGCGGTCGAGTTCGCCATGATCCTTCCGATCATGTTCTTCCTGTTCGTCGGCACGATCGAGTTCAGCCAGGCGCTGACCGTCGACCGGCGTGTGACGCAATCCGCAAGCTCGACTGCCGATCTCATCGCGCGAGCCCCAAAGGAAGGTCTGACGACCTCCCAAGTGGACAGCGAGCTGCGCATCATCGAGCAGCTGATGAAGCCGTACGATGCAAGCCCGCTCACGGTGCGCATCGTCAGCGTGCTCGCGAAAAAGACGAAGTCCGGCTCGCTTCAGTACAACGTCGACTGGTCGAGAGACAACCACGGCAACACGCCGTACGCGCGAAACAGTGACTATCAGGGACAGATGCCGGACGGCCTCCTGGTCGACAAGGAAAGCGTCATCATTGCCGAGGCGAGCTACAACTACACGCCGCTGATCTTCAACTACTTCATCAAGCAGGCCTTCGATCTCAACGATACGTTCTATCTCAAGCCTCGCAACGCCCTCTGCGTGAAACTCGAAGGAGTTCAATGCGGTAGCACTTGAAACCATCCGCGCTCGGCAATATCTCGATCCTGCTGGCGAACCGTCGGCGGGATCGAGCGTTCTAGCAGTGCTGCGGGGAAACTGTTTCATCCCTTCTCACGAGATCGGCAATTGCGAAACGGGTCCCGACCCACGTAATCTGGACACCGATCAACAACTTGTCACGGTTGCGAGCGCGCTATGGGACGCCGGTCCACACACACCCCCGATCAGCTCCGCCAGCTCATTCTCGACGCTGCACAGGCGATCATCGAGACCAACGGCTTGGCCGGCCTCTCCGCGCGCGAGATCGCTCGGCGGATCAGCTATTCGCCGGGCACCATCTACAATATGTTCCAGAACCTCGATGACGTCGTGCTGCACATCGAGGCGCGCGTCCTCGACGCGCTCGACTCGCGTCTTACCGTTGCGCTCGAAGCGGGAGCGCCGGAGGAAAAGGTCTCGCGCCTCGCTGAGGCCTATCTGGCATTCACCAACGAACACCCAAAGCTCTGGAACCTGCTGTTCGAGCACTACATGCCGACGGATGCGCAAACGCCCGCCTGGTATCAGCAGAAACTCGAGCTCCTGATGAGCCGCGTCGAGATGGCGATGGCCCCGCTTTTCCCACCCGGAGCGGATCAGGAACGGCAGCGCTCGGCACGCGTGCTCTGGGCCGGCGTACATGGCATCACATCGCTTGCGACGGCGAACAAACTCTCGAACGTCACGTCGGAGGCTGCGAGCATTCTCGTCCGCGACCTCATTCACAACTACCTGACGGGCGTCGCCGCCAATATTCGCAAGGCTTGAGCGCCACGCGCTTTGCTGCTCACATCAAGTCAAGGCTAATCACCCGGGACAGACGATGGACGATCGCGTCACGCTCTTCGGCAGCTTCACGTCAAGCTCGACGTATAAGCCGATGCTCTATCTCGCCTTGAGTGGCATGCCGTTCTCGTTCCGCACCGTCAACCTCAAGAACGGAGTCCAGCGCGAAGCCGCTTATCTCGCAGTCAATCGCTATGGACAGGTGCCCGCCTTGCGCCATCGCGGCCTCACCATCGTGCAGTCCAACGTGATCCTGGATTATCTCGCGCGGACGACAGGCCATTTCGAAGGTGGGACCGAGCAGGATCGCTGGACGGCACGAGAATGGCTGTCCTGGGAAACGGACGCTATCACCAACGTCGCCAAGGTTCGCCATTTCTCGAGGTTCCGAACCGTCGATCCAGCCGTCATGGATCATTTCCGGCCGCAAGCCGAGGCGGCCTTGACCTTCATCGACAACGCCTTGGATGGACGCCGCTGGCTTGTCGGAGAGACCTGCACGATCGCGGACATCGGTTGTTGGGGACGTATGGTCTTCATGGCGGAAGGCGGCCTCGACATCGCGCGGTGGCCAAACGTCGTCCGCTGGTCCGATCAGCTCAAGGCCATGCCGGGCTTCGCACTTCCCTACGACTTGATCCCGAAGAAAGATGCCGAGCTTGGTGGCGCCACTGCGCGTCACTGACTTGTCTTGGCTCCCTCCGGCATCGGCCCTGTGCCGCCTCTCTCATCGGAAGTAGGGACGCTTCCCGTTGTCATCGGATTAGCCGTTTCCGGCTCGCGACCGCCCGCGTCGGGAATTGGCAGCTTGGACCTCAATTGGCGCAGCCACGCCATATTGCCGATCACACCGAACCACTTATCCTGCGGCAGCATCTGCTGCTTCAGGCTGCTCCATAGCGCCGGCGACGACACTTCCTGGACGAAAAGCCTGGAGGACGGTGTCAGGAGAAAGAGGCCGACCGTCGCGACGCCCATTGCGATCGAATGGCCGATATGCTTTCGATCCCACAGCTTCAGCGCGGTGCCGAAGGAGGACTTCACCCGTGTATCCATCACGTCGACGCTGTAGATCTCGTCGAGCGTCAGATGCACCAGATAGCCGACCAGCATGAAGCCACCCGCGAGCCATGCCACGCCTTCAGGCCGGTCGAGCACGATCCAGTAGACGAGGACAGTCAACAGCGCGAAGAACACTGCCGCGAGAATCGAGTGAAAGATGCCTCGATGGTACGAGATGCGATGAAATATTCCATGTGCCACGTAGCGGACGAACAGAAACGTCAGTCCCGCGAGAATCCATAGCTCGACGATTGAATAGCGACCTGCGCCGTTGAACAGTGCGACAAACGAGAAGAAAGCGCCCAAGCCAAAAAACAGCGCACGTCCAGGCCGCGAGTCCTTGAGGTCGATGTCGGGCAATACGCTCCCGAGCACTCCGGCCGCAGTCACCGCCACCAGGTTCTCAGGCCCCACGACGTTTGCTGCGAGCGTAAGCGTCGCGAGCATGCCGCTGGCCACGGTGCCGATGGCAATGTGCGTCGGGAAATTGGCCATGCGGACTCTCCTTGCGAGACGACGCGATAGCGGCATCCCGAACCCGATTCGGCATCCCGTGGGAATTCTCTCCGGGTTGAAAATCTGTTGAAAAGCCTACCCGCGACAAATGCAGGATCGGCATTCCCGCCAACGCAGAGATACACAACGAACTGATAACGCTAAGAGATTGGCGTTGCTATGCGATCTGCCGCTTCAATGCGGCTGGCCTCGCCTACGATCAAGGCATGGAGCGAGCGCGACGAATTGGAAAGCGCCACATCATCGGACGAGGTCGCTGTCCTAGCGGCATCTGCACTCGCCGGCGGCGGTCCTAGCCGCAAATTGCCGGAGACGGGCCGATAAGCGTATAAGCCCAATCGAAATCGAATACGGAGCACTCCCGACGGCGTACGCAGCCATCGGACGAGCCACGAAGAACCATGGCAGGAATACCTGAAGAAAGGCTCGACCGGCTGGTCGAGCGTTGGCACGTTGTCCAGGCGGAGCTCACCAAAGGCCCGCCGCAGGCGACGTTCGTCGCTCTCTCACGCGAATTTTCCGAGCTCGACCCTGTCGTCGCCACCGTCAACGCGCTGCGCAAGGCGCGGCGAG
>Ga0180216_1003014_pt1 | contig 13583 bp, 13 predicted proteins | sample eDN3rd37CBELigMG_FD_128879 | JGI IMG/M metagenome (GOLD analysis project Ga0180216, IMG submission 128879) | Enriched Miracle-Growth compost microbial communities from Emeryville, California, USA - eDNA 3rd pass 37_C BE-Lig MG (version 2)... ... | reverse complement strand
GGTGCTGCGCGACATCCAGACGGTGGGATCTGAGAACGATAAAACGGGCCTCGTGCTTGGTTTGCCCGGCAAGCAGACCGGCTTCAAATCCCGAACCGAAGTAAACATCGCCGCGCTCCGGACCCTTTATGGCCGAACCGACATCCTGAGCAATCATGAGGCGATTGAAGCCGTTTTCTGACGCGCCGGCAGGATTGGCGTGTACGAGACCCGCCGATGAGACAAAGACCGGAGTGCCGATTTCATGAAACGCAGTATCGACGGCAAGGCTGCGGCCCGCGCTCAGGACAATGCCATCGACGCCCCGGGCCGATGTCTCGGAGGCTTTTCCCAGCTCCTCGAAGAAAACGTATGATTCGTTCTTCCACATGACATCGCGTGCGCGGACGGGATCCGCCTTCAGCCAGTCGATCAAGACTTGCAGGGTCATGTCTTCGCTCGCGATTTCGCCCGTATCGATGAGGTGACGGCCGATCGAAGTGTAATCATAGCCGTTCTTGCCCGCATAGGTCAGACGGACCACATCATCGCCGCCGAAGTCGATAAGCCCGGAGCCCTGCACCTGCATGAAGAACAGGTCAACGGGATCGGCGACATAGCCCAGTTCTAGGTTGCGGCCGCCCAGCGCTCCTTGATCAATCTCCGCGCGGGTAAAATAGGGAACCAGACCCTCGTCGGTCTGGCGAGCATGGGTTTGCTGACCCGCACGCGCACCTCGCTCCGCTTCATCCATCAGGTTAACGAGATCATGGGGCCGCTTGTAGACAGGAACCCGGAATTGATCGTTGCGAGTACGTGAACCGGTCAACTGGGGCTCGTAATAGCCCGTCAGCAAGCCGGCAGATTGCGCCCCCGCGCCATAGACAATCTGATACGGGGTGAAGTGCCTTTCGAAGAACTCGCGTGCTGCCGCGCGATCATTGCCGGAAGTCCGGCCTTCGAGCGCACGCCGACAGACCTCGACCAGTTCCGGCGAGGGACGGCGACGGGTTCCGCTTGCTGCGGTCGAGCCTGCATCCCGCTCAAGCACTCGCGGTGCGGAAAGCAGAAATGCCGCAAAGGCCGCGGCATGATCGTCATCATTCCATCCAGCAATCGCAGCGAAGGTCGTGGGAACGTATGAGACTGCTTCATTCATGCTCAGGCGATCCGACAAAACGCACAGGCGATCCCACCTGAACCGCCGGATCGTGCATGAAACGCTGATTCACGTGAAAATCTCACGTGAATTCGCTGCCCTCCGGAGCAAAGTTGCCTGCTTTTGATCTGCGTCAATTGGAAGCCTGGGTTGCCACCAGCTTCCAGTTCGGATTCGCCAGAGCACGAGCGGACGACATGTCACGGCTGAAGGTCCAGATGTCGGTGACATCCATCACGCGCTTGTCATCGCCGCTGATGATTTCACCATTGCGGTCGCGCGTTGCCGAAATGAGCTGGCTCACGAAGCGAACCGTAATATAGGCGACGCCCTTGCGCAGCTCGGCTTCGATGATGTCAGCCTTTTCAATGCCGACGAAGCTCTGGTCGATTTGCTCGCCGCGGCTCTCCCTGTCCGAAATCGCAGCGACGAAGCCATCGTACACGTCCGTATCGAGCAGGTCCTTGAGCATACGTCTGTTGCCCTCGGCGAAGGCCGTGACAATCATCTCATAGGCTGCCTTGGCGCCTTGAAGGAAATGCTGAGGATCAAAGTTCGAATCCTGTTTCAAGATCTCGAGCAGACCCTTCTGAACGGGCTGAACGCTATCGGAATAGGAGCTCCGAATCTTTGCCTCCACCTCGGCAACGGCGTTGGCTCCGTCCGTTTCCGCCGGCTGGTATGCTTCCGCGCCATCACGACGCGGGAGTGTCACGACCTTGTCAGAGGCGGCAGCACGTTCTCTGTGCTCGGCACGAACTCTCTCAATGCGCGTTTCTTCATCACCGGTACGGCGTCCCAGAACACTACGCAATTTAAGTATCGCAACGACCGCAATAATCAGCGAAATAAGCGTGATGGGATCGATCTCGCCAAACATATGTCTTTGCTTTCCAGGCGGCGGTTGAGATTAAGTGGTCAACGGTATGTGGGGTTGCGCAGGCGCTCTGGCCAGTCATTCGCAGCAACCGAATCAGCGGACCAGCTTGACAGCCGTTCAATCTGGGTTGGTATCGCTGTCAACTTAGGGCACATAGATCGCGAAGCCAACTGCATTGAAGCCCATTCGAACGGAATGCGGTTAAGGCTTACCGAAACATATTCGACCAAACCAGGTTGGCCGCAGCTCGATGATCCTACCCCAACGCTTGATCCTGCTATTCATCCTCATCGCAATCCCGCTACTGGAAATTGCGTTGTTGATCAAGGTCGGACAGCTGATCGGCGTCCTTCCGACCGTGATGATCGTCATTGGTACTGCCATTCTTGGCATTTTGGTGTTGCGGCAGCAGAGTTTCGGTGTGGTGGCGCGCGCCAGCGAGGCCATTGCAGCGGGACGGACACCCATCGGGCCGGTCGTAGACGGCGCCTTTCAGATGCTGGCAGCCATTCTTCTGATCAGCCCGGGACTGCTGGCCGACACCATCGGGCTCATATTGCTTGTTCCGTTCCTGCGACGTGGCCTGGGGCAGCTTATCGTTGGCGGTCTGGTCAGGTCCGGGAACCTGCATGTTATGGTTTTCGGGGAACAGCACTCAACACATCGCGACGGGCGCGCTGGACATGGTAACGAGCCCGAGGGTGGTACTATCATCGACGGCGAATTCAAACGCCTCGATGATGGTGAGCCTGATCACAGGTCCAAGCCTTAGCGTGGCTCGCCGACCAGCCGCTCCTGCTGCCTGGAGCATGTGTTGCCGATTGCGACATCAGGTCGGCCTGTGTTAGCCAACCACGAGCCGCGAGGCGCGGCGTTCTACAATCTTCGTTTAGAAACGAGACAGTCATGACGGATTCCACGAACGGCAAAAACTCCGCAGCGCCCGCCGCTGAGCAGAAGGGGCCTACACCGGTTCAGGTTCAGATTGCTGGCCAGTACATCAAGGATCTCTCGTTCGAGAATCCCAATATCGAAAAGTTGATCGAGAACCCTGGCGATAACCCGAACATGCAGCTCGAAGTCAACGTCAACGCCAAGCGCGTCGGCGAAGACCTTTATGAGAGTGCGATCGACTTCAAGGCCCATGCCACCAATCAGACCGGCACCATCTATCACCTCGAGATTATCTACGCTGGCCTTTTCCGGCTGAAGAACCTTCCCAACGAGGCTCTGGAGCCTTTCCTTCTGATCAACTGCCCATCGCTGATTTTCCCGTTCCTCCGCCGCATTGTCGCCGATCTGACACGGGAAGGCGGTTTCCCGCCGCTTCTTCTGGATCCGATCGATTTTGCAGGAATGTTCATGCGTCGCGTGCAGGCCTCGTCGAACCAGGCGAGTGGCGGGAGCGAACCTGCAAAGGGCAATGCCTGAGCCTGTGCGTATTCAGGCGTTACGCAGAACATCGAGATAGCGCCTCCAGAGCGCTGTCTCGCCCAGTTTCTCCACAAAGGCAGCATGTGCTGCCATATCCTCCGGGGTCAGCCGGCTGGGCAGAGGAACAGGCCGCTGTGCAGCGACCGCCGGAACATTGCCGGCAGGTGTGGCCGCCGCAAGGGTCCTGCCGAGTTCCAGGTTCGCCTGACGTTCACCAAGCAGCTCGACATAGACCTCAGCAAGCAGAAGCGAGTCCATCAGCGCGCCGTGCTTGGTGCGCTTCGAGTTGTCGATGCCGTAACGTTTGCACAACGCGTCTAGATTGTGCACACCGCCAGGATGTTTTCTGCGGGACAGTGCCAGTGTATCGACGACCCGGTCGTGGCTGATCTTCGGCTTGCCGAGCCGGCCCAGTTCCATATTCAGAAAGCCGATGTCGAAGCTCGCATTGTGGATGACGAGGACATCACTGCCGATGAAGTCCAGAAACTCCTGGGCAATGTCTGCAAAAAGCGGCTTGTCGGACAGAAATTCCGTCGAGAGGCCGTGCACCGCTTCCGCTTCTGTCGGAACATCCCGCTCGGGATTGATGAAGCAGTGAAACTCGCGGCCGGTCGGAATGCGATTGATGAGTTCCACGCAGCCGATTTCGATGATGCGGTCGCCCTTGGCATGATCAAGACCAGTCGTTTCCGTATCGAGAACGATCTCGCGTTGCATGGTGCTCCCCCAATACCGAATGCGTCCAGGCGCAGCCGCGTCAGTCTACCGGATTTGACCAATGACGCTCATAAGCCTGCTTGTCATGAGCCTGCCTCTGCTCCCCCCGGAGCTTGAGGATGATAGCATCGAGAGCTGCCTGCGTGCCCTCGACGGGACCGTTTGTATCCACAATGAAATCGGCACGTTGGCGTTTTTCCAAGTCGGGCATCTGCCGGCCCAAAATCTGTGCGAGCTTTTCGGTGGTCATGCCTGGACGCTGGAGCACGCGCGCGGCCTGCGTTTCGGCATCGGCTGTCACGATGATGACGACATCCACCAGGGCATTCGCCCCGGTCTCGAACAACAGAGGGATTTCGAGCACCACGAGATCGGCACCGGCTTCTGCCTGCTCGCGCAGGAAGCGGCGTTCGGCTTCACGCACCATCGGATGCACTATGGCTTCGAGGCGCGAAAACCGAGTGGGATCTTCGATCAATACTGCACCGAGTTTCTGACGGTCGACGACCCCGTCTGACGTGACTCCTGGAAAAGCTGCTTCGATCGGCCCGACGGCAGCACCGCGATACAGCTCATGCACAGCCGCATCGGCATCAAAGACGGCGATACCCCTTCTCACAAAATGCTGGGCAGCCGTCGACTTGCCCATCCCGATGGAGCCGGTCAGTCCGATAATCAGCATCAGCTTGCCGCCAGATCTGCCACGACCATCTGGCGCAATTCATCGGTGACTTCCGGGCGAACACCAAACCACCGTTCGAAACCGGGAACAGCCTGATGCAAAAGCATCCCCAACCCGTCGACAGTTGCCAGCTCATGGTTTCGGGCGGCTTTCAGAAGAGCCGTCTCCAAGGGGACGTAAACGATGTCGCCAACAACGCAATCTGCCGATGCAGATGCAAAATCCAGCCCCAGATCGCCTTCCCCCTTCATTCCAATCGTCGTCGTATTGATAATCAGGCTGGCCCAGGATGGTGCGTCGACCCGCGCGTCCCATTCGCGCGCTTCAACTGCCGGTCCGAAATCACGCGCCAGCGACTTCGCGCGTTCAGCGGTACGATTGAAAACGATAATGCGATCAACGCCCGCTTCCTGCAGCCCGTGAACGATAGCGCGTGCGGCCCCTCCGGCCCCGAGGATTGCGACAGGACCGGCACCCTCACGCCACATGGGGGCGGACTTTTCCAAGTGTGTCATGAATCCGTAGGTGTCGGTGTTCTCGACGCAGACTTCACCGTTCTCAAGCCAGACCGTGTTGGCTGCCCCTACAGCTTCGGCCGACGGCAATCGTCTTTGTGCAGCCCTGAACGCGATCTCCTTGAGAGGAACCGTGACGTTACAGCCTGCGTAGCCATTGGTTTCGAGATCGGCAAGGAAGCGCGCCGCATCGTCAGGCGCCACAGGCACCTTGGTATAAGACCCGGCGATACCGTACTTCTTCAACCAGTAGCCGTGAATCATTGGTGAGCGGGAATGTTCGATCGGCCAACCGATGACGCAGGCCTTCTTCATACCGATCCAGACGGAAACACTGCCGCCCTCCTGTTCATCATTATCGTTCCGATCAGCTGGTGAGAAAACCGCGCCGGCGCAGCTCTGCCAGAAGTGGAAAGAGCGGCAAGCCGAGGATGGTGAAGTAGTCACCGTCCACTTTCTCGAACAGCTGAACCCCGAGGCCCTCGAGCTGATAACCGCCAACCGACTGACAAACCGCATCGCCGGACTTGACGAGGTATTCCGACAGGAACGTCGTCGAAAAGTCCCGCATCGTCAGGTCGGCGGTCTCCACATGCGCCCAGGTAACCTCACCATCCTCGGCGAGGACCACGGCTGAGTGAAGCTGATGGGTCTTCCCACGCAACCGCTTCAGAGTTTCGCGAGCGGATTCGATATTGTCAGCCTTGGTGAAGATCTCTGAGCCCAAAGCCAGAACCTGGTCGGCAGCAATGATCAGGTTGTCGGGGTTTTCGGCGGAGACCGCTTCGCCTTTTACGCGGGCCAGCACCTCTGCAACGTCAACGGGGTCGATATTCTCATTGTCCGACAGCAGCGCGTCGCGCACGGCGACTTCATCGATATCCGCAGGCAGCACCGTAAATGCCAGCCCTGCTGACTTCAGTATCTCGTAACGGGCGCGGCTTCCGGACCCGAGTATCAGTCGCGACGGTTCAAGCATCGCTTGCCTCCTTGCTGGCCCAGCCACTGCGTCGATCATGCAGCAGTTTGATTATTGTTGCTGCGGTTTCTTCTATGGACCGCCGGGTGACATCGATCACCGGCCAACCATGCCTTGCACATATACGTCGAGAGTAGGCGATCTCGGCGAGTATCTTGTCGCGGTCGACGTAGTCGCCCAGATCACGATCAGCCAGCAACATCGCCCGGTTTCGACGGATCTCCGAGATGCGGGCGGCCTGGGCTACGAGACAGACGACCAGTGCGGTGTGAGGCTCGCTCAGCACCTTTGGCAGCGGGATCTCCGGAACGATCGGTACGTTAGCCGTCTTGTAACCGCGCTGGGCCAGATAGATGCTGGTGGGCGTCTTCGAGGTGCGGGAGATGCCAAGTATGACGATGTCAGCCTGGCTGATATCTTCTGGCAGCTGGCCATCGTCGTGCGCCATAGCGAAGTTCAGTGCATCGATGCGACGGAAATAATCCGCGTCCAGCATGTGCTGGCCCGCGACCGTCGGTGTCATGGGCGCGCCGAGGTAGGACTCGAATACCTGCATGATCGGTTGCAGGACTGCGAGGCATGGCAGCTGCAATTTCCTGCAGTGCTCTTCCAGAATGACACCCAGGTCCTGGTTCACCACCGTGTAGAGGACAATACCCGGCGCCTGCTCAATCTCCTGGAGCGTGCGCTGCAGCTGGCGCTGCGTCCGCACGAGCGGATGGACATGTTCTATCGGCCTGATCTGCGCGTACTGAACCGCCGCAGCCTTGGCGACAGTTGTCAGCGTCTCACCAGTTGCATCTGAAACGAGATGCAGGTGGTAGTAGCTCGGGGTCGGGTTGGCCATATGTGGATAACGGTTGGACGAAAAGAACGAAGGTGGCCCGCTTCACCCGATGCCGGGGAAAACCAGCCTGTTGTTCACGACGATACCCACATTCGGCGTGAGGCTCATCGACTTTTCGACAGACTGGGCGCTTTTCCGGAGATTGTTCCTTATCACGCTTAACGCCAAGCTCTGCCCACAGGATATGCCATCCCGCCGGTACTGCACGGTGCTCGCAACCGTTTGACAAAAAACGATGTTCTGCGGTCTAGTGGCTAACCGTTGTTTACGTAGCCAGATGTCGCGGCTGGCTTCATCCCCAATCGGGATATCCTGAGTATCCTGTGGAGAACCGGGGTTGTTCCCATAATCCCCGCCCCTAAGAATCAAAAGAGAAACATTCAAAGATTGATTTAGAATTTGAAGGGAGAAGCATGTCGGCTCAGACCCTGGCGGCTCGCGCTGGTGTGCGGCGGTTCCTGCAACCGTTCGCTGGTGAGGCTGTCTCGCCTCCACCGATCTGGTTGATGCGGCAAGCAGGCCGTTATCTGCCAGAGTATCGCGAGACGCGAAGTCAGGCTGGAGGATTTCTCGATCTCTGCTATTCGCCAGAGCTCGCCTGCGAAGTGACGTTGCAGCCCATCCGGCGATATGGGTTCGATGCCGCAATCCTGTTTGCAGATATCCTGATTGTTCCCGACGCACTCGGACAGAAGGTTTCGTTCGCTGAGGGCGAAGGACCCCGGCTCGACCCAATTAGCGATGCAAATGGTTTAGCCAAGCTTAACCCGTCCGGAACGGACGAGAAGTTTTCGATCATCTGCGAAACCGTGCAGCGGTTGCGCCAGGACCTGCCGAATGAGACTGCGCTGATCGGGTTCTGCGGAGCGCCCTGGACGGTGGCGACCTACATGATCGGTGGCCGAGGCTCGGTGGATCAGGCTGTCACGCGTTCATGGGCTTACAGCAACCGTGACCTTTTCCGCGAGCTGATGGATCTCCTCGTCGAGACTTCGGTCACGTATCTCTCCAGCCAGGTCAAGGCCGGGGCCGATGCCCTGCAGATTTTCGACAGCTGGGCCGGCAGTCTTCCCGATGACGAATTCGAGCGCTGGGTCATCGAGCCGACTCGGGCTATGGTCGCAAAGCTCCGCAAGTTGCACCCCGAGGTCCCGATCATCGGATTTCCGCGAGGGGCCGACGTTGCGAGCGCCGACTTTGTCGCGAGGACGGAAGTTGATGGCATCAGCTGCAATACATCGATGCCGCTCTCACACATGGCGCATCTGGCGGACACCACCGGCGCGGTCGTGCAGGGCAATCTCGACCCGTTACTGCTGGTTGCAGGAGGAAACGCACTCGAGGCTCGTGTCGCGGAGATCCTGTCAGCGATGAAGGGCCGGCGGTTCGTTTTCAACCTCGGGCACGGAATTGTCCCGCAAACACCGCCTGAGCATGTGGCGCGTCTGGTTGAACTGGTTCGGCAAACCGGATGATGAACGGGGGAGCGGCGTGAAACTGAGCGGCCCCGGACCGAGGGCAACAATTGCCGTCGCTGTTACAGCGGCGGCAGCGGCAGTCTTGATGTTCGTACTGGGAAAGGCGGCTTACGACTGGGTCAAGGCGCTCCATGTCATCGCCGTGATCTCCTGGATGGCAGGTATGTTGTACCTGCCACGGTTATTCATCTACCATGCCGAGGCTGGCGCCGACACACCGCAGTCCGAGACGTTCAAGATCATGGAGCGCCGTCTGCTGCGGCTGATCATCAATCCAGCGATGATCCTGACCTGGGTGCTTGGACTGTGGCTGGCGTGGCAAGGCAGCTGGTTCAACGCCGGTTGGTTTCACGTCAAGCTGGCCCTGGTCGTTGCCTTGTCGGCAGCACATGGATACTTCTCGGCGGCCGTGCGGGCGTTTGCCGAAGATCGCAACACCCGCAGTACGCGTCACTGGCGTATCATGAACGAAGTGCCGGCGGTGTTGATGATCGGCATCGTCATCATGGTCATCGTGAAGCCACTATAAATCACAACCGTGTTATTTTTTGTCTATGCAGAGGGCTTGTAGTCTGTTATAAGAGGTTGCATCCCATATTTTCAGGGCCTTTGCCCGGGTATGAGCTGACTCCGTCATTTCTCCGATGACTCGAGCAGCGCGTGGCGCAGTCGGCGATCCGCGCGATTTTTCGACCTATCCCACCCTACCACTTTAGCTCGGCCCCCTTTTCATCTTCATGTCCCTCTTGTGCCGAAGCTAGTCCCGGAGTCTTTTTCCCCCAATGGAACAAATGAAACTTGAGGAATTGAAGCTCAAGTCGCCGCCGGAACTCCTGAGTTTCGCGGAAGAAATGGGCGTTGAGAACGCAAGCACCATGCGCAAGCAGGAGCTGATGTTTGCGACCCTGAAGCAACTGGCAGCCCGCGACATCGAAATTATGGGTACGGGTGTCGTTGAAGTCCTGCCGGACGGCTTCGGTTTCCTTCGCTCGCCGGACGCCAACTATCTGCCTGGCCCCGACGACATCTACATCTCCCCGTCGCAGATCCGACGATTCGCACTGCGCACCGGAGATACTGTCGAAGGCCAGATCCGCAGCCCGAAGGATGGCGAGCGCTACTTCGCACTTCTGAAGGTTTCGAAGATCAACTTTGAAGAGCCGGAAGCTACGAAGCACAAAATCCACTTCGATAACCTGACACCTCTTTATCCAACCTCATGGTTGAAGATGGAGACCGAAGATCCGACCGTTAAGGATCTGTCTGCTCGCGTGATCGATATCGTTTCACCGCTGGGCAAGGGGCAGCGCGCCCTGATCGTGGCGCCGCCGCGTACGGGTAAGACGGTTCTCCTCCAGAACATCGCTCACTCGATCACGACCAATCACCCCGAGTGTTATCTGATCGTTCTCCTCATTGACGAACGGCCGGAAGAAGTCACGGACATGCAGCGTTCGGTGAAGGGCGAGGTCATTTCCTCGACCTTCGATGAGCCGCCCTCACGTCACGTGCAGGTTTCGGAGATGGTGATCGAAAAGGCCAAGCGGCTGGTCGAACACAAGCGGGATGTTGTCATCCTGCTCGACTCGATCACGCGTCTGGGCCGAGCCTACAACACGGTCGTGCCATCCTCGGGCAAGGTGTTGACCGGTGGCGTTGACTCCAACGCTCTCCAGCGACCGAAGCGTTTCTTCGGTGCGGCCCGTAACATCGAAGAAGGCGGATCGCTGACGATCATCGCGACGGCCCTGATCGACACCGGCTCGCGCATGGACGAAGTGATCTTCGAAGAGTTCAAGGGTACCGGTAACTGCGAAATCATCCTAGATCGCAAGGTGTCCGACAAGCGTGTCTTCCCCGCGATCGACGTTGCCCGGTCGGGTACCCGCAAGGAAGACCTGCTCATTGCGAAGGATCAGCTCAAGAAGGTCTACGTTCTGCGCCGGATCCTCAATCCGATGGGCACCATGGACGCTATCGAATTCCTCATCGACAAGCTCAAGCAGACGAAGAACAACGCGGACTTCTTCAATTCCATGAATACTTAAGTCCTGCAGGTTTGCCGCAAGACTTAAGCGACTCATGAGTCAAGTTGTAATGACTCGGGTTTCACGTGAAACTACTTGGATCTGACTCATGGTCCACAGGATTTCACAACGCGACAAGAACAGCGCGCCCCGTCACCCGACGGCGGCGCGTTGCTGTTTCAGGATGTCACGAAGTTCGTCCGCAGCAGTGATCGGAGCGGAACATTGCGGGCCGATGCAGGCGTAGGATGTGGGCTGATCGTCGAGCGCATTTTTGCCCACGATCGACGGTGACGCCGACGCTGGTTCCGTTTCGACAAGGATATGCTCGAGCGCGCCCGGCAGAGACAATCCGTGCAGTGCTGCTGGAAGATCTCCTTCGAGGGTCTCGCCTGAGATGACCACCTGTTGGGGGTTGATGACGTCGAGCGATGCCGCCAGCAAGCCCGTATGGCCAACGAGGTTTTGCTGCATGTCTCCGGAAAAGCTCTCCAGAATCATGTTCGCCTGCTCGCGATAGCGCTCATCGCCAGTCAGCTGGGCAAGGTGGGCAAGGTTGGAAACCTGAACGGCGTTGGCATTCGGCGTCGCATCATCAGTGCCGCCCGAGAGACGGACAATAACGTCATCGGTATCGTCAGCCGTGGCGGCGTAGCGCAGGTTTTCCGGCAGCCAGTAGTGTTGGTGCAAAGTGTCCGTCCAGTTGATCGCGGCCTCCAGATATTGAGCTTCGTTGGTGGCCTGGAAGAGACGCAAGGCGCCCCAGATCATGTTTGCGTAGTCGCTTGCGGTAGCCGAGCTGCCAAGCTTGCCGGCGCGGTAGGAGTGGCGCAGGCGTCCATCCACGCTCATGGTTGTTGCCACGAAATTGAACGCGTCTCGGGCCAACTGAAGCCAATCCGGGCGATTGAAGACCTGAGCCGCACGCGTCAGGGCGGCAATCATCAAGCCATTCCAGTCCGCGAGCACCTTGTCATCCCAACCCGGGCGTATCCGGCTGGCGCGGTGTTGAAGCAGTCTGGCGCGGAGGTTCGCCAGATGAGCTTCCTGCTCGTCACTCAGATCCTCAAACGTATTCAGCCGATTGAGGATGTTGTAGCCTTCCCAGTTGCCGGCAGGGGAAACATCATAGGCAGCTGCGAAGATCGCTGCATCCACCGTACCCAGGACAGACTGGATCTCCTCCATCGACCAGACGTAGAACTTGCCCTCCTCACCTTCGGAATCGGCATCGAGGGAGGCTGCAAACCCGCCGCCTTCGGCAATCATCTCACGTTCGAGCCAGCCAACCGTTTCTTCAATGCGGCGCTTGAACAATGAGCGTCCGGTTTCGCGATAGCATTCCGTCAGCTGGTCAATGAGAAGTGCATTGTCGTAGAGCATCTTCTCGAAATGCGGCACCAGCCAGCGCTCATCCACGGAGTAGCGGGAGAAACCGCCGCCAAGATGGTCGTAGATTCCGCCCTGGCAGATCCGCCGCAGTGTGTTTTCAACAGCCTTCAAAGCGCGTTCGTTACGGTAGCGGATGGCACCGCGCCAAAGGAGCCAGAAGATGCTCCACTGGGGGAATTTGGGTGCGCCGGTCAGCCCGCCGTGTACCGGGTCGATAGAGCTAACCATCCGGGTCGTCAGTTCGTTGATGAGCTGATCGCTGATGAGAAGAGACTGTCCGCGTGGCGCGGGCGCGGTGAGCGACTCCATGATGATGCTGGCGTTATGGGTGACCTTCTCCGGCTCCTCGTGATAGATGCGGGCGATACTCCGCAAAACGTCGACGAAGGCCGGTCGGCCAAAGGCGCGGGTTTTGGGAAAGTAAGTCCCGCCGAAGAAGGGGCGGGCGTCGCTGTCCAGGAACATCGTCAGCGGCCAACCGCCCTGCTGACCGGTGCGGTGCAGGGCGTTCATGTAGATGGCGTCGATGTCGGGGCGTTCTTCGCGGTCGAGCTTGATATTCACGAACAGCTCGTTCATGACCTTTGCGGTTTCCGCGTCCTCGAAGCTTTCATGGGCCATGACGTGGCACCAGTGGCAGGCCGCATATCCGACGGAGAGCAGGATCGGTTTTCCAGTTGCTTTCGCTTCGGCCAAAGCCTCCGGGCCCCAGGCCCACCAATGGACAGGGTTATCCTTGTGCTGCAGCAGGTAGGGACTGGTTTCCTCGGAAAGGCGATTGCGGCTCATGATCAATCCTCGAAATCTTCAGCAAATAACTTTGCATTCAGGCGCTTCTCTTTGAGTAATCGAGCTTCATGACCATTAGTGCAACCTCGAGCGATACAATTTATGCGTTGTCGAGCGCAGCCGGGCGAGCTGGAGTCGCGGTCATCCGTGTTTCCGGGCCATGTGCCGGATGTGTTCTGGATGTCATGACGGGGGGCCGGCCAACACCGCGTATGGCCGTTCTGAGGAATTTCCTTCACCCACAATCCCGGGAACCGATTGACCGGGGCCTGCTCCTGTGGATGCCGGGACCAGCCACGTTCACGGGTGAGGATGTCGCCGAACTTCATGTGCATGGCGGGCGGGCGGTTATTCAGGCGATGCTGGCTGCTATCGGACAGGTAGAGGGTTGCCGGCTGGCGGAGCCCGGGGAGTTTGCCCGGCGGGCATTTACTGCGGGCAAGATCGACCTCACCGAGGCGGAGGGTCTGGCGGATCTGATTGACGCGCAGACCGAAGCCCAACGCATTCAGGCGCTGCGCCAGGCAGGTGGCGGTCTGTCCTCGCTTTATGAGAGCTGGCGGAGCGAGTTGATTAGCGCACTGGCGCTGGTCGAGGCGGCGATCGATTTCTCCGATGAAGGTGACGTGAGTTCGTCAGCAATGCAGCGGGCTCGGGAACTCGTTGCGGAGCTGAGCGGGAAACTCGCAAAGCATCTTGATG
>Ga0180216_1003013_pt1 | contig 13588 bp, 11 predicted proteins | sample eDN3rd37CBELigMG_FD_128879 | JGI IMG/M metagenome (GOLD analysis project Ga0180216, IMG submission 128879) | Enriched Miracle-Growth compost microbial communities from Emeryville, California, USA - eDNA 3rd pass 37_C BE-Lig MG (version 2)... ... | reverse complement strand
TCACACCGATGCCGACTCCAGAGTGGAAGCGACCGAGCCTGGCATCGGTCTATGCGCTCACAAAATATGCACAGGAGCGCCTAGTGATGCTTATGGCCGGCGCTTACGGCATGGAAGCGGTTGCCCTCCGCCTGTTCAACGTTTTCGGCTCCGGACAAGCGCTTTCCAACCCCTATACGGGAGTGCTCGCAATTTTCGCCTCCCGCCTCATCAACGGCCGCAGTCCGCTCATTTTCGAGGATGGCCAGCAGCGACGTGATTTCGTGCATGTTGGTGACGTCAGCCGGGCATTCCTTTTGGCCCTCGAGCATCCCGCGGCACCGGGCAATGTCTACAATGTCGGTAGCGGCGAGCATCGCTCGATTTGCGACGTGGCGGAACTGCTCGCAGCCGCGATGGGGCGAAGCGAAATAGAGCCGGAAATCACAGGCAAGGCCCGCGCGGGCGATATCCGCCACTGCTTTGCCGACGTGACGAAAATCAGAACCGAGCTCGGCTTTGCGCCGCAATCCAATTTCGCGGATGGATTGATGGAGCTCACTCGGTGGGTCGCGAGCCAGGAGGCCCAGGATCGCGTGCAAAAAGCTCGGGAAGAACTGGAGCTGCGAGGCTTGGTGGCATGACGGCAGATGCGCGCGCGCCAAGTGCGCCGGGAATAATTGCCCGAAGGCCTGTTCTCATAACGGGCGGCGCCGGGTTTATCGGCTGCAATCTGGCCGACCGCCTCGCACGTGAAGGAGTCGATGTCCTCATCCTCGATGCGCTCATGCGTCGGGGCGTCGAGGCTAACTTGGCTTGGCTCAAGGAGCGCCATCCGAAACGCATTTCCGCAGTCATTGCCGATATCCGCGATGGAAATGCCGTCGCTTCCGCTGCGCGCGAGTCGAGCGCCGTCTTTCATCTCGCAGCCCAGGTCGCGGTTACGACCAGTCTCGAAGATCCTCCACGCGATTTCGAGATCAATGTACGCGGCACGCTGCTACTCTTGGAAGCCTTGAGGCAGAGGCGTGACCGCGTACCTCTCGTTTTCGCCAGCACGAATAAGGTTTACGGCGACCTGGGCGAGATCGAGCTCGAGCGCGTCACAGACGCTTACCTGCCGCGCGATAACTACACGCGCACGCATGGAATCGGCGAAGATCATCCGCTTTCGCTCCATACACCTTACGGCTGCTCAAAAGGCGCCGCCGATCAATATGTCCTCGATTACGCGCGCAGTTTTGGCCTGCCGGCTGCCGTAATGCGCATGAGCTGCATTTACGGCCCACGACAGCTCGGCACCGAGGATCAGGGCTGGGTCGCGCATTTCCTGCGCAGTGCGCTGGAAGGCGCACCGATTACGATCTACGGCGATGGCTGCCAGGTCCGGGATCTACTCTACGTGGATGATGTGGTCGAGGCATACTTGGCGGCGTCGCGACGGATCGACGTCGCTCGGGGTAATGCGTTCAACATCGGTGGCGGCCCGGCAAATGCTGTCAGCCTGATGCAAATCGTTTCGGAAATCCGAGCGATAACCGGTCGACCTCTTGACATCGATTTCGCCAATTGGCGCGCAAGCGATCAGCGCTACTACGTGTCCGATGCGCGCAAGGCATCCCGAATCCTTGGGCTCCCGCAGCCGCGACACTGGCGCGACGGATTGCGAGCGCTCTGCCACTGGATGAGCGAGAAAACCGCCGGTTCGGCTTTTCACCGAACCGATTCCGTGGGGGTCGCGGAATTGTCATGAAGGTCGCGCTCGTCAATCCTCCCTGGCATTTCGAAAACAGCATCTATTTCGGCTGCCGCGCTCCACATTTGCCGCTCGAGCTCGGCTACAGCAAGCAGCTGCTTGAAGCCGCCGGGCATGAAGTCCTGATTCTCGATGGCCATTTGTGTGCTCAGAATAGCGTCGAGCTGGCGAGCTCGGTCGCGGCGTTCAACCCGGATTTGACGGTGGTCACGACCGCGCCAAGCTATCTCTTCTGGCGTTGCGCACCACCGGAGCTCCGCGTTCCCATGGAGTTCCTGCTGGCCCTCGCCGGACGTGGCGGCACCTCAGTTGCAGTCGGCCCGCATAGCTCGGCAACGCCCGCTACGGCATTGCGAAAACTCGGCGTCGATATCGTTGTCTTGGGCGAATGTGAGGAAATCCTTGCGGATCTTGCTGATGCGAAATCGCTCGCTGAAGTGTCCTCCATCGCCTATCGCGCCGGCGGCGACATAAAGATCAACGGTCGGCCGCACGCGGCGAAATTCGTCGATTTCGCTCCGCTCCATTGGCCGAGGGAGTGGATCACTCGGCATAGGCATCACCACCATCGCTTTGATCGCGACCCCGATGGCCCCGGAGCGGAAGTCGAAGCATCCCGCGGTTGCCCCTATTCCTGCACGTTCTGCGCAAAGCTCGATTTCCGCGATAGGTACCGGCGTCGCGATCTCACGCTGCTTCTCGAAGAAATCGACGGCCTCATAGCGCAAGGCGTTACCTATCTCTATTTCATTGACGAGATATTCCTTCCCCACGCAGGGCTTCTCGAAGCGCTCGCCGAGCGGAAAGTTGCCTTTGGAATTCAAACCCGCATCGATCTCTGGAAACCGGAGATGATCGACCTGCTCGGTCGCTCTGGATGCGTTTCCATCGAGGCAGGTGTCGAAAGCCTCACCGCCGAAGGCCGAGACGCCCTCGCAAAACGTTGCCGAATGTCGACCGACGAGCTCGCGGATCGGCTTATTTACGCGCGCAGATTGGTCCCCTTCGTTCAGGCGAATCTCATCAAAATGGCCGGCGATGATGCCCGGCTAATTGCCGAGTGGCGCGCGAGGCTCGAGAGCCACGGCGTCTGGGCCAACGATCCAGTACCGCTTTACCCTTATCCGAGCTCACCCGATTACCACCGGCTTTGGGGGAAGCCCGATGACTACGCCTGGGAGCGGGCGCACGCCCATTATCTCGCTCAATTCGACCGGTTCAGCGATATTCAGGACGAGCGGCCTCGCCCCTTATCGGAATTGGAGGCCACATGCTGCCGGAGTTGACACAGGCGGGCACCCTCAGGGTGTTCATGACCGCTGACGCCGTCGGAGGCGTTTGGCAATATTCGCTCGATCTTGCCCAAGGGCTCAGGGCGTACGATACCGAAACGACGCTGTGCGTACTTGGACCTCGTCCGCAGCCCGAGCAGATCGCCGCGGCCCGCCGCATTCCTGGTCTCAAGCTGATTTGCCTCGACCTCCCTCTCGATTGGACGGCCGCAACCCCGGAAGACGTGCTCGACGCAGCCTCTGCAGTGGTAAACGTAGCCGAAGAGGACGATTGCGCGATCGTTCATCTCAATAGTCCAGCTCTTGCTGCGGGTCCCCGCTTTTCCGTTCCAACCGTAGCGGTCTGCCATTCCTGCATGGCGACCTGGTGGCACGCGATCCGCAAACGACCGCTTTCGCGCCAATTTCGCTGGCATCGCGATCTCGTCGCCCAAGCACTTGGCAAGGTCGATGCAGTCGTGGCGCCGAGCGGTGCTTTTGCCAAAGCCATCGCGAAAACCTACAATCTGGCCGCTCCGCCAACGATAGTTTACAACGGACGCCGACCGAGCGTGCGAGAGCCTCTGCCGGAAGGAGTGGCGGTTCCCGAGGGACCTTTTGCTTTCACAGCCGGGCGCCTCTGGGACGAAGGAAAAAACCTCCGCACGCTCGATGAAGCCGCAAGTCGTCTATCAATTCCCGTTTTTGCTGCCGGCCCACTCAAGGGACCGAATAGAGCCAGCATCAAGTTCAATCACCTGCAGTCACTGGGAAATTTGAGTGACGGCCACATCGCGGAATGGCTGGCCGCCAAGCCGATATTCGTCTCAACCGCCCGCTACGAGCCTTTCGGACTAGCTGTTCTCGAAGCCGCGGAAGCCGCTTGCCCGCTCGTTCTTTCTGATATCCAAACGTTCCGCGAGCTTTGGGAAGGGGCCGCGATATTTGTGCCGCCAAACGACGATTCAGCCGTGGCTGAAGCTGTCGAAATGCTAGCATCCGACATTCGCCAGCGAACGCTGTTTGCCTCGGCAGCACGGAGGCGCGCGCGGCGCTATACGGCCGAGGTTATGGCTGCCAAAGTTCGCGCCATCTATGGCGGCCTGTTGGCGAGGAAGGGGCAGCGTGCCCACAGCGAGGTCCTGGCATGAGGCTCGTCTATTTCGCGCACGCGCTCGCCTCATGTTGGAATAACGGAAATGCTCATTTTCTTAGAGGTGTTTTGCGGGAGCTGAAAGCGCTCGGTCACGATGCTGTCGCTTATCAGCCGCGCGCGGGCTGGAGCATCACGAACCTGCTCGCAGATCACGGGCCGGGCGCGCTCGATTCCTTTCGGTCCGCCTATCCGGAGCTTGAGCTTATCGACTACGACTACGACCCCTACGTCGATCTCGAAGCCTGCGTGAACGGCGCAGATGTCGTTGTCGTGCATGAATGGAACGAGCCTTGGCTCGTCACTGGCCTCGGCCGCCTGCGCAAGCTCGGCGGAAAATTCACACTCCTGTTCCACGACACGCACCACCGCGCCGTGAGCGATCCGCGCGCGATGGAAAAATTCGACCTGAGCGGCTATGACGCTGTGCTTGCCTTTGGCGAGGCGCTAGCGCAGGTCTATCGCCGGCGCGGCTGGGGCAGGAATGTCTACGTTTGGCATGAGGCTGCCGATACCCGCCTTTTTCGACCGCCCGAAACGCGAATCGATCGGCACGGACTCGTGTGGATCGGAAATTGGGGTGACGAAGAGCGGTCCCAGGAAATTGCCGACTACCTTCTTCGACCAGCCAAAAACGCGGCTTTGGATCTGGATGTTTATGGCGTCCGCTATCCCGCAGCTGCGCTCGATGCTCTGAAGCGCTGCGGTGCGCGATATCGCGGTTGGCTGCCGAATACACGTGTGCCGCAGATCTTTGCCAAACACATGGCCACGGTTCACGTGCCCCGCCGCCTCTACGCGAGGCAGCTTCCTGGGATTCCCACCATTCGGGTCTTCGAGGCGCTCGCCTGCGGTATCCCGCTCGTTTCGGCCCCGTGGGAGGATGTCGAAGGGCTGTTTCGCTGCGGAGAGGATTTTCTGATGGCGCATAGCCCCGCCGAAATGGAACGCCAATTGATTGCACTCAAAAATGATGCAGATCTGCGCCGCAGCCTTATCGAGAAGGGACGCGAAACGATCGAAGCCCGCCACACCTGTCGCCACCGGGCCCTCGAGTTGCTGAACATCATCGCGAAGTTGCAGACCGGGCTGGAGGAGGTGGCGGCATGAAGGTCGCCTTTTACGGCTCGAGCCTCCTTTCCTCGTACTGGAATGGTGCTGCGACGTATTACAGGGGCTTACTCGCCGCGTTAGCCCGCCGCGGATATGAAATCACGTTCTACGAGCCTGACGCATTCGATCGGCAAACACATCGGGACATAGATCCACCCAATTGGGCCAAGTCACGCGTCTATCCCGCAACGCCGCAGGGTTTGACAGCGGTCCTTGCAGAGGCCCGATCGGCGGACGTGGTTGTCAAGGCGAGTGGCGTCGGTGTTTTCGACACTGAGCTGCTCGCCGGCATCATGCGCGAGGCTCGCCCAGATGCCATCCGAATTTTCTGGGACGTGGATGCACCCGCTACCCTTGCGGATTTGCGGAGCAATCCGGAGCATCTCCTGCGACGCAGTCTGCCTCAGCTCGACGCAGTGCTGACCTATGGTGGTGGGCCGCCGATCGTATCCGGCTATCGCGAGCTCGGCGCGCGGTTCGCAGAGCCCATTTATAATGCACTCGATCCGACCACCCATTACCCTGTTCTGCCGGACGAACGTTTTGAAGCCGATCTCGCATTTTTGGGTAATCGCCTTCCCGATCGAGAGGCGCGCGTGGAGGAATTTTTACTGTCTCCGGCCCGGATCGCCCCTGAAAAGCAATTCCTCATGGGAGGAAATGGCTGGGAGCCGCACCAGCTCTCGCCCAACGTACGCCACCTCGGGCACGTTTATTGCCGGGATCATAATGCGTTCAATGCAACGCCGCTCGCGGTGCTCAATATAGCTCGTGACAGCATGGCTGCCGTTGGCTACTCGCCGGCCACCCGCGTCTTCGAGGCCGCGGGTGCGGGTGCGTGCATCATTACGGATGCGTGGGAGGGCATCGAACTTTTCCTGAAACCCGGTGAAGAAGTGCTTATTGCCCGCGACGGCAAGGACGTTCTCGATCACCTCAATAAACTTACGCCAGAACGCGCCCGGCAGATCGGACGCGCAGCGCTCGCGCGCATCACGCGCGAGCACACCTATGAGCGCAGGGGTGCACAAGTTGACGCCATTTTGCGCAGGATTGCCTCGGAGAAATCGCAAAACGGGAGACGGATGTGAGGAGTGGTCCGCTGCGGATCGTCGTCTTGGGACTGAGCCTGTCCTCGAGCTGGGGCAACGGCCACGCAACGACGTACCGGTCACTTTTGAAGGCGCTTGCGGCGCGCGGCCACGATATTCTGTTTTTGGAACGCGATGTCCCCTGGTACGCAGCCGCTCGGGATTTGAAGGAAGCGGATTATTGCCGACTGGAGTTCTACGACAGTTTGCGGGATCTCGAGCGCTTCCGGGATCAGATCGGCGCGGCGGACGTGGTTATCGTCGGATCTTATGTCCCGGACGGGATTGCTGTCGGACAATTCGCACAGAAAATCGCGCGAGGCGTCGTCGCCTTCTACGATATCGATACGCCAGTGACACTGGAAGCCGTCGAGTCCGGGACGTGCTCGTATCTTTCTGATCAGGTCATCGGTGGATTCGACCTCTATTTATCCTTCACCGGCGGTCCCATCCTTCGCCGTATCGAAGCGGATTATGGCGTGCCGTTTGCCCGAGCCCTCTATTGTTCGGTCGACCCTGAAATCTATGCCCCCTCCCCTCGTCCATTCCGTTGGGATCTGAGCTTCCTTGGTACCTACAGCCCTGATCGGCAACCGACGTTGCATCGCCTCCTCATCGAACCGGCGCGGCGTGCGCCGCATTTGCGATTTGCAGTCGCTGGCGCGCAATACCCACAGGATATCGATTGGCCTGAAAATGTGGAACGTATCGCCCATGTCCCACCGGATGAACACCCGGCGTTTTATGCGGCGAGCCGCTTCACTCTGAATGTCACCCGTGCGGAAATGGTGCGAGCGGGATTCAGCCCTAGTGTGCGTATTTTCGAGGCAGCGGCGACGGGAACCGCCATTATTTCCGATCAGTGGCCGGGGCTCGAGACAATTATTCAGATCGGCCGCGAGACAATGATCGCGACGCGGCCCGAGGATGTGCTCGCAATTCTGCTCAGTATGCCGGACTCCCGCCGCCGACGGATAGCTCAGGCTGCGCGACGGCGGGTGCTCGCCAATCACACGGCTGAAAGCCGGGCTCAGGAGCTCGAGAACCACATCGCCGAAGCCTTGCGGTTTCGGCAGCAAAGCGAGCGGCGGGTGCTCGCCTCCTCCGACGCGCGTTGAACACCGCTTTCACACGCTGCTGCAGCTCGAAACCGGATTCAGAGTTGCGCGTTGGAGATCTTGAAACTGACGGGTCCCGCCTAAACCTGAATGTACCGGAGAGCCTTTCGATGAATAGCGCAAAAGGTAAACTCGTCCTCGTGGCGGGAGGGGCGGGTTTTCTTGGCTCGCATCTATGCGACGCTCTGATCGCTGATGGCGCCCGTGTGATTTGTCTCGATAACCTGAAAACTGGCACACGCGATAACATTTCACATCTGAAGCGGGAGAGCCGGTTCTCTTTGATTGAGACGGATATCTGCGAGGAATTACCTGGAACGCTCAGTTCAAGGCGCCGCCGTCTCGATGCCATTTTCAATCTGGCCTGCTCCGCTTCCCCTCCCCATTACCAGGCCGATCCCATTCACACTTTGATGACCAGTGTTCTCGGATCGCGGAATCTTCTGGAGCTGGCGGACCAGACGAATGCGCGATTTCTCCTCGCTTCCACGAGCGAGGTGTACGGCGATCCCGAGGTGCATCCGCAGACGGAGCGCTACTGGGGCAACGTCAATCCTACCGGACCGCGTGCCTGCTATGACGAGGGCAAGCGCGCAGCAGAAGCCTTGACCTATGATTTCGCCCGCACACGCTGCGCCTCGGTGCGCGTTGCGCGCATATTCAACACCTATGGACCGCGGATGCGCGCGGACGACGGGCGGGTGATCTCGAACATCATCTGCCAGGCGCTTGCTGGCCGCGATGTCACGATCTACGGCGACGGCCAACAGACGCGCTCATTCTGCTATGTCGCCGACCTCATCGAGGGACTGATACGACTGATGTGGCTGCCCGGTCCCGTCCTTGGACCTGTCAACCTCGGCAATCCCGTGGAAGTCAGCGTCGTCGAGCTTGCGCGCCGTGTCATCGCGATGACCGGGTCCCCGTCCAAGCTTGCGACGCAACCGCTGCCCATCGACGATCCGCGTCGCCGCAGGCCTGATATCTCGCTCGCCAGAGCCCTGCTCGGCTGGTCCCCGAAAGTGGATTTGGAAGAAGGCCTCAAATCGACGATCGCCTGGTTTGCGCGCAACGGTGCTGCGCCCCGCCAGCCCGTTCCTCGCGCTATCCCTGCCAATGGAGCCTCGGCCGGCGAGGCAACAGCGGTCCTCGTTTCCTCGGCGGCGGCCGCGCGGGGACGTGCCTGACCCTTGCCTGCGGCGTGTCGTTGCGCGCGGGGAACTGTGGCTTGTTCCCGGCCGTTAGCCGTCCGCACCAGAGGAAAAAGCAATGGTCTTGGAAAGCGGGTTGCGAGCTGCGGCACGCCGGCTCGGGCTCAAATATCTCTCGCCAGAAACCGCCAACATCCAGCGTCGTCGACATGGCAAGGGCTTCTCGTACGTTGATGAAAATGGACAGGTTTTGCGGGATCCGACTACGCGAACGCGCATCCAGAGACTCGTCATTCCGCCTGCCTGGCAGGATGTGCGCGTTGCTGCAGATCCAATGGCACACATCCAGGCCGTGGGTCGGGATGAAGCCGGGCGCGTTCAGTACATCTATCACGAGCAGTGGGATCAACTGCGCGAGGAGCGCAAGGCGCGGCGCCTTGTCGAGTTCGCGAAGGCACTGCCGGCCATCCGGCGCGCGGTGAAGCGCGATCTATCCCGGCGTGCCGGCACGTTCGAACTCGCCGTTGCCGGATGCGTGGCTCTGATCGACGAGACCGCCATCCGCGTCGGTGAACAAACGCACCTGCGGCGTACCGGGGCCCGCGGCGCCACAACTCTTAAGCAGCAGCATATCCGGATCGAAGGTGAACAGATTCATCTCTGTTTCCCCGGCAAAGGTGGCAAGGAGCAACAATGCCAGGTGTCGGCTAAACGCCTGGCGAAGGCCTTGAAGCGCTTGCTGGGCCTGCGATCGCGCCGCCTCTTCTGCTACCGCAACGGGGCGGGACAGCTCGTCTGCATCACGGCTCGCGACATCAATACTTACCTGTCCACCATTTCCGGCCGGCGCGTCAGCGCGAAGGACTTCCGCACGTTTCACGCGACGGCGCTGGCAGGTGACCGACTCGCGGATCTCAAGCCCGAGCTCTCGGAGCGCAAACGCAACAGCCAGATCGTCTCCGTCGTGAAGGAGGTCGCCCAAATGCTCGGCAATACGGCGACTATCGCCCGGAAGAGCTACGTCCACGACGTGGTGCTCACGAGCTTCGTAAACGGACAGCTCGAGCGCCGCTGGCGGCGAGGTGGCCCAGTTCGACGCGGGCTCGGAGCGCACGAGACCGCCCTCGCCCGCTTCCTGGAACACCCGCCCAAACGCGCTCGCACGCGCCGGACTGATCCGGAGGTCGTGAGCTCATAACGTGTTGAGGTCGCCCGCTTGCGACTTCGGGATTGGACGCTCGCTGCAACTCGGCTAAACCGAAGCCAACAGGGCAGCATCTCCCAAGTGCAGATGCTCGCCTCGGTCTCAGCCGAATTAGGGAGCAGCGGGCATGGCCACCACGAATACGGAGCCCAAGAAGCGCATGAAGATCGCCGTCATCCCAGGTGACGGGATCGGCAATGAGGTCGTGCCGGAGGGACTCCGAGTGCTGGAGGCTGCCGGGCGCCGCTTCGGGCTCGAGTTCCAATGGGACCATTTCGACTGGAACTGCGAGCGCTTCCACAAGGTCGGCAGCATGATGCCTGCGGACGGGCTCGATCAGCTCCGGCCTTACGACGCCATCTATCTCGGAGCGGTGGGCTATCCCGGGGTGCCGGACCACGTTTCCCTCTGGGGTCTGCTCATCCCCATTCGGCGCACGTTCCAGCAATACATCAATCTTCGACCCGTGCGCATGTTCGAGGGCCTCAAATCGCCGCTCGCGGACCGCAAGCCGGGCGATATCGATTACTGGATTGTCCGCGAGAACAACGAGGGTGAGTACTCCTCGATCGGCGGGCGGCTGTACGAAGGCACGGAGCTCGAAGCGGCATTCCAGCAGGCCGTCTTCACTCGGAAGGGTTGCGAGCGCGTGATGCGCTATGCCTTCGACCTCGCCATGACGCGCAAGCGCAAAGAGGTGACCTCAGCGACCAAGTCCAACGGCATCTCCATCTCAATGCCCTACTGGGACGAGCGCTTCGCCGCCGTCTCCAAGGAGTATCCGGAGGTCAAGACGCAGCAGTTCCACATCGACATACTGACAGCGCATCTCGTCCGCAATCCGCACTGGTTCGATGTGATCGTGGGCTCCAATCTGTTCGGGGACATTCTCTCCGATCTCGGGCCGGCCACTACCGGAACCATTGCCATTGCCCCGGGCGCCAACATCAACCCCGAGCGCGAGTACCCGTCCATGTTCGAGCCGGTGCATGGCTCCGCGCCGGACATCGCCGGCAAGAACATCGCCAATCCGATCGGCCAGATCTGGTCCGGCGCCATGATGCTGGAGCACCTGGGGCATAAGGAGGCGGGCGACGCGATCGTTACCGCGATCGAGGACGTGATCCGCGCCGGTGAGGCGCTGACGCCCGACATGGGCGGCAAGGCTTCCACTCAAGATCTCGGCAAAGCGATTGCCGAAATCGTCCGCGGGTGAACGGCGCAGCCGCACTGGAAATAACCTCGGTCGAGGGCCGCTGTCGGCAACTGCGCCGCCGTGCGCTATATTAGTGGGAAAGAGGAAAGGCGGGGCAAAGGAGCGTCTGCGACCGACATGCTGAATGCAACCGCCGTCCGGACAGCCATGCTGGTTGCGCTCCTGCTCGGGGCGACCTTTAGCGTGCCCGCTCATGCGGTCAGCGCGAACGGAGCCGCCAAGGCTCAGGAGGCTGCCTCCGCCCTGCTCCGCGGCAACATCGAACAGGCGGTCGCGGCTTATACCGAGGCCCTCAAGGACGAGAGTCTCGCGAATGACCGGCGCGCGGCCATTCTGAACGACCGCGGCGTTGCCAACAGCCGACTCGGCAATCACAAGGCAGCTGTCGAGGACTTCAACCGCGCCGTGCAACTCTTCCCAGAGTACGCGCCGGTCTACAACAATCGCGGCAATACACTGCTGAGTCTCGGCTTCACGGAGGAGGCCATCCGGGACTTCGACCGGGCCATCAAGCTCGCCCCTGGCTACGCGGCCGCGTACAACAACAGGGCAAGCGCGCTGCTGAGACTCGGCCGGGCGGCCGAGGCGATCGAAGACTACACGCGCGCGATTCGACTCACGCCGCAGAGCGCAGCCTCGCTCACGGGCCGCGGCCAGGCATATCTGCTGCAGGACCGGCCCTATTCCGCCATCCGCGAGTTCAGCCGAGCCATCGTAGCCGACAGCCGCTCGGCAACAGCTTACCGGGCCAAGGCCTCGGCAGCACTGCAGGTTGGGCGGTTCGATGAGGCCATAGAGGACCTGAGCCGCGCCATCGCGTTCGAGCCCGAGAACGTCGAGTTGCTGATCGAGCGTGGTCACGCCTACCGGTTTGCAGATAATCCGAATGCCGCCATGCGAGACTTCGCCCGCGCACTCGAGCTCGCCCCGCGCAATGCGCGGGCGTTGGCTGGTCGCGGTCTGGCCCTCGCCAAGCTCGCTGCATTCGAGGAAGCCGAAATTGATCTCGCGAACGCAATCGAAATCGACACCCGTTCCGCCGAGGCCTTCGCCTATCGGGCGTGGCTCTACAAGCAGACCGACCAGCCGGAGCTTGGCCTTAAGGAAGTCGAGAAGGCTCTGCGCATCGAAACCGGCATAGCTGACGTCCATTGGGCCAAGGGTGAGGTCGAGCAGGCGCTCGGCAGAACCGACGACGCAATCGCTAGCCTGCGCAAGGCTCTGGCGATCCTGCCCTCACACCGCGATGCCAGCATGGCCCTCCAGCAGATGGGCGTGGAGGTCGATACGGAGCGAAATGTCCCCGCAGCCGCGATCGACGGCTGGCGCGTGGTGCAGGAAGGCGGCCGGCGTTACGCGGCTTATCTTGAGGGCCGCGCGAAGGTCCGTGTTCCGCTCGAGCTGGTTGGCAAGGGCCCACCGCGGTTGCTCGACTGGGAAGTCAAGGACGGCGTGCTCAAGAGCATTGGCCTTCTGCGTTATCATGCGGGTACGGTTGAAGGTCCAAATGGGCCAGAGCCGGTCGAGCAGATCGCGATCGTCGATGTTTCAGTCGGCCGGATGGTCAGCCTGCAGCTTCACCGTCAGGGCGAAAGGCAGTCGACCTGGACCTGGAACGAGGGGACGGTGACCATCGAGGGCATCGATGGGGTCACGGACGTGATAGTTCTTCGGGACAACAAGCCGCCCGAAGTCGCACAGCGCCGGCCTGATACAACCAATGACGGCCTTTTCGGCGGACCGTTCTGGGCGCCCTGGAATCAGGACCCCAGCTATCGCCGTTCAGCGCGGCAGCAACCCCAGCAGCGGCGCAGGCCACCGAAGACCATCTTCGATTTTCTCTTCGGCAACTGAGCTCCGTACCGACCGCCTGATCAAGCTCACGCAGAGCTGCGCAATCCGGCTTTTGACATCGTAACGTCACCGAAGGCTCCGAGGGAGATCTCCGCGCCTCCAGCGTTCGAGAAGACTTGGCGCGACCGCAAGTTGGCTGCTAAGGTTCATCAAAAGAATAAGAATCTCAGGGGAGTGAAACTCGCATGCGCGCACTCGCAGGCTTCGTGCGCCTGGCCGAAGCCGTGAACGACGTGGTAGGCCGCACCGTAGCCTACTTCACGCTGGCGACGGTGCTCATCTGCGCGACCGTCGTGGTCATCCGATACGTCTTCGAGACCGGATTCATCTGGCTTCAAGAGCTTTATGTCTGGACGCACGCCGCGGCGTTCATGCTCGGCGCCGGCTTCACCTTAATGCTGAACCGCCATGTGCGCGTGGATATCGTCTACGCGACGCGATCGGAGCGAACGCGGGCGTGGCTCGATCTCCTGTCGACAATCGTGTTCCTGTTCCCCTGGCTCATCGTGCTTTGGTACTACGCTTGGCCCTACGTGGCGTCCTCCTGGACGTTGGGCGAAGAGTCGCCCCAAGTGGGGGGTATGCCGGGACTCTACATTCTGAAATCCGTCATTCTCGCCTTCTGTGTTCTGATGGCTCTGCAGGGGCTCGCGATTTGTGCGCGCAGCGCGCTTGTTCTCGG
>Ga0180216_1003012_pt1 | contig 13590 bp, 16 predicted proteins | sample eDN3rd37CBELigMG_FD_128879 | JGI IMG/M metagenome (GOLD analysis project Ga0180216, IMG submission 128879) | Enriched Miracle-Growth compost microbial communities from Emeryville, California, USA - eDNA 3rd pass 37_C BE-Lig MG (version 2)... ... | reverse complement strand
TACGTCATGTGAAGATCAATGTAACAATTGGCATTCGCAACATTCAAAAATCAATGTTAGAAGGATCATCAGTAGAATAAGGTAGAACAACGCAATCACTTTATTATCGCTATGCTAAAATATAAACCGTGGATTCCTTCTTTGAAAAGTTCACATTAGCGGAGGTCTATCGTCGCTACGTCGCACACGTTAGCAAAAACTGTATTGTTCTGGCTTCCATTTTTAGACTATCATGCTTGTGTATAGAAAGGCTACAGAAGATGCGTTATCACGACATTGTCCATGCTTATTGCTCCGAGAGCGAATCGTTTGCTGCTTTCCTAATTCTTTGCGGAGCTGAACCATTGAACACAATTATTTTTAGAAGTTTTCCGGCCTGCCGTCTTGAATGAATGTACAATCAGTGCGCTGAGTTGCAGTTCTGCATTTTGCAATCACGGTACTATCCATGGTCTTGCGAAGGCCTTGTTTCTTTAGTGCGATTTGTTCGTTGGCTTTTTGGTAATTGGCTGCAGCTCCGAATATTCATGCAGCTGTAGTACTGTCGTCTATATCTCTTGTTGTGCAGCGATGCAATGCTTTACATTTTTGTGGTCCTTGTTGTGTAGGGCTTCTAAGCGTTCGCGCTTCGCATTACTTATACTTTGTTGCTTTTGTTGAGAATGTGGTGGTTTGTTGTGCTGTTTCTCCTGTTCTCTTCCTAAGAAATGCGGCCTCATGAGGTGGGCCCTATGCGTTGCTAGTCATCTTTTTTTTGGTTCGCAGTAATGCAATCTGCTTTCTTATGGCGATTCAGCTGCTTTCTGCCCTGTTCTCTTTGAAGAGCTTTCTGTGCAACGCTTACCTCACTCCAGTCGGCATTATGCGGCATGGCCTCAAGAAGTGCGCCTTCGCTAGGACTATGTGCCATCTATTGCTTTCTTGCATACGTTCGTGGCGTAGGGGTCGCGGACTGGCTGCACGTCGGCAGCGTGGCGAGGCTGCCACTTGCCACAATCGGTGATAGTGTTTGCTTGCGGGAGAACGACCCATGATAGCACGCTTCCGTTATGCCATTGCGGGTCAGCAGCAGATGTGCAGTCGCTTCCATCCCAAACCAGCCTTGTTTGGCCCAGCAAGAGCCAGAGCGTATTCTGTGCTCTTTGCGGCTTTCATGCCAGCGTCACACATTCGATCGGCCGCGTAGCCGTAGTTCTTGTTGCTTGCTCTCATTGCAGACTTACGACGACGGCCATCAGAGGCGATCGGTGCAAATCCTTAGGGGCAAGTGCCAGGTGCACCTCGCCAGGCCTGCATTGCGACACTGTATCTCCGCGCCGGCCGAGCAGCTGATGCTAGCAGCCTGTCAGGCATTGTACATGTATGGTTCGCTTCGAACCGTGGCCGATGATCCTTCGGAGCGCTCCGGCCCGTGGACAACTCTGCTCCCCCCGCACAACCAGCGCCATTCAAGCGGATTAGGCACTTGCAGACTGCGTGCGGTCAATCGTTTCACAGCGCTCACGACTGATGCATGATTGTATTGGGCCAAAGTCTATATTATAATAGTATGCATTCTAACCAGCCACACATGGTGGCGCCGTAAGGTCAAGATTTCCCGCTTCCGTGATGTGTGTGGAGTCGAAAGCAGTTGGCGTCTTGACCCAGCGCCGCCAGCAACGTCACGGAGCGAGCCGTGACGAAGGCGCCGGTCGATCGGGTTCGCTGGCGAACCCGTAAACCGGACATCAGACCGTTACGAGTCGGGTCGACCTTTGCTGCGACCAGACGACACGGTCGGGCGCAGCCGTGCGGCGGTACTCGGCGGCCCACCGCCAGCCCGAGGAGCACCTGGGAGGCCACGGCCACTGCACGACACGCCAGGGCTGCGACACTGAGTGCGGCGACGGCGGCGGCGGCACGTGGCCGCGCCCCGACCGGCCCACCACGATGACGGCGGCGCTGCTGCAGCTCGCGCCGGACATGCGCGGCTGCTTCGCGGCCACGCCCGCGCTCGCCGCGCTGGCCGCCGGCGCCCACTGGTCGCTCGAGTGTCAGTTCTTCGACAACGCCGTCGCCTTAGCGGAGCGCGTCCACGCGGCCGCCCGCTCCGCTGCGTCCGCCCACCTCCTGGCGACCGCCCTCGTTCGCCGCGGCGACCTCCTGTCGGCTCTCGTGGTGCTCCAGCCGTGGATCGAAGGCACGCTGGACGCCGCGGCAGCGTCGGCGGCAGCGGACGACGACACGCCGTCGCAGATCCTAGCCTGCCGCTACCTGTACGCCCGCACGTGCCTGGGCGTCAACAAGATGGCCGAGGGCGAGGCCGTCATGGCGCGGACGCTGGCGGAAGTCGGCGGGAAGCTCTCGGCGGCCGACGAGAGCGCCATCCTGGCCCTGCTGGGCGGCCTGTGCCAGTACGCCCACGGCAGCGGACAGGAGCGGCGTGCGCCCGCTCGCCCGCCCCAGTGCGCGAGCTGACCGCGCGCTCGCCGCGCCTGTACCGTGGTGGCCTCGGCGGCGGCGGTGGCAGGTGGGCCGGGCGGACGGAGCAGGCCGCGCAGTACTTTCGGCAGAGCTTGGCCATTAACAGCTTCCTGTGGTACTCGTTCGCCCAGCTGGCCAAGCTGGGCACCGACCCGCAGCCGGCCGAGTGCTTCCACGAGGGCACGCCGGCACTGGCCGAAATCCTCAGCCGGTATGGGCCAGACGGCGAGGACGCCGGCGGTGGCGCCGCCCCACCACCAGCGGAACCCTCGGGGGTGCCCGCACCGGGCCCTGTGCGACGGGCCTTGGTGGACGAGCCCGCGGTGCCCGCGACCCCGTCCGCCGACCTAGGCCTCGCTGCCATGACGCCCAGGTACAGGGCGAAGCGTAACAGAGCGGAGGAACGCCGATGCCTTGGTCTAACGCACGTGCTCGCGAGCCGCGGGTGCTGATTGTTGCTAGTCCGGCGCCCGCGCCGAGTGTGGACGCCGCATCGGTGCGGGGCCTGCGCGCGCCTGCGCGCAAACTTGCCTCCCTGCCCGGCGCCAAGCCGGCGCCGGGGCCGTCGTCCGCGGCGGCGACCCCACGCACGCGGCCGCCCCCGGCGGCCACGCCTGGACGCCCGGGCGTACCGGCCTCGGCGATGGAAGTGGAGCCACCGGCCGGAGCGCCCCGCCGGTCGGCGCGGCAGCAGCTGGTAGGGACGCGGTTGGCGACGGCTGCCTCAAATGCGCATATCCCGTGGTGCTAACGGCGCCGCTGGCGCTGTTCACACACATACACACACGCACACGCAACTGCACGTTCCAGTCGCAGACGGCCGGCACCCCTGCGGAGGGCGGCGTGGGCCGCCGCGTCTCGGCCGGACGTCAGCGTACCCGGTCCGACAATGCCGGGCCCTCCGGTGCCTCTGCCTCGGCTCGTCCGGCGGTGGCGGCGGCGGTGGCGGCGGCGGATTTGCCAGGCGCCATGGCACGGCTGCGCCTGCTGGCTGTGCCCTACGCGCACATGGCGCAGTACCGGTGCCGTGAGGCGCTCGTGGCCTTGGACGACCTCCCCGAGGAGGAAGCCGCCAGTGCGCTGGCGCTCCGCATCCGCGGCCGTGCCCTCTACGAGCTCGCCGACTATGCGGCAGCCGCCGACGTGTTTGCCGAGGCGCTCGCCAGCGACCCGTACCGCCTGGACGGCGTTGCCGACATCTACTCAACGTGCCTGTGGCAGCTCCGACGCGACGTTGAACTGGCCACGTTGGCACACGCGCTGCAAGAGCGACTGCCGCGGGTACGGCGCGGCCCGTAGCGGCTAAGGCACCGGGAGGCCAGCGTGCACTTACATCACTGCGGCGCCGCCGACGTGGGCGTGGGCGCGTCCCGCAGAAACCGGAGACGTGGGTGGTGGTCGGCAACTGTGTGTCGCTGCTGCACGAGCGAGAAGCGGCGCTACGCGCCTTCCAGCGAGCCATCCAGCTCAATCCGGCCTACGCCTACGCCTTCACGGTGCGGACCGAGCAGAACGCCGTCTAGATTGTCCGAGCGCACCGTGCACTGACGGCTGGCGTCCAAGCCGCATGAGCGTCCCCCACCCGCAGCTGAGCGGTCACGAGTACTTTGCCGACGAGGACTTTGACACGGCGCTCATGTGCTTCCGGAACGCGCTGCTGGCCGACCCGCGGCACTATGCTGCCTGGTGCGAAGCGTGTTCCGGCCTGGCGCGCGGCGTCGCCGTGCCGAGGCTTACCCAGGCGAGCCCTCCTAAGGCAGCTTGCCAAACGATCATGCTTCACAGGTACTGGCTGGGCACCATCTACTTCCGCCAGGAAAAGTACCAGCTGGCGCGGTTCCACTACCAGCAGGCGATTGCGATTCACCCCAACTCGGCGCTGCTCTACTGCCACTACGCCATGGCCCTGGTGCGCACGCCGAGTACGCCGCACACACCGCAGCGCAGCAGCTGCTCACACGACTTTCTCCTACCCGTGTGGGCGTGCCGGCACCGCAGGCCGCCGACCGCAGCGACGAGGACAACATTGCGCTGGCGCTCTCGGCCTTTGACCGCGCCAAGGAGATTGCGCCACGCCACGCGCTCACGGCATTCCGCAAGGCCAAGCTCCTGCTCTCGCTGGACAACCTGAACGTATGGGCGAAACGGACGCCGTGTTTGAGGGCCCGCGTGCGCGGAGTAACCAATGCGCTAGGCGCAGCGTGCGAGGCCGTCATCCTGCAGGACGCGCTCGAGGAGCTGCTGTGGACGCGCGACATTGCGCCGCTGGAGGCGTCGGTGCACAAGCTGCTGGCGGAAGTGTACCGCCGCCTTAAGCGGCCGCAGGAAGCTCTGCGCGCGCTGATGATGGCGCGCGACCTTGATCCGCGCAGCATCACGGACCCTGGCCAGGACGCCGCGTACCGGCTAAACGAAGACCTTGAAGAGACCGACGCCGTGCCGGAGCTGTAACATATTACGCTGCATACGCCGCATTGCTGTTGTACAGATGGTGGGCAAGGAGAATGAGAACAACGGTGAATGATGGTACAAGGTGGCGCTGTTCACAATGCGTCTGCGTTCCCCCGGCTCTGGCTGATAAAGTCAAAGCTGGACTCGGCCGGCTCGCCGTCGGCGGCTTCGCCCCCGGCCTTGGGAGAGGCGTCGACAAAGTCAAACGCCGAAGCTGCGGGCTCGGCTGCCGGCGGCACGCCGAGAAAGCCGAACGCCGAGGACGGCGCCTCAGGCTCCGTCGCCGTGGGCGCGGCGTCGGTTCCGGTGGGCACGGCGGCGTCCTCTGCCGTTGCTGGCAGGTCCTCCGCCGGCGCCCCGCTCAGGAAGCCAAACGCCGATCCTGCCGCCGCGGGCTCGGCGGACGGTGGCACTGCCTCAGGCTGGTCCTCGGTGGCGGCGGCGGGCGCGGCGTCTTCGTCGGCCGAGGCTGGCTCGTCCGCAGGTGGAACGCCGAGAAACTCAAACGCCGGCGAGCCCGCCCCGCGTTCGCCAGCCTCGGGCGTTTCGGTGTCTGCAGCAGCATCGCCGTCGGAAGGCGCGGCGAGGAATCCAAAGGCCGACGTCGAAGCCTCCGGCTCGGCAGCGGGCGCGGCATCCTCCGGCTCCGACCGCTGCACGTGCCCCGCACCGGTGTCGACGGCGGCCTCGTCCGCTTCAGCTGCCGCCGGCGCCTCTTCGTCTGCGCCGTTGGTCGTCAGCTCAGCAGCCTCCTCGGCGGCGCGCTCCTCCGTGACCGTCCCCGCCGCAGCCGTCACCGCCGCATCGGGGGCGGTGGTAAGCGCCGGGTCGGTTGCGGCTTCCGGCGCCGGCTCGCCAAACTCGGCCACCAGCGCCGCCAACTCGGCCTCCGTTGCGTTTGCCAGCGTTTGCAGCTCGTCTACAGCGCCGCTCAACCCTGCAAACTGCGCGCGGGGCTGATGAGCACCACCATGCTATCCAACGTAGGGACGCCATAACCGGGTCGCAAAAAAGCTGCACCTGCGCGTTCGTAGTCTTCGGCTTCGGCGGCGGCATCCACGTCGGCCGTCTGCTGCTTGAGCAGCGCCTGCAGCTCGCGGATGCGGGCGTGGGCACGCTCCCGCGTGCGGTCCGCCTCTGCCGCCTCGGCAGCCGCGGCGTCGGCGCTACGTGCATCGGCCTCGTCCGGGAGCTCGTCCGCGCTGTCCGCAGCGTCGGCGGCGGGTGCGTCGGCGTTCTCCGCCGGCTCGGGCTCCTCGGCCTCCTCCGCCACAGCAGGCGGCAGGTCAAACACGTCGCCGATAGGATCGGCGAACCCGCCCGCGCGGATCCGCAAGTCGACGACCCGCGAGGCCGCCGCCAGGACCTGCAGCTGCAAGGCCATCGATCGCTCCGTCAGCTTGCCGTCGCGCTTGCGGCTAAGCAAGGGGCGCCGCCAGTTCGACCGCGGGGGGCAGTCGTTCGTCAGTGAGGGTTGGAACCCGGCAGCGCAGCGCCCCCAGTGTTGCCTCGAAGCGTACGTCAATGGCTCCGCCTTGAGCTGCGACAGGTGGCGCTCCGCCACGGCCAGCTCGTCCGCGGCTACGGCAGGTGTGCACACGGACGAGGCTGGCGCACCACGTCAGGACCGTCGGCGCGGGCGCAAAATCGACGCCGCTGGCCGCGGCGCGTACCTTGCAGGCGCTCCTTGTCGGCAAGCTGGCTGCGCAGGTCTGCCAAGCGCAGCCGTGCGCCAACGACGGCCTCCTCCAGCGTGGGCACAGACTTTTCGAGTGCTGCAATAGACGTATCGAGCTCGTCCAACGACTGCTGCGCTGTCTTGAGCTCCGAGGTCAGCCGCGCCGCTTCCTTAAAGTTTTTCTCTATCGTTCCACCCCCCCATCGCTCCCGCCGGGCCCGCACCACGCTTCGTGAGGACTCGAATGTTCACGTATTGGGCGTCAGCGGCGGCGGCGGCGGCGGCGGCGGCGGCGCGTACCGGCGACGGCCAGCTTCTTCTGCTGCTCCCACTGCGTCAGTTTGGCCCGCAGCGCGCCAACCGCCATCTGCTGTTCGGCTAGCTTGGCCTGCTGCTGCGTCGCCTGGTCGGCAGCCTGGCGCAAGCTTTCCTCGGCGGCCGCGACGTCCTCCCGCAGGCTGCCGCTCCCACAAAAGCCCGCATGATCACGTCCAGCCCAGCGTGAGCGGGCGCAGCAGGACGTGCGGCGCTGCTGGGTATAACGGCCACGCCACGTACCGGGTGACGTCGGCAGCGTACTGAGTGGCCGCGGGCTCGGTCGGCTGCGACGCCCGGGAGCTCTCCATGACGGCGGCCTTGCGTTGCAGCGTCTTTTCGACCCTAGCGCGGGAGCCACCGTCCGCGGCCCCTCCAGAACGGGCGTTGTTGGCCCAAGGGCTCCCGGCAGCCCAAAATGATGACAGACACGCCACATACCGGTGCTGGGCGGTACGGTGCGCTTGGCGCACGGCCTCGAGCTCGTGCAGGCGCGCCGCCTCCGCTTCTTCGGCGGCCTTTTGCGCGGCCTCGAAGGCCTGCTCGGCCGCTGCCAGGGCGGCCATGCCCTCGTCGATCTGGCGCTGGCGTTCCTGCAGCTCCGCGGCCTCCTGATCCAGCCGGGCCTTGTCGTCGGCGTAGGTGCCTTCGAGCGCCGCGATCTGCTCGTCCACGCCGGCCAGCTCGTCCTCCAGCGCGGCCTGCTCGGCCTGCAAGCGCCGAAGCCGCTCTTGCAGGGCCGCAATCTCGTCCTTAAACCCCCCACCGCACGCCAGCGTGGCAACTAGGCCACGTTCCGGTGAGCCTTTTTGCAATACTCGCTGCGCGCGATCCGCGCAGGGGTAGCGTGCTTCGTACCGCCTTGGCGGCGTGCTCCGCCTGCAGCTGGTCTTTGCGCTCAAAGAGCGGCTGGCCGTCGCGCCGAATGCGGGCGTCGTAGTCCTGCTGGCGCTGCTGCACGTGCTCCTCGTCCAGCTGCAGGTGCCGCCGCTTGCGCTGCAGCTGGTCGCGGTCGCCGTCCAGCCGCGCGCGCTCCCGCTGGCGGCGGACCGCCGACTCGCTCTGCAGCTGCCGCAGCGCCTTCTCCTCCGCGCGCGCCTTGCGCGCGAGCGCGTCCGCGGCCGTCTGCAGCGTCGCCAACTGCGTCGCGGCCAACTCGGCGCGCCGCTGCTGCACCTTGTCCACGTCGGCCGTCTGCCATTGTTTGCAACGACGGACGATGGAGGGCGGAGTGAGCACCATGGGCGCTGTCGCCGCGATGCCAGGCGCAGCGAGGTCGCACCAGGTCGTGCAGCGACCGCGTCATGGTGTCGATGCTGTTGTGGTGGCGGCTAATCTCCTCGTGCAAGCGCTCGGCGAGTGTGTAGTCCTCCTATCGACGGGAACTCCAACGCGCACTCCCATTGAAGAAGCGCACGGTCGTGGTGAGCTTGCTGTGTGCACGGGCTGCCACGTGACTTGGAGTCAACGTACGGCTTCGGTGGCAGCGGCCTGCTGCGCCTCGGCTTGCTGCAGCCGCCAGCGCTCCTGTTAGGGGGGGGGGAAGGGCGCAAGTCTGCTTGGCTGGCGCGTAAGGAACGGTCGGCGTGTGGGCAACATCCGCGCCCACCCGGCCGAGGGCGCACCGCACCTGGGCCAGGGCACGGTGCGTGGTTTCCAGCCGCAGCAGGAGGCGCTCCAAGTCGTTGTCGATCGCCGTCCAAGCGGCTTCGAGTTCCTGGAGCACCTGCTCGGGGCTCTTTTCGGACTCGGACGGCGCAGGTTCCGGTGCCTTGTCGTCGCTGGGCGGGGGCGCGGCGGCCGCTGGCGGCGCCGGGCCGGCGGCCGGCTTGGCCTCGGGCAAGGCCTCGGCAGCGGGCCGAGGACGGTCCGGCAGCGGGGCGGCCGGAGCGGGCACCGCGGCGCTGCCGCTAGCCTTGGGCGTCGACGTACTCGCTGCCGCCCGATCGTCTGGCTCGCTTCCTCCCAGGGCGGCCGCGACTGCAGGGGTGCTCGAGGCTTGGCGCTGGAACGGCAGGGCCTTGGACTGCTTCTTCTTGATGACCCTCTGTTCCGAGCCGCCCGCTGCCGCCGGCCGGCCGGCACCGCCATCGTTCGCGGGCTCCCATGGCTTGCTGGAGTCCACCTCCGCGGCAGGCGCCGCCGGCTCGCCTGCGGCCCCCAGCGGACCGGCGCGGCCAAGCAAGTCGCAGTCAGCCCCCGCCGTACGGGTCGCCCGCCCCCGCCCACCCCAAGGGGCGCCAAGCTACCTTGATGGTTGTGCAGGAAGGAGAAGGCCGAATCGCCGCCACCTGCCGCCGGGGCGGGCGCGTCCAGGGCGGGCCCAGCGGGCGCCGGCGGCAGGTCCTCCTTCACTTCCAGGTCGGCAAAGAGCCCGCTGTCATCGTCGGCGGGCGGCGCCGCTGCTGCCTGGTCGCTCGACTGGCTCGCCGACAGGCCCATTGCGGCCTGTGCGGTGGCGCCCGACACCGCCGCGGCCGACGCGCTGACGCTGCGGCCGACGGGCGGCGCCGCCCCGCGCGACGGTTGGCCCGCGGCGGCGGTGGCGAGGTGCTTGTTGCTGGGCGGGACCGCGGCGATGCCCAGCGTCGCGGCGAGGTTGCCGCCCACGACGGGCCGGGCGGTGGCGCCAATGGCGGCGGCGGTGCCGGGCGCCGGGCTGGGCAGCGCGGTGCTGCTCTGCGCCCTCCGGAGCTTGTCGTCCGCATTGGCGGCGGCCGCCGCGGCCGCGGGCGCCTTGTCGCCGCCGCTAAAGATCTTGCTGAACGCCTTCATCGTGTCCGCGGCGAAGGCGAGTGGCCTTGTCGCCCCCACCCTTTCCCCGCACGGCGGCCTGGTCGCCCTGCCCGACCCCTCGAACGCTCGGCCAAGGCGCCGCCGCACGCAGCGCGCCGACGTCCGCGTCGCGTCGGCCAACACCGCCGACGCCGCGGGTGATCTCTGGTGGGGAGCACCACCATTTCGAGGCCCCAGTCGCGTCGCACCCAGCCGATGGCATCGCGGCCGCGGCTGCGGTCCTGGGCCCTGGAGCCTATCTCCACCGAACCGCGATCATCCGGGAAGCACACTGGTGTATTGCATTTGCAATGTACTACATTTCAACATGCTGCATGTGAACAGAGGAACTGTACAAAGCGTCTTGTATAGTGCACCAGGCTACCGCGCGACCGTGCAGACGTCGCGCCCAAGAGTATCCATCTACCGACGCCCGCCACGGAACCGGCCGCCGCCGCCGCCGCCGCCGCCGCCGCCCCGGCCGCCAAAGCCGCTCCGCCGGTCGCCGCCGCCGCCGCGCCCGCCCCAGCTGCGGCCGCCGCCGCCACCGCCACCTGGTGCAGCCGCCACACCGAGCCAGCAGTGCCCCTGTGATCAGCTGCGGCGCGCGAGGGGGAGGGGACGCGCCAGCAGTCGCGCATCAAACGCACCACCAAAGCGGCCAAAGTTGCCGCCTCCGTTGCCCTGCGCGGGCGCCTCCTCCAGCTCGGGCAGCACGGTCGGTGCCTCGAGGGTCGCGCCGTCGCCGTTCTTCCAGAGCTGTGCGGCTCGCGCAACGACGAACTACAGTCCGCCATCGCATGAGCATCCGTACCGGCCCCCGATGACGATCTCTGAATACGCTACGCTGCGTGCACGAACCGACTGCAGCTTCTCGGCGAGCTTGTCCGGCAGGTCAAAGGCGCCGCCGCACTTGCTGGCCAGCATCTTCATGCCCCGCACCGCCTCCGCAATCTGATGGACTCGTTCGGCCGCGAACGCACGCCGATGCGTCAGCACCCCGACTGGCCCTGCTGGCTCACTCGAACGTGTGGCAACGGCGCACCTCGGGAGGGTAGTGGTTGCGGAGGACACCAAACACGTAGGACGGCGTGCGAATCTCGTATGGGAACGTGATCGTGAGCGTCGTGTAGCCTGCGGTGGACGACAGCAGCGACCGTTTCTGGCAACGGCCAAGCGAGCCCATCCGGGCAACAAGGTGTCAGCTCGCTCTCGGCCCCGATGCAGCCGCCCCCGGTACGCCCGGCAGACGGCGCACCTCGATGGCGTCCTTCTGGCCGCAGATGTGCGCGAGCGCCATGGCCAGCGCGTCGACGTCGCCGTGCTCGTCGATGAGCTCCTGCGCGACCTCGCGGAAGTAGGGCACCGCCGACGGCGAGACGGTCTGGAGCATCTGCCGCGCGTCGCGCGCGGCCGCCTTCATGATGTCGGCCGGCTGCGGCGCGCCGATGCGCTTGAAGCGGACGCCGGAGCGGTTCTCGATGTTCTTCAGCGCCCACTCCTGCTGCTGCTTGTAGAAGAGGATGCACACGCCCGACTTGCCGGCGCGGCCCGTCCGGCCGGAGCGGTGGATGTAGTCCTCCACCTTCTCCGGCGGCTCCGTCTGGATGACCAAGTCGACCTCGGGGATGTCGATGCCGCGCGCCGCGACGTCCGTCGCCACCAGGCACCGCACCTTGCCTGGCAGCGGCGAACCGCGTGCGCCTCACGCTGGCTCTGCGTCATCGCGTCAGCCCCCGCACGTCTGTTCCCCTGCAGACAGGGCGCGCGCGGCCGCACCCTCGCGGAAGGCGGCGAGCGTCATCTCCCGCTGCTTCTGCGGAATGTCGCCGTGGAGCACCTGGCATTCCTGCCGGAGGACGTCGTTCAGCGACAGCTCGTTGGCCTCCTTCTTGGTTGATGCGAAGATGATGGTGCGGCCGTGCATGCCCGAGTACACTGGCGGGGCGTCGTGCGCCACGGCGCGGAAGGGCGTGCCACGGCCTCCGGTCAGCGAGCGTCCCCCCCCAGCGCGCCCCAACCAAGGCCACCGAGCACCGCCGCACCCTGCACAATGTCGCGCAGCGTGCTGTTGCGCTCGTGGTAGGGGCACTTGATGGCCAGATGCTGGATGGTGTCGGACGTCTGGACCGAGTTGGCGCCCTTGCCGACCAAGTCGACGGAGAACTTGTCCGGCCGCAGGTACTTGCGCGAGGTCTCCTGGACCCACCGCGGCATCGTCGCCGAGAAGAGCAGCGTCTGCGGCCGGCGGGCCTCGTCCGCGTTCTCGTACAGCTTCCCGAGAATGGTGTCGATGTTCTCCGCAAAGCCCACCTGCGCATGGGCCCCCAGCAAGGCCGGGCGGACGAACGTCGTGAGCGGGTGCCAGCCTTTGCTCAGCGGCACCCGCGGCTGCTGTGCTGTACCTCGAGCATCCGGTCGGCCTCGTCGAGGACGACAAACCTGATCTTGTCCAGGACCAGGCGGCCGCGCTCGATGTGGTCGATGATGCGGCCGGGCGTGCCGATCACGACGTCGACGCCCTGGCGCAGGGCCGTCTCCTGCGGGTCGTACGGCGCGCCACCGTAGAGGCACACGGTGGCGACCTGCCGGCCCTGGCAGAGGAATGCGATTTCGCGCTCGATCTGCAGGGCCAGCTCGCGCGTCGGCGCCATGACGATGGCGACGGGCGGGCGCCCACGCTTGCGGTCCATCGGCGAGGCCATCATGCGCTCCACCATGGGCAGGGCGAAGGAGAGCGTCTTGCCCGAGCCGGTCTTGGCCTGGCCGACCACGTCCTTGCCGTCGTAGATGGCGTCGTAGGTACGCGCCTGGATGGGGAAGAGCTTGGCAATGCCACGCTTCTTGAGCAGCTCCACCGTCTCGGGGCTGATCCGGAAGTTCTCCAGCGCGTGCGGGTCGGCCTCGGCGTCCTCCCCGTCCGCGGCCGCCGTGGCGCCGTCGTCCGCCTTGGCCTTAGCAGCCTTGTCCTTCTTGGCCTTCTTGGCCTTGGGCGCGCTGGCCTCCTCGGCGTCGCCGACGACGCCGACGTTCAGGTCGACGCTGGTGATCGAGTTGGACCGCGTGCGCTGCGCGATCGGGGCGCCATCGTCGTGGTCGCTGGCCGCCGCCTCGGCGGCCTTGCGCTTCTTGGAGGCCTTGGCCGGCTTGGCGTCGTGGCCGTCGGTCGCCGCGGGTGCGTCCGCGGCGGCGGCGGCGGCCTTCTTGGTCTTCTTCTTGTCCGCGGCGGCGGCCTCGCTCTTGGCGGCCTTGGCCATGATGCCCGGCATGGCCGTCGGTGGCGGGCCCACGATTTGGGTGGGACGCCGTACGAGATCGGCCGAGGACGGGTCCGGCGTCGTGCAGGTGCAGCGGCAAGCAGTCTCGTCCTGCGTCTGGTCTGCGTGCGTCGCGCTGCGTCGTGGTCCGCGCCGCTGCGCCCGTCTGCGTCCGTCGGCGTCCGTCGGCGTCCGTGGTGGGGCGGTGTGCGCCACATGGCCCGCCACGTGGCTCCAGAGTCCAGAGGACGGACAGCCCACGTGGCCGTCAGTGAGATGAACTTGAACGCGGTGGTTGCTGGAACGCGGTGAACGCGGCAGTTGAACGCGTGAACGCTGAACGCGGCATTGAAGCACATGGCAGCAGATGCAGAGCACTCGCTAGCGCTGCCTGGCTCGCCTGGCTCGCCTAGCGCTGCCGTTTGAACAGGCTACTAGATTGGTCGACGAGTGCTGAATCCTCTCTGGCACGAGATACGACGTACGGCGATGTGGCGGATCCACATCCTGCGACACCGTGCATGCGCTCGCGGCGTCGCACAGGCACGCGATGCGGACGAACGGACATTGGAAGCATCCGGAAAAAAACCAGTGCCGCAGCCTAAGCTGATTACGGCGAGCGAGTGCTGGACGGTCGCTGGCATCACAGCG
>Ga0180216_1003011_pt1 | contig 13590 bp, 18 predicted proteins | sample eDN3rd37CBELigMG_FD_128879 | JGI IMG/M metagenome (GOLD analysis project Ga0180216, IMG submission 128879) | Enriched Miracle-Growth compost microbial communities from Emeryville, California, USA - eDNA 3rd pass 37_C BE-Lig MG (version 2)... ... | reverse complement strand
GGCATGGTTGGCGGGCTCGTGGTGGGTGAAGATGATGAAGGGGAAGAGCGGCGGAGGCCATCGCGTCGATGCAGAGGCCGCGACCGTTGCCGACTAGCGGCACGCCGCGTACGGCGCGGCGCGCACGAGGGCGCTGGCTGCGGTGCACGCGGGAGAAGCACAAGGGAGCCGGGCACGGGGCCGCGTTGGGGCGGTCGAGGGAAGCGGCGAAGGAATCGCGGAGGGCGGCGCACGGCGCGGAGCGGCGGCGGCCACGCCGGTTGCCACCGCCGCCGCGCCCACGGCGGCGGCCGCGTCTTGGTAACGGCGCAGCCAAAGGCGCTCGTTTCCCTCTCGCCCTTGCGTTGCCCTTGCATTGCCCTTGCACGCCTGGCTGCCCGTTCCTTCGCCTCGCCTGCTCACCTGGACGCCGCCCCCTGCCTGTGCTGCAACCGCGCTGCCGTCCAGGTTGCAGCCCCGGGGCCGCCACACCGCCGCCACCATGAGCCTCAGCAGCCTCACCGACGACGACCTGCCCGAGGAGCGCGCCTCGACCGGGGCGCGCAACCGGCGCATCTCGGTCAGCGCCGAGACCATGGGCGCCGACGAGCTCAACAGCGAAAAGGTCGTCCACCCCAAGACCGACGAGCAGAAGGCGCGCATCACCAACGCCATCAAGGGCAACTTCCTCTTTGGCCGCCTCGAGCCCGCGCTGCACGCCGAGCTCATCGACGCCATGGTCGAGCGGCCCGTGAAGAACGGCGAGGAGCTGATCAAGCAGGTGCGCCGGGGCTCTGACGCGGGCGACACGGGCAGTGTCGAGGCTGACCGTCGCCCCGCTCAGGCTCTCCCGGTGCTGCGCGTGCTCAGGGCGCCGAGGGCGACTACTTTTACGTGGTCGAGTCGGGTACCTTTGACGTCTTTGTGGCCAAGCCCGGCAGCGAGCCCGTCAAGGTCACCAGCTACTCGGCGGGCGCCGCCTTTGGCGAGCTCGCGCTCATGTACAACGCACCACGGTACGGCTCCAGCACCGATGTGCGCGGCCAGGCGCCGTCGGCCGCCGCTCACGCGCCGGCCGGCCGGCTGCGGCGGGTCGCGCTTGCCGCGCGGCTTCGGGCGCTAGCGCGGCGACGGTCAAGGCCACGTCGGACGCGGTGTGCTGGGCGCTGGAGCGCAAGTCGTTCCGCCGGATCCTGCTGAGCACGACGCTGGCCAAGCGGCGCATGTACGAGGAGTTCCTCGAGGAGGTGCCGCTCCTCAAGGAGCTCGAGCCGTACGAGCGCCACAAGATCGCCGACGCCCTCCAGCCGGCCACCTTTGAGGACGGCCAGGTCATCATCAAGCAGGGGTACCCCCCTTCGGCGTGGCGCGCCTGCTGAAGGCAGCGGCCGCGGTTTAACCGGCACCGTCGCTCACGCTCTCTCTCTGTGTGCGCGGCGGTGCACGCCCCCGTGCAGCGACAAGGGCGACGCGTTCTACTTTATCGAGGAGGGCGAGGTTGGCGTGTCGCAGGTCGACAGCGCCGGCGTGACCCACCAGCTGCCGTCGCTCAAAAAGGGCCAGTACTTTGGCGGTGCGTCCGCCGGGCGCCCTCGCAAGTGGGCGAGCGCGTCCCGGCATTAACGGCATGCGGCGGCTGTGCCTGCCGTTGCGTGTGCAGAGCTCGCGCTGCTCACGGACAAGGCGCGCGTCGCCACCTGCACGGCCAAGGGCCGCGTCAAGGTCGTGTCGCTCAACCGCTCGGCCTTTGACCGCCTGCTCGGGCCGTGCCTGGACATCCTCAAGCGCAACATGTCGACCTACGAGCGGATCAGCAAAGAGACCGGGCTGGCATAGCCAACCTGCGCGCGTGCGCCCCCCGCCCCATGCCGCGCCTGCACACCGAGACCGGACCGAGGCCCGCGTCCTTCGCCGCCACATCATCCACGCGCCATCTCTTTGTTGTTGTTGTTGTTGTCTGCGCATACACTGACCGAGCCTGCCCTGTATTGATCCAATGCATGGAAGCGATGCTGCACGCGCCCGCATCCACACAGGCGGTAGGCACGGGTCTGCGTGGGGCGCACGCGGTGGTTTGAGTCGGCGCGGCGCCTGTCACTTACGTTCCTCGAGCCTCGACCAACCACCACGACCGCCATGGAGCCCGCCGGCGGCGGCGACGCCGTTGAGCCGGCGTACGCGGTCGCCAACGACCTGCCACCGCCAGCGGCGGCGGACGCGCCCGCGCCCCCGCCGGGCGACGGCTTTCCGCCGGGCTACGGCGGCGGGCGAGGCCGCGGACGAGGGCGAGGCCGCGGCGGCGGCGACGGCTGGCCGCGGGGCGGGCACCGGGGCGGCCGCGGCGGCGGTGGGCGCGATCCGTGGCGGCCGAGACCCCCGCCAGGCCAGGTTTGGGGCCCGCCGGGCGCCGGGGCCGGCTTCGGCTTGCCGCCGCCGCCGCCGCCGCCGCCGGGCGCCGCGGATCCGTACGCGACGTTGCCGGTGGCCTTTGGGCGGGCGCCGCGCGGGCCGCCGCAGGCCAAGGCAGGCGCGCCTCGGGGAGTCGAGGTGCTGGGGAGTGTAGAGGGCGCTGACACACAGCAGGCGGGGCTTTCTTCGTGCCTCGCCTCGCAGCGGCCACGGCACGGGGGCGAGAGCAGAGGCCGCGGCGGTGGCGGTCGCGGCGGCGCCGCGGCCGGTGCCGGGGCGCTCGCCCAAGGGCACATTGGCCAGTTTGTGAAGCCGTCCTTCCTGGACAACCCGTGGGCAGAGCTGGAGCGCCAGCTGGGCCTGCCGCCGGCCATGCAGAGGTGCGTGCGCGCGCGGGCATGGTGACCGCGAGGAGGCTCGCAGGGTGGCTCATGCTGGACCGCGACGGCGGACCTGGTTTCCCGGCCGCCCCCCAGCTTGCGAAAGAGCAACGCCGTCGAGGCCCCCGACGCGGTGGACGAGGCAGCTGAGGACGGCGCGCCCAGTGACGCCGAGCCAGACGGCGCGGCAGACGCCGGGCCACACGCCGGAGCCGACGCGCGTGAGGCGCCGGCAGAGGACGGCAGCGCGGATGCCGCGCCCGCCGACATGCCGGTCGATTCGTAGCGGGCCTGAACTATGCGGAGAACTCTCTCTCTTGTACAGCACTGTGGCACCGACGGTTGCACTGCGTGTATTGCATGAACTACCAATGCCAAGATGCCAAAGGACTGCCGTTGGTGCACGGTGCCAGCGTACAAAAAAGACGTGCGCGTGCAGCTCAGACAATGCCTGCGTCACGCCACGATGGGCGTCGACAAAAACTCGCGCAGGTTGGGCATGGTGGCCAGGATCTCCACGACGTCCGCCGCGGCGCTGCCCATCTCGGCGATGGCGTCGGGGTTGATGTTGGCCACCGTGTCGCACGACTGCTCGGCCAACCGGCACCGTGCGGAGGAGCCGCCCGACGCATGAGCAGCTGCTTGTCCACGCGCGGCACGCGCGCAGGGACCGCGGCGTACCCGGTGGTAGCACGTGTCCAGCGCGGCCTTGGCCGAGCCGCCAAACAGCTCCTGCTGCTCGACCGTCTTGATCTCCTCGGCGCCCGTGAACAGGCCGCCGGCCGGCACGCCGCGCTGGCCGTGCGCCCACTCCCACATAGCCCACCCCTCTTTTCACAAGATCAGCATGGCGTCGCGCCTCCGTTTTGGGGTCGATCCCCCCCACGCACCTCGATGAAGGGGCCGTAGTCGCTGCGGCCGTTGAACGGCGTGGTCTGGTACGTCAGGCCGCGCTCCTCAAAGTGGGTCTCGAAGAGGCGCTGGATGTTGGCCGAGCCCTGCGCGCGGCCACGGAACGGGCCCAGCCAGCCGGGCCCACGCCCGCCGTGAGCCTCACCGGCCCAGCCACGAAGAGCCCATGCGCTCCTCGCTTGGTGCCGTACGGTGCGCACGTCCTCGGGGCCGGAGCGGCCGTCGTAGACGCCGCGGATGTAGTTGGGCGAGCCGATCATGTCGTAGTTGAGGTTGAGCGCGATCGACTTGATGGCCTCGTCCGAGAGCTGGTCGACGTAGTACTGGCTGCCGAGCAGGCCCCACTCCTCGGCGGCCCACCAGGCGAAGGTGACGCGGTTGGCCGGGACGACGCCCTGCCGGTAGAACTGGAGCGCGATCTCGAGCACGCCGGCCGAGCCGCTGCCGTTGTCGTTGATGCCAGCGCCCGCGGGCACCGAGTCGAGGTGCGCGCCCACGACGATCGTCGCGTTCGGGTCGCCGCCGCGCGTCGACGCCAGCACGTTGAGCGTGGTGTACGGCACGACGGTCGCCTGGGCGGTCATGCGGACGCGCGCCGCGTCGCCGTACTCAATGATGAACGTCGCCGCGGCCGACGAGATGGCGAAGACCGGCACGGCCGTGCCGGGGTCCGTGCCGCCGAGCGTCGGCAGCGCGTCCTCGGGGTTGTACACGAGCACGCCCGCAGCGCCCGCCTGGAGCGCGTTGGCCACCTTGACGCGGTACGTGCACGTGGTCGCGTTCACGCCCGACGGGCTGTACGTGCCGCGGTTGATGATGGCGATGCGGCCCGGGACGAAGTCGGCAAAGTCGGCCGCCTCGCAGCCCGCGCGCACCAGCTGGGCGTGGCGGCGCGCGCGCAGCGAATGGACGGGGCGGTGCGATTTAGGGGCGGAGCATCCCCAGCTCGCCTCGCCCCTGCCCCACGCACCTGGGTGGCGGCGGTCACGTCGCCCGAGCCGCCATAGTTGAACCCGAGAAAGTCGGTGTTGAGCTCAAAGGTGGCCGCGACGGGCGCCGTGAGCGACAGGGTCGGCGCGGCGGTGTACACCGGCAGCGAGACCGGCAGGCTCTGGACGGTGATTTCGTAGTCGGTGTTGCTGCTGAGCTGGGCCACCACGTAGTCGACCGAGGCGTTGTAGCCGAGGAACGTGGCGCGGCTGCCCTCGTTCTCGGGCCGGTTGGCGATCTCCTCAAAGGCGCGCAGGTGCTCGTAGATGCTCTCCTTGGTCACCTGCCCGACGGCGGCGCCGCGGAGCATCGCCGGCGGTGCGGTCTGCGTCAGCCGCCACGCTGCCCCACCGCGATTTCCCGCCCGCGGCGGGGAGACGGCCCGCTGGGCCACCGTTTCTGTACCGCGTCGGCGAGTGGGACGCGCCGGTGGAGCGGCACGGGCGCCGCCAGCGCGCCGGCCGCCGCCGCCGCCGCCGCCGCCGCCGCGAGCGCCGCCACTTTCGCTGCCATCGTTTTCAGGGCCTCCGACGGCACAAAACTGAAGTGGCAGAGGCCCCACGACATGTCTATGACGTCATGGCATTTATCAAGGGCTTTAGAAAATAGTTGTTTGCATACACGGGAGCGCCCTGAGAGTGGCAGTGACGTAGGCAGGACTGCGTCATCGGCGGCTCGCATGACGCCGCGCGTGCGCGCACGCAAGCCTACAGAGATTGCAGAGATGCAGCGGTGGCGGCGGCACGGGCCAGCTCGGGCCACGTACGGACGCCTTGCACCGTTCTTCTTCTGCTCCTTCCACCGGTCTCTATGCATTCCGTGGATGCTGCATACGGACGCCGCCTCGCCCTTCTGCAGGCTTGGCGGTTTGCGGGGCATTTACAGCGCATACCCCAAACCCTAGCTGACGCTATAGAAATCGTCATACCCCAGACCCTAGAGAGGCTCTATGAGTGACATCAGAGGCCGTTGCTACGTCTGCACTATGAGCTTTGCTATGGCGTAAGAGTAGAAAGGCGTTTATGACGTCATACGCGTCATTGCTCGCTTTGACCGTGTTTTTCGCAGGCGGCGGCCGACGGGGACGCCGCCGAGGCGCGCCCGCTTTTTCAGCACTGCGAAGGCGCGACGGCCCGCCGAGATCACTGCCACCGTGTTAGGCAAGCGAAACGCTGCCGGTTGGTGTTAAAACTGTGCGATTTGAGCGCGCTTTGAGCGCGCACGGCCGACCGCGTTGGAAGCGCGTGCGTGGCGAGCGCGGCCCCGCCGACGGAACGCGACCCACCGCCAGCGCCAGCTGTGAGAGCGTGCCGGCGCGCGCGCCCGAGGTGCCGCCGCCATGGAGGACCCGTTCTACGTCGTCAAGGAGTACGCGCGCGCCGCCAGCCGCCGGCGGCCTCGCGCGACCGCCGTCTCACCGCGATGCGCTGCACACCGTCGCCGGGGCGGTTTGGCGTTCCAGCGACGTGGTCCGCGCTATGCAGGAGATGGAGGCGCTGTACAAGAGCTGGCAGGGCCTGCTCGCGACCAACACGGCCAACAACGACGAGTTTGAATGGACCACGAACCAGATAAACAGCAAGCTCGTGACGGTGGAGCCGGACCTGCAGGACCTCGAGGCCACCGTCGCCATCGTCGAGCAGAACCCGCACCGGTTCAACCTGCCGCCGAACGAGCTGTTGGAGCGCAAGCAGTTCATCACCAACACCCGGCGAAGGCTGCAGGTGCGTAACCAAAGTGAGCTCACGGCGCGTGCGAGCGCTTTGTGCTGACGTTGGGCGTGCCCGTGCAGCCTGGGCCGCCCGCGGGACCGCAGGACATCGTCGCCGACATGAACAGCTCGACCACCAAGGGCAAGATTGAAAAGGACAAGCGCGAGGTGCGGGCCGGCGGCTTGCGTGTGGGGTGGCCACGGGGTGAACCGCAGCTCAGCGGCGTCTGCGCGACGCTCCGCATTTGGTGCGTTGGCAGGCGCTGATGCGGCCAGCGCGGCCGATGGTGGAGACCTCGGCGGACGTGGCGCGCAAGAACGCGATCAAGGACAACCAGCGCTTCATCGACGAGCACAACGTGCAGCTGGTGCGCATCCTACCGGCGGGCGGGCGCGGGAAGGGACGAGGTCGCGGCTGACGCCGGCGCGGAGTGCGGTGCGGGCTGGGCCGTCCCCCCAGATGATCGACAGGCAGGACGAGCTGGTAGACGAAGTCGGGCATACCGTGGGCCGCTTGAAAGAGTACGCCCACCAGATCAACGACGAGCTCGAGTCCCAGGAGCAGTACGCTGGCGGGACCACCGGCGTGCAGCCTGGCCGTCGAGTATCGCTGACCAGCGGCACGGTGCATTTTCGCTGTTGCCGACGCCGCTAGGCTCATCAACGAGCTGGACGACAAGGTGGACCGCACGTCGGGCCGCATGCAGGCGGCCATCAAAAAGGTGAATGAGGTCATCAAAAAGTCGGATGGTACGGCCTGAGCCGGGCAGTCCTGCGCCGTACGGCGCCGCCTCGGCTGACCGCTGCACCCTGCCGCCCGCAAACGCGCGCGCGTGTGAGCTACAGACAAAATCTCGCTGTGCGCCATCGGGTGCCTGGTGGTGATCATCGTGATCCTGGCCATCTTTGTGATTCTTTAGTGCGGCACGGCCAGCCTGCGGAGCGCGCGTGCACCCTGTACAGTTTTTTGCCAGCCCCGGCCCCGGGGAGGCTTATGTTACATTGGATTGCGGCTGTACAGCGCCCGGCGGTGGCTGGGGTTGGTAGGGCACCGCGGACGGCGGCGGCGGCACGGGCGGCGCCCACGGCGCGGTGGGCAGCACCGCGGCCAGCGGCGGGGGGTCGCCGTTCGGCAGGGCGGCGGGCGGGGCCTCAGGAGCCGGCGCCGCGGCTACCGCCGGCGCCGGCGGCAGCAAAAGGCCCGGCGGCCGCGGGGGGGCTGCGGTGCCGGGCGCCGCCGGGGCCAGAAAGTGGCCAAACTTGCAGTCGGCGCCGCGGCTGCAGCGGCCCAGCTGGAAGAACTCGCACGGCACCTGCTTCAGGTCGTGCGAGAAGGGGCAGTCGTCGCCCTTGGTACACCGCCCGCCCTTGAAGAAGCGGCAGACCTCGGTCTGCTTGGTGGGCTGGGCGTCGTGCGAGAACGGGCAGGCGTCGCCCTGCGGCGGCCCACCGGGGCCAGGGCGGAAACGAAGGATGGGTACGTTTTGATTGGGGGCCGTCGTTCTGCGGGGCAATCGCGGCGCACCCGTACCTTGCGGCACTTGCGCTCAAGGTAAAACTTGCACACGGGCCGCTCTTCCTGCGGCGTCTCCGGCTTGGCCCGCTTGCGCCGTGGCTCCTCCGCGGGGGGCGCCGGCGGGGCGGCAGCGGCGGCGCTGGGCGGCGGCTGGCCGAGCGCCGCGTCGGTCCACGCGCGTGCGCCGGAGGCCGCGAGCGCCGCGAGCAGGGACGGGGCCGGCGGCGGCGGCGGCGACGACGGCAGCGGCTCCGCGGCGGCGCCGGGCGGCACAAACGCGGTCGGCACCGCCGTCTGGGCGCGGGCCGCCTGCTGCTTGCGCCGCCGCTTGCGCGCCTGCTTGGCCCGGCGCTGGGTGGCCGCGGTTGCCGGCTCGCCCTCGCTCGCGTCCTCGGCGGAATCCTGCACGTCGGCCGCGTCTGTGGGCTTGGGCGGCGGCGCCTCGGGCGGCGTGGGCACGCGCAGCGGCGCGGCGGCCGCCATGCGCAGCCCGTCGTCGTCCTCGTCGTCGTCCATGGCCGCGGCGGCCGCCACGGATGACGTCATCTACAGAACTCGGTCGAGGTGAGATTGTGAAAACGGCGCTGTCGTCCTAATGAAAAGCTAAATCGAGCCTAGTAAAGTTGCCCAACTCGCCCATCGCCCTGCAGCGCGCCTTTGAGCGCACGGCGACCGCGTTTGTGACGCAGGCGACGTAGAGCAACGTATTAGTGCATGCAGCGAGTGGCCCAGTGCGATGCGAGCAGCAGCATGTCGGCGTCGGCGACTGTAGAGCGTGTGAGGCATGTGGCAGAGGCCGAATTCAACGTTCGCACCCAAAGTCGCGTCGGCAGAATTGATTTCCGACGTTGTTCCGACGCCGCGGACGCGCAGGTGCGCCGACCCGCACGCCCAAGCACCCAAGGACCCACGCGAAGGGGCCTCGCAGCGCCCCCCCCCCCCAGGGCTGGCGCATGCGTGTGGCACCGTCAGGGGCGGGGGGCAGCATGGTGGACGAGCGCGGTGATGCCGAAGGACGACGGGGCGGCGGCGCCATCCCGAACAAGCGCGGAGCACGTGGGGTCCGGACATGGGCGACGAGGCCGGGCGGCGCGGCAAAGCGGCGGAGCAGGTGAAGCGGGGGGCGGGCTGGCGACGGCGGCCGCGGCGGAAGGCGACCGCCAGGTGGGGGGCCGCATGGCGCACGCCCGTGCGTCCTGGATGGGCAGGCGGAGCACCCAGGCGTGCTGACAAAGACAAGGCACGCGTCTGCGTTCGACCTCTAACCTCTAACCTTCCCGCTGCGTCCGGGCCGGCGTACGGTATCGGCACAGCTCACGTCGACAAAGATGACGGCCCCGGTGGCGAACGCGGCGGCGGCGACGCCCGCGCCCGCGGCGGACGCGGCCCCGAAGAAGCCCAAGCCGTGCTGCAGCTGCCCCGAGACCAAGGCACGGCGCCGCTTTCCGGCCGAGCCGCTCACACGCCGGTAGCGCTCACCTGGGCGACGTGGCCGCGTTGCTGCTGGATGTTGGCGGAGCACAGAAAGCGCGGGACGCCTGCATCATTGAGAAGGGCGAGGCCAATTGCACGGACCTCATCGAGGCGCACAAGGCGTGCATGCGCAACCTCGGCTTCGAAGTGTAAGCCATTTACTGTTCCGCTTCAAAGCTCGTTTGCATCTGTACAGCGGCGGTCGCCCGGCGGCCGCCCCACCATCACTGCGTTGCCTTTGTCTTTACATGATTCCACTACCGTACAGTGTCGCGCACGGGCGGCCCCGCCGTTAGGGCTGCTTCGGCGGCGCGGCGAGCTCGAGAATGCGGCTGACGTGCAGCGGGCCCTTGGCGCCCCAGCCCTCGACGCCCGGCGGCACGTCCGGCCGGAAGCCGACGTACAGCTGGTATGCCTCGCGCTGCAGCTGCTCGGGCGTCCGCGACGCCGCGAGCGCCGCCATCGCGGCCTCCACGGCGGCCAGGTCCGCGCCAAAGCTGTCCTGCAGCGACCGCTGCACCTGCTGCGGCGCCACAGGCCGCCCGTCTACGACGGCGTGCAGCTCGTTCGCCGGCTGCACCAGCTCCACGGGGAACGTCTCGCCCATCACCGCCAGCGCGCGCTGCCGGCGGTACGCGGCCGGGTGCGTCGGCACCGTCGGCAGCGCGACCGGCTGCAGCGCCGGCGGACTGCGGCCTCCGGCGCCGCCGCCCGGCGCCGCCGGCAGGATGCCCAGGCGGGCGCCCTTGGTTTGCGCGAACCGGCTGGCCACGGCGCGGCCGAGCGTGAGCGCCGTCGGCCGCGGGTGGCCGAGCCGCATGGCCACCTGCGTCGTCCACCTGTGACACCCGGGAGGGGGGGCCGGGCCGTTGCAGGCAGTACGAACGACGCGCGTTAGCGGCGGCCACGCGGATGTGTCGTGAGCCGCTGGACGTACAGGATCAGAACGGGGGCGCGGTTCACCATGACCACGGGACCGGCCAGCGGGGGCGGTGGTGGTGCGGCCGCCGTCGCCGCAGCCGCGGCGGCGTCCAGCTGCTCAAACACAGCGGCGTCCCACGCGTCCAAGTCGTTGTCGTCCAAGGGGTCCGACGGCTCGGCCTTGGGCGGGTCGGCGGCGGGCCCTGGCGCAGCGGCGCTGGCGTCGTCGTCGTCGGGCTCGGTCTTGATCGTCACGGCCGCGCCCTCCGCCTTGACTGCCGGCTGCACCTTTGGTGTCCGCGGCCGTCGTGCCTTGGCGGGCGGCGCCGCTGCCACCGCGGCCGGGTCGCCGTCGGCCTCGCGCTTCACCGCCGCCATCGCGCGTCGGCCGTCGCTCTGGCCGTCATCACCCTCTCGTTCACCATACCCTTGCCTTTCTCTAACCGCAAGCAGAGCCCGCTATGCCCTTCCTGCTGCTCTGCGCGCCCGTTGATTCGCCGTCCGTGTCCGCGTCGACGTCCGCCTCCGCGTCCCAGCGCCAGCGGCCGCGTCCGCGTCCGCCGCCGCCGCCGCCGCTTCCTTGGATGACGTCATTCAGTCTGCGACTCGGCCGCCTGACGCGTCGTGCGTCCTCCTCCTCCTCCTCCTCGCTGGACGCTGCGGCCGCGGCGCCTTGCACGGCCAAGGCAGTCGACAGCACCTGCAGCTGCTCCTCCTCCTCCGCCTCCTCCTTGCTGGACGCTGCGGCCGCGGCGGCTACGCGCGGCCAAGGCACTCGACAGCACCACCAGCTGCTCCTCCTCCTCCTCGTCGTTGCTGGACGCTGCGGCCGCGGCGGCTACGCGCGGCCAAGGCACTCGACAGCACCACCAGCTGCTCCTCCTCCGCCTCGTCGTTGCTGGACGCTGCGGCCGCGGCGGCTACGCGCGGCCAAGGCACTCCACGGCACCTGCAGCTGCCCTTCCCCCTCCTTCTCCTCCGCCTCGTTGGCGGACGCTGCTGCTCTTGCAGCTTCTGCGGCTTCTCGTCCACCTCGTCCGCGTCCTCTTCGGCCGCCTCGCTCTCGGTCGCATAGCCCGCCACCATGTTCCTCTGGCGGCACCGGCGGACGCTCGCCGTCCTGGCGATCGCCGGCAGCGGCGCGGTCTGGGGCGCCCAGTACGCCTTCAAGAAGCTGCTGGAGCAGCAGACCGTTGCCGCGGACGCCGCGCGGCAGCGGGAGCGGTGCGGACACGGCGGCGCGGGCACTGCAACGGCGAGCCAAGGGATGCTCACCCACGATTCTTGGCTGCCCGTGGGCCGAGGGCCGCGGCGCAGGCTCAAGGCGCACTTTGTGCAGATCCAGGAGAGCGCCAAGGCGACGCTCGAGTCGTTCCTGCCCAACTTTTACGAGGAGGTCGCCCGCCTCGCCGACGTCGACTCGGTGCGCGGCCCGCGTCACTGGCGGCGGCCGGGGCCGACCGCCCACTAACGACGCGCCTTGTCCCCTCCTGCGGCGACGGCCCGCTGGCAGCTCCGCACCGCACTGGAGCAGGCGCGCAGCGCCAAGGCGGACGCAGCGCCGCTGACCCAGGAGCAGAAGCTCGCCCAGTGGGAGCAGCTCAAGGTGGAGAGTACGTCGCCGCACGCGTAGCAGCCGCCGCGCGGGGTTCTGCGGCCGTACTGACCCGAACGGCCCTCCTCGTATTCGACGGCCCGCCCCACAGGCTTTGTGCAGGCGCTGGCGAGCGTGTATGTGCTGGCCGCGGCCGCGCTGCTGGTCCGGATCCAGATGAACGTCCTGGGCCGCTACAGCTACCTGGACATCTTGCACGGCGCCGTGGTCGGCACCGAGGACGGCGACGCCGCGGCCGCCGCGGCCACCGCCACGCCCGCGGCGGCCGCCCCCGCGCGCGCGCTCCTCGAGTCGGCCGAGCGCGCCTACCTGTCGCTGCCGATCTACCTCCTGCGGCGTGGCGTGCCGACGCTGGTGCAGCTCGTGCGCGACGCCATCGCCGAGCCGCTGGCCGGGTACGTCCCGTGGCGCGCAGGAGAAGTGGCCTGTGTGCCGACTAGGCTGACCGTCGATGTCCGTGCGCGCCGGGCTGGCACGGTGGTGGTGGTGGTGGTGGTGCGGCCAGGTTGTCGGTGCGGCGCAAGGTCTCGCGGGAGCAGGTCGCCGACGTGCTCCGCGCCGCGCGCGCCACGGTGGAGCGGGACCGGTGCGCTCGCGCCCGTGTGCCGACTATCGGCGCGTGTGGCAACGTGTGCTGAGCGCCCCGCGCTTTCGGTCGGTTCGTTGGCCCTCGCAGGCTGACGCGCGTGCTGGCGGTCCTGCTGCCAGAGGAGGGCCAGGAGGCCGCGGCGCTGCCGCCGGGCGTCGACGCCGCGGGCCTGCAGCAGGCGCTGGCCATGATCGCCGAGACGCGCGACCTCGCCACAAGGTGCGGCTGTGGACGCGCACGCGCGAGGCAAAGCAAAGACCGCCGCCGCGAGCTCACCGTTGCTTCGCCGCAGCCCCAGCCTGGTTCCCGCACCAGTGCGGACGGCGCGGTGGTGCTGGAGCGCCTGCTGGACGCGGCGTTTGGCCCGCTCCACGCGGCCGTGGACGCCGTCTTTGCCGACGCCGTGCGGAACGCCGGCGTCTCCGTCTCCGTCTCCGGCGTCGGCGCCGGCGAGGAGGCGCGGATCCCGCTGCCCAACGTGGTGGCGTGCATGGGCCGCCAGGCGCGGCTGGTCCTGTCGGCCGAGGTGGACGCCGTCCTGGACGCCGGGTTATACGTGAACGTGCGTCGCTGCACGCACCCGCGGCGCGGCTGCGTCGGTGCCGTGCGCTGACGTTGCCCGGCGTCGCCATGGGGTGGTGGTGCGCGCGCCAGGCGGTCTTTGACGTGGACGAAGGCGCGCTGCTCGCCGGGAGCATCTACACCTCCTTTGAGGCGTGAGCCGGCTGGATGCGCCCCCGGGCCCACGATGTACAGTGTACAGGAAACGCATGCATCGCCGCCGTCTCGGGGCGCATGCCATGGGCGGCGCGCGGCCGCACCGGCCGCACGCAGGGGACGGCGGCGGCGGCGGCGGCGGCGGCGGCGGCGGGACCGTGCCGTAGGTCGGCGACGCATCCGCATTCCTGCCGGACGCTGCGCCGTCTACCGTCCACATGCACGCGGCTGCTCGACCAGCTCCCCGCGCCGCCCCGAGCCGCCACTAGCCGCTGTCGTCCATGGGTGCATGCGTGCATGCATGTGCTCTCCATGCTCCATGCGTGCATGCATGCGCGCGCTCGATAGTCCGCTGTCTCTGTGTGTCGTCTCCTTATT
>Ga0180216_1003010_pt1 | contig 13593 bp, 13 predicted proteins | sample eDN3rd37CBELigMG_FD_128879 | JGI IMG/M metagenome (GOLD analysis project Ga0180216, IMG submission 128879) | Enriched Miracle-Growth compost microbial communities from Emeryville, California, USA - eDNA 3rd pass 37_C BE-Lig MG (version 2)... ... | reverse complement strand
TAGCTAACGCCGCCGCCGCCGCCGCCGCCGTAGCCGTACGGCAGGCCCGAGCCCGGCGCGGGCGCGCTGTGCTGCGCACGCAGCGACCTCGGCTCCTCAAAGCGCCGGCGTTCCCACCGCGGCGGCGGCGGCGCACCACCGGGCGGCAGCGGCTCTGCCGGCGGTGCCCGCTCCCACTCGCCGCGCGGGACGTAGCTGTGCGTGCTCACATTGTTCGATGCTGTGTGCCAACGCGAAAAGCCGCCCCGGCACGATGGCGCTGCCAGACGTTTAGCAATCCGACGGTCGGCCCCACCCACCTTGTTGGCCTAGCAAAGCGACGGCCGTACCCAAGCCCTCGCCGTAATGGTCGCCACTCGCCGAATCGGCGTGCGTACTAGCAGGCGATTCGGCCGGGGCGCCGTCGCGGTCGGCCGAGCGCCGCCGGTCGCCGTCCACTCCGGCGCTCTCCGCCGACGCGCGGTGACCGCCGCGCTCCAGCAGCGCCGGGTTGGGCGGGACCGCGAACGTCGCCGGCTTGGGCCCCTTGGCCGCCGCCGGGGCCGCCGGAACCGCCGCGGCCTTGGTCGCCCCGGCGCCGCCCTTGGCGCTGATGGGCACGTAGCCCGGCCGCGTGCGGTCATCCGTGCCCTGCGCGCCGGCGGTCCGCTGCGGCGGCGCAATCGCCACCGCGCTGAACGCCTTTGGCGCTGTGTTTGGTGCTAACCGAACAGAGATGAACGCGGCTGGCTGTGTCAGCCGTAGCCCAGGTGGAGCGTATCCGCAAGTGGCTGAGCACGTACGTGGCTGGGCCGCGGCCTGCGCCTTCCGCGCCGAGGCGGCGCTCGTCGTCGGCTTCACCGGCGGCTGCGGGAACGCCAGCGCGGTATCAGTCACGGAGCGTGGGTGAGAACGATGGCTCGGCCGCGCGCCGGTCGCATGCACGGCACGGCACGTACAAACTCTTCCACGACCTCCGGCTCTGGCTTCTTCTCTGGCGGGGGCGCCGCCGCCGCCGGCGACTGCTGCGCCGGCAGAAGCCACTTGGGCGCGAAAAGCGCGCTCTTGTCGGTCGTCATGGCGTCGGCCGTGGATGACCACGAAGGCCCTGGGCGCCGTCTAGAAACAGGCCTGCGCGGCGCCCGTGTGGCGGCGCACGCCAAATACTTCCACGCCGATCGATTCAGGCGAGATAAAGAAAGCTAGGCGCAACTGAAGCGTTTGTGACCGCCGCAACTGCTCCAGCGAGACAGCCCCGGGCTAGAGGCACCGGCGCGTCCGCGTAGCAACTACACACCCCTCACCTCCTGGTCTTCACTACGCCTACCCAAAGCAGCAGCAGCAGCCAACGCACGGGCCGTATGAGGCCGCCCGAGCTCTCACGCTCCCTGTAGACATGCCCTATCGGTCAAATTCTAAACTCGGCAGTAAGGAAAGCAGGCCGATGCTTGTGCGTGCACGGACACGGCAAACGGTTCGCCTGGAGCCGCCGTCCAGCGCGTCCTCCGTGCCCTTCTATTTAACCTCTGCGGTGCGCTTTATCGCGCGGCGCCTTCGTCCTTTTCCTCCCCTACGCGCGCGCGAGCGACCGCTGCGGCGGCCCCCCCCGCGCCGGTCTGGCGACAACCTGCTACACACAAGCTAAGCTACTCCCTTCTTCCTCGCCCTCGTCTGCGCCGCCCTAGTTCCTCGTCCTCGTCTGGTCCACGTCGCCGCCGTCCACGTCCTTTCCTGCTTTGCCCGCTTCGGTGCGAGCGGCGGCCTCGCATACCAATCACCCTGCACCGCGACAGGCAGCGGCAGGCCCCGCCGTCTCCGTCTCTTCCTCCCGTCGTCGTCGCTGTTCCGCGCCCGCCTCCCTGCCAGCGTCCGGCGGGCCGTTGTCCGCGGCGGCGTCCGCGGCGGCGTCGCGCAGCGTCCACGTCCGCTGCCGCCGCCCGCGCACCCACACAGCGAAGCGTCCATGTGGTCCTTGGATGACGTCATCGCTCTGTAGCCCTAGCCCTAGACCGCGCCCCTGCCCGCGCACCCTCCACCACGATAGGAGGCCTACCACCCAGCTAGCCCCTCTCTGAGTACTGCCCTCTCGTGCGCCGTGGCATGATGTCATGCATTTGCAGCCCTAGCCCTAGACACGCCCACACGGTATGGTGTTTGGGAAGACGGTCGTAAAGGCACGCGGAGCGCCGTTTTCTGTGCGGGACCTTCATGACGTCACAGAGGGATAGCCCTAACCCTAGACGCCACGGGTTTGGCGCGAAAAACGTTGGGCGGCAGCGACCGCGACGACCACCAGAGAGAGAGAGGCACGGGACAGCCGCCTGCGCGCTAGCGTCTGCAGGGGCCGCACCTGCATGTGAACAAGCATCGGATCGCTTGGGACACGCGACCTGAAACGGCCGGCGACGCGGGGGCCGGACTGGCACTGAAACGCCGCCATGTTGGGCAGCAACCTGCGGACGGTGTGCCAGTCGTTCACGGCAGACGGCACCTACGACCTCCGGCTGGACTTTTTCGACGAGGCCGGCATCCCGAACCGGCCGCGCGGCACGTGCATCTCGCTGGTGGCGCTGCGGCCGCCCCGCCAGGGTGCCGACGCGGGCGGCAGCGACGCGGGCGGAGCGGCCGCGCGAGCGCCGGCCGCGGTGCCGGCAGAGGCAGCAAGGTACCGCCCGCGGCCTCCGCCGGCCGGGCCGGCCGCCAAAATGGTACGACCTGCTAACGCACTGCTGTCTCAACGTGTTTGCGGCTGCGCTGCCAGTGAGAAGCCGCGGGCGCCCTTCAACCCGCTGGGCCTGGACGAGAACGGCGACTATGTCGGCCAGCCGGCTCAGCCGCGGGTGGCGCTGCAGCCCATCACCACCACGGCGCAGAGCGTGACGGTGGGCGCCAGTGCCGCCAGCCCCAGCCCGGCGACGAGCAGTGCTGCCGGCAAGCCCTCGACGCCGACCGCGGCCACCACCCACGCCGCGCCGGCCAAGCCCGCCGCCGCCGGCGCGGGCAGCGGCACGCCGTCCACGCCGTCCAACTTTACCTACACGTCCACCGAGGTGGGCAGCTTTGGCCCGGCGCAGTTTGCGCTGTCGACGGTGGCCAACATCGCCGACACGCTCTCGTACATCCTCCCGAGCAAACGCAAGGCGCGCGGCGGCGTCAGCAGCGACGGCCTCGCGAGCACCGCCGCCGAGACGGCGCGGCTGGAGGGCGCCGTGCCCTCGCGCGTGCTCACCAGCAAGGAGCTCGCGGCGCACCCGCACAAGGCGCACCCGCTGCCGTGGAGCAGCGCCCCGGAGAACGTCTACATGGTCTTCAACGTCAACACCTCCCTCCTGCTCGTCGACTACAGCGGCGTGCATCGCGTATGGGGCCGGCGCGCTTGGGATGGGTCGCACGGGCCGCGACTGACCCTGCGGCGGCCACGGCCAGCGACTGCGCCGGTTGCGCAGGGCCCGTTGCAAAAACTGACCTTTCCGCGGAGTCGGCCGCTCGTGCACGACGTCAACCTGCTGACACGCAGCCCCGAGCGGCTGGACATTGCCGTGGGCATGTCCAACGGCGAGGTGCTGGTGTACGACCCCTTTGGCAAGCGCAGCCTGCGGCTCAACAAGCAGGTGCGCGGGAGCTAGCGCAAAGGCCGGCAGGCGCCGCCGCGTGCTCACGCGCGGCGCCCTCGCGCGTCCAGGACGGTGTGCGACGACGCAGGGCGTGATGACCAAGGCGGCGGTGACGGCCATCCGCTGGGTGCCGGGCAGCGAGGGGCGCATCCTGGCCTCGTACACGGACGGCTGCATGCTGCTGCTGGACACGGAGCGGGAGGACGCGCCGCTCAGCCTCGAGGTCAACACGACCGACATGTGCGGTGGCCGGTTGCGTCGGTGCTGGCTTGCGGCGGCCGGGCCTGAGCGTGCCTGCGTCGCTTGCGGCTGACCACTTCATGGTGCACAGGTTTATTGTCACCACGCCCAAGAGCGAAAAGCACAACCCGGTGGCCTGCTGGCAGGTGGGCCGGGCCGGCATCACCGGTACGCCGCCCGACCTGCGTGGGTGGCGAGCCGGCAAGCACCTCACGCTGGGCGTGCGCGCTCGCTGGCGCTGGTGTTGCAGCGTTCGCCTTTTCGCCGGACTGCCAGCACCTCGCCACCACCGGCCGCGACGGGTTCCTACGCATCTTCCACTTTCCATCGGCCCAGTACGAACCGCGTCCGCTGGCGCCGTAACGTTACACTACCGCAGCTGGCTAAACCGATCTGTTCACTGGTGTGGCGGGCACACACACAGGCTGCTCGTGTCCATGCGCAGCTACTTTGGCGGCCTCACGTGCGTCGCGTGGAGCCCGGACGGCAAGTACCTGGCTGTACGCGTCGCTGAATGCGCCGCTTGCGCCGGGCGCACACGCCGAGGCTGACCGTCATACTGGATCGGCAAGGGTTCCCGTGGCGGCAGACGGGCGGCGAGGACGACCTCGTGTCGGTGTGGTCCTTTACGGAGCAGCGGCTGGTCGCGCGGTGCCAGGGCCACCAGTCCTGGGTCCGTGGCAGTCCCGATCGCCACAGCGGCACGGCAGCAGCGCCAGCACTCACAAAGTCCCGCTGCCCGATGCTACGCACATTGCCGGAACAGGTGGCATCGGTTGCGTTCGATGCGTGGAAGTGCGACGCCTCGGTGTACCGCTTGGGCTCCGTCGGCGAGGACGCGCGACTCGCGCTGTGGGACTTTTCCGTGCACGCCCTCCATCGGCCGCGCTCGGTAGGGGCGTCGGCCCGGCGCCCCTCGCATGGCCGCGCACGCTAAGCCGGCCTGCATGCGTCGGCCTGCTTAAGTTAAGTGCGGCGGCGCCCCAGAACTCTATCAGCCGCCACCGCAGCGTCTCGTCGATTTCGGGCGCCCGCAGCGCGCCTGCGCCCGTCGACGCCGTGGGCGAGCGCCGCGGTTCGTTCCAAATGGGCCGCGTGGTGCCCGCGCCCGGCTTGCACGAGGCGCCTACCATCGAGCCGCTCATGGTGCGGTCCGATGGGAGGGTGCGCACACGTGTGCCGCATGCGCTTATGCTCGGACGCTGCTTGCTTCAGGCCGCGTGCATGGCTTCAGATCAAAAAGATCCACTCTGAGCCGCTGTCCCACCTGCTGTTCCGCGAAGACGCGATCGTCACAGCGTGCCGCCGGGGCCAGGTCAAGGTGTGGGTGCGGCCCGCGAGCTCCACCGGCAGCGGCAGCAGCGCCCCCACCACGACGACTACCACCACCGATGACGCGGCCGCCGCGTCCAGCTAAACCTTAAGAATGGCGGCGGGGCTGTACAGACTGTACACTAGTGTACACTATAGCAGTGTTCACCACTCGGTCTTGGTGCCGATGGGCAAGCCCGCCTGCTTCTTCTTGACGTTGACGTGCCCGTACGGGCAGTGGCGGCACGCGTTGCCGCAGCAGTAGCCGCGCTGCCGGTGGGCCAGCTCGGTGAACACCGTGTAGCCTGTCGCCGGGTCGACGTAGGTCGTCTTGCCCTCCTGCGGAGCCCACAGCACGGTGGGTAGCAAAACGAAGCGGGTAAGGGACCGCGCCGTCCCGCAACGCGCAACGGGGCGAATGCCGTACCTTGACGGCCTGGTCGTGGGCGGCCGCCCAGGGCGGCCGCTCGGCGACCGGCGCCGCCGGTGGCGCCTTGGCCTCGCCGTCCGGCGTCGCCATCGTGGCCGCAGTCCGGCGATGCTTCGTCGCCACTGCCGCGCGTCGGGCCAAGCGGCCGAGCATTTGCTTCGCGCGCCTGCTACGACGTCGCCCCCTGTCGCCCGTCTCGCTTCTGCCGTTCGCTTTGTCCCTTTCGGCTGTTCTCGATCCGTCGCCTGTGGCCGTTAAACCTTCGTTGCGCTGTTCTCCGTGCTCTGTTCGTTCGTCTGTGGTCCCTCTGCGCCCTGTGCCCTGCGCCCTGTGCCCTGTGCCCAGTGCGCTGTGCCCTGCGGCCAGTGCCCTGTGCCCTACGCCCTGCGCCCTGCTGCCGAGCCGTCGCCGCGTTGCTTTTTTCGCGCCAAAACAGCGCCGATGACGTCATCGCCACTCGTCACGGCGGCGGCGCAGACGGCGATCTCCCGGCGCTCCCGCACGCCTTCGGGGCCCGCTTAGAACCCGCTGCACGCTGCCTGAGGACTCTGCCGTCCTCGGCTGCACCACGCTACGCCGAGTAGAAGCGGCGGCGAGTCGAGATCAACGCGCGCAGGTAAACTGTGAACCGAAGCGGCGCCGACTCGAACCATAGAGATCTACGCGGCTCCGGGAGGTGGCGCCGGACGGGAAAACGCCGTAGGGGCCGGCTCCACGCTGCGAAGATAGGCACACCCAGTCGTGTCTACCTGCACGCCGACGCATCTGCGGGCCGCCTCGCCCTTACCGCACCTCCACAATGGCGCAGCCCCAAACGGCGCGCGATCTCGAGACGGAGCGGGTCCGCGCCTCGTTTCCGGTGCGCAAAATGACCGAGCTGCTCTACGGCGGGCCCGAGCGCGTGGCGCTCAAGGTAAGGGGGCCCAACGCGGACGCGGAGGCGGCCGTACACGCGGCTCATGCAAGCTCTGCAGTCTACGTTGCGTGGGCGTGCCAGGAGCGCATGGCCAAGATGGCGGCGACCGACCCCAAGCTGGACACGACGCCCATGTGGTTCATGGGCCACTCGGAGCGCTACGAGTACGCGCTCGGCCAGACCTCCTACCTGCAGAGCCTGCGGCACCGGCTCAAGCTGAGCATCCCCGAGATGGAGGCGCTCATCAGCTCCTTGCCCGACTACTACTACCCGTCCGTGTGCCGCCTCGGCACGGCCGACACGCCACGGCCGTGGCTGGCTGACCGGCCCGTGCTGGACGGTCAGTGCGGGTACGCTACCGCAGGACCGGCGCGCACGTCTCGGTGTTCTTGGCGGCGCTGCAGACGCAGGCGTCCAAGGAGCAGCTGGACGAGTGGATGCCGTGGGTCATCCACCGCGGCATCAGCGGCTGCTACGCCCAAACCGAGCTGGCTCACGTACGCCATCGGCAGCTCTCGCGCGCGGCCTGAAACCTTGTGCGCTCACCGGGTCGTCCGGCCGCGCGCGGTGCCCGGCAATCGGGGGCGTCGCTCAGGGGAGCAATGTGCAAGCGCTGCTCACGACGGCCACCTACGTGCCAGAGACGGACGAGTTTGACCTGCACACGCCGTGCCTCGAGGCGACCAAGTGGTGGATTGGCGATCTGGTCCGTGGCGGGGGCGGGGGCGCGTGAGCGCTTGATGCGCGAGGCGGCATGCGCCCTAATGCCGCTCAAGTCGGTTCCATGGTGGGCACCGGGCGCAGGGCAAGACGGCGACGCACGCGGTCGTCTACGCCCGGCTCATCATCAAGGACGTCGACTACGGCGTCCATGCCTTCCTGGTGCAGCTACGGTACAGAGCGGCGCGCCAGCCTACTCTGAGCCACAGGTTGCCAAGAGGAGCTAACGCAAGCTTTCGCTGCGCGTGGGGTGCGACCCCCCAGCTCGCTGGAGAACCACTTGCCCCTGCCGGGCGTCCGCGTGGGCGACATCGGCCCCAAGGTCCGTGCCCAGCGGCCCACACGCTCCTGGAACCATCCCACTGACCCCTCTGCGTCACCACTTTGGGTCCCGGCGGTACCTCCCCAGTTTGGCTTCAACGGCGCCGACAACGGCTTTTTGCAGCTGAGCCACGTGCGCATCCCGCGGTACGGCTTCCGCAAGGGCACCGGCGACGCGTCGGCTTCGCTCCTGACCCGGCCGCCACTGTGCGCTCTGCCCTGGCCGTCGGTCAGCACCAACATGCTCTGCCGCCACGCGCAAGTGCTCCCGGGCGGGCAGTACGTGAAGCCCAAGCACGACAAGCTCGGGTACGGCGGCATGCTGAAGGTGCGCGCCATCTTTGTCAGCACCGCCGCGACCTCGCTGGCCAAGGCCGTCACCATCGCGGTCCGGTACGGCGACCGGTCTCCGCTCGCGAGCCTGGAACGGCCCTCGCCCTCATGCCTTTGGGCGCGCGCCACCCCTGATTGCGTGGGTGCACGGCAGGTATTCGTCGGTGCGGCGCCAGGGCGGCGCGCCCGAGAAGGAGACCCAGGTGCTCGACTACAGTGTGCAGCAGTACCGCCTGTTCCCGCTGATCGCGGCGGCGTACGCCTTCCGGTTCACCGGCGCCTACATGTCGCAGCTGGTCAGCGATCTCAAGGTGCGCCAGCCGCTGGCCACTGCTGTTGCCGGACACGTTGAGAAAAAGCTAAACTTTTGCGCAGGCATGGGTCTGTCTCACTCACGCCTCGCTGGGCAGGCGGACAAGGCCGGCAGCGAGCAGCTGACGGCGCTGCCAGAGGTGCACGCCGCGTCGGCGGGCCTCAAGTCCTTCTGCTCGACGGTGACGGCCGACGGCATCGAGGACGCCCGCAAGTGCTGCGGCGGCCACGGGTACTCGCTGTTCTCCGGCTTGCCCGAGATGGTGGCCAACTACCTGCTGATCTACACTGGCGAAGGCGAGAACTACTTGATGACGTACATACGCCGCCTTGCAGCAGCGCTGCCGATGGGAGTGGCTGCTCACACGTTGCAGAGGGCTTGCGTGACTCGCGACTAATCGCACCCCAGTCAGCAGACGACGCGGTACCTGCTCAAGCAGCTCGCCGCGGTGCGCGCCTCCGGTGACGCGGTCAAGGCACGACGACCCCTCCACGCTTTACGTCTGAAACGCCAACGTGCTTACGAACGCATTCGCAGGGGCTGGAGTGCATTTGGCGTCGCCAGCTGTCGCCGCAGCTCGAGTACCTGCGGCGCACCGAAGCGGACCTGCTGCAGGAGCGGTGCTCGGTGCGCCAGCGCAGCGACTGGCGGCAGCCGGAGGTGCAGCGGGCGGCGCTGGCGCACCAGAACGCGCGGCTCCTCGCTGAGCTCGCGGAGGGCCTCCGCAAGGCCACCCAGGAGCGCGGCATGAGCTACGCCGACGCGTGGAACGCGCACCTGGTGGAGGTGCGCCGGCCGGCGCCAGTCGAGCGGGGGTCGCTGTTGCAGCCACGAAAGCGCTCACCAACCAACAGTTACCCAATCGACACCGCGCCCGTGCGCAGATCTACCGCGTCAGCATGGCGCACTGCCGCTCGCTGGTGGTCCACAACTTTTTGGCCGCGCTGGAGCGCATCCGCATCAACCAGCCTGAGCTGTACCCCGTCCTCAAGCGCCTCTCCGACCTCTTTGCCCTCCACGGCTTTGAGCAGGTAGGCGACAGCGCCAACCGGTCAGTGTCCGTGGGCAGCCTACCAAGCCGCCCATGGCGACCGCTGTTGCCTCGGCTCGGCAGCGGCTGGTCGATCTGCTGGAGGACGGCTACGTCAGCAGCGCGCAGGCCGCGCTGCTGCGCGAAGAGGTGCGGGCCCTGCTGGACGAGGTGCGCCCGGACGCCGTCGCGCTCGTGGACGCGTGGAACTTCCCGGACACCACGCTGGCGTCGGCCATCGGCCGCTCCGACGGCCGCGTCTACGAGGCGCTCTTTGAGCTGGTGCGTGTTGTTGGTGCGCGCAAGGCGCGCACGACAGCAGGCGCGGCGGTGCTAAGGCCTTGTGCGACCCCGGTGCCGCAGGAGGCGCCGCCGCCGCACAGGCCCAGCGCGAGCCCATGAACGCGCAGCCCGTCCCGGCGTTTTATGACACCCACCTGCGCCCGCTGCTGAAGGCCGGCCAGGCGGCCGTCAAATTCACGCCCACCAGCAAGCTGTAGCGTGCCGGCATGGATTCACGCGCGCACGCCCCGGCGCGCCTGCCATGCATCGTATAGTCTATAGTACAGTGTTGTACACCTATGTTACATTGCGTTTAGAGCTTCAACCGCTGGATCTCTTCGGGAGCAAAGTCGACGCGCAGGCCGAGCACCTGCCGCACTTCGGCCCCGGACAGCCGCCAGACCAGCGCGCCGGTCCGGTTGGTCCACACATCGTACACGTCCGCGGGCTGTGGGCCACCGCGGCGAGCGCAGCGCGGTCGGCTGTCGCGTTAGCACTGCCGTCGCCGTCGCCCGCCAGCTAGCTCGCACGTGCCTTTTCCAGGCCGAGGAGCAGGGCCATCTGGGTCAGCCGCACAAACTTGTCGCGCGCCGTCCAGCGACTCGCGCTGCTGAAGAAGCTGACCAGGGCACGAACGTCCGCGTCGATGACGAACGCACCCAGCTGGACTCGGCATCGGTGGAACAGCCACAAGAGTGCATGTGAGCGACCACAGTTGCACACCCACCCCGCCGTTCGCGACACGGGCGTACCGCGTTGAAGCGGCTCCGCAGAACGACCTTCTCGACCTCGGACGCCACGAGCTGCGCCACGTGCTGCATGAGCCGGCCATAGTTGCTGGCCGTCAGCAAGGGCTGAAGGAAAAACGGAGGCCGGCCCGCGTCGTGGCGCGTCGACCACGGTGAGCGCGTGGACGCCAGCATGCTGCACCACTTCATCCGCAGGAATGCTACCTTGAAGGTGCGGCCCGTGCGGTCGACGTCGGCCAGCACGGCGGCGGCGCCCTGCGTGTCGGCGCTCGTGCGCCACGCGTCGTACTCGTCCTCGGTGAGCACGTACTTGGCGTCGCGGTAGATGTCCTGCAGCGCCTGGCGCAGCTCCGACCGCCACGCGCGGTCAAAGAGCGTCGCCATCGCCCCGTCCGCACTCGCCTGCACGGCTTCCTGCGTCTCGGCCAGCTGCGTGGTCGCCGCCTCCAGCTGCTGCGCCGCCGTCGTGGCCGCGTCCGCCTCGATGGCCGCCTGCGCGTGCCACGCCTCCGCCACCTCCTGCCGCAGGCGCGCGGTGTACTCGGCGGCGAGGTCGAGGTTGTTGGCCGCCACCAGGAACGCGCCGGTCGCGTCGCGCGGGTCGTAGCCGCGCTGCAGGCGGCGGCGCAGCGGCTCCACGTAGTCGCGGTCGATGGCCTGCGCGGCCAGGTTCACCACGGTGCACATGGTCTCCACGTCGGTCGTCCCGATGCCGCGCAGGATGCTGTCACCACGCCGATGCGAGCAACGCACACCGAGCGGGCGCACGTTAAGTTCCGGTGCGCGACGGCGCCCGCGCCACGGCCAGGCGCGCGCCCGTACCATTTCTTCAAGATGAAGAAGGCGTCGTCCAGGCTCGAGCTGGTCAGGGCGCCGGGCTCGCGCGTGTCGACCTGGTGCGCGCGCTCGATGCTGCGGCGCAGGAAGCCGTCCTCCAGCGTGACGTACTGCTGCGCCATGAGCTCGCGCAGCTGGCGACGCAGGCCCGTCGCCTTGAGCCAGCCGTCCACGCCGACTTTGACGAGGCGGCGCTGGGCGGCCGTCCCGCTCTCGCCGGCCGCGCTCGCGATCTCCAGCTGTGCCTGAAGGGAGCAGCAGCAGCAGCAGCAACCAAAGCAGCTGACCGCGACGTGGCGGTACGTCAGGCTCGGCGCGCCGCGGCCGCACCGAGAGCAAGGGAGGCGCACCTGGAGGCGGTCGTGGAGGAACCGCTCGTAGAGGAGGACGGTGCGCGCAAAGCCCGCCAGGTCGTGCAGCGTGCGGTCGATGTCGCGCAGCGCGGGCCCGTCCGTCGCGGGCGAGGCTGGCGTCGGCGTGGCCGAGGACCCCAGGAACGCCGCCGCCAGCGGCGCCGGCAGCGCGCTCGTCACGGCGCTGGTGCCCGCCGTCGGCGCCGCCATCGACTGCACCTGCTGCGACAGCTGCGCGGCGGTCGCGTAGGCGGCGACGATGCGCGCAACGAGCGCGTCGCACTCGCGCTGCAGCCGCTCGATGAGCGTCAGCATGCGGCCGGGCGAGTAGTGCGTTTCGACCAGCGGCTCCTGGTGGTCGATCACGTTGGCCAGCTGCTCAAAGAGCTGCGTCAGCAGCGCGACGTGCGGCGCCAGCGCCGCTGCCGCCTTGGGGCCGGCGGGCATGCGCAGGCCCTCGAGCGCGGCGCCGATGCGCGTGGCCAGCAGGTTCGCCAGGTAGTCGCCGTAGAGCGTGAGCCCCTGCTCAGCGCGGTTGATCAGCGGGAACAGCTTGAAGAACCTGGCCATGAGGCAGCGGCCACTGGCCAGCTGGGGACAGGCGCGTCAGTCGGTGGCCCGCCCCGCGGCGGCGCTGCAGGAAAGCCGTGGCGCGTACCGAACGATGCCATCGTCGTCGTTCTCCTTGGTGGCGCGCACAAAGGCCGCCTCCACCGCCGCGCCAAAGTCTGCGCGGCGCGCGTGCCCAGCAGCAGACCGCGGAATGTCAGACACGCGTGAACCGCGGCTGCCCTTCCGGCCGTGCGGCCGTACCGGCCACGGCGCTCTGCAGCGCCTCGCGCTCTTCCGCGGCGTCCTCAAAGGCCAGCTCGAGCAGCGACGGGTTGAACTTGAGGTAGCGCTGGACGTTGATCGCGGCCGCCTCGTAGTCGCTCCGGCCCATCGCCTCTTGGAGGCTCTTGGCGCAGTTCTACACGAGGGGCGGCGCGCGGGGACGGCCTCGGCTTCTGGCGCATGAGCCCACCGCCGCCGGCCGGCCGCACGGGCCGCCGACAACCACCGGACCTGCACTTCAATTATGTCGTCCAGCTGGCGCAGGGTCTGCTGCACGCGGGACTGGGATGGCCAGGCCAGGTCCATGGGGCGGAGGGCGCAGCGCTTAGGCCTGGAACGCCCACGCTCCCGGTGCTGGGGTCCTTGCGCTCGTACCTGCAGGACATCGAGCTGGCGCACCTTGGCCGACGTCCGCTCGGCCAGCACGTTGGTCTTGGCAATCGCGGCCGCCAGCGCGTTGGCCTGGCCCAGCAGCGACGTGACCCGCGGCCTGGCAGTGGCATTGGGAACGACCGGAGCGCGCTCGGTCAGCGCTCGTCCTGGGCAGGGTACGTGCTGCGGGCGCGAGCGTACTTTAGCGCATCGAGGCTCTCCAGGACGCTGTCGACGGCGGTGTCGTCGGCCAGGACGACCTCGAGCGCGTCGTCCGCGCGCATCTCGTCCGCGGTCAGCTGCGCCAGCGCCTGCGCGGCGGCCTCGGGGTCCGTCAGCCGGCGCAGCTCCTCGAGCGAGAGCGACGCCATCGGCGCCATCCTCGTCCGGTCCCCCGCTTGGGGTAAGGGCCCTGCGGCGCGTGAGCAACGGCCGGCTGGCTGCCTCCCCGACGGCGTGGCAGCAGGCGCCCCTTCCCGACGGTGATGCGGGTCTTCCTGCTCCTCTTTGTCAGCGTTGTCTTCTCCGAAGCTTCTGCGGTTGTCTCCTCGTCTTCCGTGTCCTACCCCGCCTGCTCCTCCGTGTCTTCGTCGTCCTCGTCCTCGTCCTCGTCCTCCTCCTCCTCCTCGTCCTCCTCGTCCGCCTTCTCTCCTCTGCCCCCCGTTTCACTGAGGGATGCCTACCCCAAACCCTACCATAGCACCGATCACTTGGCACATCCACTGAATACGGGACCTTGGCACAGCGAATGTGACATCACGAAGGCCCTTTGTGCAACGGGCGAGGACGCGACGGGCAGCCCACAATTTTTCGTTGGACGGGCGGTTTGTATAAACGGCGGCGAAGGCGGCGGCGGTTCAATCGCTTTCTGGCTTTTTGGCTATGATCAAGTGTAGTATCTGTTCTTGTTAGTGTAACTACTAACAGAGTCTCATTGAGACTCGTATAGTTACATCGAT
>Ga0180216_1003007_pt1 | contig 13601 bp, 8 predicted proteins | sample eDN3rd37CBELigMG_FD_128879 | JGI IMG/M metagenome (GOLD analysis project Ga0180216, IMG submission 128879) | Enriched Miracle-Growth compost microbial communities from Emeryville, California, USA - eDNA 3rd pass 37_C BE-Lig MG (version 2)... ... | reverse complement strand
CGCCGGTTCCTCCGCCGACGGCTCCTTCGGCCTCGGCCGCCTCTCGAGAGGCGCTTCTTGAGGAGCGCCTCCAGAGGATGGAGGCCATGAATCAGAAGATGGCCGACCAATTCGAGGCGGTCATCCAGCGCAACCAGGCGCTTGAAAATCGGCTCAAGTCGGTCGCCGGCGAGAACCAGGCGCTGGCCGACAAGATCGACGACTTGACCAGGCGGCTGACGACGCCCGCATCCACCCTTGATCCTCGGATCGGCCGCGTCTTCAGCCCCCAGGACGACCAGCCCGACGACATCCGCACCGACGAGCCGACGCCGACGACGAACCGCCCATTCAGCGACCTCTTCGGCGGCCCCCTGACGGAAGACGTGCAACCTCCGGACATTTTGACCGACGAACCGAGCGCGCCCGCCCCCGTTCCGCCGCCCGCCTCCGGCAACCTTGCAACCGACGGGGGCGACGATCAGCCCCCCGACATCCGCACCGACGAGCCGGGGCCCCCCACCGTGGAGCGGCCGACGCGGACCTTCTTTCACGAAGGCTTCAAATTCGAGACCAACGACGGCGAGTTCACGCTCCACTTCCACAACGAGACCCAACTCGACGTTCGAGCTTACGAGCAGGCCGCCTCCGACCCGGTTGATCAGACGAGCTTCTACGTTCGTCGTCAACGATTTTACTTCAACGGCCGGATCACCAAGCCCATCGAATACAGCGTTTCGGTGAACAAGGGCCTGGGGAGTTTCAACCTACTCGACGCCTACATCAATTTCAGTTACGACCCGCGATTCCAGTTTCGAATCGGCCGTTACCGCGTCCCCTTCACCTACGATGGGTACGCCCTGAGCAACCAGTTCCTGGCGACCCCCGAGCGGTCGGTCTTCGTCCTCAACTATGGATACAACCGCAACTTCGGCCTCATGGGGCACGGCGAACTGTTCGACGGTCGGCTCGATTACGCGGTCGCCGGGGTCAACGGCCCGCGCAACTCGTTTTTTGACGAAAACAGCCACAAGGACGTTCTGGCCTACCTCAACTTCCGCCCGTTCTACCAGTCCGAGGGGCTGACCTTTTTGAAGCATTTGAACGTCGGCGGCTCGGCCGCCTACGGCATCCAGGACCAACCGGCCCTGCCGCTCGACTTCTACACCTCCATAAGCGCCAGCCAGAGCGAAGGCACGATCAAGACCGCCGCGCCGTTTTTGGAGTTGAATCACGACGTCCTGGAGCGCGGGGCCCGCGAGATGTGGGAGTTGCACGCGAACTACTTCTACAAGGGGCTCTCGCTCATGAGCGCCTGGGATAAGGGGTTCAACGACTATGGATTCGCTGGCTCGCCGACCCAAGTCCACCTGCCGACCGACGGCTACTACGTCCTCGCCGCCTACCTGCTGACGGGCGAACACGTCGAGCGGCGGTTCTTCGTCGAACCGCTTCATCCGTTCGACCTCCGCAAGGGCAAGCGCGGTCTCGGCGCCATCGAACTGGTGTCGCGCTACTCCGCGTTCAGCGTCGGCGATGAGGTCTTCACCGGCGGGCTCGCCGATCCCAACCTCTGGGCCAACCGTGTTTACGCCATCGACACCGGCGCCAACTGGTACCTGAACAAGTTCACGAGAATCTACCTCGGCTGGCAACACGCCGCCTTCAACAAGCCCGTGACCTTCCGTCCCGGCGGCTGGCAGACCACCAGCGACCTGTTCTGGCTCCGCTTTCAGATCTACTTCTGATCTCGGAACGAGGATTTCCTCCGGTGAACAACACCCCGGTTCACTCGCCGGCATTTCACCGTTTTGACCCGCCGCGGATCGCTCGCCCGTAGTGGATGGCCGACTCTAAACCGACGGCTGTCCCCGGCGGTCTCAAACCGCCTTGGCCCCGCGGGCAATGGGTCTCCGCGGATTGTCCGGCATCCGCCGAGCCAGCGCTTTTGGGATTAATCCTCCAGCGCGGTGGGCATCGCTCGCCAGACCGTTCGGAGCTTCTCGTCCGCGGGCGGTTGCATGAGAACCAGGTGGACGCGGTGGAGGGAATGATCGACGTCGGATCCCACGGCCGGCGCCGAGCCGAAAACCATCGAGACGTCTTCCCACGGATTGACTCTGAGTGGGAACGTCGAATACAAGGGGTGCAGTGAGAGCGGCGCCTTCCCGGCCGCCGAAAGGCCGCGCGGGACGAATCGTTCGACCTCGCCTCCCCCACCACCCACCGCTGGAAGTCACTCCCATGACGAACCGCTCGCGATCAACTCGGATCTTGGAATGGCTCGGCGTTTTCTGCGTTTTGGTCGGCTCGGTCGGAGCGTCGGAAATTCCCCACAAGGGGAGGGATTTGAAGGTCCCCGACGGGTTCACGGTCGAGCTGGTCGCCGGGCATCCCCAGGTCGATCGGCCGATCACCGCGGCGATGGACGAAGAGGGGCGGCTCTACGTGGCCGACTCGTCGGGCTCCAACGAGCCGGTCGCGGTTCAGCTCGAGGAGCGGACCCACCGCATCGTCCGGCTGGAGGACAAGGACGGCGACGGCAAGTACGAGTCGCAAACCGTCTTCGCCGACAAGATGATGTTCCCCGAGGGGACGATGTGGCTCGACGGCTCGCTGTACGTGGCCGCCCCGCCGAGCATCTGGAAGCTGACCGACACCGACGGCGACGGCGTGGCCGACGAGCGGAGCGAATGGTTCCAGGGCAAAACCCTAACCGGCTGCGCCAACGATCTGCACGGTCCCTACGCGGGCCCCGATGGCTGGATCTACTGGACCAAGGGGGCGTTCGCCGAGCAAACCTACGAGCGCCCCGGCAAGACCCCGTTCGTCACCAGCGCGGCGCATATTTTCCGGGCGCGGCCCGACGGCTCGGGGCTTGAGCCGGTGATGACCGGCGGCATGGACAACCCCGTCGACGTGACGTTCACGCCGGGCGGCGAGCGGATCTTCTCGACGACCTTCTTCCACCAGCCCGGCGGCGGCATGCGCGACGGCCTGGCCCACGCCGTGTACGGCGGGATCTATGGCAAGGTCAACCGCGTTCTCGACGCTCCGGTTCATCAATGGACAAGTCCTCACTTGATGCCGGTTCTTCTGCACATGGGCCCCGCCGCCCCCTCGGGGTTGCACCGGCTCGAATCGAACGCGTTTGGGGATGAATATCAGGATGATTTGTTCGCCTGTTACTTCAACCTCCACAAGGTGGGCCGGCACAAGCTCGCCCCGGCGGGCGCGACCTTCGCCACCCAGGATGAGGACTTCGTCACCAGCGCCGACCTCGACTTCCACCCGACCGACGTGATCGAGGACGCCGACGGCAGCCTGCTCGTCATCGACACCGGCGGCTGGTACAAGCTCTGCTGCCCCTCGTCGCAGCTCTCCAAGCCCGACGAACTGGGCGGAATCTACCGGGTCCGCCGCTCGGGCGCCAAGCCGATCGACGATCCTCGGGGCCTGAAGATCGACTGGGCGAACCAAACGCCCGCCGACCTGGCGAAGTTGCTGGCCGACGCTCGCCCGGCCGTCCGTCATCGGGCGGTCGTCGCGCTGGCCGGAGCCGGCGAGGCGGCCCAGCCCGCGCTGAACGACGCGATCAAGCCGGCCCGTCCGGTCGAATCGCGGCGGGGCGCCGTTTGGACTGCGGTTCGGATCGGCTCGCCCGAGGCGCTCGCCGTCGTCCGCGCTGGATTGGCCGACCCGGACGAGTCGATCCGTCAGGCCGCCGCCAACGCCGTCAGCCTGGTTCGCGACGCCGAGGCGGCCGACGCCCTGGCCGCGATGCTTTCCGGCGAGTCGCTTCCCAACCGACGCGCCGCGGCCGAGGCCCTGGGGCGAATCGGCGACGCCGCGGCCGTGCCGCATCTGCTCAAGGCGCTCGCGGACCCGGCGGCCGATGATCGCATGCTCAACCATTCGCTGACTTACGCCTTGATCCAGATCGACGACCCCGAGGCGACCACCGCCGGGCTGGCCTCGACCGAGCCGCGGGTGCTCCGGTCGGCCCTGATGGCGATCGACCAGATGGAGGGGGGCCGGCTGGAGCCTCGGAAGGTCGCCGACCTGCTGGCCTCGACCGACGCCGAGGTGAAGGAGACGGCCTCCTGGCTGCTCGGTCGGCATCCCGACTGGGCCGAGGCGCTCGTCGACTTCTTCCGGGACCGACTGAAGCGCGACGACCTGAACGACGCCGACCGCGCCGACCTGGAGAGCCAGCTCGCCGGCAACGCCGCCTCGCCGGGCGTCCAGGCCCTTCTCGGCTCTCGGCTGACCGACTCCAAGGCCGCCAAGGCCGCCAAGCTTAGCGCCTTGAAGGCGATGGCGCGGGCGCAAGTCAAAGACTTGCCGGCCGAGTGGCGCTCGGGTTTGGCCGCGATTTTGAGGGGTTCCGATGACGAACTCGCCCGCCAGGCGGTCGCCGTGATCCGGGCCCGCGCGCCTCAGGCCGACCCCGCCGGCGCGCTCGCCGGGCCGCTCTTGGCCATCGCCAATCGCGACGATCTGGGCGACGACGCGCGGTTGGAGGCCTTCTCGGCCGTTCCCGGCGGGGTGGCGAAGGTTGAGCCCAGCGCCTTCGCGTTCCTGACCTCGAAGCTCGCCGAGGACGAATCGGCCGCCGTCCGCGGGTTGGCCGCCGACGTCCTGTCGCGGGCGAAGCTCTCCGCCGAGCAGCTTGACGCCCTGGCCGACGAACTCGAAACCGCCGGCCCGTTGGAGGTCAACCGCCTCTTGACCGCCTTTGACGCGTCAACGAATGACGATTTGGGCGTGAAGCTGGTGAAGGTGCTCGGCGAATCCTCGGCGCTCTCCAGCCTGCGGATTGACGCCCTCAAAGAGCACTTCGCCAAGTTCGGCCCCAAGACCCACGAGGCCGCCGAGGAACTCTACGGCAAGATCAACGCCGACGCCGCCAAGCAGCAGGCCCGCATCGACGAACTGTTGACCCAAATCGGCGAGGGCGACGTCCGCCGCGGGCAACTGGTCTTCCACAACGAGAAGGCCGCCTGCCACGCCTGCCACGCCATCGGCTACCAGGGAGGAGACATCGGCCCCGACCTGACCCGCGTCGGCGGGGTCCGCTCCGAGCGCGACCTGCTCGAAGCGATCATCTACCCCAGCGCCAGCTTCATCCGAAGCTATGAACCGGTGCTTATCGCCACCCAGGACGGCCGGGTCATCAACGGCCTGCTCAAGAACGAGACCGCCGACGAGCTGACCCTCGTCACCGGCGTCGATCAGCAAGTCCGCGTCTCCAAGGCGGACGTCGACGAGATGCGCCCCGGCACCGTCTCGGTCATGCCCGCGGGCCTCGACCAGCAGCTCACCACCCAGGAATTGCTCGACCTGGTGGCGTTCCTGAAGGCGTGCCAGTGAGGTGAGAGCGGGCGGGGCGGCTTTCCCGGAAGGGTGCTCCGTCGAAAACCACTGGAGCGGGCATGCGCCTCCCTTCTCCCCTCGCGGGAGAAGGTGCCCTGAAGGGGCGGATGAGGGGGCGCGCGACCGGAAGCCGGCTCCCGGGAGGGCACAAGTGGGGGCCCCCCGCTCCCAGGGGGAGAAGGATGATCTGGCTCGGCCTTCCTCCGCGAACTGATTGACCCCGTTCTGGTCGATCAGTTCGCGGGGGCGTTCGCCTCGCGCGCTCCGAAGGGACGCGGGGGGGCGTCGGGGCGGGGGCGCAGGTCGCCGCGGGCGGCGTCGCGGAAGGGAGGATCGACCAGATGAACGGCGTCGGTCTGGGGAATGGAGAGCCTGGGAATTGGGCGCTGGGGGTCGTCAATGCAGTACCAGGCGTTGCGGGCGACGGTGAAGGTTTCGGGGGCGGTGTCGGGCCCGATATTGATGGGGATGGTCATTTCGTCGGAGCGATAGGCGATCAAGTTGTCGGTGAACCGGCCGTTGCGACTGGGGACGAAGCCCGGCGCTTTGGTCTCCTGAAGGATGCGAAACGCCCAACGCTTGGGGGCGTAAATGGTGTTGTGGCGGACGATCGCGCCATCGACGCCGACGAAGGCCATTGGTGACGACGAGCCCAAAAACACGCAATCCTCGACGAGCAGGTCTTTCCCCTCGTACCCCTGGGGCTTGGGGCGGAAAAATTGCAGCCCGGTGCTGCCGCCGAGGTTGATCGCCCGTTCGCCGGCGTTTTCGAACCGGCAATGGCGGATCGCGACCTCGCTGGTTCCCCCCTTGGCCTGAACGCCGTTGGAGCCCTCGCCCTCGTTATGCCGGAATGTGGAATTTTGGATGACGCCGCGGTGGCAGCCAACCATGTCGATCCCCGATCCCCCCGCCCCCCAGCGCTCCAGCAGGCAGTCCTCGACCACGAAATCGACGATCCCGGAGAGCTTGATCCCGTCGTGGTTCCCCCCCGGCCCGACGTCTCGGACAACCAGGTTGCGCAGAGCGAGGTGATGCGACGGGTTGGCGAGGTCGCCGCCGTCGTCGATGTTCAGGCCGTTCTCGGTCGCCCCGGTTAAGACCAGGTCGCGAATCTCGACGTGAGCAATCTCCGAGAACTGGAAGGCGTTGTTCCGCCCCTTGAATACCGGAGGGTTCCCGGCGTCGGCCCCCCGGATCACGATCGGCGCGTCCGGCTCGCCCTTCAGCCCCCGGAAGTGGTGGCCTCCCTCATACTCCCCCGGCGCGATCAGGATCGTCGTCCCCGGCTTCGCCTCGGCGACCGCCCGCCGCAGCTCCTCGACGCTCGAAACCGAAACCTCCGCCGCGCCAACGATTCCGGATATCAAAATTACGCAACATGAGGCCATGAGCGAGCGTCGGATGAGACCCATCGGTATCGAAATCCTTGTGGTGGGGTGGAGAGGAGGGAGCGAGCGAAACCTCGCCGGGGCGCGTCGTGGGTTTGCCGCCGTCGATTTGCCCGCGCCGTTGGGGCCCCCGAGCACGGCGGCGCTCGGGGATCAACGGGCCTCGTTCGGATGATTCGCCACCGCGCTCGGTCCTCCCGCTGGGTTTCGAGTTCGGCCGTGGGCGTTACTTGGCGTCGAGGTGGAACTCGAATTCGTTGGGCTGGCCCGCCCGGATCTCGGTGATCAGGATGGTGGCGGAGTTGTATTTCTCCGGGAGCGTTTCGCGGCTGATCTTCGAAGGCGCGCCCGGCGTTGTGTCGGGGTTGGGCTGGCCGACGGCCATATGGGAGATCCGCACCTTATGGGGGCCCACCGCGGGACCGTCCGCCCGGGGGATTGAGAACCTGCCGTTCTGGACCCGGCCCGAGGCGACGGCGGGAACGCCGGGATCGGCTCGGAGGAACACGATCGACGCCGAGTCGAGCGGTCTGCCCCCCAACGCGACCGTGCCGGAGACCGCCTCGCGAGCGAGCCCGTCCCCCTGGTCCGCCAGTCCGCACCCCGCGACGGCGACGGCCAGAACGCCGAACGCCCCGATTCGAAACAGTGGCGCGCTCAAAGCGAATGCTCCTTTCCAACGGAAAAGAACGGACGGCCGTCGAGGGGAGCCGCGATCGTCCCTTCGCGATCCTCGGTCATCCTGCCCACGATCCGCGCCGCTGAAAGCAGCATATGTCCCTGGTTTCGGAACTTCAACGGAATATCGCCCCAACACGCGGAAATGAGCCGGAATTCCGCCGGGACCATCGCCGCGCGAACCGCGGCGGCGTTCGAAACGACGAACGGCCCCGCCGGCTGGCGACGGGGCCGTTTTCAGCGCTCGGTTGAGAGCGGCGGTTGAGTTTACGTCAATAAGCGTCGGAGGAGACGACTTCTCCGCCGCGGGTGGTGCTGAGGGCTCGCCAGGTCGGCAGGCTGATGGAGTTCTTGACGAACCGGACGCTGCCGTCGGCGAACAGCGAATTGACGCCGCCGGGGTGTCGGCTGCGCGAGGCCATCATGTTGGGCGCGGTGGCTTCCGACTGCGCGCACGGAGGGTTGTTCATCGGATTGCCGTCAAGGCCATTATTGCAATAGCTTTTCGTGTAAATTCGGTCGGGCAGAGTGCTGTTGGGGGCCAGATACGCCTCGAACCCCGAGGCGTCACCCCAGTGCACGAAACCCCGCAGGTCGTTCACGCCCTGGCCGACGAGAATCTCGCTAATCAAGAGGGTGTTGCTCGTGCCGTCAACGATGTCGCGGATGCCGTAGGCGCCTCCCTTAGTTCCGGTCGTGGCGCCCTTGGCGATGTCGGAGAACGGAGCGCCGCCGAATGGCACGCCGTTGAGCAGGTCCATCTGGCTGTTGTCGGTGGTGCCCCAGTTGGCCGCGTAGTTATAGCACTGGATACCGCCGAACTGGCTGTTCGGCGTGTCGCTCGGGCAGGTGTACGCGTTGATGCGGCTGTGCGTCAAAGTGGAATTGGCCACGCCGCCGTAGCGGAACATCCCGTCACCGGCGTCATTGGTGGGCGAGCCGCTGAAATTCCAGGTCGCGTACATGCTCGACTGCTCCATGTACGGGAGAACGTAAACGACCCAGGTTCCCCAGCAACAGCCGTTGCGGCCGGGCGTGAACGAGCCGTTGGCGCTCTCGTAGTTGTGCATCGCCAGGCCGAGCTGCTTCAGGTTATTGGTGCATTGCGCCCGGCGGGCCGCCTCGCGGGCGCTCTGGACCGCGGGCAGAAGCAGGGCGATCAGCACGGCGATGATGGCGATCACGACCAAAAGCTCGATCAGCGTGAAGGCGCGACGATTCGATCCGGCCATGAGGCGACCTCCTTGAAAAGAAGCGGACGGGAATGGAAGCGAGAATGATGACCGACGGCGGCCGCGGTCAGTTCTCATCCAGCTCAAACGTCAACTCGTTGGGCTCGCCCGCCTTGATCTCGGCGTTGAGCGTGCTGGCGGCGTTGTATTTCTTGGGGATCGTTTCCGGCTTGGCCTTCGGCGGGGGCCCCGGCGGCTGGTTGGGATCCACCTCGACGTTCTGACGCGTGGAGATCTTCACCGTGTAGGTTCCGGCGGCGGGACCGCGCTCCTTGGGGATGGCGAACTTGCCGTCGTCGATCTCGCCGGAAGACTCGCCAGGCGCGTTGGGGTTGGTCGGGATGAAATGGATCGACGCCCCACTGAGTGGCTTGCCGCCCAAGGTGACCGTCCCTGAAACCGCCTCGCGGACGACTCCATCTCCTTCGTCCGCCGGGCCGCAGCCCGCGACCGCGAGCATGATGGCGCATGAGACGCCGATTCGAAGTTTCGTGGCAAACAAGATGAACGCTCCGTGACCAACTGAGAAGTAGCGGGCGCCGACCATCAAAATCGTGCCCGCGCGGTGCGGTGAGAGGACAATGAATTCGATATCCGAGTTGTTTAGGCTAGGTTATATTAACGATCTCCGGAATTACAAGTCGCAACTTGTGAGATCTCACGCTTTTCCCTGCCAAACGGCCACGACGCGAAACCTAATAAATTAAGACACGAAAAATGATTGCGCGCTTGGGTGTGCGCGTTCATTGTGGCGATGGCGAGATTGTCCTGACCGGCTTGCCGATAAACGGTTTTCCAAGGCGTCGCCCGCCTCCCTCGGCGCCGTTACGGTCCGCGCGTTCAGGGTGTTCATTGCGGCCCGCGGTCTGCGCGCCGCGCGATTCTCCGAAATCCTGAAATACCGGGCTCCATCGCGGGGATCTTACGAAACGGGAAGGTCTCTTTCGGCGCGGCGGATTGCGCGCGACGGGGTGACTCGCTGTGAAGCGTGAAAAATCGCCAAACGAAGCCAAAATCTGGATGAGGCGACAACAACGACGGGGCAAGCGGCGGGGTGGCGCGCGATGGGATGATTCGCGGAGAATCGCGAAAAAACGTCAAACGAAGCCAAATTTGAATGGAGCGAAAATAATGATGGGATAAGAAGTTGCGTTCGATAAGGGGGCGGGTCGCTCCGAACGAACCCAATCGCCCGCGAGCGGCGGCGGTCGCGGACTGGGGGCGAACCTGTTCCACCGCCGACGCTTGGTTTTGGATTCGCGGGGCCGAGTCGGTTAGCTTGGGGGGCGGCACGAACGAAGCCGAGAGACCCAAAGCCGGGAGGATTTCCACAATGGCGGACAAAGAGGTGATGGGGCGACGGGGATTCCTGGCGGCGGCGGGAGCGTCGGCGTATTCGCTTTACGTCTTCGCGGGCGATGAGGCGCAGGGGGCCGAGCGGTCGCCGGCCGAAATCCGCGGAGCGTTCAAGGCGCTCGTCCCGACCGATCCCGAGGTGGTCAAGCGCCGGTTCGAGGGCGAGCCGAACATGACGCTCGTCGACCTTGAGGCCGACCTGCTGGTCGCTGGCGGCGGCCCCGCCGGAGTCTGCGCGGCGCTCGCCGCGGCGCGAAACGGGGCGAAGGTTGTGCTGGTTCAGGACCGATCGCGACTGGGGGGCAACTCCTCCAGCGAGGTCAAGATGCACATCGTCGGCGCCAACAACCACAAGGGCCGTCCCGGCTGGCGCGAGGGGGGCATCATCGAGGAGTTGCGGCTCGACGACGCCGCCAACAACCCCCAGCGGTCGTTCGAGCTCTGGGACCTCTTGCTTTACGACAAGGTCGTCTCCGAGCCCAACGTCACCCTGATCCTCGACGCCTCCGTCTGCGCCGCCGACGTTCGGGACGGCCGGATTGAGCGGGTGCTCGCCCGGTGCGACAAGACCGAGCACATCTACCGGATCAAGACCCGATACGCCGCCGATTGCACGGGGGACTCCCGCCTGGCGCTTGAGGCCGGCGCGACGATCCGGTGGGGGCACGAAAGCCGCGACGAATTCCGGGAGTCGCTGGCCTTTCCAGTGGCCACTCGCGAGACCCTCGGCTCCAGCGTGCTGTTCACCGCCCGCGATTACGGCAAGCCGATGCCGTACAAGCCCCCCGCCTGGGCCCGCAAGATCACCGCCGAGCAGCTCAAGCATCGGCCGATCGGCAAGAAGAGCTGGGAATATGGCTACTGGTGGATCGAGTGGGGAGGCGAGACCGACACGATCCGAGACAACGAGCGCATCCGGTTCGAGCTTCTCTCGATCGTCACCGGCGTTTGGGATTACATCAAGAACTCGGGCGAATATCCCGGTTCCGAAACCTGGGCGATGGACTGGGTGGGCATGATGCCCGGCAAGCGCGAGAGCCGGCGCATCGAGGGCGACCACATTCTTAACCAAAACGACCTGATGGGCTTCAGCCCCGAGTTTGACGACGCGGTGGCCATCGGCGGCTGGGGGCTCGACGAACATCCCCCGACCGGCTTCGACGATCCCGAGCAGCCGCCGTTCCTGAGCATCAAGCTGTCCGAGGTGTACAACATCCCCCTTCGGTCGCTCTACAGCAAGGACCTTTCCAACATGTTCATGGCCGGGCGCAACGCCAGTTGCAGCCACGTCGCCTTCACGTCGACGCGCGTCATGGCCACCTGCGCCGTGATGGGCCAGGCCGCCGGGACCGCCGCCGCGCTCTGCGCCCGTTACGGGATCACCCCGCGCGAGCTGTACCGCGACAAGCCCAGGCTCCGCGAGCTACAGCAAACCCTGCTCCGTGACGACCAGACGATCAAGGGACTCAAGAATGCCGACCCGGCCGACCTGGCGCGGAAGGCGAAGGTGACGGCGTCGGCCTCGACCGAACCCTCCAAACCCGAGAACGTCATCGACGGCTTCGTCCGCGACATGGAGGGGGAGATGAATCATCGCTGGATCGCGCCGATGTCTCCCGACGGCGCGCGGCTCGAGCTGGCCTGGGACGAGCCGCAAACCATCGGCCATGTTCAACTGACCTTCGACACCGGATTCCACCGCGAGCTGACCCTCTCGGCCCAGGACAGCGTCAGCGCCGCCATCATCCGCGCCCCGCAGCCCGAGACCGTTCGCGACTACCGCCTGATCGCCGTCACGCCCGACGGCCGCGAGGTGGAGCTGGCCCGCGTCGAGGGGAACCATCAGCGCCTCCGCCGCCACGATTTCGAGCCCGTCAAGGCGGCCCGGCTCCGCGTCGAAATCACCGCCACCAACGGATCGGAAACGGCGCGTATTTATGAGGTTCGATGTATGGCGTGAGGTGATGAGAGCCTCTTCCGTGGCCAGCCTCTGTGAGGCCGGGACCGGCGCGGGGCCGCGGTCGAGCCCACGGGGGCGCAGACCCCGGCTACAATAAATCGACCAGGACCAGCGTCGGATCGCGAAGGCTCGCCCCCGGGGGTGCGGATCCCGGCCACAACACCGGCCATCCCAAACGAGACTCCGTAAATGGAACAAAAATCGATGGCCGACTTCGCGGGGGTGGTGAGCGCGATCTTCGTCGGGCTCCCGCGCGACCTGGAGACGCCCGGGGCGGGCGACCCGATGGACAAACCCTGGCATAGTGGTTTTCTCAAAGCCCCGGTCTCGGGGCCGGTCTTTCTGGGTAAGATCAACCTGGATGGAGACGGGCAGGGGGACCGCGTTCATCACGGGGGCGTCAACAAGGCCGTTTGCTGCTACGCGGCGAGCCATTACGGCGCCTGGTGGCGCGAGAAGTTGGGGATTACCGAGTTGACCCGGGGCTCGTTCGGCGAGAACTTCGCGATCGACGGCGCGACCGAGGACGACGTATGCATCGGCGATGTTTGGCGCGTCGGCGAGGCCGTCGTTCAGGTCTCGCAGCCGCGCGGACCCTGCTGGAAGCTCGCCCGGCGGTGGCGGGTCAAGGACTTGGCCCTCCAGGTTCAACAAACCGGCCGGACGGGCTGGTATCTGCGGGTCTTGACCGAGGGAGTCGTCACCCCCGGCTCGCCGATCGTCCTGATGGACCGGCCCAACCCGGCCTGGACGATCGCGCGGGCGAATGAGGTTATGTACCAAGGCAAGCGCGACAACGCCGCCACCTCGTCGCTCGCGGCGGTGCCCGAATTGTCCTCAGGCTGGCGAGAGACCTTGATCAATCGCGTTGAGAGGGGCATTGAGCGCGACCCGGCCAAGCGGCTCGAGGGGCGCGGGATCGACCCGATGACCGGAAGAGACATCTGACGCGGCGTGTTCGGCTGTTGGAAAGGCGAGGTTCGAGGATGGATTGGAAGACCGAGATCGAGGTGGCCGAAGCGGCGGCGAAGGTCGGCGGCGCGCTGGCCGCGGGGCGGTTTCAGACCGGGATCGTGGGGGGCTCGAAGAACGCCAGCCCCGAGGAGGGCTCGTTCAACATCGTCACTCAGACCGATCTGGAGGCCGAGCGGGCCATCGTCGAGGTGATCCGCCGGACCTTCCCCGACCACGCGGTGCTTGGCGAGGAGATTTACGGCGGGGGCGAGAAGACCGCCGAGACGTTGGCGAGTGAACACCTTTGGATCATTGACCCGATCGACGGCACCAGCAACTTCTTTCACGGCATCCCCCATTTCGGCGTCTCGGTGGCCTATTACCACAACGGCGAACCGGCTTGCGGAGTGGTGGGCAATCCCGCGCGCGATGAGTGGTTCACGGCCGTTCGAGGGCAAGGCGCCTTCCAAGACGGCCGGCGCCTCTCGGTTGCTCCGAACCTTCGGCTCGACGAGGTCCTGGTCGGCTTCGGCTATTTCTACGATCGGGGGACGATGATGGAGGCGACCTTCGACGTGGTCGTCGAGCTGCTTCGCCGCAAGAGCCACGGCGTCCGCCGGATGGGCGCGGCGACCCTCGACCTGGCCTACGTCGCCAACGGAGCCTTCGGCGCCT
>Ga0180216_1003006_pt1 | contig 13604 bp, 22 predicted proteins | sample eDN3rd37CBELigMG_FD_128879 | JGI IMG/M metagenome (GOLD analysis project Ga0180216, IMG submission 128879) | Enriched Miracle-Growth compost microbial communities from Emeryville, California, USA - eDNA 3rd pass 37_C BE-Lig MG (version 2)... ... | reverse complement strand
CACGATTAGCCGCGAACCACCCGGCGCGGTCGGGCTGCAGTAGGGGGGCACGCACGCGTCGGCCGTCCAGGCGATGTCGACGAGGTAGAACTCGGAAAAGTCGGGCAGGCTCGGGGTGACGTCGTACGTGGTCTGCGCCTCGATGTCGTAGACGTGCAGCGTCGCGGTCGGGTTCGTCGTGCCCGCCTGCACACCGCCCCGCACGGAATGTCGCAAGCCGGCGCGGTCTAGAGTTAGGGGCGCGCGCGTGCCCTCTCCGTTAGCGGCGGAAGGCGGCGTACCTTGGGGTACTTGACGTGGATCTGCGTTGGGTACGAGTCGTCGTTGTAGATGGGGTACGTGAACGTCTCCACCTGCGACTCGTTGTACCGGACGTACGCCAGGCGCGCGCCGTCAGGCGACCACCACAGGGCGTAGTTGGTGCCAAAGACCTCCTCTGTGTACGAGCCACGCCAGCGCGCAGCGCCAAAACGGCCACGATCAGGAACCGCCGGCGGCGGCGGCGGCCACGGCCATGGGGAACGGCTGCTCGCTGGGAGCGCGCGCGCGCCGCACCTTCGTAGACCCAGCTGGGCACGCCGTTCACAATATCAAAGCTGCCGTCCGAGGTGACGGGTTGCCGCTCCGGCGTACCCGCCAGGTTGCGAATGTAGATATTGTTCTCTTGCACGTAAGCCTGCGACGGCAGCCGGCCGACGTCGGCGTGGGGGCGCGAGCTATCGTCAGCGGCGTCTTTCGCCGCAACTCGGCGCGCGGCGTGCCACTGCAAAATTCGTACAATTCGATCGCTGGACGGTGACCACACGGCGTACTGCAGCATGTCATTGCTGCTGGCGCTGACGTTGTGCACGGCTTCGGGCACGTCCACGTCGACCCAGAAGTACGTGGCGTTGTACGAGTGGCGCCAGACCTGCACGTGGCCGCCGTCGGGAGTCGGCGCTGCCCGGCGTGGTTAGGCTCCCTCGAGGCCTTGCGAGGGCGAAGCAGGATGTGGTCGCACCTTTGTGAAGTTGCCCGCGAACAGCACCTTTTGTTGATCCGGCGAGATCCAGTAGTCGAAAAACTCGCGCGGGACGCGCGACCCCTCGAGGAAGAGCTCCAGCTCCGTGTTCGGCAGCTTGCGAATGTAAATGTTGCGGGCATCGTCCATGTAGGTCGACAGGCCGTCCGTGCCGTCCTCTGGAGACGTGCCCATGCGCGCACCGATGCTGGAAGGGGCGCCGTCAGCATTGCGCGCGCACGTGCCTGCGGCCGACCGGTGCGGGGGCCGCACCGTCGGTGATCCAGCGGACGGTCTCGGTCTTGGGCTGATTGGCCGGGTCAAAGGCGTCCTCGAAGGAGACGAGGGCGCCCGCCGGCGCTGGCCAGTCTGTTTGGAAGGAGGCGGCGACGAGGCGCAACGCGGCGCGTCCCGTGGTCTTAGCGGGGCCGCAGCGCACGATCCCGCAAGGGATGCCAGCTCTGCGCACTCTCGCCGACGGCGATGGCGATGGCGACGGCTGCGCCGATCATGATCCCGAGGCCGAGCAGGATCAGCAGGACCTTCTGCCGCTTGTACTGTTGGTCGGTCCGTCCGTCGGCCCGCCGTTCGCGGTGGCAAGCCAACGAGAATTAGGCCCCAGGAGGCTGCATGCCGTCCGTTCTTGGCAGCGAGCCGGTGCGTACCATCTTGCGGAAGCGGACCTCGGCGCTGGGCTCCGGGAGGAGCGGGTCTTCGTCCGGCAGCGGCGCCATCGTGGGCGGTGGCGGCGGCGTGCCGCGTCCGCAGTCGGCGAAGAAGACGACGAAGAACACTTTTTGGCGCGAAAAAAAAAAATCGTACCCCCCAGACGCACGGTACCCGCCAAACCCAAGGACCGGCGACGCACAAGGACCTAGGAGCATTGTGGCGGTGCCGCTACCAGGGCGCGGCTCCTTTGAGCCACGAAGGCGACGAAGCAGGAGCAGAAACCGTCTCAGGCGCGTCGACACTGAGCCGGACGGCCGGACGCCGCAGCATCGGCGCACCTGGGCGGCGGCCTAGGGTTAGGGTTCCCCGACGCGGGTTTGGCGTAGGATCATCAGTCCCTTCCAATGACCCCCCAAGACACAATTTACCCCCCAACAGAGCGCCGTTTCTTTTTGGCACGCGGCGGCGGCGGCGGCGGCGGCGGCGGCGGCGGGCGACGGCGGCGGACGACGGCGGCGGCGGCCGGCAGCGAACGCGGAGGACACGGGAACGACGCAGCGGACCACGCAGCGGACGACGCAGCGGACGCCGAACGAGGACGCCCGCGTGCAGGAGGCATCGAAACGCGGCCGCGTGGGCATCGGCCAAGCGGCCAGGTTGGCACGCGGTGGGACGGGGCCGAGGGGCGAGGCCGCGTGCCGCGCCAGGCCAGCGGAAACGGCGTGACACAGGCGTGCGGCATCTGCGCGGCGTAGGCACGGGCGCACGCGTGTGTGCCCTGTTCGATTCGGCTGGCTCAAGCGTGCCTGCCCACGCCGGCCGGCCCGGGTGACGTGGCTCACCGTGCACGGCCACCCAACCCGCCGACGGCTGGAACGGTCACACCGCGTTGACGCACGCCGTCTGAAGCTTGCTACGTCTTGGACGGTAGTCGGTGTTGTCCGCCGACGTCGAATCGGGCGCCATGCCCGCCGCCGCCACCATGACGGCCGACGTCCTTGCCCCGCCGCGGCCATCGGACGCGGCCCCGCCTGCGCCGACCAGCGCGGCGGCGCGGCTCGCCCGGCTGCGCGAGGAGCTGAAGCGGTTCGAGCCGCAGTCGCCCAACGGCTCCGGCACGAGCCTGGCGCAGTTTGCGCTCGCCGAGCAGGTGCAGCTGGAGCAGGCGACGATGGACCTCGTCGCCGAGTGCTGCCGCCCCGGCATGGGCGCGGACGAGGCCGCCGCCCGCACCGCCCAGCTGCAGGCACGCGCGAGCGGGCGCCGCTTGCCTAGTACCGTGCGCCGCGTGTGGGCTCACGGTCGCCGCCCTACTGCTGCTCCTGTTGGTGAACTCGCGCAGGGCCACCTGCGGTCGACGGTGATGCAGTCGGTCGGCAAATTGCTGGACGACTGCCGCACGCGGCTGTCGGACTTGTGGGAGCAGCTGCTGGCCGAGATCCAGATGCGCGAGGCCGCCGAGTTCCAGCAGATGCGGCTGGAGCGCGAGGTCGCGCGCCTGCGCGAGGAGCTGGGGATCACGCCGCTGGAGCCGGCCCCGGACGCGGCGGAGCCACCGCAGCCCAGCACGCCCGTGCGCGGCGCCGCCGGCGAACCCGGCGACGAGGTGGCCGTGGGGGACGCTGGGCCGCGCCCGGAGCGGGCGGCCAAGGCGTCGCCGCGGCTCAGCGCGCTGGCGTCGGCGCTGCGGCTGCGCAAGCCCACCACCAAGGGCCGCGGCGGGAAGCCGTCGACGGGACCCGCCAGCGCGTCGGTCGAGCGCGCGCCGGCCGGGTTGCCGCTGGGCAACGCGAGCGCGGGCACGTCGGAGGAGTCGGCCGCGACGGCCAGCCCTGACGACCACGGCGCCGTCGAGTCCGTCAGCGAGCCGCAGCTCGTCGGCAGCGGCAGCGGCCGAACGACGGCGCCGACGTCGGCGCGCGGCGACGGCCATCCGTCGACGTTCACGTCGCCGCACGCGGCCGCGTCCCCGACGCCCAGCAGCCCCTCCCGGCGCACGCCCAGGTAGCGGTTCGCTCAGCGGAGAGGGAGCGCTATGACGCCCCGGTTGACAGGGCCCCGTCGCGGCGGCCGTTCCTTTTTGGTTTCGGTCGCGTGCCACAGTGCCCGCTCATTCTCGTTCAAGGCCCTGCTGTCGCGCCCACACTCGGCGTCGACGGCGCCGGAGCTGCGGCGCCAGCTGCGGCGCGTGCGCGCCGAGCGCGATCAGCTGCGCGAGGAGCTGCTCAACTTGGAGGCGCTCTACTGCCGGATGGTCGAGAGCCGCTCGCTGCTCTTCTTTGAGAAAGAGGTACGCGCGCGCGCGCGTGTGTGTGTGTGTGTGCACGCGACAGCGCTGCACCCCGACGAACGTCGCTCACGTCGGGCACGCATACCCCGCCATCTTTGGTGTCCACATCAGCATCTGACGATGGAGCTGGAGACGCTGACGCAGGACCTGTTTGAGGAGGCCAACCGCATGGTTGCGCAGGAGGCGCGCCTGCGCTCCGAGCTCCAGTCGTCCAACGCCCGCCTGTCCGCTGACCTGGAGCGCGTCATCAAGGCGCTGGAGGAGGACCTCACCCACCACCGCGACCGTGTGTCGCCGAGCGGGTACGACAAAGATTTACTCGCGCGGCCACTAGTCATGGCGATGGCCTCACGCATCGCCGCACCACTTTTATATTCCGGTGCGCGTTGGGTAGCATGCTGGCCGCGCGCGACCGGCGGATGCAGGCGATCGCCACGACCATGGCGGCGTCCAGGCGCACGCTGACCGTCAGCACCGCGGCGCTGTCGCCCACGCTCGGCCCGGCGAGCTCGTCGGCCCTGAGCGCGTGGCTCCACCCGCGGCGCCCGCTGCAGCGCAGCGTGTCGCGTGAGGAGCACGTCTTCCCGACCAGCGAGGAGGTGGAGGCGCGCCTGCAGCGGTTCCGCATCGCGGCGGCCGCGCCGGACGCTGCCGCCGCCGGCGCGGCCGGCGCGCGGTCGGACCGCGGGGGCGCGCTCTCGCCCCGTCTGGGCGCGCTCTCGCCCCGCTTGGGCGCGCTCTCGCCCGAGTTGGACGGCCTCACGTCGCCGCGGTCCATGCAGTACAGCCTCGACGACACCGCCGCCGTCCGGCCGCGCTCGCCGGACCTCGCGTCGCCGCACATCCGCGTGCGCGCCCCGACGCCCGACGGACGGCGATCGCCCCGCACCATCCCGGCACTCACCGTGACGCTGCCGTCCCTGGACGACTGATGCCGCCCCGCTGCTCCCAGCAAATCGCACCCACCACGTGTACAGCCCGTAAACTGCATTGTTGTCGTTTGTACTATTGCGAGTGTGTAAAAAAATCCACATGGTATCTATTTACAGCGATGAACGCGAGATGAACGCGAGCTGTACACAGAGTCATGGCCTGTCATCCGCTACGCCCGCGCCCTGCCCTTGCGCACGGCCGGCTTGGGCACCTCGATGGAGAACATGGGGTAGGCATCCGCGCCGCGCACCTCCGTGTGCGAAAACACCGTCGCGGACTGGCCGGGCGGCGCGCCACTCGCGGGCGCAATCGCGTCCTGTCGATCGCCGCATCCGCGCGCACACCATGCTTTGGCCAACGGTCAGGCGGTCCCGCGTGCCAAAGTTCCGCTCCGCAGAGCGTACCAGCTCGTCGAGCTCGCGGAAGGCTTCGCGGCGCGTCTGCTCCGGGATCTTCTCCGTGCTCAGCAGCTTGCCGTCGCGCATGTACAGGATGCGGCTCGCAAAGTTCTTGAGGTACACGTCGTGCGTGACCATGAGCAGCGTCACGCCCAAGTCTTCGTTGAGGTGGCGCAGCATGCGCACGACGTTGCGCGTGTTCTTCGTGTCCAGGTCGCCCGTGGGCTCGTCCAGCAGGAGGAGCGGCGGCGTGTTGGCCAGCGCGCGCGCGATGGTGACGCGCTGCTGCTCGCCGCCGGAGAGCATGTTGGGCATGTGGTTCAGCCGGTGGCCCAGGCCCACCTGCTCGAGCAGCGCCCGCGCCGTCGCCTTGCGCTCCGATGCTGGTCGTTGTCGTGCACCAGGCCGCAAGCTCGGTGTGAGTCACGGAGCGCCGCCGACGCTTGCCACGGCGCGGCGACGGGCGCGCGTACCGCTCTTGTCGCCCTTGAGCGTCATCGGGAGGATCACGTTCTCCGTGGCGGTCATCGAGGGCAGCAGGTTGAACGCCTGGAAGACAAAGCCCAGCGTGCTCAGGCGGATCTGCGCCAGCACATGGTCCGGCGTCGACGGGTTCACCCGGTGGTGGCCAATGATCAGCTTGGGCCCCGGCCGCGAGGGCCAGGGAGCGCGAGGCGGCGCGCGTCAGTCGGCCGCCGCGTATGCGCCTGGGGCAACCCAGCGCCGCCGCACCTCGCCCTTGGTGGGCTTGTCGATGGTGCCGACAATGTTGAGCAGCGTCGTCTTGCCGCCGCCGGACGTGCCGTACACGACGATCCACTCGCCCTTGTACACCTTGAGGCTCACGCCGCGCAGCGCCGGCACGCCCTCGATGCCGAGCAGGTAGGTCTTGTGGATGTTGTCGAGCTCCACCAGCACCTCGCGGCCCGCGTCGTCGTCGTCCGAGTCGGCGTCCGCGTCGTGCTCCGCTGCGTGGGCGGCGCCGCGGCCGTGCAGGTCCACGTCCACCAGGTCGACGGCGTCGTCGTCGTCCGCGGACGTGCCGGCGCCCGCGTCGCTGCCGAACGGCCCGTTCATGAGCAGGTTGGTCTCCGTGCTGTGCTTGGGCACGGGCGTCGTGGCCGCGGTGGCCTCGACGGCCGGCGCCGCGTCCACATCGTCCATGGTTCGGACACCGGCGGGCGCAACCTGACCGACCCGCTCTTTTGGTTACTTTTCGTTGGGCGTGGCGACGTACGCGTCCTCCACTTTGTGGTCGTTCTCCGCGCTGTCGTCCGCGGCGGCGTCCTCCAAGTTGTCGCCCGCGGCGTCGTCCTCCGCGGCGTCGTCCTCCGCGGCGTCGTCCGCGGCGTCGTCCGCAGCGTCGTCCGCGGCGCCCGCTTCCGATGACGTCATCGACTGGAAGAAACGCGGCAGACACGCGGCAGACACGCGGCAGACACGCGGCAGAGTCGCGCCAAAAATTTCCCTGCTGCGCAGCGACGATGGCGGCGGCGCTCGTGGCGCGGACGCTGGTGCTCGGGGCCGCGCGGCCCGCCCGCCGGCTACTGGTGGCGGGCACCGTACGCATGGCCGCGCGGCCGCCAGCGGGCCTGGCGCGGGCCGTAGCGGCCGCTCGGCCAGCAACGATGCCGACGACGGCGGCGCGCGGCTTCTGCAGCGCGGCGGCCGCGGCCCCCGAGGCGCCGGCATCGCTGCAGCCGGGCGAGCGGCACATCTACGAGAAGCTGCGCGCCGCGCTGACGCCGACGCAGCTTTACGTGGAAGACATTTCCGGTACGCGCTCTGGCCCGCGCGACGTGGTTGCAACGGCGCGCGCGACTGGTCCCTGACAATGGCCTGCCCGTCGCTGGCCGCTGCCGTGCCTGCGTAGGCGGCTGCGGGAGCATGTACCGCGTGGCGGTCGTGTCGCCCAAGTTTGCGGGCGTGAGCCGCGTGCAGCAGCACCGCATGGTCAACGAGTGTCTCAAGGACGAGATCAAGCAGATGCACGGCATTCAGCTCACCACCGCCGCGCCGCGGCCGCAGTAGCCGTGGGCTGGCCGACCGGCCGCACGTGTACAGTCTGAGTAGAATGGCACCGGTAAAGGATGAGAGTATGAATTGACGGTGCCAAAAAAAGCAAAAACCAAAATAATTAGTGCATGCAGATGAGTACAATGCAATCCACAATGCGCGAGCGCCGGCGGCCTCGTCCACAATATATCAGCCGCGACACAGTTCTAGGACAACGCGGGCCGCGTTCGTTGCCGCAGCGCGCGGATTCGCCTCGGTTACTCGACAGTCACCGACTTGGCGAGGTTGCGCGGTTGGTCCACCTGGCGGCCGGCATCGCCAAGATCCGACATGCGAGGGCGTTAGCATCCGTCGAGCGGTACGCGCCCCCCACCCCAGTCGGTGCACGCGGCCGGGCGTACGTTGTAGCCGCGCACCACGGCGAGGTGGTACGAGAGCAGCTGCAGCGGGATCACGGTCAGCAGGCCCTGCAAGCAGTCCGTGATCGGTGGCAGCGCGATCTGGTACAGGTCCGCGGGGATCGACTTGTCGCCCTGCACACCGATCCCGCCGCAAACGCGACCACACGCGGTGGTAAGTGGGAATCCAACCGTGGGCAGGCTGCCAGGGCAACAGGGCGAACCTCGGTGCAGATGATGATGGGCTTGCCGCCGCGCGCGGTGACCTGCGCCAGCGCGTTGAGCGATTTCTGCGCGTGGCGATCGTCACGGCGTCGGGAGGCGAGAGGCCCGCGTCAGTCGACCGCGATCTGCCCAAGGCGCCGGAGAAACGCACCGTCGTACCTCGTGCACGTTGTCCATTGGCATGATGAGGATGACCGGCATGGTCTCGTCAATGAGCGCCAGCGGGCCGTGCTTGAGCTCGCCCGCCTGGATGCCCTCCGTGTGCAGGTAGGCCATCTCCTTGATTTTCTGAGGCACGGGCACGAACACCAGCGGGCGACAGCCAGCGTCCTCGTCAGCCGTGGCCGCCCAGCGGTCTGTGGCGCGCGGCGCCCGCGCGCGTACCAGCGCGCCCTCCTTGCACGTGGCGTGCTGGTAGCCGCGGCCCAGGATGAGGAGCGAGCGCTCCTTGGTGAGGCGCTGCTCGCAGAGCGCGCGCAGGCTGCCGTCGAGCTTGAGCACTTGGGCGATTTTCTCTGTGGGAACCGCGTAGCGCCCAAGAGGCGGTGTCGGAAAGAGGCGCATTAGCGCTATCGCACTAGGCATTGGGTCCCCGCTGCAAGCTCAGTGATCGCACCGGGCAGGTTCTTGAGGTTTTCGATGATGTCGCGGCGACGCGGGAGCGTCGAGATGCGGTCGTCGCCGAGGTTCAGCGCCAGCATGACCAGCGCAATGAACTGCGACGTGTACGCCTGTGGAGGGCAGTACCGCACCGATGCTTGCAGTGATTAGCGGCACGAGCCCACGCCGCCATCACCAACCGACGCCCCCGTGCGCACCTTGGTGGAGGCGACGCCGATCTCGGGGCCGGCGTTGATGTGCACGCCGCACGCGGTCTCGCGCGAGATCGACGAGCCGACGGTGTTGGTGATGCCGACGCAGAGCGCACCGCGCTGCTGGCAGTAGCGCAGCGCGTTGAGCGTGTCGGCCGTCTCGCCTGCGCCGTGGCCCGCCACAGCCGGCCTGCGAATGCGCGCGCATCAGTCAACCGTCCGAGCACAGGGCACGCCGCCCCGGCCGTCGACGCACCGGACTGGCTGACAAAGATGCACACGTCGTCGCGGAAGATGGGCATCTTGCGGTCCAAAAAGTCCGAGGCGAGCTCGCAGCTGCACGGAATCTCGGTCAGCTCCTCGATGAGCGCGTGCGTCTGTGCGTGGCCCGCGCCCCCGACGTGCACGCCACCCTCTTTCCGGGTCAGCGTCGCCAACGGGCCTAACGCCGGCGACCATCCAGCAGCACGCACCGCCAGGCAGGCGTGGAAGCTGGTGCCGCAGGCGATCATCACCATGCGCCGGCAGCGGCGGATGGACGAGATGTACTCCTTGAGGCCGCCGAGCGTCACGGTGTGCGTGTCAAAGTTGATGCGGCCGCGCATCGTGTTCACGACCGACTCGGTCTGCTCAAAGATCTCCTTCTGCATGAAGTGCTTGTACGAGCCTGCCGCGCGCCCCACCACACCGCGTGCGCACACCGTACGGGGTGAGCCGCCCTGCTGATGCGGTGGCCTCCTCGCAGCGGGCACGCACCCTTCATGATCTCGGCGAGCTCCATCTCGATGGTCTGGATGGCCCGGATCGACGAGATGTTGTCGGACCGCTGCAGGCCGTGGCTGATGTGCAGGCCTGCAGGGCGCGGCACCGCCAAGGCAGCGGCGGCGGATGCGTCGCAGGTCAGCCGCGGCCGAACAAGCCCACCGCGCGGGGGAGGGGATTGCCACGCGGCGTACCCTCCTTACGCAGGTGGACCAGGTCGCCGTCCTCGAGGTAGAGCACGCGGCGCGTGTGCTCAATGATGGCGCTCGGGTCCGAGGCCAGGTAATACTCGACGGGGCCCGACGGCTTGGTCAGGTTGAACGGCTTGATCGGCATGGCGCCCGGAATGGCTGGCGGGGCGGCACTCCTCCACCACAAGCAGAACACACGCAGCCAGTCAGCACGACCGGCGGGCAGCATCCTGCGGCGGGCACTTGGGGGGTGGGCGGAGCGGACGTACACTTGCGCGCCGGCGCCGGGCTGAAGCTCACTTCGATCTTCTCGTCGGCGAGCGCCTCCTTGGACCGGATGCCCAGCAGCAGCGGCGAGCCGCGGCGGGTGGCGATCATTTCGTTCGGGAAGAGCGGCGACTTGAAGATGAGCGCGTACGCGCCCTGCAGCTCCTTCACGACCGCCTTGACCACGGCCTCGAAGCTGTTGTTCTCGCCGTCCTCGGTCTGGGTGTCGTAGATGTACTTGGCCAGCTTGGCGATCACCTCCGTGTCCGTCTCCGTCTCGAACACGTAGCCCTGACGCTCCAGCAGCTGCTTGAGCTCGCGGTAGTTGGTGATGATGCCGTTGTGCACCACGAGGAAGGTGTTCTTCGGATCGGAGCGGTGCGGGTGCGAGTTGAGGTCGGACGGCGGGCCGTGCGTGGCCCAGCGCGTGTGCGCCATGCCCACATGGTCGTTCAGCACCTCGGTCATGTTCAGCGACGCGTCCTCTGCCGGCCCGCCACGGCCCGTGCGATACCGCCCGACCGGCAGTAGTGAGCGGGTGTAGGCCCCACGCGCACTGGTTGCTGCTCGGCGGGCCGCGTACGGAAGATGGCGTCCTTGAGCACCTGGACCTTGCCCGACTTCTTGATGATCCGCGGGTCCTTGCCGGCGGCGTCGCCGTCGACGGTGAGGCCTGGGCGCGTGGTGCGCGTCGGACGCCGCAACAGGACGCGGCTCCAGTCAGCAGCTTTGGTGCGCCCGCTCCACCAGGGCTAGGCGCGCGAACGTGCCGGCCGAGTCATAGCCGCGGTACTCGAGGCGCTGCAGGCCGACGACGAGGGCGTTGAGGATGTACTGCCGCTCACGCGGCGTGTCGTAGTTGAGGTAGGCAAAGATGCCTGTGAGCCGGGATGGGCCAGGTTCGCCTTCGCCGTGAGCCTCCGCACCCCGGCAATCCGACGCACGCGGCACCGCGCAGGGCGAGCACGACGTACCGCACATTCTCGCTTACTCGACGGGCGCGAACCTGCGTGGTCCGCACGTCCTGAAGGCGTCTGGCGAACGGAGGACTGTGCTCGGCGTGCGGCGGCGTGTGGAGCTGGGTGGACCGCGTGTCAGCCCACGTGCAGGGCCACCGCGTGGGGTCCCGCCTCGTCAGATCCCCCCGTCGGCACTGCACCCATGCGGCCGGCTGCACGGGCAGCGCGCTGGCACGTACCAGCCGTGCGCGGTCGCCTCGTCCGGCCGCCGGTCTGCAAATCCGCACGCGGTCGGCGCACGCGGCCCGCTCGTTAGTCGGCCCCCCCAATCCCATCCTACGCCATCGCATGCCCCCGCCCGCCGTCCCCGCCGCCGTACCGTGTGTCGCGCGCACCGACCGCGGTCGTGTTGGCGTGCGTGTGCGTGTGTCCGTGTGTCCGTGTGTGTGTGTTCAACGAAGCGCCGCCGCCGCCGCCGCCGCCGCCGCCGCCGCCGCGTGTTTGTCCTCGCGGGTTTGTGTGACAACGTGAAAAGTGGCAGGTGCCCGTGTCGTCGTGGCGTCTATCGCATTTGGCTGGGGCCGCTGTAGACAGGGGCCTATGACGTCATTCAAGGCAGCAGCTAGTGGGAGACGGGGGCCCAGGTCGTGGTGGAACATCAGAAAGGCCGCTGGGCCAGCGGTAGAAAGGGTAATATGACGTCAAGCGGTGCCACGTTGGCTGCCGAGCGCGAGACGTGCGGACAGGATGTGGACGGGCGGATGGACGGGAGGATCGCGCAATTCGCGTAATGTACCCCTGCCAGCGTGGCTGCTGGAACAGGGGCCCGGAGCACGGGGACGGCCGTATTGCCACGGTGGCGCCCAGATCTCCACGCGGGTGAACGCGATAATAACCTATATATAGTGCACGCAGGGAATGCAGACAAATGCGCAGCAAGGCCGGCGCCAGCGCCGGCCGAGCATACTGTGTACAGGCGCGGAGAGATCCTCCCCACTACGGCCGCATCTTGGGCCGCGGCGGCTGGAAGAGCGGGAGCGCCGCGACCGGCCGCAGGAGGCGCCGGCGGTACCGCCAGAGCAGGAAGGCGACGCAGCCGAGGCTGATGTACTTGACCATCCGCATCCGCGACGCCGCGATCGCCTCGGGGCTGGGCGGGTGCGTGTGCGGGGGGCCGCGGGTGCGCGGCTCCTCGTCGTCCACGACGTCGACGACCTCGGCCACAAACTCCTCCTCCGTGTACACCTCCTTGCAGCCCCGGTACCCGGTCACGTAGTACTCGCCCTGGCGGGGCACACGGCCAGCAGGACCAGGAGGCGCAGCACCGGCGCTGTTACTGGCGAGGGCGCGGTGCGGGCGATGTGGCGGGCACGCCGCACCGTACCGTCTGCGGCAGGCGGTAGATGGCGCTGGAGTGCACCGTCTGAAAGTTGAAGTGGTAGGCGACGCAAGGCTCGCCCTCCGGCGGCTCCGGCAACAACACATCGTCCTGCGCGATCGGTGGCCCGCAGCATCCCACGCGGGTTTCGTGAGCGGGCGGGCGGCCTGCACGCCGCGCGAGGGAACGACGTCCCGCACCTCAAAGAGGCCGGACTTGCCGACCAGGTCGGTGTTGTAGCTGTAGCCCCGGTGGCGCGTCAGAAAGTGGTGCTCGTTGCCGATCACGACCGAAAAGTCCTGCGGCAGCACACCGAGCCAACCACGCGGCGCGCCACGCGCTGAGCGACGCGCGCCTCAGCGGTGCATCGGCGCGACTCCCGGCGTGCGTACCCGCAGGCCGACGTCCGGGTTGACGTCAAAGTACATGGCGCCAAAGCGGTACATGCGGTCGTCGGCGCCCGGCACCGGCTCGTGGCTGCCCGACACGGCCTGGTGCAGATGGAACCGCGTCCGCGCCTCCGACAAGATCTAAGTCCCCGGACGATGCCAGAGGGTGCGCCCCGGGTGTGAGCAGCGCGCCGATGCAGAGCACACCAATCTCTGCCCGATTAACGCACCACCGTCCAGAAGGTCTGCCCGTGGTCGTCCGCGTGCCGCGCGACGCCGACGGTCTGGGCGCCGCGCGACATGAGGTACGTGCACGACTCGTAGTCGCGCACCCACGCCCGCTGCAAAAATGCAACGGCAGCGAGCGGGCAGTCTCTGCATGAGCGCGCCGTCCGTCGAGCGTGTCGTCTCGGCCATCGTGCGGGCACCGACCAGCACGTCGTCCAGCTCGCCCTGGCCGATGACCTGGAACACAATGTCGTCGTCGCCGCACTCGTGGAAGACGCTGATCCGCGCCCGAAAATCGCAGGTGCCGCCAAAGAGCGCGCACTGCGCCGGGCACGTGTCGCGCTGGTAGCAGCTGCCCTGCGACTCCGCCATGGAGCGCGCGTGGAACTTGGCCGCCTGCGACAGGTCGGACCGCCACCGAACCGGCGGCAGCGGCACGACCTCCTTCCGGCTCAGCCCGCACGCGACGTCGTTAAAGTTGAGCTTCATGCGCTGCAGGAACAGGAGGGGGTCTGGAGGGCGGATACTACCAAACGGGCCGCGCTGGCGGCGATCCGTCAGCCACCGGGGGCTAATTGGACGGCTGCGGGCGGAGGGGGGGGGGGGGGGGGGGGCGCGCCGGGGAGGGGGGGGGGGGGTGTTGTGGGGGGGGGGGGGGGGGCGGGGCGGGTTGGGGGACACGGGGTCGT
>Ga0180216_1003004_pt1 | contig 13612 bp, 8 predicted proteins | sample eDN3rd37CBELigMG_FD_128879 | JGI IMG/M metagenome (GOLD analysis project Ga0180216, IMG submission 128879) | Enriched Miracle-Growth compost microbial communities from Emeryville, California, USA - eDNA 3rd pass 37_C BE-Lig MG (version 2)... ... | reverse complement strand
CTCGTCTGCGTCGACGGCTACTGCGCCGACGACGTCGCCTGACGCCTGATCGGACCTCGGACGACGCCTGATCCGACGACCCGGTGGGCCTCGGCCCACCGGGTTTTTTTGTCATCGGGGCCTCAGTGCAGAAGTCGGAGCAGGCGTCGCATCCGCTCGGCGTCGAGGGGCCGATCGCCGAACCTCGCCTCCTGGTAGGCCTGGATGGCGTGGGCGACGGCCCGGGCCTCCTCGGAGGGTAGGGACTTTCGCGCTGCCGCGGCCCAATCGGAGGCCGTGGCCGAGGCCCCGAGGTCGATCCCCCTCGTGCGCAGCCGCGCGCGGATGCGCCGGTAGAGGAGGGTCGCGCGGCGGCGATCGGCCGAGTTCGTCCGTCGGCGGCCCGGGCGCTTCTCGAGCCTGCGGAGCAAGGCGATCAGGGCGAAGGCCAGGGCGGCCCCCACCGCGCCGACGGCGAGGATCCGAAAGACGATCCGTCCCTGGGCGAGGGCGCCCCAGACACCGGCCAGGCTCCGCCCGATCTGGCGCATCAACCGGCCCTGCGTCTTCGCGTCGAAGTCGAGGACCCAGTTGGCCCAGCGCATCCGCCACACGTCCATCCACTGGACCAGGCTCGCCCACGCCCCCTCCGCGTGCCCCGGACGCTCCTCCGCGGGAGTGGCGTCGAGGAGGACCCAGCCCTTTCCCGGCACCCACGCCTCGGTCCAGGCGTGGGCGTCCCCCTCGCGCACCACCCAGTATTCCCCCGCCTCCACCCAGGAGACGCCGTAGTAGCCGGCCACCACGCGGGCGGGGATGCCGCGGAGTCGGAGGAGGAGCGTGAGGGCGCTGGCGAAGAACTCGCAGTGTCCCTCCTTCCGCTCGAAGAGGAAGTGGGCGAGGGGATCCTCCACCTCGCCGGGGAGTTCGCGCGTGTATCGATTTTCCCGCTGGAGCCAGGCGACCATCGAGCGCGCGAGGGATTCCGGATCGCTCGTCCCGAAGGAATCCGCCAATCGGCGGATGCGCGGGTCCAGCCCCGAGGGGACGTGGCGGTAGGCGTCCGGGTTCTCCCCACCCACCGAGCGCAGGGGCTCGACCGAAGTGCGCAGGCGATAGCGCAGGGGCGAGGGCGGATTCGACACCTCCAGCGTCCCGTCGTCGTAGGCCGCGAGCCTTGGAGGCGGCTGCCCCCGCCTCGTGAAGAAGCGCAGGGAGATCGGCGAGCCGAAGACCGGCAAGGTCGGGACGTCGCGCAGAACCTCGACCTCCGCCTCCACGCCTTGGTTCGTCCCTCCGTGGAAGAAGAAGATCCCCCCTCCCCCCGGGACCACGCGGCGTGGGACCGAGGCCTTGGACCAGCCCTTCCCATCCCAGCGATCGAAGACCGTGGTGCGCCAGTAGATCTCGCGGGACGGCGTCTCGCCCGCGAAGCGGACCCGCATCACCGGAGTGGGGTCGTCCTTGAGCACCCCCACCCCGCCCAGCTCGATGCGCTCGCTCCCTCCGCGCACGACGGGGCCGTCGTTTCGCGCGAGGAGGCCGACCGAGACCCGGGGGAAGGTGACGAAGAGCGCGATCGAGCCGACCAGGACGAAGAGGGAGATCCCGGCGAGGAAGGCCAGGAGCGCGCCGGTCACCGTGCCCGGCGCGCGGCTCGCCGCGGGACCGCCCACCGCCTCCACCTCCCGCCGCAGGTGGGTGGTCGCCAGCGCGATGGTTCCGACCACGGCGAAGCCGGCGAAGAGGATCCCGTAGCTCAGCTCGCCGGTGAGCGCGGCTCCGCCGGCGAGCATCATCAGCGCCATGAGCAGGAGGAGGACATCGTCTCCGGGCCCCTTTCTCGCGAGGAGTCGGACGGAGGCCAGGAGCATCACGAATCCGGGCGCCACCAACATGACGTCCAGATCCAGCGCCACGACCGCCAGGACCGTGCTGAGGAAGGCGCCGACGGTGACCACGTTCGCCAGGCGCGGACCGAGGATCGCCCGGTCCCGGACGAAGGAGACGAGGGCGACCAGGGCGAAGAGGATGGCCAGCCCTCCGGCGAGTTCGCCGGAGATGGAGAGGCTGCCGAGGGCGAGGCCCAGCGAGAGCAGGACGGCCCATTTCTGGATCCCATGGAGGTCGAGCCGGCCCTGGCTCGGCGGGATCCAGCGCGGGGCGGGGGGCCGGCTCTCCGCGGGGGGCGGAGGCGCCGCGGCCAGGGGCACGACCATGCCCAGGGTCCCCGGGAAGGGTTGCGGGGGAGGCGCGGTGCGAGGTGCCGGGGCCATGCGGGCGGCGAGGTCCGCGATCCGCCGGAGCTGGGCGCGGCCGCCGGCGGGAGGGATCTCGTCGTCCGGCAGACGAAGGCCGACTTCGCAGCCCTCCGCCACCAGCCGCCGCGAGAGGCCGACCACGAGGTCGGCGGCGCCGTCGAGCGCTTCGGCCGATTCGGCCGCCCGCGTGTCCACGACGAGCGTCACCCGCCGCTGGAGCTCGCGCTCCTTCTCCACGGCGAAGAGCCGCCCGGTCCGGGCCGTGGCCTTCCAGTGGATCTGGCGCAGGTCGTCGCCCTGCCGGTACTCGCGGAGGGCGTGGAAATCGAGGCCGCGACCGGGCGCGGGAACGGGGATCGGCCCGAGCGACCGTGGGAGGAGCTTCGTCGTCCGGGCCGAGAGGACGCCGGACGGGTGGATCGGAACCCGACCCGCGAGCGCGACCTCCCGGCTCTTCTCGAAGAGTCCGAAGGGAAAGCGCGTGGTGATGCGGAAGCCGTGGAGCGCCAGGGCGCCCCGCCTCGGCTGCACGCCCACCCAGTAGGCGCGGACCGACTCGCCGGGCCCCACCCTGGTGACGTAGGTGCGCGCACCCTCGATCCCGATCTCGGAGATGACGAGGGAGTGGGAGGCGAGGCGGCGCTTGCGGTTGTGGACGACGATGCCCACCCGCAGGGGCTGGCCCACGACGCCGAACGGGGGGAGCTCCCGCTCGATGCGGAGCCGGGAGAGCACCGTCTCCGAGAGGAAGGCGGAGAGCAGGAGCACCGAGACCAAGAGCCCCAGCACCAGGTAGAGGAGGTTGTTTCCCGTGTTGATCGCCGCCACGCCCACCGCGAGCGTGAATGCGAGGTAGAACCAGCCTTCGCGCGTGACGCGCTGCATGCGCATCACCCGCCACCAGAGCCTGGCGGTGGCGGCGAGTCGGCGGAAGAAGCCCAAGGCCTACTCCGGCACGGGGAGGGAGTGCAGCAGATCCTCGATGACCTCGGCCGCACCCGCGGCTCCGTCGTCGCGACCCGAGACCACCACGCGGTGCGCGAGCACGGGAACCGCCAGGGCCTTGACGTCCTCCGGGAGGACGAAGCCCCGCCCCATCAGCAGGGCATGCGCCCGCGCGGCCGCGGCGAGCGCGAGGGCACCGCGGGTGGAGGCGCCCAGCGAGAATCGGGGGTCGCGGCGGGTGGCGTTGGCGATCGAGAGGACGTAGTCCGCCACGGATTCGTCGAGCCTCACGTCCCGCGCCGCCGCCTGGAGGCGGAGGACGTCGGCCAGGGAGGCCACCGCTCCCAGGGTCGAGACGGGGTCCTCGAGTCGCCGGGCGACGAGGAGCTTCCGCTCCGAATCGGCGTCCGGATAGCCGAGGGTGAGGCGCAAGAGGAAGCGGTCGAGCTGCGACTCCGGCAGGGGATACGTCCCCTGCTGCTCCTGGGGATTGAGCGTCGCGATCACGAAGAAGGGATCGGGCAGGGGGCGCGTTTCCCCGTCGAGCGAGACCTGGCGCTCGGCCATCGCCTCCAGGAGCGCGCTCTGCGTCCGGGGCGGGGTGCGGTTCAGCTCGTCGGCCAGCACCACGTGCTGGAAGATCGGCCCCTTGCGGAAGACGAAGCGCCGCGCCTCCGCGTCCCAGGTGGAGACACCGAGCACGTCCGAGGGGAGGAGGTCGCTCGTGAACTGGATCCGCGAGAGCGGCAGTCCGAAGGAGCGGGCGAGGGCATGCGCGAGGCTGGACTTGCCCACGCCCGGGACGTCCTCGAGGAGGAGGTGCCCCTTGGCGGCGATGGCCACCAGGGAGCGGATCACCGCCTCCTGCTTGCCGACGAGGACCTTCTCGACGTTGGCGACGACGGAATCACGAAGAGAGCGCGCCTCCCTCGGGGTGAGGGGGAGGCGCGCGACATCGGGGACCAGCGGGCGCAGCTCGGTGGAACTCACTTCGGGAAGTATAGCCCCTCTTCGCTGCGAGTTCCGATCAGCAAGCCGGAATGTACGTCACCTCGATCCACGCTCCGGGTGCCGGCCCGTGATCCTCCTCGAAGACGACCGCGTTCCGGACGGGGTCGTACGACCAACCCGTGGTCACGACGGTCCCGTCCACCCGCACCGTGATCTCCCCCTCTGGCGTCGCCGAGAGCGGGAAGGTCAGCGTGTAGCCGAAGCTCTGCTCCGCGAGCCGCCCCAGCGCCTCGCCCCAGTCGTCGGTGCAGATGGGCTCGATCATCCCTCCGGTCGCCGCGGCCACTTCCATGTAGCGCTCGCCCTCCTCCGCCGCGAAGCCGCACCCCTTCCCCACGACCACGTTGACCGAGACGTCGTCCGCGCGCCCGGGACCCTTCAGCCCCTGGAAGAAGCTCTTGTAGAAGGAGAGCGGCCGGTCGGATTGGTCGTCCTCGTCGGCGATGATCACGATCGAGAGCCTCGCCTCGGGCCGATAGAAGCCCAGGTTTCCGTCGGCTGGCGCGCTCGTGTTGGGGTTGTCGAGGGAGTCCACCAGGGGGCTGGAGAGCGCGCGGTAGGCGGCTTCGAGCCCCTGCTCCAGCCAGTGGCAGGTACCCACCTGGACGTTGGCGGCGAAGACCGCCGCCGCGTCGGGCATGGCGCTGGTCACCCACCTCGGCCGGCTGCCGTTCACCGGGAAGAGGCGACCGGCCTCTCCGCCGAAGGCGCCGCCGGGGCAGTCCACCCAGCCGCCCACCGAGCGCGTGATCCCCGTGGTCGTCACCCCGATGTGGAAGTCGATCGCCTGCTGCATGGCGTAGCTCATGAACGCCTCGCAGCCGTTCGCCACCGCGAGCTGCTTGTCGGACATGGACCCGGAGTTGTCGATGACGAAGAGGATGTCCACCGGGGTCCGATCCTTCTGGCGGAAGACGTCGGTCCTCTCGTCCACCAGGGTGCCCCGCCCGAAGATGGGCAGCGTCAGCGGATGGGACGAGGTGGAGAGTTCGAGGAGCGTCCCGTCCGGTCCGTCGTCCTGCGGATCGTAGAAGACCTCGAAGTGGGCGATGCCACCCCGCGAGAGCGCGAAGGGGAAGGCCGGCGTTTGGACCCAGATCTCGTCGGGATCGTGGCCCGGAGCGAGGCTCGCGCCGTTCACCGCCACGGGGCCGGGGCATCGGTTCACGAGGCCGATCCGCCGGGAATCGGCCGGACAGCTCGCCCGCCGGAGGCCGAAGTCGACCGCCGGCGGCTCGAAGCGTAGGCAGCCGTCGATCACGTCCGCCACGAGGGGCACCTCGCCCACCGGCGCCTCGGGGTCGGAGACGTCGAAGAGGAGGCTGCCGGAGGCGCCGCCCGTGCGGGAGGCGTGGAAGTACACGGCGATGGGCACGCTCTCGCCCGGCGCCACCGAGATCACGCTGAAGGTTTCGTCCGGAAGGGAGAATTGGGAAGGCGTGCCCGGGGAGAAGCGGGGCGAGGCGAAGACGCATTCGTCGCTTCCGCGGTTCCAGAGCGAGGTGACGAGGACCGCCTGGGTGCCGAGCTGCACCGGGACGAAGCGAAGCTCGGAGGGCGTCGCCTCCCATTCGCAAGGCGGGAGCTCCTTCGCATTGCCCAGGAGGGTGACCGGGAGGATCGGCTGGTCGCCGTCGTTCGACTCGACGAGGAGCGTACCCGCCGCCTGCCCGGCCTCCGTGGCGGTGAAGCGCACCTCGATCGGAACGGGGGCGTCGGAGGGCTCGAGGGAGAATTCCCCGTTCCACACCACCGCGAATCCCTCTCCGCTCGCCGTGGCGCCGTGCACGCGGAGGGGGCCACCGTCGAGGGTCCCCACGTTCCGCACCATCACCTTCTTGGAGACCTCCATGCCCACCGCCACGGTGCCGAAATCCAGTGGGTTCGGCGACGCCGAGATGTCCGCCCCACCGCCGGTCCCGCTCAGGCAGACCTCCAGGTGGGAGGCGACGGGATCGTCGTTTCGTAGGAGGAGGGCGCCGCTGTAATGCCCCACCGCTCCCGGCGCGAAGACGACCTCGAGCTCCGCCTGCTCCTGCGGCTCGAGTCGGGTGAGGGTGTCGGCACCCGATCCCGTGCGGATCAGGTCGATGGCGAAAACCCCGCTCGAATCCACGATCGTGGGCCCTTGGAAGTTGACGGGCCGGCTGCCGCCGTTGGCGACGATCACCCGTCCCCGCCCGATCTGCCCCACGTTGACCGCGCCGAAATGGAGACAGTTGGGTGCGGCGACCAGCGACGAGGCATAGCCCTCGCCCGTGAGCTCCACCTCGTGGTCCGGCTCCTCCATCCCCTCCACGTGGAGGGAGAGGATCGCCCGGCCGACGCCCAGGCGCTGCGCGACGAAGCGCACGTCGATCCCCACCGTCTCCCCCGGCGCGACCGTCCAGCGCTCCTTTTCCTCCACCAGCGAGAAGAGCTGCGGGTCGTCGCCCGAGATGCCCCGCACCTCGACCACGGCCTTCACCCGCCCGCCGCTCACGCAGGTCACGGGCAGGACCTTCTCCGTGTTGAGCACCACTTTGCCGAAGGCGACGCCAGCGGCGCAGGCGACCGAGGCGCGCTCGCCCGTGCCGTCGAGCGGAACTTCGATGCGGGATCTCCCCTCGTCGTTGGTCACCAGGATCAGGCTGCCCCGATACCGCTTTTCCTCCTCGGGTCGGAAGCGGACCGAGATCTCGATCGAGCGGCCTCCCCGGATCGTCTGGCCCGAGGGCGAGGGGATCGCGAAGGCCGCCGGCGCATCGGCACCCCTCTCGATCCCCAGGAGCGCGATCGCTCCCTTCCCCCGGTTCCGGATGGTGAGCGTGCGCGTCTCCTCGTTACCAATCGCGACCCGTCCGAAGTGGAGTGGGTCGGGCTCGACGACGAGATTGCCGTGCACCTCCCTGAGCTGGTCGTCCGAACACGCCGCAAGCATCACGGCGATCGAGACGAGCCACAGTCGGTTTCTGCCCCCCATAACATCCTCCCCCGTAGGTGCCGGCCGACTCGGAAGCCCACCGGACAACGTTGGCGCAGCTCGGCCCCCTGGGCAAGATGGAGCCAGGCGAGCGCCGGCCCCCTGGGCGGGGACTCGGACGCCTAGGGAATCCGCTCTTTCTGTTTCTGTCCCGCCGGGCCACGGGGTTCGGGAAGGACGGTCTCCTCCAGGTACGTCAGCCGCCCTCCCCCCTCCGAAAAGGCGCGCGCACCTTCGGCCACGTGGATGAAGTCGATCGCGCTCTTCGGATACGTTCGGCCGAGATGCCGGAGCACCCGGCCCACCCACTTGCCGAAGGCGGGCCCCTTCCGGATCCGCTCGTGCCCCTCGTAAGCCAGGACCGTGGCCGCCAGCCGCGCGGGGGCGAGCCGACCTCGCGCCACCTCGGGCAGGGTCAGCTCGAAGACCTCCGAGTGCAGGGGGTCGAGGGCGTACCACCCCTTCCAGGGACCCTCGGGTTGGGGGTGGAAGCGCAGGAGACGGGTGTGCTCCTTGTGCGCGAGATAGAGGCGCCGCAGCGAGCGAATGCCCTGCGCGAAGCGGTGGCGCGAGGGATCCGCCAGGAGACTCGCGGCGTCATCGGTCGAGACGAGCCGTCCCGGAAGGACGACGATTCCCGGGTCGACTCCGTCGATGGCCTCCAGAAAGGCGCGTTCGTCCGATGGAGCGAGGAAACAGAGAAGCTGACGTTCCAAGGTTTTCCACAGAGAGTCGGGGGCAAGATGTGGATCTGCGCGACGCTTCGCGTAGGGATCGCCCCATGGAGACGATCCCGATCTACCCCACGACCGCGGTCCGTCGCCACCCGAGGGTACCGGCGAGCTTCACCTTCCAACTGCAGCACCCCCGCGGGCGCTGCCGGCTTCGGGCGCAGAACCTCTCTATGACGGGGATGCTCGCCCGCGACGACCGCCAGGTCCCCGAAGGCCTCGTGCGCGTCGAGATCCCCGTGCCGGACCAATCCGATCCCGTCCTCATCGACGCCACCGCCACCCGGCGCGCGGACGGCCTCGCCCTCCGCTTCCTCGATCTGGACTGGCGAACCATCGTGGCGCTCGCGCGGCACATCTCCCCCCATCTCTGAGCCACTCGCCGGCCCGAGGGTGGTAGGCTCTCTCGCATGCGCATCTACACGAGGCTCCTTTTCATCCTGACGCTGGCCCTCGTCGGCTGCACCTCCGCTTCCGACGCTCCCGACCGGGCCTTCCGCGCCTTCGTCGCCCACCTGCAGGCCGGGGAGGTGGATGCGGCGTGGGAGCTTCTCTCCCAGCGCTCCCAGGACGAACTCTCCCGCATGGTCCACGAGCGGAGCGTCGAGAGCGGGGGCGTCATTCCCGACGATCCCAAGCGCGTCGCTTTGGGCGACGTCGAGCTCGCCCGCCCCATCGACGAGATCACCGTCGAATCGCAGACCGAGGATCGGGCGACCCTCCGGGTGCGGAGCGGAGACGAGACGATGCCCGTGCAGATGGTGCGCGAGGGCGGAAAGTGGAAAGTCGCCCTCGTTGACGGGCGTTGATCGGGGGGATATCTGCCCCGCGAACCTCCCGAGAGCACGGACATGTCGACCCAGATGAAACCGCTCGGCGGCCACGAAATCCGCAGATCCTTCCTCGGCTTCTTCGAGGCGGAGGGCCATCGCGTCGTGCGCAGCGCCTCCCTGGTGCCCGCGAACGACCCCACTCTCCTCTTCACCAACGCCGGGATGGTCCCCTTCAAGGACGTCTTCACAGGTCGTGAAAAGAGGGACTACGTCCGCGCGGCCTCGGTGCAAAAGTGCGTCCGCGCGGGGGGCAAGCACAACGACCTGGAGAACGTCGGCTTCACCGCCCGGCATCACACCTTCTTCGAGATGCTCGGGAACTTCTCCTTCGGAGACTATTTCAAGGAGAAGGCCATCGAGCTCGCCTGGCGCTTCTTGACCGAGGTCCTCGGCATGCCCGCGGAGCGGCTGGCCGTCACCGTCTTCGCGGGCGAGGGGGAGATCCCGGCGGATACGGAGGCCGAGGAGATCTGGAAGCGCGTCTCGGGGCTGCCCCCCGAGCGGATCCAGCGGATGGGGGCGGCCGACAACTTCTGGATGATGGGGGACGTGGGTCCCTGCGGTCCGAGCTCGGAGATCCACTGGCACCAGGGCGACGACCTCCCCTGCGAGGAGGAGGCCGAGGGCCGGCCCTGCCGGGGCATCGCCTGCGAATGCGATCGCTGGCTGGAGATCTGGAACCTGGTCTTCATGCAGTTCGACCGCGACGCCGGCGGCAAGCTCTCCCCCCTTCCCAAGCCCTCGATCGACACCGGCGCGGGGCTCGAGCGGATCGCCGCCGTCCTGCAGGGCAAGCGCTCCAACTACGAGACCGACCTCTTCCGCGCCATCATCGATCCCATCGCCGAGATGGCCGGCCTTCGCTACGACGAGGCCGACGAGGAGCTTCGCACCTCCATGCGGGTGATCGCCGACCATGCCCGCGCCACCTCCTTCCTGGTGGCCGACGGCGTCCTCCCCTCCAACGAGGGACGGGGCTACGTGCTCCGGCGGATCATGCGGCGCGCCATCCGCCACGGCACCCGGCTGGGGTTCGACGACACCTTCTTCTTCCGCGTCTGCGAGGTGGTCGTCCGGCAGATGTCCGACGCCTACCCCGAGCTCGCCGAGAACGAATCCCTCGTCCTCGAGGTGGCCAAGAGCGAGGAGGAGGGCTTCCGCCGCACGCTCTCGCGCGGCCTCTCGCTCATCCAGTCCGAGATCGAGGCGAGGCGGGAGGAGTCGCCCATCCTTCCGGGCGACGTCGTCTTCCGCCTCTACGACACCTACGGATTCCCGGTGGACCTCACCCGGGTCATCGCCAAGGAGCACGGCTTCCTCATCGACGAGGACGGCTTCCGCCGCCACCTCGAGGAGCAGCGGAAGCGCTCCGTCTTCGCGGGCTCCGGCGAGGAGACCGTGGGAGACCTCTACCTCCGGCTCGCCGGCTCGCTGGGCGGTAACGTCTTCCTCGGGTACGAGGGCGAGGGCACGGAGGGCGAGGGCAAGGTCCTGGCCATCGTCCGCGACGGCGAGATCGTCGACGAGGCCTCGGCGGGCGACGCGGTGGAGGTGATCCTGGACCGCACCCCCTTCTACGGGGAGAGCGGCGGGCAGGTCGGCGACTCCGGGATCCTGACCGGGTCCAGGAGCGGCACCCGCGCGAGCCGCTCCGAGCTCGAGGTCCAGATCCGCGACACCCAGAAGCCCGTCCCCAACCTGATCGTGCATCGCGGACGGGTCGTCTCCGGCATCCTGCGGGTGGGCGAGCGCGTCGAGGCCCGGGTGGACGCCGAGCGGAGACAGGCCATTCGGCTCAACCACAGCGCCACCCACCTCCTCCACCGCGCCCTGCAGGAGGTCGTGGGTCCCCACGTGCGGCAGGCGGGTTCGGTGGTCGCCCCCGATCACCTCCGCTTCGACTACACCCACTTCCAGGCGCTGGAGCCCGAGACCCTCGAGGCCCTCGAGGCCCGGGTCAACGAGATGATCCGCGACGACACCGAGGCGGAGACCCGCGAGATGCCCCTGGAGGAGGCGAAGGCCTCGGGAGCCGTGGCTCTCTTCGGCGAGCGCTACGACGACGTGGTCCGCGTGGTGCAGGTGCACCCCCGCTCCCGCGAGCTCTGCGGCGGGACCCACGTGCGGCGCACCGGCGAGATCGGCCTCTTCAAGATCGTGAGCGAGGGATCGATCGCCTCGGGGGTACGCCGCATCGTCGCCGTGACCGGCGCGGAGGCCATCGCCTGGCTGCATCGGCGGGAGAGGGAGACCCAGGCCGCGGCCCGTCTGCTCCGCACCTCGCCGAGCGAGCTCGGCTCCAAGGTGGAGGCCTCGCTGCGACGCATCCGCGAACTGGAGAAGGAGGTCGAATCCCTCCGCGGACAGCTCGCCCAGGCGCGCACCGGCGACCTCCTCTCCCAGGCCCGCGAGGTGGGAGGCGTTCGCGTCCTGGCCACCCGCGCCCCGGGCGAGGCGGCCGATCTGCGCGAGCTCGCCGACCGCATGCGCAACAAGATGGGCTCTGGTGTGGTCGCCCTCGGCGCCGAGACCGACGGCAAGGCCGTGCTCTTGGTCGCGCTCACCAAGGACCTGGTCCAGCGCGGGCTCAAGGCCGGGGACTACGTCCGCGAGATGGCCAAGGAGATCGGCGGCCGCGGCGGCGGCAAGCCCGACCTCGCGCAGGCCGGCGGCCCCGACGCCTCGGGGCTCGACCGCGCCCTCGAAAAGATCTTCGAACTCGTCGCCGAAGGGAGGAGCGATGTCCCGCGTACTCCGTGATCTGCACGGACCCTTGCTCGTCGTCCGTCCCCCGGTCCCCGCCACGGTCAACAAGGCCGGCGTGAACTACAAGAGCGAGGTCCGGCACCTCGAGTATTCGCCGCGCGGCGCCTACGACGAGTGGCTCGCCATCTGCGAGGGCATCCTGGCCTTCGGCGGCGACGCCATCTTCGACTTCGAGCCGGAGGACGAGCCCTTCCTGGACGCGGGCGATCTCCGCCTCGAGCGCGACGGTTCGATCCGGGCCGAGGACGGGCGGGTGGTCGGCCACATGGACGAGGTCTCCACCGGCCGCGTCTTCACCGCCAACGGCCCCTGGGTGATCCTCGAGGACGGCGGCATCCGCGCCCTCCTCCCCAACCTCGTCGCGCACCGTCGCAACGAGCAGGCCTACTACCGGCGCCTCCTCGACCACATCGCCGAGGAGGGAGGCTACCGCCTGCACGTGGAGCAGAACCCCCACCCCTGGGAGGGGATGGCCGACGTGGCAGCGGTGGGCGATCGGGTGGTCCTCACCTATACCGTGAAGGGGCATTACGACCAGAACACCTCGCCCAAGACCATGCGCTCGACCCGCGAGGGCGTCGCCTACGCGGCCGACTTCGCGGGCGTCCCCGAGGAGGCGCGGATCTACGCGGAGCTGGTCTACCCCCACTTCCACGGCGACACGGTGCACTTCAGCGCCCGCCCCGCTGACGGGAGCGCCCCCAGGCTCGTCCACTATCCGGGGGGGCTTTGGGGGGATCACCACGACCGGGTGCGCGAGGCGCTCGGGGGAGACGCCATCGTCCCCATCGATCGCCACGACGCCGTGGAGGAGTACGCGGGCAATTCACGCCAGGTGGAGGGCGGCGTCCTGGTCCCGTCGGGGACCAGCGAGGCCTTCACCTCCTCCCTGGAGGCGCTCGGCCTCGGCATCCGCCGCATCGCCCTCTTCGAGCTCTTCGGCAAGGCCGGGGGCGGACCCGCCTGCGCCACCCTCTATCTGCCCAAGGGCCTGCGCCTCCCCGAGGACTCGCCGCTGCGCTACAGCGTGCGGCGCGAGGAGGCGAGGAAGCGCCGGGAGCGCCTCCCCGAGCGCCTCGTCGTCGATCCGGCCTACTTCGAGGGCAAGCCCAGGGGCTAGCACGTCCCCGAAACGGGCTCCTAGGCGCACTCCGAGGTGGCGACCGCGTCGAGGTAGGCGAGCGGGTCTCGGCCCAGATCGCCGTGCCACCGCTCCCTCCACTTCTCCGCCGGCGATCGACCCTCTTCGAGCACCTCTTCGATCGGCTCGAGGACCACGCGCTCGTCGGGGGAGTCCCCATGCGGGCAGGCCTGGCGCCTCAGTCCCTCGGAGGCGATGCGGAAGAGCTCGCGGGCCAGGTCGAGCACCGCGCCCCGCTCGCAGCCCGCCGCGAGCCCCTTGCGCGCGACCTCCGTCTGGAGTTCGAGCCTCGCCTCGAAGCGCATCCCGGAGAGAAGCTCGTCGGCCGCCCGAAGCGCCTCGTCGTCGTAGAGGATCCCCTTCCAGAGCGCGGGGAGCGCCGCGTTCATCGCCGGCGTGCAGGCGTCGGCCCCCCGCACCTCGATCAGCCCCTTGGCCCGGATCTCCGGGAAGAGCGTCGTCAGGTGATCCTCGAAGTCGCCGAGGTGGGCGTAGTACCCCTCGAGCCCCTCCTTCATGAACTGCCGGAAGGTGAGGTGGTGCGCCGGGATGTATCGCCCCTCCCGCCGGACGAAGAACATGGGCACGTCGAGCGCGTACTCCACCCAGCGCCGATAGCCGAAGTCCTCGTCGAAGACGAAGGAGAGCAGGCCGCAGCGGTCCGGGTCCACGTGGTTCCAGACCTCGTAGCGGAAGGAGGTCCAACCCGAGTCGCGCCCGTTCACGAGGAAGGAGTTCGCGTAGATCGCGCTGACCAGCGGCGAGACGGACATGGCGGCCCGCATCTTCCGGGCCATGTCCTCCTCCGAGGACCAGTCGTAGGAGGCCTGCACCGTGGCCGTCATCAGCATCATGTCGAGGGCGTGCTTTCCCCGGCTCGGCAGGTAGGCCCGCATCACCCCGTAGCGCACCTTGGGCATCCAGGGCATCTCGGGGATGGTCCCGAAGGGCCGATAGCCGATCCCCAGCCAGCGAATGCCGAG
>Ga0180216_1003003_pt1 | contig 13635 bp, 17 predicted proteins | sample eDN3rd37CBELigMG_FD_128879 | JGI IMG/M metagenome (GOLD analysis project Ga0180216, IMG submission 128879) | Enriched Miracle-Growth compost microbial communities from Emeryville, California, USA - eDNA 3rd pass 37_C BE-Lig MG (version 2)... ... | reverse complement strand
TCATCCAGAACCATTACTAAATAATCAACAAATGGCTAAACGGTTGAAATTTATGATGTCTACCTTCAGATTTGCATTTGAGGAACAGATTGATGAAGATCACGATTTTTAAAAAAGGATTTTAAAAATACTCCAAAGGAGGGAAGCAAGTACCTCCTTTGGGGGTACTTTGCAAATTTAATGATTCTACAAAGGAAACATGGGGTATATCTATCCCTAGAAGAAGCGATTCAGAATAAACGCCGGAGTATGTATATTCCAGGGGCGGATGGATCCGTCTATCACTTTCACGAAAATGATATATTGGCCATCTGTACCAAGGCAAAACAAGTACCCGATGTGCCCCCACTAAAAGAAGGAATTCGACTTCGTTTGCCAAAGAAGATCGATTGGTCCCTTGTACAGCGTTTTATCTCCATTGCTCGTTACTATGGGCTGGAACATCAGGTGGAATTCCACAGCGAAGTCTATTGGAATCTGTTAACGCAGGAGTATCGATTGGTCATACCGAAACAAAAGGCATCCCTTGGCCATGTAGAAGCGACAAGCAATTTCCTTCTGGAGTGTCCAAGTATCGATTGGATCAAGGTGATGGAAATTCACAGTCATCATGTATGGGAAGCCACGCCTTCTTTACAGGATGATGAAAGTGAGCGGCAAACCATTCTTTACGCAATCGTTGGGAAGATAGATGAATTCTTTCCGCAAATTACGGTTCGAACCTTCTTTCAAGGGAAGCATTTACCTATAAACCCATGGGAAGTATTTGAGTCACCTTTTCCTACCTGTACAGAATCTTTATCCCAAGTAGAAATCGTGGAAGGGAGGGCTAAGGATGATTCGACTCCTGCATGGATCTAAAAAGCGGATATTCCCTTATATTGTGCAAATCGGGGCTGGGGCCAATGGCGGATACATCCTTCAGCAAACCGCCCAAATGATGAACATATTTGGGATCAAAGGATTCTATCTTATAGCCGATCCAGATCGGGTCGAGCAAAAGAATCTTCGAAATCAACTATTCATTGCTAAAGATGTGGGACAGACCAAGGCATCTGTATTAGCAAGGCGGTATCGGACGCATTATCAAGTGGAGATTGCGAGCTTCGATGAACGATATATCGAAACAGTGGATGATGTAGCACGGTTGTTCCGATATACGGATTATCAGGATTGCTTTTACTATGATACCTTGTTTTTGCCTATCCTTTTAAGCTGCGTTGATAATAATTTCACTCGAAAAATTATGCATGATTACTTCATGCAACAAGATCGTCTTCTCTACATTGACGTCGGGGTAGAGTCAGCTTGGGTACCATCCCATGGACATCCCAAAGAGCAATGGAGAAAGGAAGAAGTAGAAAGGCACGAAAAAACAGGATATACCGGTCAAGTGGTTACCGGGTTGCGCATAAACCATGTTACCTTGTTACCACCCATTGCCGAATGCTTCCCGGATATTCTTACGGACGAGGATCAAATTGCTCCAAGTGAAATGTCCTGCTCAAACATCATTTTGAACGAGCCGCAACGGTTAATCACAAATCGGTTTGCCGCGACAGTGGTAGCAGGATATCTCAATGAGCTTTTTGATACTGCGACAATAACCAATCATAAAACCTACTTCCACGCAAAAAAGCAATATATGCGTGCAGAGGTAATACCTAAAGAGAACTCTGAGTAACTCAGGGTTCTCTTTTTCTTAACTAGATAGTTTTCACAAACTCAGGAAAAGGAGGAAGCCCTTCGGCTAGAATTTTGGTCGAAGGGTCACTCCTTCCACCATCAAGCCCAGGGCAACAAAACATGAATTCTCAAGCATTGATAAACCTAGCAGAAAGCTTGGTCCAACCGATCCCCCAAGGAATGCTACCCTTGGACGAAGAAGAAGTGTTTAGAGATGCAAATGAACTAAAAAAATGGTATATTCGTTGAAACGATAAGAAAAGATTGGGATGGTTATATGTTCGACGTGATCGATACCATGTTAAAAAAGATTCAAGAACAACGCCCATTTACTCAAGAACTAATGAAAACTATTACCCAAAAATTTCGTGAGGATTGGACATACCACACGAATGCGATTGAGGGAAATACATTTACATTACAGGAGACAGCATTTTTTTTACGAGAAGGCTTAACGATTAAAGGAAAAACCCTTCGCGAACATTTGGAAATTGTTAATCATGCAGAGGCGATTGAATACCTACAGGATGCTATTCGCCGACGTGATTTGACGGAAGGGTTGATCAAGGAGTTTCACGCCATTCTATTCCAAGGGGTGAAATCCTGGGCGGGAGCAAAGCCTATTGTACCGGGATCGTATAAAACAGAAGATAACCATGTTTTGACGCTTAGTGGAGAGATTCACCACTATGTTCCTGCCGTCCAAGTACCTATTGAGATGGAAAAACTTTTGACTTGGTACAGAGAAAAACAGGGTAAACTTCATCCGATTGAATTAGCAGCTGTGTTCCATCACCGAATTGCTGCGATCCATCCTTTTCCTGACGGAAATGGAAGGGTCAGCCGGATATGTATGAATTATATCCTCATGAAAGCGGGGTTTCCACCTGCTATCATCCGTAATGAAAATCGCCAAGAGTATTATTTAGCTTTAGGGGAAGCGGACAAAGGGAATACTCAGCCATTTATTCAATTAGTTGCCGAAGAAGTGAAGAAGAGCCTTGAGATCATAGTTGACGTCTTAGGAAGTTAGTCAAAACGTCTGGATATATTGGTCAAGTGGTTACCAGGTTACGACTGAACCATGTTACCGTGTTACCACCCATTGCCGAATGCTTCCCGGATATTCTTACAGGCGAGGATCAAATTGCACCAAGTGAAATGTCCTGTTAATGAGCTTCAACGGTTAATCACCAATCGGTGCCATGTAGATTACGATCCTCATTATGCCAAGCTGTGTGCTTCCTTCAAGCGGAATCGCGGCATCAGGCAAGAGGAAGCATGTATTCACGAAACAATATCAACAACTATAAAAGAAGATTTGACTGCACCCTTTGAGTTTGATGAAAATGGTCAATTTATTCTCTTTTAGTTGATTGTCTAAAACCTGTTCTAAACCCAGAATTGGGGGAATTATGATCCTTCCCCCGTTTCGGGGAAGGAATAGGAGGGAATATTGTGAATTACTACGATATCAAAGCCAAAGAAAAAGAGCGCCAGTTCTTAAAAAAGTGCAAGGAAGGATTTTTCTATTTTACGGGAAACGGAAGGAAGAATTGGGTGGTTCAAGTAACCAAACAATCCTTCCATGTTTCCACAGAAGGTAGTAAATCTCCTTTTCGGATTTCAAGGTATCGCTTAAGAAAGGCCATCTCCTTTTTTCTGCTAAAGAGGACAGTGATCCGAAAGGATCTTGAATCCTATTCCAACTTTTCTTCCAGCCTTTTAGGACTGTTGAGGATAATTTTTTCAGAGGTTTCTAAAATACAAAGAACCGTGCATGGGTTACTACGGCTAACAATGAAGGGAGTGCGATTCCTGTTCAGTGGGGTGCCGCGGTCACCGGGTGACATGGAACTGATTCAGCAAAACAACGGTAAGTGGGTTCTTCTAAGCTACTACCATTTAAGGGACGATCCCCAGAACCATTGGATAGAATACCTGACCTGCTATGATCTTCGAATGGTGTTGGACTCAGGTGAATTCAGTCTTTGGAATGCAAGAGAAAAAGGCTTAAATGTTCCTCCCATAACCGTTGAGGATTATGCTGCATTTGTTAGGAAGCATGAAAAATACATTGATGCTTATTTCACATTGGATCGGGTGGGTGATCCCGTTATGACCCATTTCAATCAGCGATATTTAACTCAATACGTTGGGCGACCGCCGATACCCATTTGGCACGTTCAATCCGATTGGAATGAACTTGATCAGGTTGTCTCAGAGGATCATGAAGTGATTGGAATTGGGGGATCAGTTAAAATCCGAAGTGAAGAAAAGAAACGGACTATTTTCCAAGAGATTTTTAAAAGATACCCAAACCAAAACTTCCACTGTCTTGGACTTTCAAGTGCCCTCCTATGGGAATTTGATTGGTTGTCCAGATATCTCCATGGTTTTTCTGTACAAAATGTTACAAAACTATCCTACCCATTGATATCTCTATAGTCGTTTGGTTATTGTACAATGTACACATTTATTTATTGCACATAATGTACCCTTAACTAATGCTAAATATTTGACAAAAGTCAATATACGACGTTAGAAGTTGTTTTCAAAAATCCATCGATTTCTTTTTTAGAAGGGGTACCGCCAAATGCGAAATGTAATCCGGATTTTGTAGGCGGTACCTCTTTTGGACTTAGTTTAGATTTTTGATCTTTGCAATCTAAGAGAATTAAGAACGACCGAGACAGAGCTAAATGCCATAACGGCACCCGCTAACCAAGGAGCTAACAATCCAAACATTGCAAAAGGGATGCTGATGATATTATAAAGAAACGCCCACACAAAGTTTTGCCTAATATTGGTCATGGTTGCTTTGCTAATTTTTATGGCATCGACAACTTTACTTAAATCACCGTTAATTACTGTAATGTCTCCGGAATCGATCGCGATCTCGGAACCGGTGCCCATGGCGATTCCGACGTCTGCGACTGTTAGGGCAGGGGCGTCATTGATCCCATCCCCGACCATCACCACATGTTTTCCTTTGCTCTGTAGAAATTGGATGATTTCCGCTTTTTTTTGAGGTGGGATATTGGCTTGAACATTTTCGATTCCGGTTTTTTTAGCAATAGTCATGGCGGTCTCCTTATTGTCGCCTGTTAGCATGATGATCTCCATTCCTATCCGTTTTAAACGGGTAACTGCTGTTTTTGACGATTGTTTTAATTCATCGGCAACGGCAATCATCCCGGCAAATCGATTATTAATTGAGACTAACATCACCGTTTTCCCTTCCTGCTCAAGCCTCGCAATCTTTTGATCTACTCTAGGTGGAATGAAAAGTTTATTCTTAATAAAGTAACTTGGATTAGAAATCAGCACTTGTTTTCCATTAATAGACGCCTTAATCCCATACCCCGGAATGGATAGGACTCGGCTTGCACTTGGAAGATTGAATACCCTCTTTTTTGATTCTTTAACAATTGCCTTTGCAATAGGGTGCCCTGAAGCACTTTCAACAGCACCTATTATTTCATAAAACTCACTCTCACTTAAATATTCAACATAAGTGTCAGTTACTTGAGGTTCTCCTTTTGTAATCGTTCCAGTTTTATCTAAGACAATGACATTACTTTTCCCTAGAACTTCAAGGTATTTTCCCTCTTTAAAAAGAATTCCCGATTGGGCAGCCCTTCCACTTCCCACCATGACCGAAGTAGGCGTTGCCAAGCCGAGGGCACATGGACAGGCGATAATTAATACCGCAATCATCTTTTCCAAGGCCTCGCTTAATTCACCCGGTTGTATCATCATATACCACAAAACAAATGTAGCCGTTGAAATGAGAATAATAATTGGTACGAAAATCCCAGTGACTTTATCTGCTATGTGCTGAATGGGTGCCTTTGAAGATTGGGCTTCCTCCACAATTCGAATGATTTGTGACAAAGTTGTCTCAGATTCTTTTTTGGTTACCTTTATTTTTAATGTTCCGTTCTGATTCATTGTCCCTGCAAAAACATGATGGCCAACGCCCTTTTCAATGGGTACACTTTCCCCGGTTAATAAAGACTCATCAATCATCGAATTTCCTTCAATGACTTGTCCGTCAATCGGCACTTTTTCTCCTGACTTAACAATAATCACGTTCCCCGGGGAAATCCTATCAACAGGCGATTGAGATTCCTCTCCGTTCAAATACAATGTGGCCATTTTCGTTTGCAATTGGTAAAGTTTCTTGAGTGCCTCTGTTGTTCTCATTTTCGTTCTTGCTTCAAGTAATTTTCCCAACAAAATAAAGGTAATGATAAACGCGCTAGTTTCATAGAACAATACAATGGAATGTGGACGTTCTGGGGTATTTAGATGAGTGAAAGTTAAATAATGGCTGTAAAAAAAAGCTGCAGTAGTACTTAAAACCACTAAAACATCCATATTAGCACTACCACTTTTCAACGATTTCCATGCCCTTTCATAAAATTGGAACCCTATTATAAACTGAATGGGAACGGTAATAGCAAATTGGAAGAGGGGATTGATCAATAGCTCTGGGACTTTAACAAAGGAAGCCCACTCAAAGTGGGTAAACATAGCCCACCCCAAAGGGAAAGTGAGCAAAGCCGAAACAAAAAACTTCCACTTGAGAGCCGTAATTTCCCTCCGTTTCTCCATTTCTGACTGAAGGTTATCCTTCCTATCTATTTTTGCATCAAATCCAATATGATTAATTTTATTGATAATTTCATAAATGTTTATCCTTTTATTGTTAAATGTGACACGACCCTTCTCAGTTGCCAAATTTACATGTACTTCCTCTACCCCCTCTATTTTTGAAATCGCTTTTTCTATTCTCGTTGCACAAGCAGCACAGTGCATTCCCTTAATCTCTATATGATTTGTTTCTTTCATGATATATTTCACCACTTTCTTTTCCGTCAAATTAATATATTCTATTAAAAATGGGTACTCTTTAGAACAAACAATCTTCTATTTTAATAGATTAGAATGGATAGATTTAAAAAAAAGCCAAACTTCATAAAACAGTTGAAGTTCGGCTTTTTTAAAACAAACTTAGTGGGCAGAAAAGAATATGGTATATTTATAAACCGACTTTCTTTCCCTGGGTCTCACTTCCATGCCGAAAGGATACCATTAAAGCAAATTTGTGAATTCCCAACATAATAAATCCTGCCAGTACTTGATCATACTTTGTATTAAAGGGAGGGGGAAGGATATTTAAAGAAATTGATTGATAGGGTGTGCAAAGATGAGCAGTTATTTGTGTGAGGAAGGGGTTATTTATTCCTTCGATTAAGGCACTATAAACGAATAATAAACAGGCTGGCATTAAGAGAACCCCGCTCAAAATGGCATATCGTTTTTTTTGCCCCTTACAGAATCGTTGCCTTGGATCAGGTGACACAATTGGCAACCACATACTAAAAGACAAAATCAACAGTAAAAATATGTATCCATTGTGAATAAATGGACTTTGTGAAAAAACATTTAAAACAACTGGCAAATGATATATCAAGAACAATAATGCAAAAATTATTAAAGCAATCCTCGGGGTCAAAAACCATTTGCTTATTTTGTTAACCATCCGGATTTTCCGTATCCTTTGAAACAAATTATTAGGAATCCCTATTAAAAGAATTGGTGGGACAACAAAATATAGAATACTCATTTGGATCATATGTAAACTGAATGAGAGATGACTTATCGTTGTTAGAGGACTGCCGATGGTTAAGTATAATAAGCCTAAACTAAGGAAAAAGAATAGAGGCCGTTTATGATTGATTTTTATTTCTGTAAAACGATGTATTAGCACTGTATATAAAACAACAATACCTGTTAGGCCCACTAACAATGGAGTATTCCACATTAAGCTCTTTTTTTTAGGTATGAGATCATTTCTTTTGTAATTCGTTTATCTAATTTTATACATTTGGCACAAATTCCATTAGTACTAGAAGTTCGTTTATCACAATAACGGCAACAAGTCATCATCGTCACTCCTGATCATTATTCTTTAATATCAGGATTACCAAAATAGTAAATTTTTAAACAACATTATATAATTTAGTTAATTTTTATCCCACGAATAAATCCTTGGGCTTTCAATCGGGAAAATTCTGTAATCTGGAGTGGAATAAGTAGGATTCCTCAGGTTCATGATTAGGATTCCGCTTTTTACTAACAAATGAAATTCGCAAAATCGAATCTTGTTGGCGGTACCCCTTAATAGGAAAACTTATATTGTAGATTATTAGTAGCAATTTGCAAAATTTAGTATGAGATTGTATACTTTAATTAATAAGGTATAAAATAAAAAAGCTATAGACGACTGCAATCGCCTATAGCACTCGCATAATAGATCATCCACCAAGGGTGGTCGGTTCGTTTATTAGCAGAAGTAATGACTTCCCTACTTAGCTGGCAGGCTCAAGGGAGGTCATTACTTTTTTAGTATGGCTACGACAAGTACTGCGAACGCTATCATCAATGAAAGAGATTCGTATACTGTCATGCGGCCCACCCCCTTTCCTTTGGAATAGGAGATGAACCGGACCACCCCTTGAGCTGAACCGTATTCTATTATGCTTCATTTATTATAAACTTGATTTGAATAATTACAAGATATGTATGTATTGGTACAATTATATAATACGTCCCAAGGCTAGAGGAAGGTCATTCTTATTGAAGAGCTATACTTGAAAATAAAATTCCTAATCCTTGTTATTAAATCCTAGGAGGATGGTTTATGTCCAGGTTTGTTGACCGTTTTGAGTCACATCAAATCCATGACTCATTAAATACCATTGATTCTATAATTAATGAACTACTCGAAAGAGAAAACATGCAGCCTGACGCATTACTGGAATTAGAGCAGGCAAGGCATGTACTTAATTATTTAAAGTTAATGTTAGATAACTGTGATCCCACATTAATACCGCCAACTGTTTTAAATAACCTGAATGATAATATGGCAAAGCGTATAATTTCCGAGTTAACGAATTTCCGATCGACAAATAATAACGTCTACCTTGTTAATGTGAACAATCATCTTGACAGTCATATACCTACAATATCCAATCTCGTAGTACCTCATTTGCCTACAGATATTGATGGAATTAAACAATCAATTGTTACGTTTAAGAGATTAGCTAGTCGTAGCATCAGAGAGACCGAAAGTGAATTTAAACGGGTTGAGTCCATCAAAAATGAATTAGAGCAAGGATTTAGTCAAATATCCACGACTGTAGAGGATCAAAGAAGTCGTCTAGAAGCCATTTTAGAAGATTTCCAACAAGATTTTAGTGATGCTCAAAAAAGCCGTGATGAAGATTATGATAAAAGGACTAAGGAAATATCCATTTTATTCGATAACTTAATAAATCAAAAGGTAAATGATGCTGAGGTTGTAATTAAGGAAATTGAAGGGAGGGGGCAAGAATTAGAAGAATATTTTTCTGTTCAGGTTTCAGAATACATAAGCAAGTTGGATGATTATAAATCCCAAGCTGAGCGAATCATGAATGCCATCTCAAATACCAGCATGGTTGGTCGCTACCAAGAGGTTGCTAATCAGGAAAAAGATTCTTTTGAATTCTGGAGAAGATTTACCACAGGTTCTATGATTGCATTATGTTTCTTTGCTTTAATAAACTTTTTTTTCCTTCCAATAGGGACTGAAGTCATTTGGGCAGATATTGGGAAAAGGCTGTTTGTTGCAGCCACATTAGCAACACTTGCGGGATTTGCTTCAAGACAAGCAAAAATACATCTGGAGGCATCAAGAAAATATAGAAAGATAGAATTAGAACTAACATCACTCAATCCTTACCTTCTAGAATTAGAAGACGATAAAAGGAAGGAAATTTTGGCTGAAATGGTTGGAAAATTCTTTGGTAAAGATGAGGTTGAAAATCCGCCCAATGATACAAGAGAAAACCCGCTACACGATCTACAAAATAAAACTGATTAGAAAAAGGGAATGCAAAAGTAGATAGAACATTCGTCATAAATGCCTCCTGCCTTTCATAGGTTACACTTGAACACTAATCAACTAATCAAGTGTTCCAGACTTAAGACCTGGAGAGGAGGCTTTTTTCCGTTGAGAGAAGGGGAGATAAGAATTCGAGCTGAACGATCTGATAAAAAAATACGTGTTAATTCGCCTTTGTCAAAACCGGTCCACGAGAATTTGGATAAGCTGGCAGTGGCCTGTGGTGTAAGCAAAACTGGGTTAGGGGCCTATCTCATTGAAATGTGCCTTAACAATGAGAATGTGGTGAATTTTGTCCAGCAGCAATTTCAGGATTCATCCCGGTTTCGGATTATCCCATCTAAGATGGGCGGCGAATTAAAATTTGTCTTTGTAGAAAAACGTTCTTAATCTCATCCTCCTGTCGGGTGCAGCCGATAGGGGGATTTTTTTATTTTTTTGTTCTAAGCCAATTATCAACTTGTCATTAAGCTAGTGGTCTATGACAAGTTGATTGACTATGTATGCTATATTCTAGTCACTCTTGGTTAACATTTGGTTCACATAAATAAGATGTTATTCAAGAGGTTCTCTTTCGACGCAAAGACTCATATTTATAGTAATTTGGAAACACTTTGTTGATATGCATTCCAAGCGCATCTGCAATTAAATAAGCGTTATCAATTTGTGGGCGTTTTTTTTCGTTAGATATCGCACTTAAATTGGTATAGCTTAGTCCCGTTGCGTAAGCCAATTCTTTTAATGTAATATCGTTTTCCGCCAGAATTACTTTTAATCGTGAGGTGCCCATCTTAACCCTCCAAGACGAACATTATCTTTCTTATTATCGAGTATGGACAGGAGATAAAGAGTTTAAACATTAACAATAAATAAAACCCTGAACTTTTTCAGGGTTTTAAGAAATTAAGTTGTTATTGAATTCTACCTGCTAGGGCCTGCTCAGCAAATTGAACGAGTCTTTTGGTCATTTCTCCGCCGACAGATCCGTTAACTCTTGATGTTTGATCTGCTCCAAGCTGGATACCAAATTCGGCAGCAATTTCAAATTTCATCTGATCTAGTGCATGTGAAGATTGTGGAACAAGTTTTTGATTGCTGTTGTTGTTATTAGACATATTTATCATCCTTCATCCTCCTATCAAAGATTGAAATGCTCTTTAAAAGCTCTTGTAAGTATATTAATTCCTAAAAGATAGGAGGATATTCGGAGAATATACTGGTAAATAAAACCAACTTGTTAACTGTCCCCAACAGTAGCTCCTTCAAATACAAAATTTATAAATGAAGGGGTTCTTAATAAACCGTTGGACGTTCGCCCAATGCTTTTGACATTAATACGAAAGACAGGTTCTAACCAGTAGTAATTTTTATCTTCCTTAATAATGATCTGTTTGGCAACAGCCCAAAAAGCTTTTCTAGCATGAGGGGGTGCCAGTTCCAATATTCCCACATATTTTCCGTTCTGGGCCAAGCTCCAACCGAAATCCTTCTTTCGAATCCCAACCACATCCACGGTTTCAATAATGAAATGCTTATTCTTCAGCCATTCGCCATTTTGGGATCTTTTCGCAATTAAATATTTGCTGTCCACCAATTTAGAAACCGTTCCTTCAAGCCCCATTTCTTTGGTTGCTTGGAATAGAGCATCCCCATCCTCGTATGACTCGAGCATTACTAAATGATTGCTAGGTTGAATCACTTCTTGCAGGATCGCGAGACGATCAACCAACTTTCTTTGAACCAAAGTTTCCCCGTTGAGTTGGAGAATATCAAAGGCAAAGAACACGCTAGGTTTTGACATCATTGAATTGTAGATTTTTTGACCTGACGTATGGAAACGAGACATGGTTTGCTCAAAATTTGGTCTCGCTGTTTTTTCGTCCACCACACATAACTCTCCATCAACGATCGCATCATTAGCATTTAATGAGATATGTTGGATTTCAGGGAATTGCCGGGTTATATCTGTTAAATGACGCGTTGCCAATTGGATGCCTGTAAGAGAATAATTCAATAGACATCTAATCCCATCAATTTTTAAGCTGTGAAGATAGGGACCTTTAGGAACTGCATCTGATTTTTCTAGTAACATAGGGTATACCGGTAATTGTAACAATTTTATCACCTAATTCGAGGGTATCATTAGGTGTATAGAAGTAGAATATAAGATTATTTCTAAAAAGGGAAAGTCCTTCCTTTAGTCCATCAAATCCACTCTAACAATGTGCCTGGCTTCGATCCATTTCTTATTATCATCATCTATCTCAATTAAAATGGACTTCAGCATAGGATCAATTTTCTTTACAGTACCAGTAATTTCATGATTTCTTTTGCTTTTCCAATATTTTATTTGTACTGCTTGTTGATCAATTAAGGATCGCGAGAGCACATCAGCCATTTCAGCCAAAAAGTCCTCGTCATGGGCTGGCGGATCAACATCCTTTTGCTCCAGCCCCCATTCCTTTAATTGTCCCTTATGCTCGGTAAGCATCATTGCCGTCCACTTAATATTTCCTCGATCCCTTACCAATGTTTTATATTCAGACATTGAACCCATCTTCAAATAGAATGTATGTTCCTGTTTTATATATAAATGCTCCAGATTGCAATAAAGGACGCAGGAGTACCTTTAGAAGTAGGATGAAAATGTATTCCAATAAAACTATATGCCAAATTAATAATAGTAAAAAGTTTTTTCTCCTTCATTATTTAATTTTTCAAATTATCCCTTACAATATAACTATATAAGGTCTATAGGGGGTTCAGCCGAGATACGTGTAAAAATGGGTCATAGGATGGATTTTAATTCCAGTCATGACCCATTTTTATGATGTAGCTGAATTTTCTTTTCAACTCTCGAATCCCGATAGAATAAAAAACCATTCGTTGGAAACCATAAATTTGTAAAATTGCTAAGGAGGTATTTTCTATGTCCCTAATTCCTTATGAACCATTCCGTCATCTTGAAAACATGAGAAGAGAATTAGATCGCTTCTTTACAACTGATCTTCCAACATTCAGAGCTAATTTTGGGCATAACTTTGGTACACCAAATATTGATATCCATGAAACTGAAAATGAAGTGGTAGCAACGTGTGATATTCCGGGCTTAGAAAAGAAGGAAGATGTGAATATTGAAATTGAGAACAACATGCTTACCATTAGTGGCACTATCAATAGGGTTAATGAGGTAAAAGAAGAAAATATGCATAGAAAAGAGCGCTTTGTTGGTCGTTTCCAGCGTGCTGTTGCTTTGCCAAGTCGAGTTAATTCAGAAGGTGTAAAAGCAACATATAAGAATGGTGTTCTAGAAATTCGGATGCCTAAAATGCAAGGCGGAAATAAGAAAAGAATTGATATTGACTTCCACTAAAAATTTATGCCTTTATTAGCCGACATCATATACGAAAATAAGGAAGATTTCTTGGATAAATTGACTGATGATTGTCCAGTTTTTACAGACCTTTTAATTCTAACGCTTCAATTACCCGATTCAGAGAAGAAAGCTATTTTAGAGGTTCTAACTTCATGTATTAAAGATTGTTATGCTTCACGACTCTATATGTAAGACCAATCGTTGATTGGTCTATTTTATTGCGCTTATTGAAGATAACTTCCCGAGAGTTGAATAACCATTATCCTAAAAACGACCGTTTTTCGCATTGTTGATCACGAACATATTTTGTGGTCTTTTTTTGTTGAATTTCAATGCGAAAACTTATATGAAAATCTATATTCAAAAAGCATCCGTTTTTAGTATGATATTGATATAAAAACGAGTAAGTAAGGATGATAGATCTTGAAAATTGGTTATGCTCGGGTTTCTACCCATGAACAGAATTTGGAAATGCAGATTGATGCTTTGAAACAATACGGGTGTGAGGAGATTTTTACAGAAAAGGTGTCCGGTACAAAGGATGATCGGCCACAATTGGGGATAGCACTGAAGACTTTAAGGTCTGGTGATATATTTGTTTGTTACAAACTAGATC
>Ga0180216_1003000_pt1 | contig 13638 bp, 13 predicted proteins | sample eDN3rd37CBELigMG_FD_128879 | JGI IMG/M metagenome (GOLD analysis project Ga0180216, IMG submission 128879) | Enriched Miracle-Growth compost microbial communities from Emeryville, California, USA - eDNA 3rd pass 37_C BE-Lig MG (version 2)... ... | reverse complement strand
GTTCGCCGCCGCCGCCGCCGCCGCTGCTGCTGCCCTGCGGCTTGGCTTCGTCTGCGGCGGCTGTGAGCGGGTCGCTGGCGGGCGTCCTGTCTCCCTGGGTCAGTGGCCCCGCGCGCTGTGCAGCCCAGGCTGTGCCGTGCGCCCTAACCTGGCTGCTGCGGCTCCTCTGCGGGCGCTGAGACCTCTTCCGCCGCCGGCGCGGGCGCGGGCGCGCTCACGGCCGCCTCGGCCGGCGCGGGCGCGGGCGCCTCGGCCGTGGGCGCCGCCGACGCTTCCGTGTCCGACATTCTGTGCACCGCTCGACTCCGGCTAGGTGCGCCGCGCGCCGACGGTCCGTTGCGGCGGGCCGGGTCGGTGTCCCTGAGGGTCCTGCGGCGTCGCCTTCCTGCGGCTGGCGTTGGGCGTCCGGCGGCGTCCGCTCCGGCGCGCAGCGACCGGCAGAACCACGGCAGAACCTTTATTGTGTGCGCGGCAGAATGGGGTGGAACAGCGGCAGAACACGGCGGAACGGGGTGGAATAGGCGCGACTTGCGGCAGACAAGCGGCAGAACCCTAGCAGAATGAGGTGACATGGGTGGAATAATGGCAGACGCACGACAGAACAGCGGCAGACCCACGAGGCCCGCGGCAGAATCGCGGCAGAATCTCGGCAGAATTGCGGCAGAAATGGGTCAAAGTGTCCCCATTCTGCCAGCGTTCTGCCGTTCTTCTGCCGCAGGTCTGCCGGAATTCTGCCGGTGTCTGCCGTGGATTCTGCCGGTGCGTGTGTTCTGCCGCTGGTCTGCCGCTGGTCTGCCGCTGTTCTGCCGCTTTTCGCGCCACTTTTTTCTTCTTTTTCTTTTTTTTTGGAGGCAGACGCGAAAAAGCGCCCGGCGCCGCCGCCGCCGCCCGCCGCCCGCCGCCCGCCGCCCGCCGCCCACCCCACGTCCGACCGCCGCTTCCGTCCTCTCTCCCTACACGCGTCGTCCACTAGCGCCACCGTCACCACCGGCTCGCGGCAGGACGGCTGGCTTTCACCGAAGCAAGCAGCCGCCTTTTTGCTGGAGCTCGCACCCCCCGACCGTGTCTCGTGCACGTCCCGCTAGGTCGCGTCACGCCACCTCCCGAGGCCCGCCGCTTCACTGGCCGCTGACAAGCGAGGTAGGCACGGCGGCCAAGGGGCATGCTGGAAATGGGGGTGGGGCGCGCGGCGCGGTTAAGGACACCGGCACGAGCTTGCCCGACGCGGTCATGTCATGGGACGTGGCGGGGGCGGGGGGCCGAGAAGGGGAACCGGCCACGCGGTCGCTCTCGGTCTGGCCACGAGCCAGGAAAGCGGGCCATTTGGCGGATTTAGCGAGCTGCGGGGCAGCGTGTGATGAGCGTCACCTGGCATGTGCGCTGACTAGCCCGCTAACCGCTCCCCGGCTCGCTTTCCTGCCGCTCTCTGCAACCGCGGTCAGGACCAACGCTAACCAACCATGGCGGCCGCTCAAGTCACCGCCAACCATGCGGACCACGCCGCGGCGACCGCCGCCGCCCCGCCGGCGGCGGCCCCCGCCGCGGCGCCGATCGTCTCGCCCGAGAATGTCGGCTACCTCTTTGTGAAGCAGTACTACACCACGCTGCACAGCCACCCGAACAACCTGCACCGCTTCTACAAGAAGCAGTCGGTGTTCACCCACGGCGAGGAGCGTGAGACCATCCAGCAAATCACTGGCCAGCAGGTGCGTCGGCAACGCGTGTGGGCAAAGAATATTTCATCGGCCCCCCCGGCACACATCCTGACCTACCGCATGCTCCCTACCGTGCTGCCCGACGCGCGTCGCTGCAGCTCATTCACGAGCGCATCACCTCGTTCAACTTCCACAACACGCGCGTGGAGGTCTCGCAGGTCGACTCGCAGGCGTCGGCCGACGGCGGCGTCATCGTGATGGTCGTCGGCACCCTCATCCACCAGGGCGTGCCGCGCCGCTTCGTCCAGACCTTCTTCCTCGCCGCCGACGGCGACCGCAAGTTCTTCGTCCTCAACGACATTTTCCGCTACCTCAAGGAGGGCGACGACACCGCCGCGCCCGCCGCCGCCAAGCCGGCCGCCGAGCCGCAGCCGCAGCCGACCGCCGCGCCCGCCGCGGCCCCCGCCGCCCCGGCGCCGGCCCCGCCGGTGGAGCAGGCCCCCGCCGAGCCCACCCCGGCGCCCGAGACCACCCCGGCCGCCGCCGCCGCCGCGCCCGCGCAGCCGGCTGCCGCGGCCGCCGCTGCGGCGCGCCCGCCCGCCGCCCCGGCTAAGGCGCCGACCACCGTTCCGCCCGTCGTCGCCGCGGCCCAGCAGGCCGCGGCCGCCCCGGCCCCGGCGCCCGCGGCCGCTGCCACCGCGGCGGCCCGCCCGGCGTCGCGCCCGTGGGCCGGCCGTCCCTGGAGCAGCGTGACCGCGCAGGCCCCCGCGGCCGCGCCCGCCGCGCCTGCCCCCGTCCCGGCCGCCGCCCCGGCGCCGGCGCCCCAGCCCGCCACCACCGCGGCCGCCGCGCCGGCCCCGGCCGCTGCCGCCGCGGGCGCTGAGGTGGCGCGCCCGCGCGGCCCCCGCTCGCACGCGCCGACCCCGGCGCAGATGGAGTGCTCGATCCACATCGGCCGCATCCCCGACATGACCACCATCACCGAGGAGAACGTCCGTGCCACCTTTGCGCAGTTTGGCGAGATCCGCGAGATCGGCATCATCACCCCGAAGAACTTTATCAACATTGAGTTCGCCAGCAAGGAGCAGGTCGCCAAGATCCTCGCCATCAAGACGTTCAAGATCGGCGACCAGACCGTCCACGCCGAGCAGCGCCGCGAGATGCCGCGCCGCGACGGCCCCGGCGGCTACCCGCGCCGCGACGGCGCCCGGCCCGACTACCGCCCGCGCGGCGACGGCCCGCGCGGCGAGTTTGGCGCCCGCGGCGGCGCCGCCACGGGCTCGGACGAGCGCCCGCCGCGCCGGTCGCCGCGCCCGCCCGCCGGTGGCGACCGCCCGCCGCGCCCGCCGCGCGCGAACGGCGAGGGCAAGGGCCGCAGCGAGAAGGGTGGCGCCCACGCCGAGAAGGTGTCGGCGGCCGCCGACAACTAAGCCGGTGCGCGCGGATCTCCTGCGGCCCGCAGGCGCGGCCCAGGCGCGCGGTGGGCCGCGCCGTGCCAACCCAGTGACGGCCGGCGCGAGTGCTTTTTCTTTAGGTGCGCGTGCTTGAGGGTTCCTTCATTTTTTTTTCTTTTCTTCTGGCTTTTTGTGGCGGTTTCTTTCACTCGTTTGGGAGGTGGCCTAGGTCGCACGCGAGGGTAACTGGTAGCGAGAGGTATTAACGATGGATGGTTGCTAGGTCTTGTCGGGCGCGATAGCGGTTCGTTTTACGGCTTGATAGCGGAAGCGGTTTTTGACTGGTGCGGCTGCGGCCGTTCTGATGGAATATGCGATGGTAGGTGCGGTGCCTCCTGCTGCCGCTGTGCTGGCGCCCGCGGCGCGGGGCAGGCCGCGCGCAGCTCGCCGCCTGTCCGCAGGCCGCCACCGGCACTACGGTGCCGAGGGGCAAATGTACAGTATATCTGTTTGGACGGGCGGGCGCGCCGCGCGGCCGGCTACGTCGCGGGCGCGAGCGGGCAGCGGTTGGGGGCAGAGCCGCGCCGGATGGCCTGATCTTTTTCTCTGGGCAGGCTGTCGGTCGGGCCTTTTTCGCGGGCTCGGCCGCCGCCTGGATGGAATGGACCGATCTTGAGCTGGTGCACTGATGCTGACAGGCGTCGGCACGTGCGACGACCGAGGGGACGCAGGGCGCGCGGCGAGCGCGCGCGGGCCTGGGGCATCCGTTTTGGAGCACGCGGCGGGGCGGCCGCGCCGCCCTCTCCCTGTGTGGTCTGTTGCCGGCGCCCACCTTCCTTGTAAAGGGCCTGTCCGGCCCGCTGGCCGGCGTGGCCGCAGGCGACGCGGGCGCGTTTTGCCGCGGCTGCGGCCGGCGAGCGAGCCGGGGCCGCCTACACATTTGCACATCTTACCGTGCGCGCATTGTTTGCTTTTAGAGCGTGTGTGACGGCGTCCATAAACCCCCATTTTATGCGCCGTTGCCGCCTTGTACTTGGCCGCCCTGTCCCCTCTGGCGGCTTGCTGCGGCACAAAATAAAGCACGATCACGTAGCCTATCTTGCGAGCGTGTGCTCGTGCTGCAGTGCAGTGCGGCCCAATGAAATGCCGCCCGGCATGACAGAAGTCACATTGGTATTGGTCTACTGACGCTAAAGGAAACCTCGAGCGCCATGCCATGCGCCAGCCACACACTGCAGCTAGGGTATTCCATCGACCAGCTGGCATATACTGGTATTGGTCTACCGACGCTAAAGGAAACCTCGAGCGCCACGCCATGCGCCAGCCACAGACTACAGGATCGTCATTCCATCGACCAGCTGGCATCCATACAGTCCAGTCAGCGAGTCACCTTGCCGCTTGACGATATGTCCACGTGACCGCTCCATCGACGACGCCGACGCCGCCGCCGACGCCGACGCCGCCGAGGACGGCGGACGACGACGACGCCGAGGACGGCGGACGCAGCGGACGCGGACGCCGACGCCAACGAGGACGGCGGTTGCGGAAGTGGACTACAGTGCGCGCACGGCAAGGACGGCGGGCGAGGTGCGGCAGCGGGCGACGCCGGGACCACGTGCAGCCCTCACGGGGCGACGGGCACCCCAAACGCAAGCACAGGCCGAAGCAGCGGGCCGGCGGAGCGGGACGCGACCGCGGACGAGTCGGCTGCGCAGTGTCTGGCCACGCACGATGCGGCGGTGAACGGTGGGCAGACCACGACAGGCGACCGAACGCGGACCGCGCTACGCATTCCGTCGACGACCGGCGCGCGCCCGCTGCGGCTCGCCGCCGCGGTCCGCCATGGCAAGCAGACGCGGCGGCGCCCTCATGGCGCTGCTGCTGCTCGCGGCGGCCCTGTGGGTCAGCCGCGTCGCCGCCGACGAGCACAGCCACCACGTACGCGGCGGCGGCCGCCGCCTGCGCGTATGGCAGGGCCCGCTAACGGAGGCCCCGGATGCCCTCTTCCGGTCGGGAGCGGGCGCGGCGGCAGTACGAGGACGAGGAGGACGTCATCGTGTGGGTCAACACGGTTGGGCCGTACAACAACCGCCAGGAGACGTACTCGTTCTACCAGCTGCCATACTGCCGCGGGCAGGAGGTCGTCGAGCACCACCATGAGACGCTGGGCGAGGTCCTGCAGGGCATGGAGCTCATCAACGCCGGCATTGGCATGCAGTTCAAGAGTGCGCACCCTGCCGCCTTCCCCTTGCGTGCCCATGCCGGTCGCTCCGACGACCAACGGCCACTGCGGACAGCCATGGGCGCCTCTCGGTTCCGGGGCGGTTTGCAGAGAACGTGAACAACGCGACGCTCTGCTACGCCATCCTGAGCGAGAGCGACATGGACAAGTTCGCCTTCGCCATCCGCAACAACTACTGGTACCAGATGTACATCGGTACGTCCCCGCGTCGACGCGCCGCCCCATTGGCTGGCGGCGGTGGCTGACGCAGGTGGTCGTCGGCCTTGTGTTCTATGCCGGACACAGACGACCTCCCCGTCTGGGGTACGCAGAACGCGGTGCGGCCCTGTCGGCACGGGCGCAGGTATGAGATGCTAACGAAGGCGCTGTTCTCTGCGGTGCCTCGCGGCGCATGGCGTGGGGCGACCGTCGCGGCACGCAGGCTTTGTTGGTATCGTGCCACCCCAGTCGCCTCACAGCCGTGCATCTCTGCCCCGGCGCTGACCGTGCCCGCTGCCCCTGCCCGACGTGCGTGCGTGCGCAGGCTACGTCGATCCAGGCGCGGCGGGCGAGGAGGGCCAAACGGCCGCGGCCCTCGCGACGGCGCCGGTGTGGCTGTACACCCACATGGACTTTTCGCTCAGCCACAACGGCGACCAGGTGCGCACTGCCGGCCGTGACGACACCGGGAAGCCGACCCGCGTCTATTCACGGATGCGCGGCCTCGGGGCGTGGTGGCCGGCGGGCACGCAGATCATCCACATCAACCTCACGAGCAGCCACCCCGTCAAGATCGACCCCGAACAGCACGTGATCGCGCGCTTCTCGTACTCGGTCCGCTGGACACCGACGGACCATCCGTTCGAGACGCGGTTCGAGCGGTACCTCGACCACGAGTTCTTTGAGCATAAGGTCGGTGGGGCCATGCAAGAGCAAGTGCTGTAAAAGCGTCGACTCAACAGCGAGCGTTGCCGGCGTTGCGTTTCTTGTGCTGCGGCCGGCAGATCCACTGGTTCTCCATCTTCAACTCCTTCATGATGGTCATCTTCCTCGTGGGCCTCGTGACGCTGATTCTGATCCGCACGCTCAACCGCGACCTGGCGCGCTACGAGCACCGCAACCACCACAACGAACTGGTGCGGACACGCCCGGCGTGCCCAGCGCGAGCGCCGCGGCCGTACCGCTCACGCCCGGAGGGCTTGCCTGGTGCGGTGCCGCTGCGCACCCAGGAGCGCGAGCTGGCGGACGACTACGGGTGGAAGCTGGTGCACGGCGACGTGTTCCGCGCGCCGCCGCAGCTGGGCCTCTTCGCCGCGCTCGTGGGCACGGGGTGGCAGCTCACCGTGCTGACCGTGGTGGTGCTGCTGATCACCATCGCCACGGACCTGTACACCGAGTACGCTTGCTTGCGTTGGCCTGCGCTGCTACGGCCATGGCAACGTTCTCACACCGAGCCCTGGCACATGCGGCGCTGCCGCGCAGGCGCTCCACGATTCTCACCGCCTCGATCTTTTGCTACGCGCTCACTGCGGTGGTGGCTGGCTACTTTAGCGGCAGCATCTATGCCCAGCACGATGGTACGGGGTGACGCCGCGGCACGACGGGCCGGGTTGCACATCACCCACGGCTAATGGCCGCGACCGACAACCAGGCGCGCGGCGGCGGCGGTGGGGTGCAGGCAAGCGGTGGATCCGCGTGTTTGTGCTGGCGGCGACGCTGTGGCCGAGCATTGCGAGCGGCGTGACGCTCCTAAACAACTTTGTGGCGATGTACTACTCGAGCTCGCGCGCCATCCACTTTGGCACGCTGGTACGCGCGAGCTCTCCGCGCCGGGGTCGCCGCTGTGCGATCCGGTTGCTTACGGGCAACGTGGATTCAGCGGCGGCGCGTGGCGGTGGGCGCAGGTGGCGGTGATCGCCCTATGGCTCCTGCTGGTGCTGCCGCTCACGCTCGCGGGCAACCTCGTTGGCCGCCACTGGGGCGGCCGCGCCGACTTTCCCTGCCGCGTCAACGCGGTGCCGCGCGTCGTTTCGCCGACGCCCTGGTGCGCGGATTGGCCGGGCGGGTGCCCGCGCGGCTGCGCGACCCTAACCGCGCTCTGGGTTCGTACGCCACAGCGCATGCACAGGTACCTCGACGGCGTCGTGCTGTGGGTGCTGTCGGGCGTGCTGCCGTTCGGCTCCATCTTCATCGAGATGTACTTTGTCTTCACGTCCTTCTGGGCGTACAAGATCTACTATGTCTACGGCTTCATGCTGCTGGTGTTTGGCATCCTGGCCGTCGTGGCGTCGTGCGTCACCATCGTCACCGTCTACCTGCAGCTGAACATGGAGGACTACCGCTGGTACGCAGGCAGGGGTTGGGCCAGCGCGCGGCTGGCTGCCGTCGTTCCTTGGTTGACGCCGGGAAGGCAGCGCCGATGTATGTGAGCTCGCAGGCACTGGACGAGCTTTTACGTCGCGGGCTCCACCGCGACCTATGTCTACATCTACGCCTTCTACTACTTTATGGCGCGCACCACGTACGGCGCCGCGCGGCGAGACGCGCGGCGTGATCGCCAGCGGGCTGACCGGCTACGTGTCCCCCGCGCGTGGTGGCCGCGACAGGATGACGGGCTTCTTCCAAATCTTCTTCTACTTTTCGTACACGGCCGTCGTTTGCTTTGGCATCTTTGTCGGGCTGGGTACGACAGAGCTGCCGCAAACGGAAATCGGCCAATCAGGGGCTGACACACCGCGGCAGCCGCCGCGTCGTCCCCGTCGCCGGCAGGCGCGGTCGGCTACACGAGCGCGAGCTTGTTTGTGCGCCGGATCTACCGCAACATCAAGATCGACTGAGCATGCCAGGAGCGCTGTACATAGCGATGCAAGCGGGACACGCGCGTGGGGCACGCATAGACGCCCCACGGCGCGGACGGAACTTGTCTGTACTGTACAACATCACACAAGCAACCCATCTATTACACGTCTGCTCTTTGCACAGCGCGGCGGGCTGCGTCAGCTCGCAGCAGGGGAGCTCGCGCGCCGGATGCTCGACCCGTGCGCGCGGGCGGCCTCCACCTGCATGGCGACCATGGCGCGCAGCGGCGTGAGGCAGGCCTAGTCGCCCACGCGAGCAGTGCCTCCCCCAAGCCGACACCGCGGTGAGCGCATGCGCACCGCGGCGCCCGCGCGCTTCATGGATGCCGTCGCCGCCGCCGCGGCCGCGTACGTCCACGATGGCCGGGTTGTGCTCGAGGAGGGCGAGCGCGTACGCGACGGCCTCGAGGGTGCTGACGCACCCCGCGCGCGGCTGCTTGCGGATGCCGTACTCGGAGACCGGCACGCGGTCGCTCACGGGCAGGCACACCTTGCGCAGGTGCTCAAAGAGCCGGCGGTTGCCGTTGTACATGTTGCGCGCGTAGTCCCACGTGCCGTCCAGCACCAGCAGCGTGCGGGGCCCGTCGTCCTCGGCGGCAACCACGTCCAGCGGGACGGCGTCGGGCGACGGGAAGAGGACCAGCGTACGCGGGTCGGCGAGGGCCTCGACGACGGCGGGGTGCCGCGACCGTGCGTACTTGCGGCCGACCACGGCGGTGATGGCGCCGGGCGCCAGGCAGCGCTCCAGCAGCGGCACGGTCCGCAGCGAGCGCAGGACCTGCGGAGATGGACGCGTGGGAGGGAAGCGGCTCGGCCGCAAGTACTGGGTCAGGCCAGCCGGCGCGCGCCCGGCCAGGGCACGGCGCGGCATGCGGGGCGCACCTCCAGCGGGTGCTGGAGAATGACGACCCGCGACCGCTGGAGCCGAATCGGCGTCTCGGGCAGGAAGCGGCACCAGCACACGGCCACCGGGCGCCTGCGTGCCCACGGACGCGGCCAGCCAAAGAGCACCAGAGAGCGCGAGAGAGCGTCAGGGCGTGCGGCCCACGGCTTCCCCTGGCAGCACGGGCAGGCCGCCCACGTACTCGCAGCTTGGGCAGGTGGGCCGTGCGGCGGCCTGGACGGCCTGGGCGGCCTCGTCCGCGAGGTCCACCGGCCACGGCGGCGCCTCCATCGCTGCCCGGCGCCCGATCGACGGGTCGGCCGACGGAACAGTGACACGGGTCACGACGGAGGAGGAGGCCGCGTGTGCGGCGACGCGGTATGCAGCGACGCGGTATGCAGTGACCAGCCCGAAAAGAGCGCGTACGGCCAGCGCAGGTGCGGCGCGGTATCGAAGCCCGCGCATGGGAGGGGAGGGCATCCGTAGCCCCGCTACCGCGCCTGGCGGCGCGGCGGGAGGAAGGGCGGGCGGCTGCGACGCATCGTTTGGCTCACGGAACTGTGCAGGCGACGCCGTGGGGGCATTTTTTGGCGGCAACATGTAATGCGATGCAATTGTGTACATGGGGGCAGCGCGGACGCGGCCAGCGCGGCGCGCGCACGCAGTGGGCACGGGAGCGGTACAGAACGTCCGCGCCCTCCGCCCGCGCACGCCCGCGCACGCTCGGGTTCGCCGCAGCCACGCGCGGTTCCTCTAGTCCAGGGTGATGTTCTTCGGCAGCTCGGCCTTGACGTGCTGCAGGCCGTCGCGGCGCTTGATAGCCTCGAGCTCGGCCTCGGCGGCCGAGCGGATGGCGTCCGGCACCGGCACGGCCTTCTTCTTCTTCGTCTCGAGCTCGCTGGCGTACTTGCGGAGCTCGTTCAGGACGACCTGCTTCACGAGGTCGCCCTCGTCCTTCTTGGCGGCCGCCCGGACCGCCGCCGAGGGGCGGGCGTACGCCCGTGCGCCCACCAGGGCGACCTGCGTGCGGCGTGCCGGCCAATGGCGAACAAGGTAACAAAAAGGACGGGTCAGCGACGTGGTGGGCGTACATAGCAGGCGACACAGCATTCTCCTTCCGTTCTTCGTTTCGACCGCCACCCCGAACCGGCGACGCAGCACGAGCCACACCGCACGGCACGTGAACTACGCCGCAGCGGGGGTCGCTGACTGCACCACGAACGCTTCGCCCCGGCTGCCGCGCGTCGCACGCAGGCGCAAGCGCGTGGTGCGAACGCGGGCGCGAATACGACCAACCGCCGTTCACAGCGCGCTCCGTTTGCGCCTGTCCAGCCACCGGCGGCGCCTGCTCGCGTCGCCACCGGTCGGTTCGTCCGCGCAACTGCGCGCCGTCCGATGGGCCAGCGCACCGCAGCTAGCGAAAACCAAAAACGCCAGACTGCGCACGCCCCCCCGCGCGTTCCCTGCCAGCCCCTTCCCGTTCGTGCGTGTTAGCATGCGTGCGTGCGTACCTGCGCCATCTGCCGCGCCGCCTGCATTTTCTCTCGTCTTCTCTTTCTTTTCCTTTTGTGCGGAGAACAGCGAGCGACAGCGAATAGTGATGCTGAGGGGCCTTACATTTGCATTGATCATACACTAAGAAGGCCCCAACTCACACGGGAGAGTTGGGGCTTCCCATTGCTATTCACTCCATAGAAATACAGCCCTCTGTGGCTCAGCCAACGGACCATAGAGGCAGGCGCTAGGCCTTGTCCATAGTATTCATTCAAGTAGAGGAAAGCCCCAACTCTCTCTTAATAGTTGGGTCCTCATACTGCTTTCAATATCTTATTCCAAAGGACCGCACGCTCCTCAGCAGAAACCGGAGTCGCATTTCCACGCGTGCGGGCGCCCCGCAATGAGATACAGCGCGCCGTGTGCCCCACTCGCAATAGTTGGGACCTCACTCCACTAGCACTACATTTCAAGGTTTCAAGGCCTCTTCTAGGCTTCTTCTTCCTAGGCCTCTTCCTGGCCTCCCATTGGAGACCGTGCGTGGCCTTCCCAGTGGGCCTTTTACTGTCTCCTCTGCCAGCAGCTGAAGACCTCATCTCACCCGCGTGAGATGGGTCCTACAACGACTGCGCAGAGCACAATAGAACGCCCGCTCAGATCCCATGGATTACGTCATCGGCCACGATGGCGGCGTACGCGCTGCGGGCGACGGTCGCCTTTGAGCTCGCGCACGGCGGCGCGCCCGGCGGCGGCCCCGGCGGCTACGGCCACGCCGGGGACGAGGCAGCCACCGGCGGCACGTACTGCTTCGACGTCGCCGCCACCCACGAGGCCTTCGCCGTCTCCGCCAGCAACGGCGCCATCAAGGTCTACGCACACGGACCGCGCGGCGTCGCCCTCGCCCAGCGGCTCGAGGGCCACCAGGGCCGCATCAACGACCTCGCCTTCGACCGCGGCAACCCGGGCATCCTCTGGACCGCCGCCGCCGACGGCACCGTCCGCGCCTGGGACCTCCGCTCCGGCCGCGCCGCGCACGTCTTCCTCGGTACGGCCGCGCCGCCACATGGCCCACCCACCCAGGCAGCGGTCGGGGGGGCAGGCCCTAACAGTTTTGGCTCAGGACCAGGAGATGCAACGCGGCAGATCCCGAGCGGCGCGGGGAGGAGCTGCTGTCGTTCAGCGTCAATGCAGACGGCACGGCGCTAGCGGCGGGCACCGTCGCCCAGCAGGGCAGCGGCGAGGCCGTCGTCAAGTTTTGGTGCGTGGCCGCTCCGCCGCCGGGGGCGAAGCGGGCCGAACGGGGGCAGAGCTCACACCCCTCGGGGGGGTCGGGCGGCTGCGGCTGGGCGACTGCGTCCAGGGACACGCGGACGCGTGCGGTGCTGGGCCGCTTCCTCGAAGTGCACAGCGACGACATCACCAAGGCGCGTGCGCGCCCGCCCGCCCGGCGCTCGTTGGTCGACGGGCAGCGGCTCACACGCTGCATGCGCAGCGACCCTGGTCGCACCGCGGGACGGCAGGTCCGCTTCCACCCGATGCAGCCCAACGTCCTGGCGTCGTGCGCCCAGGACGGCCTCGTCAACATCTACACGCTCACGCCGACGCTGGACGAGGAAGAGTCCATGGAGTCGGTGCTCAACGTCGGCCAGACCGCGGAAAAGATCGGCTTCTTCGGCCCGTCCGGCGAGCACTTTTACTGCACCACCCACGTGCAGACCTTCTCCGTCTGGGACCCCATGAAGGTGGGGCGGTCAACGTAAGAACCACGGCCCGGCGCTGCGGACCAACGCTGACGCACGCCGTCCCCACGCCGTCGCGGACGCGGCGCGCCGTAGTCGCTGTGCCTGCGCGACTTTGGCGACGTCCGCCAGCTCTTGTCGACCGACGTGGCGAGCATCGACTATGCCGTCGACTGCCACTACAACGCCGCGAGCGACGAGCTGACGCTCTTTGCCGGCAACTACGAGTAGGACCGCCCCACACTGCGGGACGAGAGGCCGGCGTGGCATACTCACCGTGCTTGCATCTGTCGCCACGCCCGCCCCCTCGCTCCCTGGCGTGCAGCGGCACGTGCCACGCCTTCAAGGTGACGGCCGAGGCGCTCCTGCCTCAGTTTACGCTGGCCGGTGGCCACAGCGACACCGTGCGCTGCGTCGCCTGGCTTCCCGAGGTACGCCGCCTGGCCACGCAATACCCGAGCGAGCGAGTTCCCCTGCCGTCCGTTGACAGACCCCGCGCCGCTCGCCCCCCGCGTGCGTCCCAACCGCAGACGGGCCAGCTACTGTCGGGCGGCGAAGACGGGCAGGTGTGCTATTGGACGGTGGCCGACCCGTCCGAGGCGGCTGCCGCTGCCACCACCGCCGCCGCGGTGGCCCACGGCGCCGCTGCGCGGCCGCCCAAGGGCGCCAGCCCACGCAGTGGGCCGGGGCCGGCACACCTCGGGCCGTCGCCCCACAACCAACGCGCCGGCGGGGGCGGGGCCAAGTTCGCTGCCCCGGGCGGCCACCCCAAGCACCACAAACACTTTCACAAGGCGGCGCGGCACGGGCACGCGCCCTACTGAGCGCGGACAAGAGGCACGGTTACTACTTGTACAGCGCGTTTGCCAGGTCTCTGTACATTAATGTACACCTTCATCACAGCAGCAGAATTTCGTCGTCAAACTGGTCCACGCGGTCGCCATCGGCGAGCGGCGGCGGCGGCGGCGGCGGCGGCGGTGGTGGTGGCCGGGCTATCCTTGGCGGCGCGACGGGCACGGCCGGCCGCACCGCGCTGAGCACCGTGCGCGGCACCTTGGCCGGCGCCGGCGGGGCGGGCCGCTGGCGCGGCGTGCTGGGCGTCGCGGGCGGGGCTCGCTGGCGGCTGGGCCCGCTGCTGCCAGGGACGCTACCGCTGCTGGCGGCGCCAGCCCGGTCGTCGTCGAGGTCGGCCATGTCGTCGATCTCGACGATGTCGGCGTAGAGGCTCTCGTCCCACACCGGCAGCGACTTGAGCGTTGGCGTCGGCCGCACCAATGGCGGCGCCGGCGCCGGCGGCGGCGCTGCAACGACGGCTGCTGGCGGCGGTGCTGGCGGCGGAACTGAAGCCGCTGCCGGCGCCGCGCGGACGCGCTCGGCCGAGGGCGGCGGCGTGG
>Ga0180216_1002998_pt1 | contig 13642 bp, 7 predicted proteins | sample eDN3rd37CBELigMG_FD_128879 | JGI IMG/M metagenome (GOLD analysis project Ga0180216, IMG submission 128879) | Enriched Miracle-Growth compost microbial communities from Emeryville, California, USA - eDNA 3rd pass 37_C BE-Lig MG (version 2)... ... | reverse complement strand
GTTTGCGCTTGCAGCAGCAGTTCGACCACTTGCCGCATTTCGGCTTCGATCAGGCCGTCGATGTTTTGCTGCATGCTGCGAATATCGCGGTAGATCTGCCGGTTGGTCAGACCGTTTTCTTCGAGCTTTTGCAATTGGACATCAAGGATGCCTGAGACCAGCTCCCGGGCCATCGTGCGTGCCCGCTGCTGCGACTGCTGCTTGTCGTGCAGCGCAGCCACGTCGGCATGATCGGCGGCCACCAAACGAGCCGCTCCCGGCATCAGCAGCACCCAAGCCGCGAGGATTGCCGCCACGATGAGCGCCGCCGGAGTCGTTGCACCTTCAGTCAGCGGCCAACGGTTCCATCCTGCACCACGCTGCCAAAGCAAGGCCGGTTTCGACTTCATGGCGTTTCTCCAATGCCAAGTTGCCGCTGGATGAGCCGGTTGAGCGTTTCCAGGCTGCGGGTATCGGGCTCGGAAATATCGGCCAGCACGGCCGCCTCGCCGGTGACGGTAATCAAGACCGGCTCGCTGAGCGTGGCTTCGCCAGGTTGCGAACCGCGGTCGTCGATCGCCCGGATGGCCACTGCTAATTCCTGACCAGGCGATAGCTTGAGCGGCGCCAGGTCCAACACGTATTGACGGAACACCTGGAGCGTTCCGCGTTTTTTCTCACGTTTGATGGCAAAATGCCAGGCATCGTGCGAACTCAGCAGGTTCCAGACTTCGCCGGGCCGCACTACCTCAACACGCAAGGCAACTTCCTTAGGCAGTCCGGCCTCGCGAAGCGAGCGTTCAATCTCCGGCGGCAGACGGCCTTCGTCGAGTGCGGCCGCGAGCTGCGGCGGAGCCGAGAACAATAGCGGTTCCAGCTTCTCCGTGCGTCGCGGAACCGGCAAGGTATGCGTGGCCAGGACTTGTGGTTTGCCGTCGGTGCCGGTGCGGGTGACTTCCAGCTTAAGCTCCGCCAGACCGTAATCGTCGATCGCGCCGAACAGCACGCTGGGCTGCGCCGCCGGCAGCACGTTGCGCGTGGTCACTTGCAGCGAGGCTTTAGGCGGTCGATCGGCGGTGCGGCGAATGTACCCTTGGATGGGCGACGACAGTTGGAGGCCGTCGACATCGGTCACTTGAATCTCAAACGCGATCGTGTCTTTCACGTTGGCCAGCGGCGAAGCGTCGTCGTCCAGTTCCCATTGTTCGCCGGTTTGGCCATCGCCGGCGGACGCAGGCTCGCCCGGGCCAATCCGCCGGAGCGCGAACGAACGGTCGCCGGTAGTGAGCACGGCCCCGCCCTCGGGCTTGAGCGGCTTAGTACTGTTCAGGCGGACGATGACTCGCGAACCATCGACCACCGTGGCTTGCATGGCCCCAGGCTCGCCAACGGTTGCCGGGATGCGGTCGGCCAGATAGTCGGGCGGCCGGGTATGAAGCGTGACTTCCACCCGCGGCATGGCAACCACGTGCAGCTCGCCCGGCGTGGTCCAGGCATCGCCCAGGTGCACCTGAAAGCCCACGTTCCGCAATAACCGCGGAATGGATGCCTGGTACTGCTGCGTTGGTGTGTCTTGCGACGCATTGCCGGGCCGCAGCGGCTCAATGCTGCGGCTCTGATTGCCTGCTTCCCAAAGTTCGATCCGGCCGGCCGAAGGGAGATCGCCTTCGCACTGGGCCACGATCTCAACCGGGCGACCTTCCGGACAGCGAATAACGATCGGCTTCAGCGAGAACGCCGGCACTTCCTGGCCGTTGATGACCAGTTGCACGATCCGGGTGCGGGAAGGGTAGGGCACATCGCTCAATGCCAGACGGCTGAAGAACGCCTGGGCATACGGAGCAAACACCACCGCCAATACACCCACTACCAGCAGCGAAACGGCCAACGTAGCCGCTTGTGTGATCAGCGGTCGGTAGTTGAGCCCCTGATAGACATCGAGGTTTCTGCCAAGCTCGGCGGCTCTGGCGATCACGGCTTGCTGGAGCACCGGCGAGCCCCAGCGTTTGTGGTCGCTCCGCTGGGCGGCTTCAAACTCCAGGGCGGCCACCAGATCGCTATCGATCTCTTGTTGCCGCTGCACAGCCAGGGCCAGGTCGATCTCGGTTTCCCGCTGCCGCCACCAAGGGCGAACCAGCCACCAAGCCACCGCAACCCAGGCAGAACCCATCAGCAGCAGTGCCACCAGCCGTGCGCCGACCGGCAACCGCATCGCCCAATCGGCCACGAACAGACCAACCAACGACCAGAGCACCACCAGCAACATCACGCTGAGCGCACTGCCAGCCCTGAGCCAGAAGCGGCGGCGGCGAAGGCTCGCCAGGCGGCGGTGCAGTTCGATCAGCGGTGACATAAGGGCTGGCTAACTCAAAGTTGAGGCAATGAATGTTCGGCGCGGCTTCGGAAGCGGTTGGTGTTATCGATACAAGCCTGCAAAACGGTTACGGCCACGAGACCCATTTGCGTCCCAGCCACTCTCCGATCATCAGCAGCATGATCAGGAGGAACGTGGGCCAGGTGCTCCATAGGTGAACCACCTGAATACTGGTTTCCGCGCGGCGGGGCAATTTGATTAAGTCGGTCAAGCTGTCGGCCTCGACCAATTCCACGGCGTGGCCGCCGGGATAAACCCGGGCCAAATCGTGCTGTAGCGCCATGTTGCGGACGGCACTGCGGCGTTCGACGGAAAGATCAGCCACGCGGAAGTTGGCCTCGGCGTATTTGCCGGTTACCGGATCGCGCACGCGCACGCGGTATTCGCCTGCCGAATCGACCGGAATCCGGGCTTCGAACAGGGCATCGTTCCGCCGGGCCACATTGTACTGCTCGATCCGCTGTGTGCCGTCGCTTTGGCGGCCCGGCACAAAGACCTCGGCCGTGAGCCGCTGCTGCGGCAGATCGGCGTCGGCCAGCGGTTGATAATCGGCGTCGAACGCTTCGACGGTCAGAATCACCTTGTCATCGACCTTATATTGCTGGCGATCGGTCTGAACGACGAACCGCTTTTGCGTGCCAAGCGCCCGCCGGGAAGCCAACTGGTGAATCATTTGTCCCCAGAATTGGCGATAGTACTTTTCGCCGTACATCCGCCGCAGGCGCCAAGTTTCGTTGAAGGCCAGGTATACGACCAGCCCTTCGCCGTACTGGCGGATTGCGATCAGCGGTTGCGGCTGGCCATCCACGCAGCGGTCGGTGGGATGCACGGCCAGCACCTTGGTGCCTGGCGCTGAGCTGGCACGCCGCACCGGCTGATACCAGGGCAGCTTGCCGAGGTTTTTCCAGGCTTTTTGATTCTCAGCGTCGCTGTTGCCTAGCCGCATGAAGCTGGTGGCTTCGCCGTCGGGCGTCAGCCGCAGTTCAAACTCTTCGTCGCGCCGCGTCAGGTCCGGATCGACTACCACCGGCAGCATGTCGGCAATCGGTGTGCCGTAAAGTTGGCCGGGGCCAAACCTGGGGCCGGAAATCACTACCAAACCGCCGCCGAACCGGCCGACAAACTCCTTGGTCATTTCGGCAAAACGCGTGCTGAGCGACGACGCCTGCATATCGCCCAGGAAGATCACGTCGCCCGCAAGAAACGCACTGCGCTGCGGCGTCATGGTGGGCACGAACAGTTCGTTCATCTGCCGCACCTTGGGATCGGCGGACCGCAAGAAGGTGCGAAAGCCCCGCATGCCGACCAGCTTGTCGCGGTGGAACACTTCCTTGATGAACCGCCATTCCCAGGTTGGTTCGTGTTCGATGTACATCAGCCGCAGGAAGTCGTCGCGGATGTTCACTTCGCGCTCGGCGCGGTTGTTCTGGTCGACCACTTCACCTTCCAGCCGATCGACCTCGGCGATGAACGTGTATTGGCCGGTGACCTCGGGCGTGTACGGGAAGTTGATCGCGACCGACGACGATGTCAGCTCGACACGCCGCTCACCGATCTCCAGCCGGGCAGGGGAGTCCAACGTGCCGGTTTCATCCTGCCGGCGAGCATACAGCCGCACGTTGGCTAGCGGCTGGTCGATGCCTTCGTGCTCGACCACCACCTGCACGGTCGAACGCTCGTTCTTGGTCATCCAGAGCGGGGCGTCCATCCGCACGCGGAGATCCTTGGCGGCCGGCGGACCAATGCCCACGGTGTAAAACGGCACCTGGAGCCGCGCGGCCGCGGTTTCCGCCGAAGGACCAGAGTTCTGATTGAAGTCGCTGAACACGACGACGCCGGCCAGGCTCGATGTGCTCCGCCGCCGCGACAGTTCCTGGAACGCTTCGCCCAATGCCGTATATTGCCCGGCGGTGGTAAGCCGCTGCCGGACCTGCTCGGGATCGGAGGTCCACTGCGCGAAGTCGGGCAGCTCGCGGAGGCTGTTATCGAAGATGAACGTCCGCACGTCGAAGTTTTCGTTCAGACGGTGCAGCAGGTTGCGCTCTTCCGGCCGCTGAATGTAGGACCGCACATAGTCGGCACGGCTGGGCGGTTCGCCGGTAGTGGTGGCTGTCAGGCCGGTGACGTCGGCCAGGGCCGATCGCTCGGCCGAGCTGAGCTCGTCCTGAATGGCCATGCTATCGGTGCCGTCGAACAGCACCCAAAGCTGCGGCCGCGGCGTCGTCACCACCGGGAACACCAGGGCAGGCTCGGCGAGCATCAACAGCAGAAGTACGCCGAGCACGACGCGCGTGGTCGCCAGTGCCGCCTTGGCTCTCGGGCGACCGTCAGGCTGAAGAAAGCGATAGAATGCGATGACGGCGGCCACCAGCGCCACCAGCCCCGCGATCAGGAGCGGCAGCCCCCAGGGCTCGCTGACCCAGGGAGCAACCAGTCGCCAGCGCACGTCGCCGGACTCGACGTTCTGATACCCATGCAGCCACAGCAGGAAATTGCTCATGCCGAGCCCTCCTGCCGCATTGGCATCACGCCCGCGAAGGGCAGGGGAGGCTGCTGCTCGCCAGCGGTGGCTGGCTGCACGCGGAACAAACGCGCCCAGGCTAGGATCAGCATTTCAACGAGGAAACACACCAGCACGCCGGCCAGCAGCCATTTCCACCACCACGATTGGCCGGTTGCCCGGGCACCTTCGACCTGGATGGTGTCTTCGGGGCCGACCCATCGCACGCGCGACGCCACCTCCGGCGAGGCGGCGAGCAATTGTGCGAACTGTTGGCCGTCGAGCCGGTGCGGCGACGACTCTTCCTCGGGCCCTCCGGCTGCGAGTACCACTTCCCAGACGTTGACGTCGAGCCCTTCGTGGGCGGCGCTTTCGGGGCGACGTGCCACCACGCGGTAGAAACCTCGCCGCGTGAGATCGCGCACCGTCAGACCAAACCGCTCCGCGCCGAACGCTTCCACCGATAATGGTTCTTCGATCGCCCTGGGGGCCGACGCGGCGAGTGCAGTTTCAGCGGCCGGCTGGGCGGGTGGCGTATCTGCCAGCGCGGCCATCGGCAGCATGGGCGTTTCGCCCGTGGTGTACATCGGGTCGGGCGGGGCCGGCAGATCCTGCTTGCCCAACCAGCCGGGGCGGATCATGGCAAACCGGTTCCGCCGCAATGCCGGTTCGATAGGAATCTGCACTTCGTCGATGGTGGCCACGTTGCGGGGCGGCAAGGTGCTTTCGATCATGCCGCGCAGCAGGCGATCGAACACCAGCATCGCCGACGAGTTCGACATGGTGTTCCAGCCGCTCCAATCGCGGCCGGTATACACGCCGGAACTGACAAACACGACACGGCCACGGCCCAGGTTACGTTCCACCATGTACGGCTTGCCGCCGGTGTAGCGTGCCCTGACGCGCGGCCGTTCGAACTGTGCCTGGTCCTGCGGCGACAGCAGCGGAGGTGTGTGCCGCTCTGCCCAAACAAGCCAAGTGGGCCGCACTTGTTGCAAGCGTTCATGATCGGCGGCACGCTGGGCGGCTTCAGTTGGCGAGAGCTGGCCTTGGGCTTCGTGCCGCGCACGGATTTCTTCTTCGCTCAAGAACTGTTGCTCGCGGGCGATCCGCTCGGCTTCCTGGGCAACCAGCTTGTCGATTACGTCCGATTGATCGACCACTTCGGCTGCTTGGAAGAAGATGACGGAACGATACAGGTCTTCGAGCGCCTCGGCCGATTCGTTCTCAACCTGGAAGTAAGGCGTTTGCATCAAGCTTTCCAGATTGAAGCGAAACGGCTCTACGCTGCGCGAAGTGTCGCGTGGTAAGGCTCCCAGCAGCTTTCCGCTGAGGGGAAGCGGCAAGATGCCGGCGCCGTCTTGCCAGGCGATCTCTTGCCAGGCGGCCGGATCGAAGTCGGCCCCGGCGGCGATCAACAATTGGCCTCCCTGTACCACGTATTGCCGCAACTGTTCGACGGCCTCAGGCGTGGGGCGGCCTACACCGGCAACGACCACCAACCGCGCATCGTGCAGCGGCGTGGCATAGGGATCATCGCCGCCACGCGATTGTTGCGTGATGCGGTCGAGCGTGGTGTGGCGGATCTGCACCAGTTCACGCTGCGAGTTATCATGGCTGAGCACCGGAGCCAGCAGCCGCCGCAATGCGTACGTTTCGCCCAGCCGGTTGCGCTGCGGATCTTCGCCGTCGGCCCCGTATTGATCGATGAACACCACCGGCAGCGCCGCCAGCACCGGAGCCGCCAGGCAGCGGTAATCGTCCTCAGGCAGTTCGTCATTGGAGATGGTCGCCGTGATCTGCGACCACGCCGGCCGGCCCGGCTCCACCGAGACATCGAACCGGTGTGTGAACTCGAGCACTTGCCGCTGCCCTGGCTGTAGATCAATCGTCTGGCTGGCCACGGTGATGCCATCGACCAGCAGCGTCACTTGCACATCGCGGCGCGGTTCGGGGCCTTCGTAGGCAATGGTCACCAGAATGGTGCTGGTGCTTTCGATATCGGCGACGCCGTCGCGCAAGCGCACGTCGGCCACCCAGGCATTGGCTGCCGGGCTTGCTTCCGCCGCTACCTGCACCACTTGTACGTCTTGCAGTTCTGCCAGGGCTGGAACCACGCTGGCCGACCAGTCCACCTGCTGTTGATCGCCAAACACAATGACACGTTTGGCCGGCAATTCGGGGGCGGCTTGTTGAGCTTCTAACGCCAAAGCGGCCATTTGCGGAACGCCTGCCCGGCGGTCGACCACTTCGATGGCAGCCAATGCTTCGAGAGCATCCTGCCGCGTACGGTACGGCTCGTTGCTGAATTGGGCACGCGGGCCGCAGGCAGGTAGCACCGAGATGCGGCTGCCGCGCGGAAGGCGATCGATCAGCGCGGCAGCCCGGCTCTTGGCAAGTTCCAGCAGCGTGCGATTGAGCTGCACATAGCCCATGCTGAGGCTGTTATCGATCACCAGGATCGCATGGACGGGGCCTTGATTGGCGGCCAGGCCATCGTCGGCTTCGCGGTGGCGGCTGGCCAGCTCGTAGATGCCCCAGGCCGTTAGTAACGCGGCCGCGATGGCTGTGGCGCCGCCCCACCGCCGGGCAACCGCCTTAGGGCTGAGCACCGCCCACAGCGCTGCCCCAAAGGCGGCCACCGCGCCCACCATCACGGCGGCCAGCAGCAGCCAGGTTGCCTGTGCCCCCTGGGCAAAGTACGGCCGCGCCAATGCCAAGCCAAACAGGACCACGGCCAGCACGCGCGTGATCAACAGCAGCAGATCGCGCAGTTGCAAAACCCGCGTGCTGCGCTGTACCGCCAAGCGCAGAAAGTCCATCGCTGCCCACGGCAGCACGCGGAACCGCCGCCGGTTCAGCAGATGGATGATGATCGGTGCCGTTGCGGCGATCAAACCGGCAATCGCAAAGGCACCTGCGGAGAACTGCAACATAGGCGGACAACACTCGACGCGGAGGGAGCTTCAGCGGTGCAAGAGGCAGCCGTGGCAGAGGCTTTCAGTTGCTCGCCGTGTCGGTACGAAGCGATTCGATCTTTCCTTCTTGCAGAATGGGCAGGTAGCGGTTGGGCATCGCCAGGATGAAGCAGGCCACCGAGGTGCCAAACAAATCACCCGGCTTGCCGCCCACTCGGAACGGACCCGAGTCGTGCCACATCCCGTTGTTGGGATCATTGGGCTGGTCAGCCCGATACCGCTGCGAACGAACCAGGGAGTCGCGAAGAATCGGGTAGCACTCGCGCCAGTCTTTGCCGCCAACCTGGTAGAGCGCTTGCCCCACATAGTACAGCGCGTACGAGCCAAACGGCACCTGTTCGGCTCGGTGTTCGTCGGGCAGTTTTTTGACCGCGGCCGTGATGACTTCCATGCTCTTGGGAATTCGCCAGTCGTCGTACTGGCCGAACTCCTGCAAGCACACCACACCGGCTGCCGCCATCGCTAACGTGCCCTGCGAGCCGTTGTAGGTGAACTGGCCAGGCAGCTTACGCAGGGCGGCTTCGTCCATGCCGGGCCGGCCGCCGCGAGCGCGGTAATATCCCCGCACGCTTTGGATGGCCAGGTTGATGACCTCGGGCGGCACTTCCAAACCGCTGTCGACGGCGCTGCGCAGCGCCTTGGCTTGCATGACGGCCAGGCTCAGGTCGTGGCCGCGATCCTTGCGGGCTGCGTGATAGTCCCAGCCGCCATCATTGCATTGGGTGGCCGCGATCAGACGAAGCGACCGGGCAAGCACCGGGCTCAGCCGGGGATCATTGGTCATGCCGTAGGCCTGGCCTAGCACGAACGTCGCCAGGCCGTGATTGTACATGTCGCGGCCCGGGTCCGCTTTATTCAACAGATAGAGCGGCGGATGTCCGGTGGCGTCGGGCTCGCCCACTGGCTTGGCATGCCGTAATAGGTAGTCCAACGCCCGATCGACATTCTCGCCATACTTCCCGCGGCTGGGCATGTGACCGTCGGCCAGGAAAGCCAATGCCCCCAGGGCGACCAGGCCAAGATCGTTGGAACCCCAGTTGCCTTGTGGCCCCTGGTTGCGAGCCAGCCAATCCAGGCCGCGTTCCAGGGCGCGCTGGCTCTCGGGCGTGATTTCCCATTCGCCCTCGGCTCGGGCCACAGGCAGCCGTAGTGAACCTCCGAGCAGGGCGACGACCAAGACCGCCGTGATGCTGCGCTTTGCCATGCTAGGGGTGCTCATCCTGGGCCTGTCTTGCTGGAGGCGGCAACCGCGGCTGGCGGTCGACGCCGCTTGCCGGCGCGCAGTGCCGCAGTTGTTCTTCCTTGGGAGGTATTGCTCCCGGGCCGGCTTCGGTTACGAACGCCGCCGGGAACATGCCACGCACGAACCACGCTTCCCCCATACCGGAGGGCAGGGACGTGTGGAATCCAGTAAAGCAGCGGCCATGCCCAGATACAAGCGACGAGGCGGCCTTTCCCGTGTGGCCGCTAGATGGCCAAGAGTCGTTTGGACCTCGATGTCCATTAGATCAGGAAAGAGTTGTCCGGCGGCTCGCTGCGACGCATGGCGATTGTCCGCTGCCGGCGAAAGGCGACATTCGCCGCGCCGCCCCCCTTGTACGCTGTCGCCACGCCGCCGAAACTACCGGACATGACGCGCATTCTGGCAATTGAAACCGTGGGCTTTACCGGCAGCATCGCCTTGGCCGAAGTCGAGCAACTGATCGCGCAGCAGGTGCTGCCGACCGATCGCCGCATGGCGCAAACCCTGGCACCAGCGATTGCCGAGCTCCTGAAGGGCCACGGCTGGAACGCCCGCGAGGTGGAATTGGTGGCCGTCGCGATTGGGCCCGGCACCTTTACAGGCCTGCGCTGCGGCGTGACCACCGCCAAGGTACTGGCCTACGCGGCCAAGGCCGACGTGGTTGGCGTCGATTCGTTGCAAACCATTGCCGAAGGCGCGCCGGCCGACTGCCAGGAACTGACCACCGTGCTCGACGCCCAGCGGCGGCAATTGTTCGCGGCATCGTTTCGCCGCGACGAGCATGGCCACATGCAGCGCGCGACCGATACGCAGATCGTGGATATTGAACGCTGGCTGGCGGCGCTTCAGCCGGGCCAGGTGGTTGCTGGGCCAGTCCTCGAAAAGCTCGCCCAGCGTCTGCCCGCTGGCGTACAAACCTTGCCGCCGGAACTCTGGGCGCCGCGGGCAGCCAGTGTGGCAACGCTGGCTTGGCGCCGCTATCAGGCCGGGCAGCGCGACAGCATGTGGCAGTTGGTGCCCAACTATGGTAGGGCGAGCGCCGCGGAAGAGAAGCGCGCAGAGCAAGCTCTGTAAGCTTGCGTTACCGCTCCGCCGCGGCAGGCGTTACCAGGTCACGTGCAGCAGGTTCTCGACCGCGTGGACGCCGTCGAACTTGCGAATCATCTCTTGTGCCACCTGCTTGTGATAGAAGGTGGCCACCTCGCCATGCAGCGTAACGCGGCCAGCTTCCGCCTGAACGGCAGGCGGCCGGCGGCGGAAGTACGGATGCTGCGCCAACGCAGCGGTGATCTGTTCGGCCAGCGGATTCGCTTCTTGGCCAAAGTTGGCGGGCGGTTCGTCGCCAACAATCAAGTGCAGCGGCTGACGATCTTGGTGGGACTTGTGGAGGGGAGCCGACAGCTTCGGGGCGGGGATGTTCGCAGTGCTCATCGAGTCTTGCAAGGGGCGGAAGAGAGGATCGATCGCCGGGCGTGCGTTCACCGGCATGCGCAGTTGCCAACAAGTTTTCGGGGCCAGCGCAAGGGAACGCCCTTGCCCAGCGCGCAGCCGCGGTTCTCTTCCTGATGTGCGTAATGCTTGCTTCCCATGACAAGCCGCACCGCAGCAGCCACCAGCATCGGTAGCAACCGATTGCGAAGTTCAGAGGAAATCTGCGCAAGAAACGCCCGAGCCTGAAAAACCCGGCGAGTTTGCCGGCTGTAGCGTTTATGCGTTCGAGCTGCGGCTACGGGAACGAGCGCTTGCATACCACGTGTCTAACACGGCATGCCGGCAGGCAAACCGCTTTGTGGCGGCGATCGCTCGCGCCATCCTGCGCGTGCTGCTTTACTTTTCTGGCGCTTGGCGATGCAGCGAATGGCAGCGGGGCGTGCGGGCCGCGCCACCTATGCATGCTGTGACGGTGACGGTTGCCGTTTTGCCTCAGGCAAAGTTGAAAAACGGCAACTGCTGCCAAGAATCCACATGGTACGTTTGGGTTGACGCACACGAGTCGTGCTGCGCGCGGAGTGTTGCCATGTCCCACCATCAGACAATGCGAAGATTCGGCCTCGTGGCCGCGGTCTGCGCATTGCTGTTGGGCTGTCGGTCATGGCGGTACGAACCCCTCCCCACTGTGCCTACCTACACGGTGCCGCCGCCACCGCTCAGCGCGGCGGTTAGCCCACCGGGGCCGGCGGTTGTGCCTGCGCCGGTTGTACCTGGTACACCCGTTGCTCCGGTTGCGCCGGTGGTTCCGGTGCCTGCGATGCAGGCGGTTGCCGCGGGGCGGCTGTCGATCACGCCCGCCGAATTGGTCGCGCCGGTCTGTACGGAAGTCATTCTGGTAGCCAGCGTGTGCGACGGCGGTTACTTGCGAGCCAACCAGCGCGTCAACTGGACGCTTTCGCCTGAGAGCGTGGGCCAGATCGTGAATGCCGGCGAGGCCGGCGCCTTCAGTTGGCTGATTAGCCCCTTCACTGCGCCGCGGCACGTTTCGCCGCGCCAGGCTTCGGCTGTGACAGCCGAAGTCGATGTGAACTTGCCCGGCGGGCCATGCATTCGTCGTGGGCAAAGCTGGGTTGCGCTGACCTCGGTGCAAGAAGGCGTGAGCTGCATTACGGCTGTCACGCCCGACTTGCCGATCGGTTCCGCCAACATGCAGGCGGCCACAGTGTATTGGGTGGATGGCCAATGGACATTTCCGCCGCCTTCCATGCAGCCGCTGGGCGCTGTGCAAAGGCTGACCACCACGGTGGCTCGGTCAACCAATGGCAGCCCGGTGGCTGGTTGGCTCGTTCGCTACGAAATCGTTTCCGGTCCGGAAGCCGGCTTCGGCCCCCAGCGCTCGCGCGTGGTCGAGGTGCCTACCGACGAACTGGGGCAAGCCACCGTTGAGTTGACGCAAGGTTCGCCGTCGCCGGGCATGAACGAAATCCGGATCGATGTCATCTATCCTCAGGGGGGCAAGCGGCTCGTGGTTGGCCGCGGCTCCGTACAACACACCTGGACGTCGAGCTTGGCGCTCACGATCAGCGGCCCAGCCCAGGCTCAGGTCGGGGCGACCGTTGAATACGTGATGGAAGTCAACAATCCGTCGAACCAGGCGGCCTCGAATGTGGCGGTGGCGCTGCCGATTCCCGACGGCTATCGGTTGGTGCGCACCGATCCGCCCGCCGAGCAGGTGGGATCGCAAGTGCAATGGCAGTTCCCGCTGGTGGCAGCCGGCGACCGCCGTTCGTTGGCGGCCCGGTTCCAGGTCGAACGGCCAGGGCAATACGACATTTGTGCCACGCTGGTGGCGTCGGGCGATGCCCAATTCCAGCAGTGCACTAGCACCACCGTGCCTGGGGTACAGCCGCCGAACACGCGGCCGGCACCGCAGCCACAGCCACAACCGCAGCCTCAACCTGGTCCGCAGCCGCAACCGATCGGGCAACAACTCGATGTGCAGTTGACGGGCCCGACCCAAGTCAACCTGGGGCAGGAGGTCACGTTCACGGCGGTTATTACCAATCGCGGCAGCCGGCCTGCGACCAACGTCCTCATCTGGGCGGCGTTCGATGCCGGTTTGCAACATGCGGCGGCGCCTAGTCCGATCGAACGGCCGCTGGATGACTTGTCGCCTGGCCAATCGCGTACGATCGATCTGACGTTCCGCACCGTTCAGGCAGGCCGGCAATGCACTCGCGTGGAGATTACCGCCGACGGCGCCAACCGGGCCACCGCCAATGCGTGCGTCAACGTGAGCCCAGCCGGGGGTGGCAATCCGCGCGCTGAGCTTCGCAAAACCGGGCCGGCCATGAAAGAAGTTGGCCAGGACGCCGAGTTCGCGATTGAAGTCCGCAACACGGGCGACGTGGAACTGAACAACCTGGTGATCACCGATCGCTATGGACCGGAACTGCGGCCTGTCTTTGCTACCGAGAACCACCGCTTGCGCGAAGGGAACGGCTATACGCTGACCTGGAATGTGGACCGGTTGCCCGTGGGCGAGTCGGTTCAGTTGCGGGTGGTATGCCGCTGCGAGTCGGCCGCTGTGCGCACCTGCTCGATGGCCGAGGTGACCGCCGATCGTCGGATCAATGTGTCGGATCAGGCCTGCCTGGCGATCCGTGCTCCGGAAAGCATGCTCCAGGTTTCGGTGGTGGACCTGTACGACCCAGCCGAAGTTGGCCAGGACGTGCCATTTGAGATTCGCATTACCAACCGCGGCGCCACGTCGGCCACGCATGTTACCGTCGACGTGTTCTTGCCACCCGAGCTGTCGCCGCGCCGCGTGGGCACCGGTGGTGAAACGCGTAACTTTGAGATCAACGGTCAAACCGTGCAGTTCCCGCCGTTCCCGGAGCTGCAGCCTGGTCAGAGCATCACGTATCGTGTGCGGGCCAGGGCGGAACGGCCCGGGAACAAAGTGACGGTGGAAGCCCGGGTGGGCAGCGACCAACTTTCGCAGCCGATCACCAGCACCACCACGACCGACATCTTCCAGAAGATGTAGCGGCAGCTTCCACGTCTATTTGCTAATGGGTGTCGCTGGGGATATCGCCGGCCAGGGCATCGATCGTGCGCTGGATCAGGCCGCCCAC
>Ga0180216_1002997_pt1 | contig 13644 bp, 16 predicted proteins | sample eDN3rd37CBELigMG_FD_128879 | JGI IMG/M metagenome (GOLD analysis project Ga0180216, IMG submission 128879) | Enriched Miracle-Growth compost microbial communities from Emeryville, California, USA - eDNA 3rd pass 37_C BE-Lig MG (version 2)... ... | reverse complement strand
GCTCTGGCCGCTATCGAAGAAGTGAAGCGCACCGGCCCGCAGGTCAACAAGCCGTGGGCCAAGGCCGCCTACTGGGGTAGCACCGCCGTTGCCGTGGGCTGCGTGGTCGCGAGCGCCCTAGGAGCCGCCGCCATCGGTGTGCCCTGCATCCTGACGGGCGCCGCATCCTCGGCGGCGGTGAAGTTGCTGAACGGGCCGTGATCATTGCTTTTACAGAGCTCGTTTCACGGTCTCTATCGGCAGGAAGAGAGTTCTGGACCCGCTCGGGAATTCAATAAATCCGAGCCGCTGGTAAAACGCTCTTGCGTTGTCATCAATCGCGTGGACGAGCACGGCACGGAAGCCGACAATCTCCGAAGCCTGCAGGATTCTGAGCAGGGCGTCCTTGAGCAGCCCCTGTCCGAGGCCTCTCCCCTGAAATCGCAGGTCGACGGCTAACCTTGCCAGAAGCATCAGGGGAACGGTCTCCGGCGAGTTCCGGTGTAGCTTCTTCGAAAGATGTTCGCGCCTGGCTCCGCCGGTCGCCAGAGTATAGTAGCCGACGACTTCACTCCCGGACGTTACGACGTAGGTGCGTCCGGTGGCCCCCTCAGCCTTGTGCGCCCGTGATTTCAACCACTGGTCCAATGCAGGATTTCCGCACTGAAACGTGCTGAGATCATGGCCATTCGTGAGCGGTGCCGGCGCGCTGATGTTTGCATCACCAGCGGAAGAGGCGTCCTTCATCTCTCCCATGGCGCCTTGCGACCAAGGAGTTCTTTGAGCTTTGGCGAGGGGAGAGGCGGATTTTGCAATATGCGTTCGAGAGCTTCGTACTCTTCATCACCGAGAGCAAACAGCCGCTGATCCAAGAGAACATCGATTGCATGCTGGCGCGAGCTCTCGAGCATGAACTCTGTGCGAGACTTGCCGAGTGCTGCCGCGGCGCTGTCGATCAGCTCGCGTGTTGCCTTTGGCACCCGCAAGTTGATTGTCGACGTCCTACCAGCAGCCTCTCTCGGCTTCTTGGAAGCCGCCGACATGAGCAATCCCTCCCTCAAATCCTACTCAATGAAGTAGGTGCTGCGTGTGCACATTGTCAACACACGAGTCGGCTTAGAGCAAAAGAAAGGGCGCCCCATAGGAGGCGCCCTTAGAGTTCAAGGACAAATGCGCAGGGAGTTCCGCGCGGGCCGATGCTGCCGGCCCGCCGGTTCGCCTCAGTTCGGCACCTTCTCTTGCTGAGCGTTGGCCGGCGTCTCGGTCGAAGCGGCGACCTTACCGAGCAGGAGAGAGATGGCGTATTGGAGCTGCTTGTCCTTCTCAGGCTCCGGCGGAACGTAGGCCGAAGAGCCCGACTCCTCCTTCACGCCGTCCTTGTCAGGCTTCAGGTGACCCCGGAGGCTAGCCTCGCCGCGCGGCTTGGCAGCATCCTTGCCCTGCAGCTCGGGCGGCAGATCCTGCTCGACCACGATGTCAGGATCAATGCCCTGCGCCTGGATGGAGCGGCCCGAAGGCGTGTAGTAGCGCGCGGTCGTGAGGCGGATGGCCCCGTTGCTGCCGAGCGGGATGATCGTCTGAACGGAACCCTTGCCGAAGGACCGGGTGCCGACAACCGTCGCGCGCTTGTGATCCTGGAGGGCGCCGGCAACGATCTCGGAAGCCGAAGCCGAGCCGCCGTTGACCAGCACGACCACCTTCTTGCCGTCGGTGATGTCACCGGGCCGGGCCTGACTGCGCTGTGTCTCCTCGAGGTTGCGGCCCTTCGTCAGAACGATGGCCCCCTTGTCGAGGAAAGCGTCAGACACCGCGACCGCCTGATCCAGCAATCCGCCCGGATTGTTGCGCAGGTCGATGATGTAGCCCTTGAGCTTCTTCCCGGCCTGCTTCTTCAGCTCTTCGACCGACTTGACCAAGTTCGTATGGGTCTGCTCGTTGAAGGTCGTGATCTTCACGTATGCAACCTGCTCGTCAGCCTCGAGCCGGGCCTTGACGGCATTGATGCGGATGATGTCGCGCGTGATTGAAACGTCGAACGGCTCGTCGCGACCCTTGCGCACAACCGTCAGCGTAATCGGCGTGTTGACCGGCCCGCGCATCTTCTCGACAGCCTGCTCCAGCGTCAGGCCCACGATCTGCTCACCGTCCAGGTGGGTGATGAGGTCGTTGGCTTGAATGCCTGCCTTATGAGCGGGCGTCCCATCGATGGGCGAGACCACCTTGACCACGCCGTTCTCCATCGTGACCTCGATGCCGAGGCCTCCGAACTCACCGCGCGTCTGCACCTGCATGTCGCGGAAGTGCTTCGGGCTGAGATAGGCCGAGTGGGGATCGAGGGCGGCCAGCATCCCGTTGATGGCCGACTCGATCAGCTGAGTATCATCAGGTTTCTCGACGTAGTCTGAGCGGACGCGCTCCAGCACGTCGCCGAACAGATCGAGCTGACGATAAATCTCGGAATTTGGCGAAGATGCCGAATAGGTCTGGCTGACGTTCGCCACTGTCGTCAGGCCGGCCAAACCGGCCATCAGCAAAAATGTCCAGAATGCGAAATGGGTTCTGCGCATGTCCGTGTGCCTTATCCCTGCACCTTGATCTGTTGCCCCTGATACCACCAGGGAGAGGGGTCTATCGGGCGACCTTCCTTCCGGAACTCGACGTACAATACTGGGGCACTTTCCGGTGATTGCCCACCTGGCGAGACGTTCATCGTCCCAATCGGCTCGCCAGCAAGTACAAATTGGCCCACCTGAGCATCTATATGGGAGAGTCCGGCAAGTAATACATGGTAGCCACCACCAGCATTTATTATCAAGAGCTGCCGGTAGCTACGAAACTCACCTGCGTAAACGACCCACCCATCAGATGGGGATGTAACCTGCGCCCCGTGCCGGGTCTGAATGACTATGCCTTGCGATTTGCGGCCATTCGAAGTCGTGTCGCCGAACGATAATGCAATGCGCCCCTGCGCCGGCAGCGGGAGCTTGCCTCTTGCGAGGTGAAACGGAACCGCAGGCGCCATTCGGCCGGGCGGACCGGCGAGGGGGCCTGTACCTGGGGTAAGGACGACTGCGACCTCGGTCTCGTCCTGTTTGCGTGCCGGCCTGTCCTCTTTCTGTCCCTCTTTTGCGAGCTGGTTCTGGTACGTGCCGAGCCCCGTCTTTTCGGCCACTGTCTGGTCTAAAGCCGCGATCAGCTCGCCGATGTTGTTAACGGATTTCGAGATCCGTTCCGCCTCCCGGCGCACCTCTTCGAGCTGCGTCTGGCGTTCGCTCACGGAGTGCCGCCTCTCCTCCATCAGCATCGCCAGGCGTGCCTGCGCATTCTTCAAACGCTGCGTCTCTGCTTCGATCTTCGTCCGCTCTTCGGCGATTTGCTTGATTACGACGTCGAGCTCCTGCAGGCGCGCGACGAGGTCCTTGACCTCCTCCTGCAGCTCCGGTACGGCACGCCCGAGCAGCATGGCGCTGCGCACCATCTCCAGCGCATCCTCCCGCCGCGTGATGATGACGGGTGGGGGGTTCCGGCCCATCCGCTGCATGGCGGCCAACAGCTTGCTGATGGAGCCATGACGTTGCTGCAGGGCTTCCTGGTGGTGCTTTTGCTGCTCCAGCAACGCGTCCCGCCGTGCTTCAATGCTCGTCAGCTGAGCCTCGCTGAATTGCACGCTTTGGGCCGCAGCCTGCAGCTGTTCGTTGAGCCTCGCCCGCTCGGCCTCCATTGCCGCAAGGTCGGCCTTGAGCTCCTTCTCCCGCTGCTCTGCCGCCTTGAGACGCTGACGGTTCTGCTCAAGCCGCTGCTTTGCTTCATTTTGGAGTTGCGACTGGGCAGCGGCAGGTCCGGCGAGACTCAGGCTGGCGGCGAGCGCGAGGCAGAGGGCGGCACCCTGCGCGCTGACATTTACTCGTGTGCGGCACGCCGCCGCTGTCCCGTATTGGCCTGAAGCCCGCATCTACCCCTGTCCCGCGACCCGCGGTCCTGCTAGACCAGAAGGCGCGGCCATGCACCTCGATCCCGCAACCCAAGCCTCGCGAGGGAATACGGCAATTCTGGTGTAGCGTGGAGTATCATAATACACGCAGGCGGTGCGACCAATTGCGAACCTTCGCTTCCGCCGCGCGTTCCGCATTTCCTGCCCTTCTTGTGTCCGCTGAGCCAGTTCGCACAGGAGCAGTCTAGATGAAAGATGTTTTTTATTTCCTGACGATACTGGCGCCGGTTGCGGTTCTCATCGTCCTGGTCCTCGGTCTCGTCAACCTGATGCGCACACGCAACTCGAACACCAGCCAGAAGCTGATGCGCTGGCGCGTGGGCCTGCAGTTCGTGGCAATCGTTCTCATTATGATTACTGTTTATCTGGTCCGCTGAGCCACGGCTGCGGCGCTTGACCCGGAGAGCCGGGCAGCTAGTCTCGGGCCGAGACAGCGTCGGCGAGGCACACCATGGTCGTCTTGAACAAGATCTATACCAGGACAGGCGACGACGGCACGACGGCTCTCGGCAGCGGACAACGGGTCCGGAAGGACAGCACCAGGGTTGCTGCTTACGGGACTATCGACGAAACGAATGCAGCCATTGGCTTGGCCCGTGTCTATCTTGCCGGCGGCTTTCCGGGTTTGGATGCGAAGCTGGCACGAATCCAAAACGACCTGTTCGACCTCGGTGCTGAGCTAAGTGTGCCGCCAGACAGCTCAAAGCCCCCTAAGCGAGGCGAGCGGCTGACAATTACCCCTGAGCAGGTCAAGCGGCTCGAGGAGGAGATCGATGAGCTCAATTCCGAGCTGCAACCCTTGCGCTCCTTCGTGCTCCCTGGCGGATCGGCGGCAGCGGCAGCGCTGCATGTCGCACGTACGGTCTGTCGGCGCGCCGAACGGCTCATGGTGACACTCGCCGCAGACCCGAACGAAGCGATCAGCGACGTTGCGCTGCAATATGTTAATCGGCTCTCGGATCTTCTTTTCGTGGCGAGCCGCTATGCCAACGATCGCGGCAACAGTGATGTGCTTTGGGTTCCCGGCCAGAACAGGTAGACAAGACCGGGTGACAGCCGCCATTCTGGGTGTGGCCGAATCCAAGGGGGCGAGCGCGTGTTCATCCCGGTTTATGATCAGAATCCTCTGCGCTCGATCCAGTTTCAGGCAGTCACCGTAAGCCTCATCCTCACGAACATCATTGTTTTCATTCTGGAAGTTACGGCTCTTCCGTCGCAAGCCATCCTGGGCTTTGCCCTAATACCCAACGATCTGCTGGGGATCGGCGCGGCGGGCTCCGGCGGGGTCGTGTCCCCGGGGCAGATTGCAATCCCCGAGCGGCTGACGCTCATCTCGTACATGTTCTTCCACGGCGATGTATTGCATCTTGCCGGGAACATGCTGTTCCTTTGGGTCTTCGGCGACAATGTCGAGGATGCACTCGGCCATTTCCGCTTCCTGATCTTCTACCTCGCCTGTGGTGCGGTCGGGGGGCTGGTGCATGCCCTGATGCTGCCGACTTCCGAGATGCCGCTCATCGGCGCCAGCGGTGCCGTCGCCGGCGTCATCGCCGCCTATCTGATGCTGCACCCGCGCGTCCGCGTCTGGGTGCTGATCCTGCGCTTCATTCCGATTCAGATTTCAGCCGCGTTCGCGCTTGGTGCCTGGATTCTTACTCAGTTCGTCATGGTTTTGCTGCCGCAGGTCGGCCCGGTCGCATGGTGGGCTCATATCGGCGGTCTTGTTGCCGGCGCCATTCTGGTTGTGCTCATGCGCCGGCCTGGCGTGCCGCTTTTCGATCGCGGTATTGCATAGCAGAGCTGATCGGCGCGAATACCTCGTCGGAACGCGGCGCCAAGCGAATGATTGACTTGCCGAAAACCTGGGCATACGTTGCCTTTTCGCACGTGCGAAGGATTTCTGCCCACGCCGGGTTGGTTCGGGAGGCGAGACAGATCGTCCCGCAATTGACCGTTGCGGAAGCCGCTTGCGTGCTGGCTATATGCAGTCGCTGATGTCGCGATCACTGGAACGCTCAGGAGAGTTCGGAAGATGAAAGTCCTCGTGCCGGTCAAGCGCGTGGTTGATTTCAATGTGAAAATCCGGGTTAAGCCGGACGGCTCGGGGGTGGAGCTTGCCAACGTCAAGATGTCCATGAACCCCTTCGACGAGATCGCCGTCGAGGAGGCGATCCGGCTGAAGGAGAAGGGCGTCGCAACCGAAATCGTCGTTGTGTCGATCGGCCCGGCGAAGTCGCAGGAAACCATCCGCACCGCACTCGCCATGGGCGCGGACCGTGGCATCCTGATCGAAACCGAGGAGGGCGCTGTTGTCGAACCGCTCGCGGTCGCCAAGCTCCTCAAGGCCGTCATCGCAGACGAGCAGCCGGGCCTTGTCATCCTTGGAAAACAGGCCATCGACGACGATTGCAATCAGACCGGGCAGATGCTTGCGGCATTGCTTGGCTGGCCGCAGGCGACCTTCGCCTCGAAGCTGGCGCTCGAGGACGGCGCAGCTCTCGTGACACGTGAGGTGGATGGCGGGCTCGAGACCCTGCGCTTGAAGTTGCCGGCCATCGTTACGACGGACCTGCGCCTCAACGAGCCGCGTTACGCCTCGCTGCCGAACATCATGAAAGCGAAGAAGAAGCCGCTGGATATCAAGAAGGCCGCTGATTTCGGGGTCGATCTGGCTCCGCGCTTGAAGGTAGTGAAGACGGCTGAACCGCCAGCCCGCAAGTCCGGCGTGAAGGTGTCGAGCGTGGCCGAACTGGTCGAGAAACTGAAGACGGAAGCGGGGGTGATCTGATGACGGCCCTGGTTATTGCTGAGCACACAAACGACACTTTCAACGCGGCCACGGCCAAGGCTGTCACGGCAGCTGCCGCGCTCGGCGGGGACGTTCACATCCTGGTCGCCGGTTCGAATTGCCGGCCGGCAGCCGAACAGGCCGCCAAGATCCAAGGCGTCTCGAAGGTACTGGTGGCGGACGCACCTCATCTTGCCAGCCAGCTGGCAGAGGAAGTTGCTGCGCTGGTCGTGCCTCTGATGGCCGGCTACGATGCCCTGGTCGCCGCATCGACCGCTCGGGGGAAGAACCTGCTTCCGCGCGTCGCTGCCATGCTCGACGTCATGCAGATTTCCGACATCACGGCGGTGGTTTCTCCCGATACGTTCGAGAGGCCGATCTACGCCGGCAATGCCATCCAGACCGTGCAGGCGACGGACGCCAAGAAAGTCATCACCGTGCGTACAGCTGCATTCCCAGCCGCACCCGAGGGTGGTTCAGCATCGATCGAGACCATATCCGTGCCCGACCCAGTCGGGCTTTCTGCATTCGAGCGGGCGGAGATTGCAAAGTCGGATCGGCCGGAGCTGACTGCGGCCAGGATCGTCATCTCCGGCGGCCGTGGCATGCAATCGGGTGAGAACTTCAAGAAGTACATCGAGCCGGTAGCCGATCGGCTTGGCGCTGCCATGGGGGCGAGCCGCGCTGCCGTGGACGCCGGCTACGCTCCGAACGATCTGCAAGTCGGGCAGACTGGCAAGGTGGTGGCGCCGGAGCTTTATATCGCCGTCGGCATTTCGGGTGCGATTCAGCACCTTGCAGGCATGAAAGACTCGAAGGTGATCGTCGCCATCAACAAGGACGGCGAGGCGCCGATTTTCCAGGTCGCCGATTACGGCTTGGTCGCGGATCTGTTCCAGGCACTCCCGGAACTCGACGCGGAGCTGCAGAAGGCAGGTTACTGAGACCACATTTAGGGGCAGCTGCAACGCAACGGGTCGAATGACCGCTCGAGTAAACGTGTAATAGTCGATGCCAGGAGCAGACACGGTGGCCATCAAGAAAGTGGGGGTAATCGGCGCCGGCCAGATGGGTAGCGGGATTGCCCACGTGGTCGCGCTCGCAGGCTATGACGTCCTGATAACGGACATCGCCAAGGAAGCCTTCGACAAAGCGATGGCGACCATCGGGCGCAACATGGACCGTCAGATCGCGCGCGGCCTCATCACGGAGGCCGACAAAGAGGCTGCTTTCAAGCGGATCGGCTACGCGCCGGACTACGATGCCTTCGCGGACTGCGATCTGGTGATCGAGGCGGCTACTGAGGACGAAAGCGTCAAGCGGAAGATCTTCACCGAGCTCTCGCCCAAGGTGAAAACCGACGCAATCATTGCCTCGAACACCTCGTCCATCTCCATCACGCGACTGGCCTCGATCACCAAGCGGCCGGAACGCTTCATCGGCATGCATTTCATGAACCCCGTGCCGGTGATGCAGCTGGTGGAGCTGATCCGAGGGATAGCCACCGAGGATGACACCTTTGCCACATCACGGGACTTCGTGGAGTCCCTGGGGAAAACCATCGCTGTCTCCGAGGATTTCCCGGCCTTCATCGTCAACCGCATCCTCCTGCCGATGATCAACGAAGCCGTGTACACGCTTTACGAGGGCGTGGGCACGGTCGAGGCGATCGACAAGGCCATGCGGCTTGGAGCTAACCATCCCATGGGGCCGCTCGAGCTGGCGGATTTCATCGGATTGGACACCTGCCTGTCGGTGATGCAGGTGCTTTATGAAGGGCTCGCGGATTCCAAGTATCGCCCGTGTCCCCTGCTGGTGAAGTATGTGGAAGCCGGTTGGCTGGGCCGTAAGACTCAGCGAGGCTTTTATGATTACAGGGGCGAGAAGCCTGTGCCGACGCGGTGAGGTGCGGCAGCGCGTTTTCTGATCGCCGCCCGGAATGTGCATTCGCCAATGCGCTGGCCTTCAGTCCCTTAAATTCCTCTTCCCCAGGGCCAATCGGCAGACGGCAAGGATGGCTTGCCGGGCTGCGCTTGCCGTTCTAACGGAGTGCAGCAAGCTTCAACAAGCCTCGAGCCTGGGAGGGCATCGATGACGAGCAACGCTTTCGAGAGCTATCGGCCTTGCGTCGGCATCATGCTGATCAATCGGCAATCGCAAGTGTGGATCGGCCGCCGCGCCGATGCCCCGAACGAGCCGGAGGGGCCCGGCTCATGGTGGCAGATGCCACAGGGCGGTATCGACCCCGATGAAGATCCCCGGCGAGCGGCCCTCCGCGAGCTTGCAGAGGAGACCGGCATCAGGACCGCCGAGATCATAGCCGAGCACCCGAATTGGCTCCGGTACGACCTCCCGCCCAGCCTTATCGGCAAGGCATGGGGCGGTCGGTGGCGTGGACAGCGTCAGAAGTGGTTTCTCGTCCGATTTCTGGGAGAGGATTCGGAGGTAAACCTCATTCCTCCGCCAGGTCACCAGGTGGAATTCGATGCTTGGCGCTGGGCAAACCTCGACGAACTGCCTTCAGTCATCGTTCCATTCAAGCGCGACGTTTATGCCGACGTGATCGCTACGTTCAGATCGATGCTCGATCCGCGAGCCTGATCGACCTAGATTAGATTCGGCCCTACTAGCTGCGCGCAGGGAGTTGGACACTCGTGGGTCAAGGGCGCCGAATAGATCGGCGGAATCTGCCTTACCGCCGCGTCGTCGGCATAATGCTCGTCAATAGTCAAGGGCAGGTCTGGCTGGGTCGTCGCCGGCCGAAGTGGCTGCCTGCCGACGCGCCGCCGGTCTGGCAGATGCCCCAGGGTGGAATTCGCCGGGGCGAGTCAGCGCGCGATGCCGCTTTGCGCGAGCTCAAGGAGGAAACCGGCGTACGCTCGGTGGAGATCGTTGGGGAAATCCCCGATTGGCTCACCTGGGAACTTCCCGACGAGCTTATCGGCGTCGCTTTGAAAGGACAGTACCGCGGTCAACGCCAGCGTTGGCTCGCCATGCGCTTTCTGGGCGACGACAGCGAAATCTCACTAACACCGAAGGGGCGGAAACCGGAGTTCGACGCCTGGCGCTGGGTCCATCTCGACGAGGTCGTCGATCTGGTCGTGCCGTTTCGTCGTCCTGTTTATGAGGCGATTATCCGCGCATTCGGTCATCTGGTCCAAAAGTGACGAACCCGCCTGCCGGGGCGCGTTCGAGATTTGGCCTCTGACTGGCGAGGTAAGGGAGCTATGCGCGGCCGGCCTGAAGTGAGCGCAGTCGGTCCACCGCTTCCTGCGCCATGAAGCGCGCATCGTCGTCCTTGGCTTCGTCGAGCTCGGCCTGAGCAGCCGCGAGCTCGGCGGTGATGGACGCTGCCGCTGTGGAGGCGCCCGTATCGAATGCGGTCTGGGCGAGCACCGTCAGCCGATCGGGCTCGACCTCGGCGAAGCCGCCTTTCACGTAAATACGGCGCGGACCGCTCGGCAGCTGCACGTCGAGAACGCCCGGCCGAAGCATGGACAGCATGGGCGCGTGGTTCGGCAGGACCGCGAAGTCACCCTGCACACCCGGCAACACCACCTGCTCGGCGTCTTCCGAGAGGAGCACCCGCTCCGGGCTCACCAGCTCGAACTTGAACGTATCAGCCATGTTCCTTCCTCAGCCCCGTTCGTCGAGGCGCGAGCACGCCCTTGGTGTGCTCACTCGTCGTCGTCCTGGTTCGTTTCCGACTTCTCCTGCACTTCCTCTTCCGTCTGCAGTCGCGTACCGCAGAACGGGCAGAAGTACATGGGATGGTCCACCATGCCCGGCTCTTCGTCTTCCAGATCGATGAGACCGACCGCCAGGTAAAGCACCCCGTCTTCGCCTTCGGTGACAAGCGGCTCGAAGTCCTCGCCTGCCATTGCTTCTCTCAGCTCGGTGCAGCACGTGCCGAACCGGCCGCTTGTCGCCTTTTCTTCTGCCATCTATTTCCCCTGACCGCGCTCAGGCGGCCTCTGCGAGCTGCTCGGCCTTGGCGATCGCTTCTTCGATCGTGCCGACCATGTAGAACGCCTGCTCCGGCAGATGGTCGTAGTCGCCGTTGCACAGGCCCTTGAAGCCCTTGATGGTGTCCTGCAGGCTCACGAGCTTGCCCGGCGAACCGGTGAACACCTCGGCCACGTGGAACGGCTGCGAGAGGAAGCGCTCGATCTTGCGTGCACGCGCGACGATCATCTTGTCGTCCTCGCTGAGCTCGTCCATGCCGAGAATGGCGATGATGTCCTGAAGCGCCTTGTAGCGCTGCAGGATCGCCTGGACCTGACGCGCGACCTGGTAATGCTCCTCACCGACAATGCGCGGGTCCAGCATGCGCGAGGTCGAGTCGAGCGGATCGACGGCCGGGTAGATGCCCTTCTCGGCGATCGAGCGCGAAAGCACGGTCGTAGCATCGAGGTGGGCGAACGAGGTGGCCGGCGCCGGGTCGGTCAGGTCGTCGGCCGGCACGTAAATGGCCTGCACCGAGGTGATCGAGCCCTTCTGCGTGGTCGTGATGCGCTCCTGCAGCGCGCCCATGTCGGTGGCGAGCGTCGGCTGGTAACCGACGGCCGACGGGATGCGGCCGAGCAGGGCGGACACTTCGGAGCCCGCCTGTGTGAAGCGGAAGATGTTGTCCACGAAGAACAGCACGTCCTGGCCCTGGTCGCGGAAGTACTCGGCGACGGTCAGACCGGTCAGTGCGACGCGCGCACGGGCACCCGGCGGTTCGTTCATCTGGCCGTAAACCAGGGCGCACTTGGAGCCGGCCGCAGAGCCGCCGTGCTTGCGCGGGTCCTTGTTGACGCCGGACTCGATCATCTCGTGATAGAGGTCGTTACCCTCGCGGGTCCGCTCACCGACGCCTGCGAACACGGAGTAACCGCCGTGCGCCTTCGCCACGTTGTTGATGAGCTCCATGATGAGCACGGTCTTGCCGACGCCGGCGCCGCCAAACAGGCCGATCTTTCCGCCCTTGGCGTAAGGCGCCAGCAGGTCCACGACCTTGATGCCGGTCACGAGAATCTGCGCCTCGGTCGACTGCTCCACGTACTCGGGCGCCGGGGCGTGGATGGGACGCATCTCGACCCCCGCGATCGGGCCAGCTTCGTCGACGGGCTCGCCAATCACGTTCATGATGCGGCCCAGCGTGGCATCGCCAACCGGAACGGCGATGGCGCGGCCCGTGTCCGTCACCTCCTGCCCGCGAACCAGACCATCGGTCGAGTCCATGGCGATGGTGCGCACGGTGTTCTCGCCGAGGTGCTGAGCAACCTCGAGGACGAGACGGTTGCCGTGGTTGGTCGTCTCCAATGCGTTCAGGATCGCCGGCAGCTCACCCTCGAACTGCACGTCGACGACGGCTCCCATGACTTGGCGAATTCTACCGATGTTCTTGCTGGCCATTGTATTTCCCTAACGTGCAGCGGTTTTCATCTGTGTTGATGGATCGAGACGGGGCTTAATCTCATGAAGTTGTTCAGAGCGCCTCCGCACCCGAGATGATCTCGATCAGCTCCTTCGTGATCATGGCCTGACGTGTGCGGTTGTAGTTGAGCGTCAGCCTGTCAATCATCTCGCCGGCGTTGCGGGTCGCGTTGTCCATGGCCGTCATGCGCGCGCCCTGCTCGGACGCGGCGTTCTCGAGCAGCCCACGGAAGACCTGGGTCGAGAGGTTCCGTGTGAGGAGATAGGTCATGATCTCCTCGTCGCTCGGCTCGTACTCCTGAATTGCCTGGGCTGCGCCGCTGCCGGCAGCTGCTGTTTCCTCCGGAAGCTTTGCCGGAATGAGCTGCAGGGCCGTGGGCTTCTGCGAGATCACGGACTTGAACTCGCTGAAGTAGAGCGTGCAGACGTCGAACTCACCGGCCTCGAAAAGGGCGAGAATCTTGTTCGCGATCTCCTGCGCGTGCGCGAAGGCGAGTTGGCGCACGCTCCTCAGGTCGACGCGGTCCACGACGAGCTTGCCGTACTCGCGACGCAGAATGTCGTAGCCTTTGCGGCCGACGCTGAGGATCTTGACCGTCTTGCCCTCGCTCAGCAGCCGTTGGATGTCCTGGCGTGCAAGTCTCGCGATGTTCGAATTGAAACCGCCGCACAGACCCCGTTCCGCGGTCATGACCACCAGCAGATGCACCTGATCGCGGCCAGTGCCGACGAGAAGCGGCGACAATCCCTCCCGGCTCGTGATGCGCTGGTTGAGGTTGGCGAGGATCCGGTCCATGCGCTCGGCAAACGGCCGCGCAGCAGTTGCGGCCTCCTGCGCGCGGCGCAGCTTCGCGGCGGCAACCATCTGCATGGCCCTGGTGATCTTGCGCGTCGCCTTAACGGACGCGATGCGATTTCTCAGGTCCTTCAAGCTAGCCATGTTGCCGCGTCGTCCTCGCTACGAACCCCACGACCCGGGCTCGGCATTGGAAGGAGCCCAACCGGGTTCAGGGAAATATGACCGAAGGCGCTTCAGTGGTTTCCCCAGACTGCAAGGTGCCTCCGGAGCCCCTTGCGCTGGAACGGCCGCAGGAGTGTCCCATGCGGCCCGGTAGACTGCTTCGACTTACGCCGTGAAGGCCTTGGCGAACTTGTCGATCGCCTCGACGAGCTTCTTTTCCGTGTCAGCGGAGAGCTGTTTCTCGGTGCGGATCGTCTCGAGGATTTCCGGATGCTGATCGCGAATGTTGCGCAGTAGCTCCTGCTCGAAGCGACTGACCGCTGTGACAGGCAGCGGGTCGAGGTAACCGCGGGTACCGGCAAAGATCACGACCACCTGCTCTTCCATCTTGAGCGGCGAGAACTGCGGCTGCTTCAGCAGCTCGGTGAGACGCGCGCCGCGGGCGAGGAGGCGCTGCGTGGTGGCATCGAGGTCCGAGCCGAACTGCGCGAACGCAGCCATCTC
>Ga0180216_1002995_pt1 | contig 13651 bp, 20 predicted proteins | sample eDN3rd37CBELigMG_FD_128879 | JGI IMG/M metagenome (GOLD analysis project Ga0180216, IMG submission 128879) | Enriched Miracle-Growth compost microbial communities from Emeryville, California, USA - eDNA 3rd pass 37_C BE-Lig MG (version 2)... ... | reverse complement strand
GAGATGAGACTCCGGATCATGAGTGGTCTCCTTCCGACCTAGCCGATTCCGAGGCGAAGCATGAAGATCCCCGGGAACACCGCGAACAGCACGCTCAGCGGCAGAATCAAGAAGACGAGCGGCCAGATCATTGCAATAAGGTACCTTCATGGATTGCGTCATCTACACCCGCGTAAGCCTCGACCGCACGGGTGAAGCGCTGGCCGTTGCACGCCAGGAAGAAGAGTGTCGCGCCTTGGCTGAGCACCTGGGCATGACTGTGGTGCAGGTCTACACCGACAACGACATCAGCGCCACCAGCGGCAAGGTGCGCCCCGACTTCGAGGCCATGCTGAAGGCCAACCCCACGGCGATCATCGCCTGGCATCAGGACCGACTGCTACGCCTAACCCGCGACCTGGAACGAGTCATCGCACTCAATGTGCCCGTCTACACAGTGACCGCTGGCACGCTGGACCTCACCACCCCAGCAGGCCGCGCTGTGGCCCGCACCGTGGCCGCATGGAGCCAGTACGAAGGCGAGCAGAAGGCCACACGCCAGGTCGCCGCGAACCGTCAGCGAGCAGCAAAGGGCGAGCCGTCGGGCTCGGTCGGGTACGGGTATCGGCGTGGCCCCGAAGGGCTCGAGATCGTCGAGGCGGAGGCGGCCGTCGTGCGCGAGGTCGCGCGCCGCCTGCTCGACGGTGAGTCCCTGCGCAGTATCGCCGCCGACCTGAACGGTCGCGGGGTCGACTCTCCCCGGCGCACCGCTGGCGCGGGCCAGTGGAGCGGCACGACCCTGCGGCAGATGATCCTGCGCGAGTCGCTAGCTGGTCTGCGCCGCTACCGCGGGGAGGTCATCGGCGAGGGCAACTGGCCGGCGATCATCAGCCGTGACACACACGACAGGATTGTCGCCATGCTGAAGGACCCAAGCCGAAAGGGCCAGTACGTCGGTCGCGCGCCCGTGCACCTGCTCTCCGGGCTGGCAATCTGCGGGAAGTGCGGCGCGAAGATCAAGCGTGCACCGGGCCGGATGACCAAGACCAAGAGCGGCACCAAGCGCCAGCCGCCGAGCTACACGTGCGTCGCGTGCTACGGCGTGCGCCGGAAGCAAGAATCCGTTGATCAGCTGGTCGAGGGCACCATCATCGGCCGACTCGAGATGCCCGACTCCGCACGATTCTTCACCCAGGGCGACCCGGGAGCGGTGCAGGAGGCTCGCGATGCCATAGAGGCCATCGACGCACGAATGGCCAACGCCGCTGACATGTACGCCAACGGTGACATCGACGCGGCCCAGCTCGCGCGCATCACCGAACGACTGCGAGGCGACCGCGCGCAGGCCGCATCTGCGATGGAGGCCGCGCTCCCTGCAGCGATTCCCGCCGACCTCCTGGGAGCCGACGCGCGCAAGGTGTGGGACAGGCTCTCGATGGACACGAAGCGCGCGGTACTCGCGGCGCTGGTCACGGTGACGATCCTGCCGAGCGGCAGCGGTAAGACCTGGGATTCCGACACCGTTCGGGTGGACTGGAAGAGCTAACCAGCTACGCGGCGACTCGCCGTTTTACCTGGGGTTTTCCGGCCAATTTGCTAGCGGGCTGCTGCGGCTGGGCAAACTGTGTAATAGCGACAGCGGGGCGAGATGCCCCCTTCGGGCGAGATGCCCCTTGTTGCGACCTGACGAGAGATTCGTCATTGATCGCTGCTGACGAGAGATTCGTCGCCGAGCAGCACGCCGAGAGATTCGGCAAAGACTGATCCGCCGACATGGCTGGGTCAGGCATTACGGCACTGACAAGTCGCTGGTGCGGGCGAGATGCCCCCGGCTGACACAGAGCCTCCTTTGTCGAATCTCTCCGGATGCTCGATCCCCGTCGCGGGATCCTCCGGGGTCAGTCCTAGGGGATTTCTCCGATGTCTTCCATCAAGAAGCGTGCCGCCGCCAAGGTGGCACGGGCCGAACTGGCCAAAGATTCAGTCCAGATAGCCGAAGCCCGGCAGGAGCTCGCTCTCGCCAACATCGAGGCGGCGATCGAGCGCAACCTTGCCAAGGCACCGCCGTTCACTCCGGAGCAGATCAAGCTCCTGTCAGGCCTGTTGCGCGGTGGCCAGCGATGAGCATGGCGACGAATCGGACAGGTGCTCGTCGAGGCGCCACCACGTGGCGGCATCACAAGTGCCTCTTGCGGCACCGCAACACAGCCACCTGGATCAAATGTGCGATCGGTCCGCGCCGCGTGTTGTGGGTGAGCGGGCACGGCAGCTACGCGGTCATCTCCTGGTGCGGAGACCGGAATGACGTGACCGTGGTCCTGCACACGAGCCTCACTGAAGCACTGGCCGCTGTGAAGCAGATCGACCGCGGGGCGTGTGGCCGTCTCTGCACCGGCTGGCACGAGGTTGTCGAGGTCGTTCTGTGAGCGCCGTAGACGTCGCCCTGAGCCTGGCGGCAGTCGGCTGGCACGTGTTCCCGCACGATGGCAAGCCGCTCGTCCGCTGGAAGGAGGGTGCAACCACCGACCCGGCGATCATCAAGCGTTGGTGGGGGCGGTTCCCCGAAGCGCGTATCGGCATTCACTGCGGCCGGAGCGGTCTGGTGGTGGTGGACCGCGACCGCAAGCACGGGAAGGACGGCTTCGCCAGCCTGGAAGCGGCGGGCCTCCCCCTGCCGCACACCTTCAACTATCGCAGCCGGAGCGGCAAGGGTCGCCACGACTTCTACCTCGCTCCGGCGAGCGCGGACCTCACCATCGCCGCCAACGTGCACGGGCTGACCGGTGTTGATATTCGCGCTGGCGTCGGCATGGTCGTCTACAACGGTCCTGAGCTCACCGAAGCGCCGGACCTCGCACCGGCTCCCGAGTGGGCAGTCGTCCACCGCAGCGCGCGCGGCTACGAGTCCATCGTGTCGCTCGATGAGTGGCTGGCCGACGAGCGCAAGCCCGAGCCGACCTACAAGAGCCTGCACCTGGCCGAGTCGGTGCCGCTGGAGGGCGTCGGAGACAGCGACCTGCTGAAGCTGCTTACTCCCATCGTGTCGAGCCTCAAGTGGGGCTATGGCAGGCGGCGGACGTTCGAGATCGCGCGGGAGCGGTACACCCGCAACTACCCGGACCACCGAGAAGCGTTCGACCGCGCATGGACCAAGGCCATCGCGAGGGTCGAGCACGACTGGGAGGAGCCTGACGCCCCGACCGAGCAGAAGGACGCCAAGCCGCGCTCTCGCACGCTTCAGCTCACCCCGGCGTCGGCCATCAAGCCGCGCCCGGTCGTGTGGTTGTGGGACGGCAGGCTCGCACTCGGGACTCTCGCGCTACTGGCAGGCCGGGAGGGCATCGGTAAGTCGACCAGCGCGTACTGGATCGCCGCGCGGGTCACTCGTGGTGACCTGCCGGGCGAGTCTCACGGGAGGCCGCGGAGCGTGCTGATCGCCGCCACCGAGGACTCCTGGGAGCACACCATCGTCCCGCGGCTGATGGCGGCGGACGCCGACCTCGACAAGGTGTTCCGTATCGAGGTGCGCACCGCCGACGACATCCACGTCGGGCTGTCCCTGCCTCACGACCTCCACGAGCTGGAGGCCGCGGCGATCCAGACGAACTCCGCGCTCCTGCTGCTCGACCCGCTCATGAGCCGACTCGGTGAGCAGGACACGCACAAGGACTCCGAGGTTCGTATCGCGCTGGAGCCGTTGGTCGCGCTTGCCGACCGCACCGGCATGGCCGTGCTGGGCATCATGCACCACAACAAGTCCGGCTCGACCGACCCGCTCCAGCTCGTGATGGGTTCTAAGGCGTTCACCGCCGTGGCGCGCTCCGTTCACACGGTCGTGATCGACCCGGACGACGACACCGAGCAGCGCAAGTTGTTCGGCACTCCGAAGAACAACCTTGGTCGCACCGACCTGCCGACGCTGACGTTCACAATCGCCTCGACACCCGTGCCGACCGACGAGGGCACCGCATGGACCGGGCGACTCGTGTGGGGCGAGGAGCGCAACGAGTCCATCGGATCGGTGATGGACCGCGCGGGCGCCGAGACCGACAGGACCGCGACCAGCGAAGCCGCCGAGTGGCTGGAAGACACCCTCTCCGCCGGAATCATGGCGTCGTCCGCCGTCAAGGAGCAGGCCAAGAGGGTGTCGATCACTGTCGACGCCCTTAAGCGCGCCTGCAAGCGGCTCAACGTGGTCGTCACGTCGGCAGGGTTCCCGCGGCGCACCTACTGGGAGCTGCCAGATGGCGCACAGTCGGCGCACCCGCTTAGGGGAGAGCAACTAACTACACCAACTGCACCAACTAGTAGCCCACTAGGCCACGCGGACGACCCAGTCGGTGCAGTGGGTGCAGCTGGTGCAGTCGGCGGGGTGCCCCGCGCGCGCAAGCCCACTAGGGCACCCGGCGCACAGACACGGAGGTCCCGCTCATGACCAGCACTCCCCCGGCTGTGTGGACATCCTCGACGGCCAACAGGAAGAGGCCCCGCGTGACTGCCGAAGAAGCGTGGGACGCGCTGAATGCTGCGCTGCAGAAAGCTGCGCCGCCGTGCGACGGACGGGCGCTGTTTACCACTGATCGGCTGACGGACGAGCAACGCGCCGCGTGCGCATCCATATGTGCGACCTGTCCGCTTCTTGACCTGTGCGAGGCGTACGCCGTCACAGCGAAGGTGACCTCCGGATTCTGGGCCGGCGAGCACTACACCTCGAAGGGCACGCGATGACCGAGCACCTGCGCAAAGAGCTAGCGCGAACCGTCGAGCAGCTTGACCCGACGCTCACCCCCGAGCAGGCCGCCGATGCCTTGCTGACCTCCCCTGCTATCGCGGCACTCAGGGCCGAGGCCTGGAACGAGGGCTTCAGCGCCGGGAGCCGCCACACCAGTCGCACACGTCGCTACCGCTCACGTCGCTACCGCTGAAGATCAACTCCCGCGCCGGGCGGTTCCCGGCACCCATCAACCAGTGAAGGAATCACATCATGGCTAAGTACACGCCGATCCGCGCCGAGAACGAGCTGAAGGACAACCTCGGCAGGTTCCACGATCGCGCCGCCGCCATCAAGAAGGAGTACTACGACAAGCGCGCGGCGATCCTCAACGACGACCGGCTCAGCGCTCAGGCGCAGAACGAGGATGCCGCCAAGCTCCTCGATGAGACCGCCGAGAAGCTCAAGACCGTCTTGGAGGAGCAGAAGTCCTACGTCTCCAGCTTCAAGGCGACGCTCGAGAAGGAGCTTCGCGGCAATCAGCCGATGGACGCCAACAGCATCCTGCTCCGGCGTGACGCCGCCGAACGCGCTCGCAAGATCGCCGATGAGAAGGAAGCGCTGGCCGTTCTGGCCGATGCCGCACGCAACGGTGACGACGCGATGGCGCACGCCGTGGGCCACGTGGCGCGTCAGTCGGGCTGGATCGACGTGCACGAGGCATACCAGGAGGCACAGCCCGAGTCGGCAGGCGTCGCGACCGCGCTCGCCTACGTGGAGGACTACACCAGCAGCGGCGCGTTCAACCTGGCCAACGGCATGGCCTACGCGAACCCCTCCGCCTGATCTTCCCTTGACTGGGACGGCAGGGTCTTTCGCCTCCTTTCTACCTGCCGTCCCCGCTGGGAGTGGTGACCCCAGCGCCAGAGACCCCTGGCACGCGCTGGGGGTCTCCGGCGTGGTTGGGGTAGCCCGCGCCCTGCTGGCGCGCCCTGGGTCGGTTCTTGCGACCGCTGGCGAGACATGCGGGTCAGCCCACGGCTCTGCCCCACCGCACACGCGACTGCCCGCATTCTGCGCATCGGATCACCCGGATTCTGAGCACATTTGCCACATGGGCCACCTTCAGGCAAAGTTCAGCCCACTCGAACATCCGTTCGATTCCTCCACTTCAGCCAAGGAGAACACCGTGAACGACATCGAGCGAGTGATCCTCAAGGTCACCGACCGGCAGGGCTATGGCCCGGATCAGGTCACATCCACCATGACCCTGCGCGACCTGCACCGGGCCATCGAGCAGGCCATCGAGGACTTCAGCCCCGACGTGTTGATCGTTACCGACAACGGCGACCGCTACGGAGCCACGTTCGGCGGGATCGACCCCTACGCCGACACCTTCACGGCCGTCGAGCAGGACGAGGCCGAGGAGGCGTACCTGTGAGCGCGTGGGCGAATTACTGGCGCGCGTACGACGCCACGCTCAACACGATCCGTGCCGAGCGTCCCAGCACGTTCGCGGGCGTGAAACTCATCCTTGATCGGTTCTCCGCCCCCTCATCGGGCGACGCCTTCTTCCCCGGCGGAGCCGACGACACCCTGGCCGATGCCCTGCGCGACGCGGGATGGGACTTCGATTGGGACGAAGCCGACTACCTGTACACGGCTCGTCACCCGCTCACCGGGGCGCGCCTGCGCTACATCGAAGGCGACATCTTCGACGACACCACATACCCGGAGGGCGACCGATGAGCGCCGCGACAGAGCCGACCGTCGTAGACGTGCGATTCGCAGGCGGCGCGGTCATCGTGAAGCAGGACGTCGACTACATCGGTGACGGGCGCTCCGTCGTCACCCTGGCGCTCCCCGGCCACACGGTCGCGCTGTTCCCACACGAGGCGCGCTCTCTCGCTCGCGCCCTTGCGGATCACGCGAACGCGGCATCGGAGGCACGGCGATGACGACCATGATCGGCTACCTCCGGGTGAGCACCGAGGAACAGGCCAACAGCGGGCTCGGATTGGAGGCTCAGCGTGAGACCATCCAGCGGTACGCCGCCGCGCACGGCTGGGACATCGTTTGGTACGAGGATGCAGGCCTCAGCGCCAAGTCGCTCGACCGTCCGCAGCTACAGGCCGCGCTCGACCGCCTTAGCGCACCTGTGAAGCGCCGCGACGTGGACGGGATCGTGGTCGCCAAACTCGACCGTCTGAGCCGCAGTGTCGCGGACTTCGCAAGCGTGCTGGAGCTGGCTCGTGGGCGGACGTGGGCGCTCGTCGCTATCGACCTCGGCGTGGACACGTCCACCCCGACCGGCGAGTTGGTGGCCAATGTGATGATGTCCGTAGCGCAGTGGGAGCGCCGCGTGATCGGTGAGCGCACGTCGGCGGCGATGCAGGCCGCGAAGCGTGCGGGCAGGCACATGGGTCGGGTGTCCGCTCTCCCGAAGGCCACGGGTGCACGGCTGCTGGAGCTGCGCAGCACTCTCACGCTCGCCGCCACGGCAGACGCACTCAACGACGAAGGCCTCACCACGGCGACGGGCGCCCTGTGGACACCGAACGCCGTGTGCAAGACGCACAAGCGCCTGATCACCGACCTGACTCCATCCGGCACACTCGTCTACGGAGGAGAACTACATGAGCATCCCGAACGAGCAGATCACCGATGAGGTCGACGTCCTGCCCGACGTCACGCGGCTGTCAGTGAAGAACCTGCTGCTGCTGGAGGCCAGCGTCGTGAAGGAGCTTCGGCGTCGCGAGCTGGTGCGGACCAACAACAAGCCGCTGGGAGACATCGCGGAGTACATCGTGTGGATGGCGCGTGGCGGGGTGCTCGAACCCAACTCGACCAAGTCGCACGACATCACGACCGCATCCGGGCAACGAATCCAGGTCAAGGCGATGGCTAACCGCGCGGCTGGAGCCGGGGCGAAGTTCAGCCCATTCCGTAGCGCGGGCTACAACACGGCGGCGTTCCTGGTGTTCGACGTGGCGTTCGAGATCGCGGAGGCGTACGAGGTCGGCGCCGAGCAGATCGAGGAGCATGTGCGCTTCGTGCCGCATGTCGCCGGGCGTCAGCCGACCCTGACTCAGGTGCGCGCGCTGGGTACGGACATCACCGCGGAGATGCGCGCGGCATACGCAGGTATCGACGGCTTCCTTTCCTCCTGACTACACTCAGGGCCATGACGACGATCTATACGACCCAGGAGTGGAGCGGCTACGGCAAGCAGAACTACTTCTGGAACGAGTACCGCCTCGAAGGCGACACCGTCGTCAAGTACAAGTGCAATCGCTTCAAGTTCTTCGACGGCGACGAGAGCACCTGGCAGAAGGACGAGAACATCGAGGCGTCGTGGGCGATTGACGACCCGAGCATGCCCGACTGGTTGAAGCAGTACCTCTAAGCCATCCGGCATCACCGTATCGAGACCCCAGGGACGCCCCAGGGGTCTCTTTGCATTTCTCGGCTACCTGGCACCTAGCCAGACCGGTGCCGGCGAGCCAGCGGGACGCTCAGCGACGCGCGTGGAGACATGTGGGCCGGCTACCGCACGTGGCCCACAGCTCTCGTCCGGGAATCCAGAAGGGGACCAATCGGGCCAGCACGCATCACCGAAGTCGGCAGGTATGGACGTGCTCACCGAAACGAAGCCGCGCGCGCCATTGCACCGTCCACCTGGTCGATGAGCCACCGCCTGCATGCATTGGCGATCAGAAGATTGATCGGAAAGCTGAGGCCATCGAGCGCATCCCCGATAACAAGTAGTCGGGATGGCGAGAGCGGGAATGTCACCGCACCGACGCCCTCACCTGACCTCGCGCGGAATAGCAGCACCGCGCCGTCGCCCGTGACCAAGCCGCTCTCAACGTGGTGCACACGCCAGCGCCACTTCTCCAGATCCAGGCGACGGAGTCGGACCGCGTCTGTGTCGACGTCTCTTGCAAAGGTGAGCCTGTCGCCCAGCGCCATATCGACCATCTGGACAGGCGCGGTGGTACTCCCCATCGCCGCGGGCACCCGAACCTTCGCTTGGTCGGCGTAGCGCCCCCGCTCCAGGTGCATGTCCAGAAACGTCACCAGCGCATCCCGTCCTTCTCGGTTAGGTGCCCCGCCGGTTGCCAAGCTGCGTAGAGCAGGAATGCCGCGATTCTCGATCCGCGCATAGTCGGCTTCGAGGTCGAAGTTGGTGACCAGCGGACGATACGCGTAGTTCACAACCGTGGCGTTGGCCAACGGCTGGGGCCGGGATATCTCATTCTCGCCGTCCCAAACGTGCACGTGCCCACGCTCATTCGCCCAGGAGGCGAGGTAGGCCCGCGTGATCATGTGGGCGCGCTTGACGGTCACTCAATCAGTATGGTTCGGACCTCCGACAGTGCTTCGAGTTCACGAGCTCCCGGAGAGAAGGTCGGCGGGCGGCACGTCGAGCGTTTGGGCGAGGCGGTAGATGATGTCGAGCGTCGGGTTCCGCACGCCGCGCTCGATGCCGGAGACGTAGGTGCGGTCGAGTTCCGCTCGGTGGGCGAAGTCCTCTTGCGACCAGCCGCGCTCCGTCCGGAGTTCGCGCACTCGTGCGCCGAACGCGGTGCGGTGAGACGGAACGGGCATCCGTTCACGCTTTCGCTAAGGTGACAATGAGTCCACGGACTATGCGTCACATTGCCGAAGGAGCAGCACGCATGTCCGAGCAGTCGTCCCCGCCTCCAGCCGCCTCGAATCCGTGGTACCTCAAGTGGTGGGTCTGGCTCATCGCGGCATTCCTTGTCGCGGGCGGTATCAGCGCCATCGTGAACCCGAACGGCACCAACACCACACCGGCAGTAGCCGAACCGACGCAGGATGCTCCCACTGAGTCAGCCGTGTCCGAGACTCCGGCGGAGGTCGCCCCGCTCGACCTGGAGGCGTTCCTGACCCAATCGGGCGTCACCTTCGACAGTGCTGAGATATCCGCGCGCAAGGCGTACATCTACGTGCCGACCGAGACGACCAACGAGCAGGCGCAGCAGATCGCAAACGACGCGATGCTGTACCTCTGCGACTACGCGACTCAGGCCGGCGACAGCTTCCCCGCGGCGAACCGGGTGGAGGTCTCTGACGGTGTAAGCCCCGTCTCGGAGGGCTACCACGCGGCCGACCACCCCTCGGGTTTCGCAACCGACGAGCTTTGCAAGAGCTGACCCGTGCCGAATCACGTCCCGGAAGGAGCGCCCCGCATGTCCCAAGTGCGCAAACATTTCAACATGTCCAGAACAGCCAAGCTCACCACGACCCTCGCGGCACTCGTCTTTGCTGCGACCGCGCTCGTCGGATGCACTGCCACCGCAGCGCCCGAGGCTGCCGAGCCGACGCCCAAGGCGTCACCTGCTGTCGCTGCCGTGGAGACCACGCCGACGCCCACTGCAACCCCGACGCCAGAATCGACCGAGCCGAAGACCTGTTCCCGCATGTCTGAGGTCGTCAGCACGCCTGGCGGCTTGTACTGGGAGCGCCAGGGGACGCTCCGCGACATGGGAGCGCGCCCGTTCGCCGAAGGCGAGGTAACCCTCGACGAGGAGGGCGTCCCGGTCACGTACACCGTTGCACCTGGCGACGTCGAAGCGGTGATCGCTGAGCGGCTCTGCGCGTATCCGAACCTCGGCTGGCTGAATCACGTGCGGGACATCTACCCGGATCAGGTGCTCTGGCTCAGCCCCGACCCCGAGCTCCCGTCGCTCGACCTCTTCAGCCCGATCGACGCCCCGGCAGGCTTCCAGCAGATCCCCTATCAGGACGCCATGTCGGCTGCGCGGCAGGCGGTAGACGCGGGCGACATCGACACCGTGCGGGCGATATGGAACAACACGATCAAGGGCATGCTCACCAACCAGGAAGCCATCAACGCGATCCAGCAGGTGGTTGACTCCGGCGACCCGGACGGGCGGCGACAGCTCTTTTCCTGACGCACCGTCCCACGGGGCACTCCTGGCCGGTCGGCTGGGGGTGCCCGTTCTCGTGGCCTCAGACCCAATGAAGGCGCTCCTCCCCAGTCCGGAAGGGTGCCGTTCAGGCACGCGCGAGTGGCCAGAGGTAGCCCTCTCTCGTAGCCTGGCGTGATGGACGACCTGGAGCGTGCTCGGGAGCGACGACGGCTCGTTGACGCGCTGTCATACGACACCCCGAACTGTCCGAAGTGCCTCACCCGAATGGAGCCGACCGCATTCGATGTCGGCGACGCGTGGGCATGCCCCGAGTGTGGGTCTGTCTCTCAGCCTGGCTAGCATTCGAGATACATCTGCGTGTTCGACTCTTAGGCAGCCAGCGACGTGACCTTGATCCGTTGCTGCTCATCGTCCGCACCCATGGTGCGAAGTGAGTTCCGCCGTGATGCCTGGAGGAGGACGAGCGAGGTCATTCCACGCACCGCCGGAAGCCATGCAGGCCGCCCCCGGCGCCACCACGTAGGGTGGCTACGTGTCTGAATCTTCACGCGGCGTCGAGTCTGACGCAACAACCTTCAGGTCCATCGATCCCGTCGAGGTTGGACATGAGCCAGATGAGGCACACGAGGAGCCAGTCTCCCCCGTGGCGGCGCTCCCGAGCGCTCGGCGGCGACCCACCCCGCACATCTCGAAGCTCCGCGAACTTCTAAACAACCCGAAGGTGCCGGAATCCGACCACAAGAATGTGCACGCTGCCATTGCCCAGTATGAGGCATGGATCTCTGCGATGGCAGAGCTGCAATCGGTTGGCAACGAGAAAGTGTCAGACCTTGTGCGCCTCTTGAACGACTACAAGCGATCGATCGAGCTGGAACTGATCTGGGATAGCTCGTCAGACTTCTTGTTCCGCCAGCGCGGGCAGCTGAAGATCGACAACTCAATTATCGAGGAGTTCCTGCCTTGGCTTGTCGACGTCGCAATCATTCCGGAACTCGCTGACGACGACCTGTTTGCTGGCCCGGCCAGCGCATACGCGGCGACATACTTTTCCACTACCATCGCCGCCGCTGTGCCGTCGCTTGGGATGCGCCTTCGCACAAAGGATCAAGACTTCACCATCAGTCGCCAGGCGTACCTCCGAGCCTCATTCGACGCAAGTTTTGCGAGCCGCAAGACGGAGAGCGCGACGCTCTGGCTCGCGTACGTCGCCGCCGAGTGCAAGACGAATCTTGACAAGACCATGTTCCAGGAGGCGTCCGCCACATCGCACGACCTGAAGGTCGCGATGCCAGGCGCTCGTTACTACCTCATCTGCGAGTACCTGGACATGACTCCGATCAGCACGAGCGGAACCGACATCGATGAGGTTCTAATTCTGCGGGGCAAGCGTCTGGCGTCAAACAAGCGAAGCGCGTACTCGTCGGCGGACAACCGCGTCCGCCTCCGCGACGAATACGTCGCGTACCTTGACGCGAACCCGATCCGTGTCGATATCGTTCTTCGTTTCGTTGAGCACCTTCGCTCCCTGTTCCAGCACAAGGACCCCGACGAGAACGATGCCGTGCTGAAGGGATACTTCTGAAATGGCGCTCGCGAGCAGCGAATCCCTCCTCTCGGTGGTGCGCGGCAGAGAGGTCGACAGGGAGTTCCTTAGCCCTGCCCAGCTGAATGTGGAGAAGCGCCAAAGCACGAGCGCGTTCCAGTGGCGAGGGCAGTTCACACCTGGGCTTGCCGACTTGATGCTCGACACCTACGACCCCGGCACCGGGATCGTTCTAGACCCATTCGTTGGCAGTGGTACGACGCTGATTGCGGCGGCGCGCCGGGCGCGCCCCTCGATCGGCATTGAGGTCAACCCAGCCGCGCACATGCTCTCGCGAACGCTTGAACTAGCGGCCTGCAGCGTATCGGAACGTTCGCAGATCCTCCAGACTACTGAGTCGATCGTCGAGGAAATCGCGGCCTCTGAGTCTGCAGTATCGCAGCTTGCTTCGCGCGCGACGTCGGACGCACCCGAGTCGCGGTTGCTCGCGGCGGTCCTCTTGCTTGCTCTGCGCAACGGTGCCTCAGCGTCGAGCGAACGGATCTGGGCGGGCTGGCACCAGGTTGCGGCAGCGGTGGGCCGTATGCCCGGCGATCCGGTTGCGTGCGAGGCAGTGCTAGGCGATGCAAGGGCAATACCTCTCAATGACAAGACAGTGGGGTTTACGCTCACATCGCCGCCCTACATCAATGTCTTCAACTACCACCAGAACTACCGCCCTGCCACCGAACTCCTCGGTGCCGATGTCTTGGCGGCGGCGCGTTCAGAGATCGGTTCGAACCGAAAGCACCGTCAGAACCGGTTCCTAACCGTCATCCAGTACGCACAGGACATGGCAATGGCCATGCGAGAGCTTGTACGCGTATCCATGAACGATGCGCGTCTCGTACTTGTCGTCGGTCGTGAGTCTCGCGTTCGCGGGGTGCCCTTCCCGAATGGTGAGCTGCTGAGTGCTGTCATTGAGGCCGTAGGCGGCTTCGCGTTCGAGAGATGGCAGGAGCGCCACTTCACAAGTCGCTTTGGCGAGCGAATCTTCGAAGAAGTCTTGACTTTCAGAGCAACGGGCGAAGGCGTCACAAACGTGGATGCTGAGGAGCTGGGCAGGACTGTCGGCGTAGAGCTCCTTACGGAGGCCTTAGCCTCAACCACTGATCCAGAAGTCCGAATCGATATTGAGAACGCGATTCTGGGCGCCTCCGGCGTGCACGTTTCCCCGATCGCAAACGCTGCTCGGGTGCCGATACCGGACACAATTGCAAGCTAGACCGGCTTCCGCCGTGGCTACTCCAGTGACCGGTGCACCGGCCCGGCAGCGGGGCGCCGGTTGTAGACCGTACGCACGACGGTCACTAAGGTACTCTTATCCGATTTTGCGCGGCACGAGCATGTAGATCTCCTTGCGGCCCGCCTGTTCGATGAGGGCGCGCTTGGCGTCCTCGCGCGCGTCGAGCGCCTGCGCGTGGAGAACATCCGCGAGAGGGGCGCCGCGTTCGATCG